>Ga0247825_10003320_pt1 | contig 10614 bp, 10 predicted proteins | sample 13C_Vanillin_Day_FD_194413 | JGI IMG/M metagenome (GOLD analysis project Ga0247825, IMG submission 194413) | Soil microbial communities from agricultural site in Penn Yan, New York, United States - 13C_Vanillin_Day48 | ecosystem: Environmental > Terrestrial > Soil > Agricultural land | place... | reverse complement strand
CCAAATTCGGTGTCGATCCCATACACCTCGGCGCCATCATCGTGACCAATGTGGCCATCGGCATGGCCGCGCCCCCAATCGGCTACTGCCTGTTCGTTGGGATGGCGATATCGGGGTTGAGCCTGGGTCGCATCGCGCGCGCTATCTGGCCCCAGATCCTCGTGATGCTCGTGGTCTTGTTCCTCACGACCTACATCCCGCAATTCGCGCTCATACTCCAGCCCGGCAAGTGAGCCTGGGAACGCCGAGTTGACGTTGTCATGCCCGCGCAGGCGGGCATCCATGCAAGTGTCCGTGAGAATACCGTAGGCGCCAGAAGCACCTGGGCGCGAGCTCCGTGACCCGATGCAGGGCGGGTCCTCTTGTTTGAGCTCAGGGTCTGGTTGTAGCCGCGAGTACATGACATTTCGGTAATGCACTTTTCACGCCCACTTGCGCCACCATCTTGGGCTAGAGCGGTGCCGGTTCGATGCGCCGCCCCTACCCTGTGCAGGAGAAAACCGCGACATGCCCTCCCCCGTCACGTCCCCCGTCTCCGCGCTCGCGCTCGGCGCCGTGCTCGCAGGCGCGCTCGCAGCCGGCCCGCTGCCGGCGGCCGCCAGCCAGATCAACACGGGCGGGGAAGCCGGCGCCTATCACAAGAGCTTCTGCCCGGCGCTGTCGCGCGAGCTGAAGGTGGCGCAATTCGACTACGCGTGCGCGCCATCGGCCGGCACGCGCGAGAACATCGAGCGGGTGCTCGGCAATCCGCGCCAGCTCGGCTACGGCCAGCTCGACGTGTTCGCGCTCGAGAGCCGGCAGCTCAAGGCGGAAGCCGCGCTGACCCTGGTGCGCCAGGACGACGTGCGCGAATGCGTGTTCGCGGTCACGCGCAACAAGGACATCACCAACTACGGCGAGCTCGCCGCCAACGCGGCGCGCCTGCGCTTCATCGTGCCGCCGGCGGGCTCGGGCAGCTCGGGCACCTTCCAGTTCCTGCGCGCCATCGATGCCGACGGCCTCGGCCGCGCCAAGAGCGTGACGAATGCCGCCACGACCGAGGATGCGATCCGCGAGGCGCTCTCGGCCGACGATACGGTGAGCCTGTTCGTGCAGTTCGCCGATCCCGACAGCCCGCGGTTCGAGCTGGTGCGCAAGCTCGGCGGCCACGTGGTGCCGGTGATCGACCGAACCATCCTGCGCCAGGAGGTGGCGGGGCGTAAGATCTACTTCGCGCAGGAGACGCAGGTCGAGAACGCGCAGTGGGTCAAGTCGGCGCGCAAGGTCGTCACCGCCTGCACCCCGCTGGTGGTGTTCACGGGCACGCCGGAGACGGTGTCGGGCGACCAGGCCAAGAAGGACCAGGCCGACCTCATCCGTACGGTGTCGGCGATGAAGCCGGGCGCGCTGCTGCCCGAGGAGTCCCTGTTCCAGCGTCTCATCAAGCGTACCAAGGAGCTGTCCGCGGTGAGCACCGAGAAGCTTCTGGAGGTCACCGAGGAGGCGCGCGAGAAGGCCAAGCCCTACACCGAGAAGGCCATGGAGGCCGCCAAGGAGGCCAGCGAGCAGGCCAAGCAGGCGGCCGAGCGCGCCGGCGAGGCGGCCAAGCCCTACTACGACAAGAGCAAGGAGGCGGCGCAGAAGGCCTACGAGGACGCCGTCCGGAAGGCCAAGGAGCTGATGGAGAAGCCCAAGGGCGCCGAGGAGCCGAAGAAGAACTGACCTCGAGGGGTGTTGGCCCCGCGGCAGGCCGGGCCCATGGCGCAACACTGAGGGCTGGAGTAATGGTGTCGGACCCTGCGGTCGTGCAGTCTCCGGCAGGACGGGTCCGACGCCAATCCCATGACCAGCACGCAACGTCTCGCCGGCCGCCTTGCCCTCGTCACGGGGGCGACGCGGGGCATAGGCCGCGCCGTGGCGCTGGGCTACGCGCGGGAGGGCGCGCACCTGATCCTGGTCGGGCGCACGGCCGGCGCGCTGGAAGAGGTCGACGACGAGGTTCGCGAGGCCGGCGGCAAGGCCACATTGCTTACCCTCGACCTCAAGGCCCATGACAAGATCGACGCGCTCGGCCCCACCATCTACCAGCGCTGGGGCAAGCTCGACATCCTCGTCGGCAATGCCGGCATCCTCGGGCCGCTGTCGCCCCTCGGGCATATCACCGCCGATGCCTGGGGCGAGGTGATCGAGGTCAACCTGACGGCCAACTGGCGCCTGATCCGCACGCTCGACCCGCTGCTGCGCCGCTCGGAGGCGGGCCGCGCCATCTTCGTGTCCTCGGGCGCCGCGCAGGCACCGCGTGCCTACTGGGGACCCTACGCGGCCTCCAAGGCGGGGCTCGAGGCGCTCGTCAAGGTGTACGCCAACGAGGTCGAGAATACGCCGGTGCGCGTCAATCTCGTGAACCCCGGGGCGACCCGCACGGGCATGCGCGCCAAGGCCTTCCCGGGCGAGGACCCGGCGGCACTCCGGCCGCCCGAGCACGCGGTCGAGACGTTCGTGCGCCTGGCCGAAGCCACCTGCACCGACAACGGCAGGCTCTTCGACTTGAAGATGAGCCAAACTCAGTAGGCGCATCAGTCGCGGTCACGGCCGACAGCTGCGACGGTCATGATGCGCCGCCGCTATCGAACCGACATGTGCACGGCATTGGAGCACCGGCACGGTTGAACGCTATCTCGTGGGTCGTCGGCCACCGGCTGAACACCAACGCCAACCAACCGGAGAACCACGATGAAAAAGCTTTGCGCCCTGACCCTGCTCCTTGCCGTCGTCGCCGCGACGCCCGCCTCCGCCGACCGCCCCTTCGGCAGCTCCAATCAAGGCCCGCCCGTTGTGCAGGGCTACAACCAGTAGGCCAACGCTTGTGCTTTCGATCAGGGCCCTTGGCCACATCCGGCTTGGATCAGGCTTGGGGCCCCTCAGTCCGCGTGCAGCACCATGCCGTCGTAGGCCGGCTCGACGTGGGGCGGCAGCTCTCGGCGCATCGCGTCGTAGTCGAGATCGAAGGTCATGTGCGTGAGGATGGCGTGCTTGGGCGCCAGCCGCTCGATCCACGCCAGGGCCTGCTTGACGCTGAAGTGGCTGGGATGCGGCACCGGCCGCAGAGCATCGACAATCCACACATCGAGCCCCCGCAGCGCCGGCACGGAGGCGTCGGGGATGCCGCCCACGTCGGGACAATAAGCGAGATCGCCGAAGCGAAAGCCGAGCGAGGGTGCATCGCCGTGCTCCTGGAGGATCGGCACGGCCTCGATCGTCCCTCCTGCGCCATCGACGCGGATCGGTGCGGGGGGACTGATGTCATGCGCATCGAGGATGGCGGGGTAGGACGAGCCCGGCGGCTGCACGAAGCAATAGTCGAAGCGCTGCAGCAGCGAGGCCTGCGTGCGGGCGTCGGCGTAGATGTCGATGCGACGCCTGGCATTGAAGAAGATGCCGCGCAAATCGTCGATGCCGTGCGTGTGGTCGGCATGCTCGTGCGTGAAGAGCACGGCGTCGAGTGTGGTCACGCGCGTCGTCAGCAACTGCTCGCGCAGATCGGGCGACGTGTCGACCAGCACGGTCGTGGCGCCGCCCTTGCCGAATTTCTCCACCAGCAGCGAGCAGCGCCGCCTGCGATTCCTAGGGTTGGCCGGATCGCAATTGCCCCAGATGTTGCCGACGCGCGGCACGCCGCCGGAGGAGCCGCAGCCCAGGATCGTGAAGCGCATGCTCATGCCGTCAGCGCCTCTTTGGGCGTCTTGGCATAGAGGCGGAAGAAGTTGTCGGTGGTGGCCTGCGCCAGCTCCGCCTGCGTGATCCCCTTCACTCTCGCCAGCTCCTTGGCCGTTTCCACCACGAAGGCTGGCTCGTTGCGCTTTCCCCGGTATTTGCCGGGCGCGAGGAAGGGCGCATCGGTCTCGACCAGCAGGCGGTCGAGGGGAACGTCGGCGGCAATGGCGCGCAGGTCGTCCGACTTCTTGAAGGTAAGAATGCCCGAGAACGAGACGTAGAGGCCGAGATCGAGGGCGCGGCGGGCGAGATCGCGTCCCCCCGTGAAGCAGTGCAGGACCGCGGGGAAGACTTTCCTCGCCATTTCTTGCTCCAGGATGGCGGCAATGTCGTTGTCGGCATCACGGGCGTGGATGACGAGCGGCAGCTGCGTCTCCTGGGCGGCGGCGATGTGCTTGAGCAGGCCCTGCTTCTGCGCTTCGCGCGGGCTGTTGTCGTAGAAGTAGTCGAGCCCCGCCTCGCCGATGGCGATGATCTTGGGATGGGCGGCGAGGCGCACGATCTCCTCGACGGGGATATCGAGCTCGGTGTGGGCATAGTGGGGGTGCGTGCCAACCGAGGAGAAGATGCGCGGATGCGCCTCGGCGATTTTGAGGGTCTCGGCGAGGCGGCGGATGTGCATGGAGATCGACAGCAGGATGCCGACGCCAGCAGCGTGCGCGCGGGCGATCACGCCGTCGAGGTCGGCGGCGAAGTCCTTGGAGTCGAGGTGGCAGTGATGATCGACGAGCATGGGGGCATTCTCGCCTCTCCCCGCGGCGACGGGGAGAGGGGATTTCGTCACGTCCTCTTTGGCTTTTTCGGTTTCGGCTGCGACTTGGCTTCAGGCGCCGCGTCGGCCTCGGGCTCCACATAGCGCGGGAACACCCCGACCGGCGGAGGGATGGCGATGCCGGGGCGCAGCCGCCCCGCCTCCCCCAGTGCCTTGAAAGTGCGCGCGCCGGCGTCCTGCCCCAGCGCGTCGAGCAGCTTGGCCGCTGCCGCCGGCACGACGGGAGCAGCCAGGATCGCCACCTGCCGCACCACCTCGGCCGTCACGTAGAGGATGGTACCCATACGTGCCGGATCGGTCTTGCGCTTGGCCCACGGCTCCTCGCCCGCGAAGTAGCGGTTGGTGTCGGCCACCACGCCCCACACGGCGTCGAGCCAGGCCTTGATGGCCTGCCGGTCCATGGTCTCGCGCGCCTTGGCGTAGATGCCGTCGGCCGCCGCAAGGATCGCCTTGTCGGCATCCGTGAAGGGTCCGGGCTCGGGGATCTTGCCGTCGCAGTTCTTGTGGATCATCGACAGCGAGCGCTGCGCCAGGTTTCCCAAGTCGTTGGCGAGATCGGCGTTGATCCGCGTGGCGATCGCCTCCGGGCTGTAGGTGCCGTCCTGGCCGAACACGACCTCACGCAGGAAGAAGTAGCGCACCGGGTCGACACCGTAAGCCTTCACGAGGTCGAACGGATCGACCACGTTGCCGACCGACTTCGACATCTTCTCCCCGCGGTTGTAGAGGAACCCGTGCGCGAACACGCGCTTGGGAACCTCCACGCCCGCCGACATCAGGAATGCCGGCCAGTAGACCGCGTGGAAACGCACGATGTCCTTGCCGATGACGTGCACATCGGCCGGCCAATAGCGCCAGCGCTCGGCCTTCTCGTCCGGAAAGCCCGCCGCCGTGATGTAGTTGGTGAGCGCGTCGACCCACACGTACATGACGTGGTCCGGCGCACCTGGCACCTTGATGCCCCAGTCGAGCGTCGTGCGCGATACCGAGAGGTCCTCGAGGCCACGCTTGACGAAGCTCACAACCTCGTTGCGCCGCTCGGGGGGCAGGATGAAGTCGGGGTGCTTTTCGTAGTGGGCGAGCAACCTGTCCTGGTAGGCCGAGAGCCGGAAGAAATAGGTCTCCTCCTCGGTCCAGTCCACTGGCGTGCCCTGCGGTCCGACGCGCACGCCGTCCGCTCCCACCTTGGTCTCGTCCTCGGCGTAGTAGGCCTCGTCGCGGACGGAGTACCAGCCGGCGTACTTCTCGAGGAAGATGTCGCCGTTCTTCTCCATGCGTCGCCAGATCTCCTCCGACGAGCGGTAGTGGCGCTCCTCGGTGGTGCGGATGAAGTCGTCGTTGGAGATGGCAAGCGCCTCGGCCATGGCACGGAAGCGAGCCGAGTTGCGGTCGGCTAGCGCGCGCGGGCTCAGGCCCTCCTTGGTCGCCGTCTGCTTCATCTTGAGGCCGTGCTCGTCGGTGCCCGTAAGGAAGAGCACGTCCTTGCCGTCGAGCCGCTCGAAACGAGCGATGGCGTCTGTCGCGATGGCCTCGTAGGCGTGGCCGATGTGCGGAGGGCCGTTAGGGTAGGATATCGCTGTCGTGATGTAGAATTTCTGCCGCCCGCTCATGGTCGCGGATTCCGTCTTGAATGGCTGATCGGGGAAGCGAAATGGGCGCTCGCTCTGGAGCGCGGGGGTCAGCGCATTCGCGCACGGAGCCGAACGGCGACTCCGCACAAACGAGGTCGGTAGCTGTCAACGCCCGGTTTCATGGCGGCTCACGTATCACAGAACGCCACATATGGCCACAGGCAATAATGGCGGCAATCGACCCAGGCATCGGTTAAGTCTCAGGATTGCCAAACTCAAGTCGCTATGTGTCCAGGCATAGACGAGGTGGGGCATGAACACGCTAAAGATCACTGCATTGCTGGGGATGGCAGTTCTTCTGCTCGCACCTTCGGCGGGTCGCGCCGCCGTCACTCTGCAGCCGGCTTCCGGCAAGGCTCTGGCGGACGACATCCTCATCAAGCCGCAGCCGGTCCAAGGCAGCTACGCCAATCCCAATCCCGGACCGCCGCCCAAGAATGCTCCGCGCAAGGCAGCACCGTCCGGCCCCGGACCCGGCAAGCCCAACAACTATGCCGGACCAGGACCGGGCAGGCCTGATTCCTACCGGCGGGGAGACAATCGCCGCGGAGACTCCTATCGTCGTGGACCAGGGCACAGCCATCGCCACGTCGGGCCGCCCCGGCGCGCCTACTACCGGGCCTGGGGGCACCGCCCCTACTACGGCCGCATCATCGGCGGCATCGCGCTCGGCACGATCATCGGCGTAACAGCGTACGGGCTGATGCCACCGCGTCCCGATCCCGATCTGTGCTGGTACTGGGCAGACCCCCACCAGTCCAGGGGCTACTGGGACTACTGCGACTGATCGGGTGAATCAGTGGCTTGGCGCGCTCAGGCACGCGCCAGCACCTCCAGTCGCGCGAGCGTGCCGACGATCAGGGCCTTGCGGTCGAGATTGAGAAGCACGGCGTCCTCGCGCTCGCGCAGCACGGCTTCCCACAGAGCCGCCCAGGCGGAGAGCTTCGCTTCCGGGATCAGCTTCTCGGCCAGCGCAAACTCCGGCGCTTCGCTCTGTGCGGTGGCGCGCACGCGGATGAGCCGCGCCATCAGGTCCAGCAGCAGGTTGTAGAAGGCATCGAAGCGCTGCTCCTGGGCCGCGAGCGCGAGCTGGTCGGAGAGCGTGTGGGCAGCGGGCCAGTCGACCCTGGGAAGCGCGGCGAAAATCGCCTCGATGCGCGCGTAGAGTTCGATGCCGCCACCGCTGGCGAGTTGCAGGGCTCGCCGCACGCTGCCTTCGGCCAAGCGCTCGAGCAGCGGCCACTGGTCGAGCGCAGGCGGCTCCTTCTCTGCCGCCGCGAGCGCCGCGTCACAAGCGCGACGGAGGTCCTCGGGCGCCAGCGGCTGCAGGTCGAGCCGGCGGCAGCGCGAGCGGATGGTCGGCAGCAGCTTGCTCGGCTCGGACGCGATCAGCAGAAACATCGCTCGGGTCGGCGGCTCCTCCAGCGATTTCAACAGCGCATTGGCGGCATTGATGTTGAGCTCGTCGGCCGCATCCACGATCACCACGCGCCAAGCCCCATCGCCGGCGGTATGCCCGAGGAAGGACCTGAGGCGCCTCACCTCGTCGATCAGGATGCTGGCCGCGAAGCGCTTGGCGCGCGGGTCCCAGGGCCGGCGCAGCACCAGGAGACCCGGATGCGACAGCGCCAGCACCTGCCGCGCCGCCGTCGTCTCCGCGCCGACCTCGAGGCTCTTCCCGGCGGCGTCGCGCTCCTGAGGCCGGGCCAGCACGTGACGGGCGAGGCGGTAGGCCAGCGTCGCCTTGCCGATGCCCTCGCGGCCCGTGATCAGCCAGGCGTGATGCATGCGGCCGCCACCGAAGGCCTCGGCCATCTCGCGCTCGACGTCGGCGTGACCGATCAGGGCCAGCGTCTGGCGCGGATGCGGAAAGCCCTCGAGGCGATCGGCCTCGGGCAGCTCCTCGGCCTCGACCATGGCGGGTGCGCGCGCCATCAGGGAGCACCCGTCAGGAGCCGCTGATTGACTTCGGCCCAGACCAGCGCCGCGATGCCGTCCGGCCGCTGCGCGCCATCTATGAGAACACAGCGGTGCGGCTCGGCCTTCGCGACCGCCATGTAGCCCGCCCGAAGCCGCTCGTGGTAGGCAACGTCGCGCTTCTCATAGGCATCCGGCAGCACGGCCGCATCCGCTCCGCCGCTCCGCCGGCTCGCGGCACGCGCCAAGCCAGCCTGCGCCGGCAGGTCGAGGATGAACGTCAGGTTGGGGCTCGTCTGAGCGACCACCATGCCTTCGAGCCGATCGAGTATCGCCGGCGCGAGCCCGCCGGCCACGCCCTGATAGACGCGTGTCGAATCCGAGAAGCGGTCGCAGATCACCCACCGCCCCGTCGCCAGGGCCGGGCGTATCGTGGCATCGAGATGGTCCGAGCGCGCCGCATAGAACAGCAGCGCCTCCGAAAGCGGGGAATGCGAGGCCGTCGCCGTATCGAGGATCAGGGCGCGCACCTGCTCGGCGAAAGGCGAGCCGCCAGGCTCGCGCGTCAGCACGACCTCGCGGCCCGCCGCTCTCAGCCGATCGGCCAACAGCTGGGCCTGCGTGGACTTGCCCGAGCCCTCGCCGCCCTCGAAGGTGATGAACCTGCCCGTGGTCTTTCCGGTGCTCATGGCCGAGCGCGACCGCTCGCTCTCTTGAGATGCGGGCCGGCGCTTCCTCGTCGCTGCTACGGCAGCCAGCGGGTAGCCAAACAGATGATGGAGTCAAGCCCCCGCCGCACCGGGCCCGCGGGCTCCACGTCCTCGGCCGCGTAGAGCGGCACTTCGCTCATGGCGTCGGCCGAGGTCGTCACGCGCAGCATGGCGACCTGATCGCCCTTTTTCAGCGGCGTCTTGAGCGGCCACTGGTAGACGATGTGTCCCCTGAGCTTCTGGCCCGCGGGGTTGCGCGGCAGCCAGATATTGATGTCGCCCTCTCCGACCAGCGGCAGGTACATGCGCGTGCCGCCCCATACACGGGCATGGCCGACCACCTCGCCGGCGTCGTAGAGCCGCGCCTCGGAAAAGTTCTTGAAGCCCCAGTCCAGAAGCTTGCGCGCGTCCTCCCGGCGCTCCTCCGCGGTGGCGAGGCCGTTCACGACAACGATCAGGCGCCGGTCGCCCTGCTTCGCCGAGGCAACGATGCCGTATCCAGCCTCCTTGATATGCCCGGTCTTGAGGCCGTCGACGCCGTCGACGAGGCCCAGCAGCGGATTGCGGTTGAAGAACTTGTGCTTGCGGTAGAGAAACTCCCGTTGCGAGAAGATGGGGTAATACTCGGGATAGGTCTTGATGAGGTGGCGCGCCAGGATGGCCAGGTCGCGCGCGGTCATCTGGTGCTCGGGGTGGAACAGCCCCGTGGCGTTCTTGAACACCGACTTCTTGAGGCCGAGACGCCGCGCCTCCTCCGTCATGCTCTGGGCGAACACGCTCTCGTTGCCGCCCATGTTCTCGGCGACCGAGATGGCGGCATCGTTGCCCGACTGCACGATGATGCCTTTGATCAGATCCTCGACCGTCGCCTTCGTGCCGACGGGGACGAACATCGCCGAGGTTCCCGAGGGAGCGCCGCCCTTGCGCCAGGCGAACTCGCTCATGAAGAACTCGTCCTGAGGGCTGATCTCGCCGGCCTTCAGCGCCTTGAACACGACCGCCAGCGTCATGAGCTTGCTCATGCTGGCCGGGTACATCAGCTCGTCGCCGTTGCGCTGGTACATGACGCCGCCCGACTCGGCGTCCATGAGCAGGGCCTGGGGGGCCTTGACCGTGATATCGCCGCTCGACTTCTCCTGGGCCGGGCGGGCCACGCTCGACAACAGCACCAAGGCCGCGGTGGCCGCGACAAGGCCACACAGCAATGCCCGTCGGGGCTGAGAGAAGGCGAATGCAGGCATCGGTTCGACCGCGGGTTGCAGAGCCCAATATCCAACGCGAATATCGGTTCGCGGGGCCGTTCAAGTCAACGCTGCCGCCGCCCTTCAGCGACTGTCGGAGGCTGGCGGATGCGATAAGGCCACGCGGAACCACGATTGGCTCGCGAGGAATCGCTGCTCGTGGCGGTCGTCGCCGCTGAGCGGCGCCCGGCCCGCGTAGCGCACGCGCACCCGCGCCGTGCCGCGATTCTCGATCCCCAGGTAGCGGGCTGCGGCACGCGACACGTCGATCAGCCGGTTGTTGACGTAGGGGCCGCGGTCGTTGACCCGCAGCAGCAGGGTGCGGCTGTTCTCGAGGTTGGTGACGTAGACATAGGAGGGTAGCGGCAGGGTCGGATGCGCGGCCGACAGCGCCCACATGTCGAAGATCTCGCCGTTGGAGGTGCGTCGACCGTGGAAGTCGTGCGCGTAGTAGGAGGCGATACCGGAGCGGTCGTAGCCCGGCTGATCGCGCGGAGTGTGCCACTGGCCATCGACCTGATAGGGGTCGCCAACCTTGTAGACCCCGCCGCCTTTTGGAATGCGCTGGCCAAAGCCCACGACGCGCGGGC
>Ga0247825_10003317_pt1 | contig 10618 bp, 8 predicted proteins | sample 13C_Vanillin_Day_FD_194413 | JGI IMG/M metagenome (GOLD analysis project Ga0247825, IMG submission 194413) | Soil microbial communities from agricultural site in Penn Yan, New York, United States - 13C_Vanillin_Day48 | ecosystem: Environmental > Terrestrial > Soil > Agricultural land | place... | reverse complement strand
AATTTTTGCCCTCTTTACCCTCGTGCTCGGTTACCCGACGGCGATCGCACCCTTCCTCATCGTCGGCTTCGGCTTTGGCGCCAGCTTCGTCGCGCTGTTCGCCCAGCTTGGCGGTGGTATCTACACAAAGGCAGCCGACGTCGGCGCCGACCTCGTTGGTAAGGTTGAGGCCGGTATCCCCGAGGACGACCCGCGCAACGCGGCCGTTGTCGCCGACCTCGTGGGCGACAACGTCGGCGACTGTGCCGGTCGTGGCGCCGACCTGTTCGAGTCCATGTCCGCCGAGAACATCGGCGCCATGATCCTTGGTGTCGCCATCTACACGGTGACTGGCGCCATCGAATGGATCATGTTCCCGCTGGTCCTCCGCTCCTTCGGTGTCTTCGCTACGATCATCGGCCTCACCTCGGTCCCCTTCTTCACCAAGGAGGACGGCGGACAGGACCCGATGACGCCGCTGAACTACGGCTACTACATCGTCTCCATCCTCTCTGTCGTCGGACTCGGTATCGCCACCTACGGTCTCCTGGGTGACGAGTGGTACTGGTTCTTCGGCTGTGGCATCGTCGGTATCCTTACCGGCATCGCCTTCGTCTACATCACCCAGTACTACACGGCCGGTTCCTGGCGCCCGGTGCAGGAGATCGCCAACGCCTCGCGCACCGGCCCCGCGACGAACATCATCATCGGTACGGCGGTGGGCTTTGAGACCACGGCCGCGACGGCGATCTCGATAGGTACCGCCCTCGTGGCCTCCTTCCTCCTCGGCTCGAATGCGGAGATCGCGGGTGTGGACCCGGTGACCTCAGGCATCTTCGGTACCGCGGTGGCGACGATGGGCATGCTGATGTCTGCCGCCTACATTCTGGCGATGGACACCTTCGGCCCGATCACGGACAACGCCGGCGGTATTACCGAGTTCTCCGGTGCTCCCGCGAGCGCGCGTGAGATTACAGACTCGCTCGATGCTGTCGGTAACACTACCAAGGCCCTGACCAAGGGTTACGCCGTGGCCTCCGCCGGCCTCGCAGCCTTCCTGCTCTTCAGCGCCTTCCTGGACAAGGTCAAGGAGCGCCTCGAGCTTCCCCTGAACTCACACCTGCCCATCGACATTGCCAACGTGGACGTGTTCGTTGGCGGCCTTCTCGGCGTGATGCTTGTCTTCCTGTTCAGTTCGCTGGCCATCCGTTCCGTCGGTAAGGTCGGCGGTGAGATCATCGAAGAAGTGCGGCGTCAGTTCCGCGAAGATCCCGGCATCATGGCAGGTACTTCGCGGCCGGACTACGCTCGCGCCGTCGACATCACAGCCCGGGCCTCGCTGAAGGCGATGATCGCCCCCGGCCTGCTGGCGGTGGGTATGCCCGTCATCGTGGGCCTGGTGTTCCGCTATGTGGTCGCCGATCTCCACGTCGGTGGCGAGGAGAACTCCGGTTGGCTCGCGGTTTCTGGTCTCCTGATCGTTGGAACAATTGCCGGCATCCTGGTGGCGACGTTCCTAAACAACTCAGGTGGTGCATGGGACAACGCCAAGAAGTTTATCGAGGCGGGTTCTATGGAAGGCCAGGGCAAGGGCAGCACGACTCACGCCGCGGCCGTCGTCGGTGACACCGTCGGCGACCCGTTCAAGGACACCGCAGGTCCGGCCTTGCACGTGCTCGTCAAGCTGCTGAGCACGATCACCCTTGTGCTGGCGCCATTGTTCATCGTCGCCGCGTAAAAGGCGAAGCAGCGTTTGTTAAAACGGGGCAGGCGCCAGGCCTGCCCCGTTTTATTCGTCATCAGATCGAGAACGCGGTCAAAGTCCACTACTCACGTGCCGATATTCACTACGAGAGGTTGCGGCTTGTAACGCCTCTCCGCACGCAATAGGTGGGAACTTTGACAGAAGTACGCGGCCAGCATGCGCTGGTAGAACGGACGCCGGAGCGCCAAGCAGCCCAGAAGCGGCTCCCCCAACACTCAGTCAGCAACGTCCTTATCCCGATCAGCATGGCCATCGATCTCGCAGAGGGCCGTGCCCAGGGTCACGCCCAACGCGTCGCCTACATCTCCATGGCTATCGCCGATGTGATGGGCCTGGACCGCGATGCCCAGCTCTCCGCCGCCTACGCCGGATTGCTGCACGACGTCGGCGTGATCGCGGCCGGGTCCGAGATTTCGGGCGCCACCGGACGGGACGAACGCCTGATCTTCGCTGCGCTGCCGCTCTTGCGCCCCGACGAGGCGCTCTCAGGCTCAGGGGACTTCTCGGGCACCTTTGCTGAGCGTGTCGCCGAGCACGTCGCCCACGGCGCTCGCGCAGCCCGCCAGTTCGAGCTGCCCAACGACGTGATGCGGGCAATCCTCACCCACCACGAGCAGTGGGACGGTGGCGGCTACCCAGAGGGCCTCATCGGCCCGGAGACGCCCATCCTCGGCCGCATCGTCAGCATCGCCGACCACGCCGAGGCCCTGATCGACCAGGCATCGCCGCTGCTCGCGCGCCGAAACTTCAGCTACTGGATGGGCAACATATCCGGCTTCGACGCCGACCCCGAGATCGTCACCGCCCTGACGACAATCGGCGGCACCGATTCCTTCTGGCTGGGCCTGTTCAGCGCCGACCTTACCTCGGAAATCTCGACCCGATGCGCCGGCTTGCGTGAGCCTCGTGGCTCGAACCTGCTGCGCATCGCCGAAACCTTCGCGAAACTGGTCGACTCTCGCTTCGACTTCACCGAGAACGTCTCGGAGCGCGTGAGCTACTACGCGGAGCTGCTCGGTAAGGCGGCATGCCTTGCCGAAGTGCGGATCAGGCAGCTCCGTGTCGCCGCCTTGCTTCATGATGTCGGACAGCTATCGATGTCCGAGCGTATCCTGGCAAAGCCCGGCATCCTCAGCGTCGAGGAGATGAACTCGCTGCACATGCACACGGTGCACTCGCACGACATAGTGGCGGCGATCCCGGGCATGGAAGAAGTCGCCGAGTGGGTGGCCAACCACCACGAGCGAATGGACGGTCGCGGCTACCCCGAGGGTAAGAAGGGCGACGAGATCCCAATCGAGTCTCGCATCCTCGCGATCGCGGACTCTTACGTGGCGATCACGTCAGACCGGCCGCACCGTCCCAAGGCAGAGGGCAAGGAGGCACGCGAGCGGCTGCTCAGCGGCGCCGGCGCCCAGCTAGACGCGGAGCTTGTCGATCTGTTCCTGACGAAGGTGTTGGCCTAGGCGCCCGACGGCGGTACAGGCTCGTGTTGGTGCGCCTGGTTGGTGGCCACGTACGTCATCAGGCCGTAACCGATCAGCAGGCCAAACACGAGTCCGAATAGAAACTTCACGCTGTCCTCCGGGGCAGGCCGTCTCAGGCCGGTGTCTTCTGATAGCTGTCGATGGCGCGACGCAGGGCCGCGATGACGAGCGAGGCGCTGTGCAGCTTGCTCGCCGGCAGACCGCCGACCGCGTCCGCGATATCCTCGTGCGTCAGCGCTGCCGCCTCGTCCAGCGTCATGCCCGTCACCATCTCGCTCAGGATACTGCTGGTCGCGACGGACGCCGTGCAGCCCTCCGTCTGGACGCGCGCCTCTGCGATGCGGTCGCCCTCGATGCGCATCGTCAGCGCCAGCACGTCGCCGCAGACCGGGTTCATGTTGTACCCGCGCGCATTCGCGTCCTCCAGGATGCCCTGGTTGCGCGGGTGCTCAGCATGGTCCAGCACGATGTCGCTATAGGTCTCGCTCACAGCTTCATGATAGCGCAGACCTCGGGGGTTCCCGCACAGGCGTCAAACGGATCGAGGGCGGAACATCTAGGTAGGTGCCCACCTCCAGTTTCTGCTCATGGCTCGCGCCAGCGAGCAGGCACGCCCAAGCAGACCTGTTCCTGCTTCCTGGTTCCTGGTTCTGGTTTCCTTATTCCTCGATTCCTTCGTCCTTCGCCCTATCCGCTACACTGCGCGTCATGCAGATACGGCTGGCCGAAGCTGCGGACGCGCAGGGCATCGCTGAGGTACACGTGCGCGTGTGGCAGATCGGCTACTCGCCCTGGGTCGATGCCGCCTACACCGGGGCGCTCTCTGTGCGCACGAGCACGATGCGCTGGCTTGCCAGCCTCGCCGACCCGCTGCAGGCCGACACCCTCGTCGCGGCGGAGGACGGCCGCATCGTGGGATGGACAAGCTATGGCGTCAACCGCAACGGCATCGGCCTGCACATCGGCGAGGTCTACGGCCTCTACATCGACCCTGACTACTGGGGCGAAGGCATCGGCGAAGCGCTGCTTGCGGACGCCACGAGGGCGCTGGCGGAGGCCGGCTTTGAGTCTGCCATCCTCTGGACAATCGCCGCGGACGAGCGGGCACGGGCCTTCTACGAGGAGCGCGGCTGGTCGGACGACGGCGTGGCGGAGCCACACGAGTCCGGCGCCGAGGTGGTGCGATACAGCTTCGCCCTCCGGCGCTCGCTGACCGAATAGCCGGCCTGCTCCTATCAGTATTAGTCGGCCAGAACCTCAATCACGTCGCCTTCACACACGACATGGCCGCGCCCAACCTGCTGACCGTCGAAGAGCGCCGAGGCGCCCCATACCCGCGCATATCTGAAGCCGTCAGCAAGGTCATTGTGGATGGCAGCCGCAACGTCGAGGACTGTCGAGCCCTCCGGGATCGCCAGCGGCTCCCCTGCCACTTCGCGGTCGCGTCGAAGGTAGACGCGCAACAGGCCTGTTAGCGCCCAGACCTGCTCTTTCAGCGCATCCAGGCTCGTGTCGTCGATGATGGACACGGGAATCACCGGCAGGCCTGATGCCATGCGGCCAAGGCGCACGAAGTCTTCCGGCTCTGCTTCGTCCGCCTTCGTGGCCGCGAGCAACGCGGGGCGATCGATGCCGGCAGCGCTCACCTCGCGTTGGACTGCGAGGAGGTCGTCCACCGGCTGCGAGGCCTCGTGGCAAAAGACGATGACGTCCGCTCCCCGGAGCACGCCCAGGAGAGCGCGGCCACCACCGCGGTCGTCTGCGGCGCCCTCGATTAAGCCCGGTATCTCCACGAACTGAACGAGGACGCCGCCGATGCGCACCAGCGCCGGCACGGGACGCAGCGTCGTGAAGGCGTAGTTGCCGATCTTGATCTGGACGTCCGAGAGGGCGTGCAGCAGGGACGACTTGCCGGCGTTCGGCGGGCCCACCAGCGCCACCTGGGCGGCTCCTTCGCGGCGCACGGCGATTGAGTCCCTCTGCACGACGCGCGAGCGTGCCCGCGTGGCTTCGATCTCGTTGACCACCCACTTGCGGATGTCGGCGTAGGGGCCATTCTTGTAGTCGGGCAGGTCCTCGAGGACGGCACGAAGCTCTCGCAGCCGCTCGGAGCCTTCCTTGCCGGTGAGGCGGCGTTTGATCAGGGCCATCTGGGTACGATGGGGCATGGGCATGACAGGGCGCTCCTGCGTGAATGCAGGAGGTCTGCCGCCCACGGTTCATTTCATGCTGAGCCGAAGACATGCGTCGCACTCCCGCTGCTTACACCGACGCGGTGAAAGTAAGCAGCGGTCTAGCCGGTTTTGTGGTGCGTCCTGTAGTGCCAGGCGTACCATCTGTACGCATTCATGCAGGCAAGGTTATCACGAGCAGCGAGGGCAGCGGGGAACGGGGTTAGTTTGACCGACGCCGTCTCGTCGCCTAGCATTGGGGACAATGAACAAGCGTAAAAAAGTCGCCTGGCACAAGCACCTCAAGAAGGCCAAGAAGGCCGAGGACAAGAAGAGGGCTGCCAAGGCGGCGGCTCCGGCAGGCGCCCGGGCAGCAGCCGCCACCGCCTAGCCCGAACGAGCTTCAGGCAAGGAGCTCCCAGGCACCAGGGCGCGCCCTGGTGCGATTTTGCGTCTCGGCTGAACCGTGTCAGGCGGTCTTGACGAGGTACGCCTCGCGCTTCGGAGCCCTCGCCAGAAGCCCGGACATCTCGCGCGACCAGGCCTGGAACTCCGGCCGGCCGATCACATTGCTGATCTGCGCTTCCAGCGCCCCGAGGTCCTCGGCCTCTTGCTCGAGCACCACGTCGGGCGCGCCATCCGAGGCGAAGTGCGTGCGCAAGATGCGGCAGCGCTGCCCTCCGGCTTCGTCGATCATCTGCTTGAGAGTCTGCAGGCGCTCCTCAACCTCGGTGGTCTTCCCTGGCGCCACGTGAAACGGCATCCGCGATACATACATCTCCGGCGCCTCCTTCCTGGCCAGATGCTAGGACGGAGGACATTGCCGCACGCATCGCCAGAAAGCCGCGGAGGTATCAGTTGCGATACGGCTCTAAGCGGCCCCTTTGGACACGTAGCTGCAGACCTTCAGGGTTTGCTGCCGTACATGGTGCTGGCTGACGCGAGCTATGAGCAGACCTGAAGGTCTGCAGCTACATCTTGGGAAGCTACATCTTGGGGAAAGGAAAGAGGGCGCACTTTCGTGCACCCTCTTTCCAGATTGCTTACCGTTAGACCTACGCGAACGGCGCCTTCGTGGTGTCTAGCCAGTAGCGCTTCAACAGGTAACCCCACTGGAGGCCGTTGAATACCTGGAAGTTCTGCACTGCGGGCCACCCCACGTTAAAGCCCGTCGCCGAGCCCAGTGCGTGATGGAAGTACTGCTTGCGACCGTTGTACTTCTGCAAGTCGTGCGCGAGCTGGATGCGCTTGGCATTGTCGAACTCCGAGCGCATCTTCTTCGTCAAGTCGTCCGCCGTTGGGTCGCCGATGAACGGGCCTTCCTTGGACGAGAGACCCTTGCCTTCGGCGTCGAAACCGTAGTTCAGGCTGCCGTCCTTGTTGTAGAGGGCGAACAGACCCTCACCAGGCTCTGCCGGTACAGGCGTCAAGCGGTAGGCAATGCCATCGAAGTAACCGCGCGAGTCACGGTAGTCAGCGTTCCACGGCGCCGGCGCCTGGTACTGCTGGCGGGTAAACTTGAACCCGGCCTCAGCCGCCATGCCGTTTACGACCTCGATCTGAGATGCGTAGTTCAGGCCGTAGTTAGTGCCCGCGGCCTCGTGCGAATCCATCGACACGCCGTTGGCGAAGCCCGCTGCTGCCATAAGCTTCTTTGCCTCGGCGATGTTGTACTCGTAGAACTTGGCGTTCTCGCCGAAGTCCTTGCTCTGCGGGTCAAGGTACCAGCCACTGTAGTCTTGTGGCCGCGCCGCCGTGTTCCACTTCGTCTCCACCTCGAGACCGTCGGCCTTGAACTTGGAAATGTTCGCCCAGGTGTCCAGGTAGAGATCACGATCTATCGACATGCTGAATGCCTGTCGTAAACGCTCGTCCTTGAAGGGCGCACCACTGCCGGCCTTGAATCCGAAGAAGACGCTAATACCAACGTTGTTGATGTCCGTCTGGTACAAATTGATCTTGGGCTGGTCCTTTTTGATCTGGACCACGCTGTCCGGCGGTACCGGCGTGTAGTGAGCGTAGATACCACCAGATACCAGCTGCGCAATCACCTGCGCGTTCTCCGTGATGATCGGTGTCTCTATCTTCTCCGGGTACGAGTTCTTGTCGTAGCTGTTTGGGTTACGTGTATACGTAAGCTTCGACGAGGGTATGTATTCCGAAAGGAAGTAGGCGCCGGCGCCCATCGGATTCTTCTTCAGGTCAATGGTGTCCGCTTCCTTCGGGACCACGAAGTACTGACCCTGTAGCTGCGACGAGAAACCGGACAGGATGGAGGAAATCGGCTCCTTTAGCTTCACCTGGATCGTGTTCGCATCCGTCGCAGTGAAGGACATCACCGGCGCGGCCGGGTTCACTGAGTTCACCAGGTCCTGGCGGTTCGTGCCCGTGGCTGCCCAGCGGTCCCAGGAATAGGCGACGTCGGTGGCGTCGAGCTTGCGACCATTCAGGGGCGCCTGGTTCGGCGGCGTGCCCGCGTCCTTGCGGATCTTCATCGTGAGGGTCAGCTTGTCAGGGGAGAATTCCCATGACTCGGCCATGTCGCCCTCGATCGTCCCATCGGTGATTTGGTTAACGCCCGGCTTCACACCCAGCAGCTTGTTGTAGATGAGCGTCGTAGCCATTGCGGCCGGGAGAGTCAGCAGGTGGGGATCGAAGTGAGGCGGATCCGCCGGGTTGGTCGTGATCATCGTGCCGCCGGGCTTGGCGGAGCTGGTCGTGTCACGCGCTTCCGTCACGAGGCCGGAGCTCTGGGCGCCAGACCCGCCCGTCCCACCTGTGCCGCCGCCACCGCCGTCATCGTCGCTGCCACATGCGGCCAGGAAGGCCGCGGCAGCGGCGCTACCACCGGTCGCGACCATGGCGCGACGCCGGGAAATTCTCTGATTGAGGACCTTGGACCAGTAGTTTGTAGCCATCGAGTTATCCGCTCCTTTACTGGATGCCCTGCGGTTTGGGTGACTTGACTAACTTACGTCCGGGCTGCCCGAGACAGATTTCACGAATGCAAGTCAATCGTTCCGATTTGTTAAACATCTTTACAATCAACCACCGCAACACGCTGGTGGGAGTCTATAAAAGGCCATCTGATTTGTCTATAGTCTCGCGACCCCGTTCCACATCTGACCCGTTCACTGCTCCTGGCTTCGAGTGTTCGACTCGCACAACGGGCGTTCCTTCGTCCCTCTTCTGGGCGTTAGCACCCTTGTTCGCATATGCTCTGAGCGATTACAATGTCCGTCTGACATACCCTTGCCTGGCCTGCGTGCTAGTCACTCCCTGGAACTGGCGGACTTATGCCTCTAGACGCCATCGTTGTTCGCGGCGCACGCGAGCATAACCTCAAGAACATCGACGTCACGATCCCGCGCGATCAACTCGTGGTCATTACCGGCCTTTCCGGCTCCGGTAAGAGTTCGCTGGCCTTCGACACGATCTACGCCGAGGGGCAGCGACGTTATGTCGAGTCTCTGTCTGCCTATGCCCGGCAGTTCCTGGGGCAGATGGAGAAGCCGGACGTCGATTACATCGAAGGGCTATCGCCTGCCATCTCGATCGACCAGAAGGGCGCCAGTCGCAACCCGCGCTCGACCGTCGGCACCGTCACCGAGATATACGACTACCTGCGCCTGCTCTTCGCCCGCGCCGGCAAGCCGCACTGCCCCGTCTGCGGGCGGCCCATCGAGCAGCAGACGGTGCAGCAGATCGCCGACTCCATCCTCGACCTGCCTGCCGGCAAGCGCATCATGCTTCTCGCGCCGGTGATCCAGGACCGCAAGGGCGAGCACCAGGGCGTCCTCGAAGACGCCCGCCGCGCCGGCTTCGTGCGTGTGCGCGTCGATGGCACCGTGCACGACCTCGAAGAAAAGATCCCCATGGACCGCTACAAGAACCACACCATCGAGGTAGTCGTCGACCGTCTGATCACCGAAGGCCGCTACGAACCCGGAAAAGACGACGACGCCTCGAACCCCCTCTCCTCGCAAGGAGAGGGGACAGGAGGCGAGGTCAGCACCGCCTCCTCCACTTCCCGTATCGCCGAGTCCGTCGAGACCGCGCTGAAGCTGGGTGGCGGCGTTCTCCGGCTCGACATTGACGGCGAAGACGAGTGCCTGTATTCGGAGCACCTGTGGTGTCCCTTCGATCAGATTTCCTTCGGGGAGCTGGCGCCGCGCAACTTCTCCTTCAACAGCCCTCACGGCGCCTGTCCGGACTGCACCGGCCTCGGCGTCAAGATGGAGATCGACGCCGACCTCGTGATCCCGAATAAGAACCTGAGCATCGCCGAGGGCGCCATCGTGCCGTGGACGCGTTCCGCCGCCATCTCCGGCTGGTACTTCCGCCAGCTCGAAGGCGTGGGCAAGCGCCACGGCTTCAGCGTCAAGCAGCCCGTGCGCGAGCTGACGCCGGAGCAGCTCAAGATCATCCTCTACGGCGACGGCGAGGCGATCTCTGTGAAGTTCGAGGGCCGCGATGGCCACCACCACAGCTGGGATACGAAGTTTGAAGGCGTCGTGAGCAACCTGACGCGGCGGTACAAGGAGACCGAGTCCGAGTACATGCGCCAGGAGTTCGAGCGCTACATGGCGAGCGTGCCCTGCCCGACGTGTAAAGGCGCCCGCCTTAAGCCTGAGTCGCGCTCCGTCAAGATCGGCGACAAAAACATCACCGAGACGACGGCGCTGAGCATCATCGACGCGCAGCAGTGGTTCGCGGGCCTCGCGTCGGACGCCACCCCGCTGAACTCGCGCCAGCAGGCCATCGCCTACCAGGTACTGAAAGAGATCCGCGCCCGCCTCGACTTCCTTGTCGAAGTTGGACTCGACTATCTGACCCTCGACCGTGGCACGTCGACACTCTCCGGCGGCGAAGCCCAGCGCATCCGGCTAGCGACGCAGATAGGCTCCGGCCTCATGGGCGTGCTCTACGTGTGCGACGAGCCCACGATCGGTCTGCACCCCGCCGACGACGCGCGCCTGATCAAGACGCTCGCCCGTCTGCGCGACCTCGGCAACACGGTGATCATCGTCGAGCACGACGAATCGATGATGCGCGCCGCCGACCACCTCATCGACATGGGCCCTGGCGCCGGCGCCCATGGCGGCGAACTGGTGTCACAAGGCACTCCCGACGAGGTCATGGCCGACCCGGACTCGCTCACCGGCGCTTACCTCTCGGGCCGCCGGCGCATCCCGATGCCAGACTCGCGAAGGCTG
>Ga0247825_10003316_pt1 | contig 10620 bp, 7 predicted proteins | sample 13C_Vanillin_Day_FD_194413 | JGI IMG/M metagenome (GOLD analysis project Ga0247825, IMG submission 194413) | Soil microbial communities from agricultural site in Penn Yan, New York, United States - 13C_Vanillin_Day48 | ecosystem: Environmental > Terrestrial > Soil > Agricultural land | place... | reverse complement strand
CTGCCCGCCGATGCCGAGGCACGGATTCGCGCGGGCGAACTCGACGTCGCGCTGGTCGTCGATCCCGCGTACGACGACCAGGTGGCCGACGGCAAGCCCGCCAAGGTGAGCCTCATCTACGACCGCTCGCGCGACCGCGCCCGCGCGTCGATCGACCAGGCCGAGTCGCTGCTGCGCGCCTACAACCGGCAGTGGGGCGCGCAGCGGCTGATGCTGCGTGGCGTCGTGCCCGAGGTCGCGCAACCGCTCGACATCGTCGCGGTGGACCTCGCGACACCGCAGCAGTCGGGGGCGCTGGTGCTGTTCCTGGTCGCGTACTACGGTCTCTTCGCCGCGGTGATGGGCGGCATGCCGGTGGCGCTCGACGCGACCGCCGGCGAGCGCGAGCGCCAGTCGCTCGAGCCCCTGCTCGCTACCCCGGCGTCGGCGGGCGAGATCGTGGTGGGCAAGTGGCTCGCCGTCGCGGCGTTCGCGCTGCTGGTGGTCGTCGTGACGCTGGCGGGCTTCACGCTGACGCTGACCTTCGCGCCGCTGCCGCCGGTCGGCGTGCCGTTCCTGTTCGGAGGGCGCGAGTTCGTACGCTTCCTCGTCATCCTGCTCCCGATGATCGCGCTGATGCCGGCGGTGCTGCTGTGGCTCGGGAGCCGCGGGCGCACGATCAAGGAAGCGCAGACCAACCTCTCGCTGCTGCTCTTCGTCGTGTCGATCGTGCCGGTCGCGCAGCTGTTCCTGCAACGCCGCGAGCCGGACTGGCTGGTCGCCGCCCCGGTCTCCGGACAGTACCTGCTGCTGAACCGCGCGCTGCGCGGCGAGGCGCTCGCCTGGGGCGATCTCGCGCTCTCGTGGGTCGTGCCAGCGCTCCTGGTCGCGCTCGCGCTGTGGGGCATGGCGCGCCGCTACGCGGACGAGTCCGTGCTCGCGGGCAAGTGAGGCGTCGCGCGCCTCAGCGGCCGTTGGCGGGCCGCACCGCGAGGATGTCCGCGATCGCCGGCTCCAGCGCCGCCGCGATGCGCAGCACCTCGGCATCGGCGCGGGGCCGGCCGATGAGCTGCAATCCCATCGGCAGCCCGCCCGGACCGAAACCCGCGGGCACCGCGATGCAGGGCAGACCGGCGAACGTCGCGTAGATCGTCGTCTCCATCCAGCGGTGGTAGGTGTCCATCGTCCGGCCCGCGATCTCGCTCGGCCAGCGCAGCGTTGCGTCGAACGGCCACACCTGGGCGGTGGGCAGCGCCACGAGGTCGTGGCGCTCGAGCAGGCGGAGCATCTGCCGGTGGAACGCCGTGCGGACGACGCTCGCCCGCATCGTCTCCTCACCGGTGAGCCCAGCGGCGTTGTCGACTTCCCACAAGGCCTCGGGCTTGACCTGTCCGCGCTGTTCCGGACGGGTCAGGTAGGGCGCGATGCGGCCGGACACGAGCCAGCGGCGCCACACCAGCCACGCCTCCCAGACGCTCGCGGCATCGAAGGGCGGCGCGACCGCATCGACCGTCGCGCCGGCCTCCTCGAAGCGGTGCAATGCGCCTTCGCAGGCCGCCAGCACGCCCTCCTCCATCGCGAGGTGCCCTCCAAGGTCGGCGAGCCATGCGATGCGCACGCGCGCATCGCCCGGCAGCGCGCCGAGGACCGCCTCCGCGAAACCGCCACCTCCGTCGAGCGACAGCGGCACGCGCGGATCGTAGCCGGCCTGAACGTCGAGCAGCCGCGCGAGGTCGAGGACGGTGCGCGCCATCGGTCCGCAGGTCGACAACTGCGCGACCCAGGCATCGACGAGCGGCCAGTTCGGCACGCGGCCCTGGCTCGGCCGCAGGCCGTAGACGTTGTTCCAGCCGGCCGGATTGCGCAGGCTGCCCATGAAGTCGCTGCCGTCGGCGACGGCGAGCATGCGCGTCGCGAGCGCGACCGCCGCGCCGCCGCTGCTGCCGCCGGCCGAGCGCGACGGGTCGAACGCGTTCCGCGTCGTGCCGTGCACGTCGTTGAACGTGTGCGATCCGAGCCCGAACTCCGGCGAGTTGGTGCGGCCGATGACGATCGCACCCGCCGAGCGCATGCGCTGCACGACCAGGTCATCCTGCGAAGGCACGAAGTCGACGAGACGGGAGCCCAGCGTCGTGCGCACGCCGGCGACGGCGACCGCATCCTTGATCGCCTGCGGCAGGCCGTGCATCCAGCCGCGGCGGTGGCCCTGCGCAAGCTCCTGGTCGCACACGTCCGCTTCGCGCAACAGGGCCACCGGATCGCGCAGGCTCACGATGGCGTTGTGCCGGGGATTCTCGCGCCCGATACGGTCGAGCGTCGCCGCCATCAGCTCGCGGCAGGAGAAGCGGCGCGCTGCGAGCCCCTGCGACAGCGCCTCCGCGCCAAGATCGGTCAGTTCGCTCATCGGTACCGTTGGCGGCGAGGTTACGCACCCGCGCGGGCGCGTCACCCGTTCCGGTTGCGCATCCAGTCCGCGGTGCCCTGGAACGCCTTCATCAGCGGCTCGACCAGCTCGCGGGGCGCGCCCACGTCGTCGAGCGCCATGCGCATGCAGGCGAGCCAGGCGTCACGCTCGGCGTTCGCGATCGCGAACGGCAGGTGGCGAGCGCGCAGCATCGGGTGGCCGAAGCGCTCGACGTAGCGCTGTGGGCCGCCGAGCCAACCGGTCAGGAACCACGCGAGCTTGTCGCGCGACGCGTCGAGCGTGTCGTGATGAAGGTTGCGGATGCCGGCGAACGCCACCTCGAGATCCATGCGGTCGTAGAACGCATCGACCAGCGCGCGCACGCCGGCCTCGCCGCCCAGCAGCTGGAACGGCGTCGCGGAAGCGGTCGGCGGAGAAGTCTCGTCGGGCATGGGAGCGTGCCGATCACGTCCGGGGTCAGGTCGCGCACCAGGTTCTCAACCTGACCCCGGACGTGATCGCTAGCCGAGCTGTCGGATGACCGCGAGCGGTGGCTGGCGCGCGGTGTTGCGCGTGCCGAGCCAGCCGGCGAGCGTGACGACCAGCCCGCCACCGCCCAGCCCCCACAGCCACACCCACGCGCTCGGCGCGTACGGAATCTGGAATACGCGGTCGGCGAGGATCCAGCCGATCGCCGTCGCGCCGCCTGCCGCGAGCACGCCGGCCAGCGCGCCCAGCACCAGGAACTCGGCGACCTGCGCGGCGGAGAGCTGCGACGACGACGCGCCGATCGTGCGCAGGATCGCCGCGTCGAAGCGGCGCTCGTCCTGCGTGGCCGCGATCGCCGCCTGCAGCACGAGCAGTCCGCCGAGCAGCGTGAACAGGAACACGAACTCGACCGCGCGCGACACCTGATCCATGATCGACTGCACCTGCCGGATTACGTCGCCCACGTCGATCGCGAGCACGTTGGGGTGCTGCTGCAGCAACGCGGACACCCACGCGCCGGATTTCGCGCCCTCGGGCAGCCGCACCGCGCCGAGGTACGACGTCGGCATGCCGTCCAGCGCGCCGGGCGGGAACAGCGTGAAGAAGTTGGGCCGGAAGCTGTCCCAGTTGACCTTGCGCAGGCTGGTGATGCGCGCGGAGACCGGCGTGCCGGCGATGTCGAAGGTCAGCTCGTCGCCGAGCTTGAGGCGCAGCGATTCGGCGATGCCGTCCTCCATCGACAGCCCCGCATCGGGCTTCGCGCCCGGCCCCCAGAACGTGCCGGACGTGACGCGGTTCGTCGTGGGCAGCTGGTCGGCGAACGAGAGGTTGAACTCGCGCTCGGCCAGGCGGCGCGAGCGCGGGTTGTCGTACTGGCGCGTGTCGAGCGCGGCGCCATTCACGGCCGTGAGGCGGCCGCGCACCATCGGGTAGAGGTCGGCCCCCGGGCCGGCGACCTCGCGCATCGCCTGCCGCACGCCGTCGACCTGCTCGGGCAGCACGTTGACGATGAAATGGTTGGGCGCGTCCGGCGGCAGGCTCGCGCGCCAGTTGCGCATCAGCTCGCCGCGCACGACGGTGAGCAGCAGAAGCGCCATCAAACCGAGCGCGAGCGCGCTGACCTGCAGGCTCGACGCGAGCGGGCGACGGCGCAGGTTGGCGAGGCCGAAGCGCCAGGTGACCCCGCGCTGCGGCAACCGCTTCAACGCGACGATCAGCATCCACGCCGCGAGCGCTGCGACGACGATCAGGCCGCCGACGCCGCCGACCATGATCACGCCCGTCTTCACGTCGTGCGCCTGCCAACCGATCAGCGCGGCGATGACGCCGGCACCCAGCACGTAGGCGACGAGCGCGGACGGTCGCGGTCGCGGCAGGTCACGGCGCAGCACGCGCAGCGGCGGCACGCTCGCGAGCGCCATCAGCGGCGGCAGCGCGAAGCCGAACAGCAACAGCACGCCGGTCGCGAACGCGGCTGCGCCGGGCGCGAACGAGGGGGCGGGCAGCTCGGCCGCCGTCAGCGACGCGAGCAGCGACACGAGCAGCGCCTGGCCACCGAGCGCGAGCAGCACGCCGATCGCGCTCGCCACCAGGCCGAGCGCCACGAATTGCGTGACGAACAGGGCGAGCGTGCGCGCCTCCGATGCTCCGAGGCAGCGCAGCATGGCGGCGGTGTCGAGGTGTCTGCGAAGGTACCGCGACGCCGTGAGCGCGACGGCGACCGCGGACAGGATCACCGCGACCAGCGCGGCGAGCCCGAGGAAGCTCTCGGCGCGGTCGAGCGTCTGGCGCACCTCGGGCTGGACGTCGCGCACGTTCTCGAGGCGCTGGCCGGGCCTGAGCTCGGCGCTCGCCTGGCGCACGAACGTGGCGAGCGCCTTGTGACCCGGCGGCTCGGCGACCAGCAACCGGTAGGTCGCGCGGTTCCCCGGCTGCAGCAGGTTGGTGGCCGCGAGGTCGTCGGCGTGGATGAGCAGTCGCGGGCCGGTGGAGAGCAAGCCGGTCGCGACTTCGGGCTCCTGCTGAATCGCCGGGCCGACGACCAGTATCGCCTCGCCGATGGCGAGCTTGTCTCCGGGCTTGAGGTCGAGGCGCTGCGCAAGCCGCTGGTCCGGCCATGCCTCGCCGCGCGGCGGCGAGCCTTCCGCGCGCACGCCTTCCGGATGCGCATCGTCGGTGAGCGTGATCGCGCCGCGCAGCGGATACCCCGGCGAGACGGCCTTCACGTTTGCGAGGACCGGCGTCGCGTCGCTGCCGGGCTTCTGCACCATGCTGTTGAAGCGGATCACCGGCGACACATCGAGCCCCTGCGCCCGCGCCGCGTCGGCGAAGCTCGCCGGCAGCGGCCGGTCCGACGAGATCATCACGTCGGCGCCGAGCAGCAGGCTCGCCTGCGTCGTCAGCGCGCTCTTCACGCGATCGGCGAAGAAGCCGACCGTGCCCATGCTGCCGACGGCGAGCACGAGCGCTGCGGCCAGTACCGTCAATTCACCGGCACGCCAGTCGCGCGCGAGCATGCGCAGCGCGAGCCTGGCGATCTTGCGCGGAGCGAGGCGATCGCGCACGGAAGCGTCAGTGCGTCAGCACGTCGGCGACGAGGCGCCCCGACGCGAGCGACAGCCGGCGTCCGCAGCGCGACGCAAGCGCATCGTCGTGCGTGACCAGCACCAGCGTGGTGCCATGCTCGTGGTTGAGGCGGAACATGAGCTCGGCAATTTCCGCGCCGGTCGCGCCGTCGAGGTTGCCGGTCGGCTCGTCCGCCATCAGGAGCTTGGGATCGCCCGCGAACGCGCGCGCGATCGCGACGCGCTGCTGCTCGCCGCCGGAGAGCTGCTTCGGATAATGCGTCGTTCGCTTCGCGAGTCCGACGCGCCCAAGCCATTCGCGTGCCTTCGCCGTCGCGTCGTCGGCACCGGCGAGCTCCAGCGGCAGCATGACGTTCTCGAGCGCGGTCAGCGCGGGCAAGAGCTGGAACGACTGGAACACGAAGCCGAGGAGCCGCTGGCGCATGGCGGCGCGCGCGTCCTCGTCGAGGCCGGACAGCGCCTGGCCGGCGATCCACACCTCGCCGTCGCTGGGACGATCGAGACCGGCGAGGAGCCCGAGCAGCGTGGTCTTGCCGGAGCCCGACGCGCCGACGATGGCAACCGAATCGCCCGGTGCGATGTCGAACGTCACCTCATCGAGGATCGTCAGCGGGGCATCGCCGCTCACGACCGTCTTGGTGAGCCGCTCGGCGCGCAGGAGGGGGGGCGTCATCGGGCCGTCGGCGTAGGGGCTCATCCCGGCACCATGGGGTCGCCGGCGTGGCCGCGCAAGGGGACCGCGACGAAATGCGCCCCCGGAGCGCGGCCGACGATTCTACGCGATGCGACGAAGCGACCACGCTGGACGTTCCCCTACAATCGAGGCCTTCATGCATTTCCGACAACCGTGCCGACGCCGCGCGCTCGCGGCCCTTGCCGCCGCATGGGCGCTCGCGCTCGCGCCGCTGCCGGCCGCCGCTGCCGATGGGCCGGTCGTCCTGGTGCTCGGCGATTCGATCTCCGCGGCCTACGGGCTGCCCTCGGGAAGCGGCTGGACGGACCTGCTGCAGCGGCGCCTCGACCAGCGCAAGCTGGCATGGCGAGTCGTCAACGCGAGCATCAGCGGCGATACCACGGCGGGCGGACGCTCGCGACTCCCTGCGCTGCTGACGCGCCACCGGCCGGCGATCGTCGTGATCGAGCTGGGCGGCAACGACGGCCTGCGCGGCGGCAGCATCGCATCGACGCGCGACAACCTGGTCGCGATGACGACGGCCGTCAAGGCGACGGGCGCCCGGCCGATGATCGTCGGCATGAAGCTGCCGCCCAACTACGGCCCGTCTTACACGAGGCAGTTCGAGGCGGTGTTCGCCGAGGTCGCCAGAGCGCAGGGCGCCCCCCTGGTGCCGTTCTTCTTCGAAGGCTTCGCCGACGACGCGGCCGCGTTCCAACCCGACCGCATCCATCCGACCGAAGCGGCGCAGCAGAAGCTGCTCGACAACGTATGGCCGACGCTCGAGCGCATGCTGACGCGCCGATGAGCACGCATCCGCGCTCTCCGCGCGCGGTGGGCGTCGACGCCGTGGCCGCGCACGCCGATCGCCTCGACGTGCGCAGCCCCGCGGAATATGCCGACGACCACCTGCCCGGCGCGATCAGTTGCCCGGTGCTCGACGACGACGAGCGCGCCCGCGTCGGCACGCTGCACGCGCAGGCCGGCGCGTTCGAGGCGAAGAAGGTCGGCGCGGCGCTGGTGTCGCGGCACATCGCCACGATCCTCGAGACCGTCGCGGCCGACAAGCCGCGCGGCTGGGCGCCGCTGGTCTATTGCTGGCGCGGAGGCAAACGCTCGGCGTCGCTCGCGCACGTGCTGAACGAGATCGGCTTTTCGGCCGTGCAGCTCGACGGCGGCTACCGTGCGTGGCGGCGCCACGTCGTGGCGCAACTGGCCGAGCGCCCCGCGCGGTTCGATTACCGTGTCGTGTGCGGCGTCACCGGCTCGGGCAAGAGCCGGCTCCTCGCCGCGCTCGCCGCGGAAGGCGGCCAGGTGCTGGATCTCGAGACGCTCGCGCGCCACCGCGGATCGCTGCTGGGCGATCGGCCCGGCGAGCCGCAGCCGTCGCAGAAGGCCTTCGAGTCGGCGATCCTTGCCGCACTCGAGCGCTGCGACGAGCGCACGCCGGTGTGGATCGAATCGGAGAGTCGCAAGATCGGCACCGTGCAGGTCCCCGACGCGCTGCTCGCCGCGATGCGCGCCGCGCCGTGCGTCCACGTGGAGCTCGCGCTCGCGCAACGCGTTGACCTGCTGAAGGAAGAGTACGCGCACTTCCTCGCCGACCCTTCCGCGCTCGCGAGCCGGCTCGCCCACCTCGTCCCGCTGCACGGCCGCGAGACGATCGCGCGGTGGAACGCGCTGGCGCGCCAGGGCGACTTCGACGCGCTGGTGGCCGAGCTCCTCGAGGCGCATTACGATCCCACCTATACGCGTGCGATGACGCGCAACTACGCGGGCTTCGCGTCGGCGCGCCGCGTCGCGCCGACGTCGATCGCGCCTCCCGCCTGGCGCACCCTCGCCCGCGAACTGCTCGATGCCCCTGATCCCTGATCCCTGATCCCTGATCCCTGATCCCTGATCCCTGCCATGGCTACCCACGCCTTCCGCATCGTCAACGTATTCGCCGAATCCGCGCTCGCAGGCAATCCGCTCGCCGTGATCGAGGACGCGGCTGGCCTCGACGAGGCGACGATGCAGGCGCTCGCGCTGCAGTTCAACCTGTCGGAGACCACGTTCGTGCTTCCTTCGTCCGCCGGAACCGCGCGAGTGCGGATCTTCACGCCGACGTTCGAGATGCCGTTCGCGGGCCACCCGACGCTCGGCACCGCGCATGTGGTGCGCGAGCTCCTGGGGGCGGGCGATCGCATCACGCTCGAAATGAAGGCCGGGGTCATCCCGGTCGAGGCGTCCGGTGACGTGTGGACGCTGCAGGCGAACGCGCCGAAGCATCGCGCGCCGACAGCAACGCGGGAGGAGCTCGCAGCGACGCTCGGGCTCGCGCCGGCCGACGTTTCCGGCGTGCCGTTGTGGGTCGACACCGGCGCCGACCAGCTGGTCATCCCGCTCGCGTCATTCGGCGCGGTGCGGCGCGCGAGCCCGCGCCCCGAGCTCCTGCAGCGACACGCCAGCAACGGCACGCGCGCGATGGCCTATGCGTTCGCCCGCGAAGGCGACCGCGTGCTCGCGCGCTTCTTCTTCCTCAAGCATGGCGCGATCGTCGAGGACCCGGGCACGGGATCGGCCTGTGCCAACCTCGGCGGCTGGCTCATCGCGACCGGCGCCCACCTACCGCAACGACTCACGGTCGACCAGGGGCAAGCGGTCGGCCGGGCCTGCCGGCTCGGTCTCGAGGTGACCGGCGAGAAGCGGATCCGCGTGTCGGGCCGCGTGATCGAGATCGCCCGCGGCACGGTCGCGTTCTAGGGCCCGTTGGCGCTACCGGGACACTCGCGCCCGTGTCGCGCCAGCGGGATTTGGTCGCGGGCGCGGTCACGCCCGGTAACAACCGGTTACCCCCGACGACCGCAGGAACGGGCAGGATGGCGATTCGCGCGCTAGCCGCCGCAGCCGAACGGTCAACAGGCGGCGCGCGCGGAACGTTGAGCCTGTCCGGGGGCCCAGCTCCGGCACCCGGCACCGCCACCCGCCCAGGGCGAACGATGCTTCGATCGTGGTCACGCGCCGTCCCGATCCTCGCCTGCGCGTCGCTGGCGCATGCGGGCACGCCGATCGGCGACGACGGCGCGCGGCACCTCCTCGCGCGCACCGGCTTCTCGCCCACCGCGGCCGAGATCGCCGTCTACGCACCGCTCGACCGTCCCGCAGCCGTCGCGCGCGCTCTCGGCACCGGCCGCACCACGACGCTGATCCAGGCGCCCGCCGCGCTGACCGACGCGAGTCCGATCCGCCCGCCGCGCGAAGGCGCCAGCGTCGAGGAGCGCAAGGCATTCGCGCAGGAGCAGGTCCGCGCCGGCATTGCGATGCGCGGCTGGTGGTTGGCCGAGATGATCGCGACCGACGCGCCGCTCGTCGAGCGCATGACCCTGTTCTGGCACAACCACTTCGTGTCGAGCCAGCAGAAGGTGCGCGTCGCGAAGCTGATGTACCGGCAGAACGTCACGTTGCGCGAGCACGCACTCGGCGACTTCCGCGCGCTGCTGCACGCGGCGTCGAAGGACGCGGCGATGCTCGTCTACCTCGACGGGGTGCGCAACCGGCGCGGCGCCCCGAACGAGAATTTCGCCCGCGAGGTGATGGAGCTGTTCACACTCGGCGAAGGCCATTACACCGAAGACGACGTCAAGGAGGCCGCGCGCGCGTTCTCGGGCTGGAGCCTCGACCGCGAGAGCGGCACGTTCGTGTTCCGGCGCGCGTTGCACGATGCCGGCGAGAAGACGGTCCTCGGCCGCACCGGGCGCTTCGACGGCGATGCGGTGCTCGACCTCTTGCTCGAACGTCCCCAGACGGCCGAGCACATCGTCGCGAAGCTGTGGCGCGAGTTCGTCTCGCCCGATCCCGAGGCCGCCGCGGTGCTCCGCATCGCGGCCGACTTCCGCCGCTCCGGCTACCGGATCACGGTGGCGTTGGCGCACCTGCTCGAAAGCGATGCGTTCTGGTCGCCCGACCAACGCGGCGCGCTGGTGAAGAGCCCGGTCGAGCTCGTCGTCGGCACGCTGCGCTCGCTCGAGGTCGTGCCGGACGACGCGACGCCATTCGCGTTCGCGGCGGCCGGCATGGGCCAGAACCTGTTCTCGCCGCCCAACGTCAAGGGCTGGCGCGGTGGTGACGCATGGATCGACGCTTCCAGCCTGCTCGCGCGCAAGCAATTCGTCGAGACGCTGGCGCGCTACGAGGAAGCACGGCCGGGCATGCGCGCCACGGTGGCCGGCGCCGACGCGATGGGCGTTCGGCCGGCGCGTGCGTTGCTCGCCCCCCAGCCGACCATCGCGATCGACCTCGACGACGATGCGCGTGCCAGGCAGACGCGCATCGCGCGCGCGCTGGACCGCGCGTTCCGCGAGCTCGGGTTCTCCGCGACGCGCTGGCTCGGCTCGTTGCCGGGCGATACGCCGGCCGCGAAGCGCCGCAGCGCGCAGGCGATCCTGCTGCCGCTGCCGCCCGCGGGGAGCGGCGCGACGTTCGTTCCCGACGCCGACGCGCTCGCGTTC
>Ga0247825_10003315_pt1 | contig 10622 bp, 6 predicted proteins | sample 13C_Vanillin_Day_FD_194413 | JGI IMG/M metagenome (GOLD analysis project Ga0247825, IMG submission 194413) | Soil microbial communities from agricultural site in Penn Yan, New York, United States - 13C_Vanillin_Day48 | ecosystem: Environmental > Terrestrial > Soil > Agricultural land | place... | reverse complement strand
TCCGATGGCCGTGCCAAAGATGCACTGCGCCCCTTGAGTATTCAGGTGGGTTACCTGGCATTTGCCGAGGGATCGGCCCTGATTACCCTGGGCAAGACCTCCGTTCTATGCGCCGTGAGCATCGAAGACCGGCAGCCGCCATTCCTGCGAGGCACAACCAAGGGCTGGGTGACGGCCGAATACTCGATGCTGCCGAGGGCGACTCTGCAGCGTACACAGCGCGAGTCGGTCGCCGGCCGCATCGGCGGTCGCACGCACGAGATCCAGCGCCTGATCGGCCGGTCGCTACGAGCGGTGGTCGACCTGCACGCGTTGGGCGAGCGCACCTTCGCCATCGACTGCGATGTGCTGCAGGCCGACGGCGGCACGCGCACGGCGTCGATTACCGGCGCCTACGTGGCGCTGGTTGCGGCGATGCAAAAGCTGGTCGAGGATGGTACCTACTCCAGCCTGCCGATCAAGTTCCCGGTGGCAGCGACAAGCGTCGGCGTAATCGACGGCGCCCCGATGCTCGACCTCGCGTACGACGAGGACTCGCGCGCCGAAGTCGACTTCAACGTCGTGATGACCGGCGACGGCAAGTTCGTCGAGGTGCAGGGCACTGCGGAGCACGGGACGTTCAGCCGAGACGCCATGGGCAACCTGATGGACCTCGCCGAGAAGGGCATTCAGGAGTCGTTCGCCGCGCAGCGGGCGGCGCTGACGGCAGCGGGGCTGCACGCGCTGTAGGAGCTTTCCCAGCCCATTCGCCCATACAGGCACATACCCGCCGAGGCTTTCGCGACTAAAGCGTGTCTTGGCATCGGGCAGACCGGCACATCAAACCGTCAACCTCAAACCCTTCTCACACCACCGCGACGCTGCTGCCTGACTCCGTCTTCGACACCACGATGCGGGCCGGCAGCCGCTGCGCCAGCTCCTGCAGGTGCGTGACGATGCAGACCATCCGGTCCTCAGACCGCAGCGCGTCCAGGGCTTCCGCGGCGTGCTCCAGCGCGTCTGGGTCCAGCGACCCGAACCCCTCGTCCAGGAAGATCGAGTCGAGCACGACGCGCCGGCTCGCCGCCAGTCCCGGCAGGCTCTCCGCCAACGCGAGCGACAGCGCCAGCGACGCCAGGAAGGTTTCGCCGCCCGAGAGCGTTTTCACTGAGCGCGACTGGTCGGCGTTCCACTGGTCGATCACTTCGAACTCGGCGCCCTTGTCGTCGATCTGCAGCTTGTAGCGCCCGCTCGACAGTTCCTCGAGGCGCTTCGAGCCGTCCCGTGCCAGCGTCTGCAGCGCTTCGTATTGGAGGAACTGCTGGAACTTCGCCGCCCCCAGCATTTGCGCCAGGTCCGTTGAGATGTTCCAGTCCTTCTCCATTGCGGTCACTTCGCCCCGGATCGTCTTCGCGCGCTCGAGGTCCTGTTTCATGCGCTCGACGCGCGTCTCTAACTGGCCGGCGAGTCGCTGCTTCTCGTCGCGCTCCTGCTGCGCCTCGGACTGCCGGCGTCGCAGCACGAGGGCTACGTCGCGACCCTCTCGCAGCGCCGTATGCGCCTCCGGCCACCGCTCGCCCAGCGCGATTTCGAGCGCGGATCGCGACTGCTCCAGCGCGGACTCGGCAGCTTCCAGGGCTTCCGCAGCGTGGAGACGACGCACCTCCAGCGCCGCCATTTCCTTCTGCGCCCCCGCTAGCGCGGCGTGCTTGGCGTCGCGCTCCAGCTGCGTCGTCTTCAGGTCGCGTTCGAGGGCCTGCTTTTCCTGCAGCGCCGCCTGCTGGCCGTTCAGCGCCGCCGATACCGCGGCCACGGTCGCGCCGACGCCCGCCGGCAGCACTTCCTCGACTCCAGCCTCCTGCTCTTCGAGACGGGCCTGGAAGCCGGCGAACTGCTTCTCGTAGCCTTCGGAGTCCGACGACGCTTTCGCCTCTACCCGCGACGCATTCATCAGCGACCCGCGAGCCTCCGCCTCTGCCTTGCGCGCCGCCGTGAATCGCTTCTCCGCCGCTTCGAGGTCGCTGCTCTTGTGCGCCACGAGCTTTGTGATCTTTTCGCCGCACACAGGGCAGGCGTCGCCGACCTTGAGACCCTGCTGCACCGACGCCGCCAGGTTGTGCCGTTGTGCTTCCGTGCGCGCCGCCTCGGCTTCGTGCATCGCCACTTCCGCTGCCTCGTGTGCAGCCTGCGCCTTCTCGACAGCAGCACCGGCGTTCTTCGCCTGTCGCGACGCGTCCTCGAAGGCCTTCGTCGTCTGGTCAATCGTCGTGCGCGTTTGCGAGAGCGCCTTTACGCGCTCCAGCGCTACGCCCAGCGCCTGGTGCAGCCCCGGGTCGTACGCATTGGCGTCGAGGCTCGCCCGCAGTCCTTCGAGTCTCTCGTCCAGCTTCGCGACGGCAGCATCGCCCTCGTCGGCGAGCAGCTTCGTGCGCGCGTACAGGGTCAGGGCTTCCTGCGCCTCGGCCTCGCGCTTCGAAAGCACATCGCGCGCCTGGTTCACCGCCACAGCGCTCGTCATGGCGACGTCGAGGGCCTCGACTTGCTCCTTCAAAGCCCCAATCGCCTCCAGCGCCGCCGCGCGCTCTGCCTCGAGGCGTTCGACGTTCTCCTCTGTCGCTTCGCCAAGCTCCGACAGCACCCGCCGGCGCTCATCCAGGCGCGTCTTCAGCTCCGACGAGATGCCGGCCGCACGCTGGCGCATGCGGTCGTAGACCTCTAACCGAAGCAGCGAACGTAGCACGGCGCGCCGCTTCTCCGCCGACCCCGCAAGGAACTCCTGAAATTGCCCCTGCGGCAGGATCACCGACCGCGTGAATCCGTCGTAGTCCAGCCCCACGATGTCGGTGACCTGCCCGTTGACGTCGCGCGCCCGGTCGCTCAACGGCAACCAGTCGCCGCTCTCGCTGCGCTCGATGCGCACGTTCGGCGCGCCTTTGCGCTTCGTCTCGCGGTAGATACGGTAGCGTTCGTCCCCGGCGCGGAATTCCAGCGTCACCTGCATGCGGTCCATGCCCTGCGAGATGCACGAGGTGACCTCGTTTGTCACCCGCGGCACCCGTCCGTACAGGGCGTAGCAGATGGCGTCGATCAGCGACGACTTCCCGGCGCCGGTCGGTCCCGTGATCGCGAACAGGTCCAGCGCCTCCAGGTCGATGTCGACCGGATAGCGGAAGGCCGTGAAGCCTTCGATCTCGAGACGAAGCGGCCTCACGATGACCTCCCGAAAGCAAGGGTCAAGGGGCAAGGGACAACGGACACAAGCCCACGGACCAATGTCTCTTGACCGTTGACCCTTAACCCTTGACCCTCAAGCGTCCGCTGGGGCATGTTCCTCCTCGGTCAGGAGCCTGCGGAACAGCTCCAGCGTCTCAGGCGACGGCGAGCGTTCACGCCCCAGGCTGCTCTCGTAGAAGCGCGTGAACATCTCGGCCGGCCCCAGGCGCTCCATCGTCTCCGGCGCCGCCGACTCCTCGACGTATCCCTTCGCCCGCTCGACGTGCACCGCCGTCGGTAGCTCTGCTCGCACCATCTGCGCCAGGTTCGCCACAGGGATGTCCAGATCGATGAATACTCGGTACCAGGCGTCCTCGCCCTGCTCCGCATACTGCGACAGCTCGTTCAGGTTCACGCCCTTCACCGCCGACCCGATATCGATCAGCTTGCGACCGGCAGTGATCGGCAGCGGTGTCACTTGCGCCGGCTGCTTCGCGTGGATCTCGACGAGGTTGACGTACTTCTCCTGCCTGCGCTCGCCAAAATCGAGCTGAAGCAGCGATCCCGAGTACGCCGCCTTCGTGCCGCAGCGCACCTCCTGGTTCTTGTGTACGTGCCCGAGCGCGACGTACTGCGCTGCGGTCGGCAGGGCCTCCGGCTGCACCCCGTAGATGCCCATCGCCATGTGCAGCTCGCGCTCACCGCCACCCGGACCGACCATGGCGTCGTCTACCAGTAGGTGCGCCACCGACACGCTGATCGCATCGCGGTCGAACCCCGCCGCCAGACCACGCATCGCCGCGCGTACACGTTCCGAGTACTGCACCAGTGGCGCGCCCATCTCGTCCTGTAGTTGCGCGAAGTCGACCATGTCGCGTTCGTTGAGCCACGGCAGCGCCGCCACAACGGCCTTCTCGCGCCCGTCGCGCGATGCCACCTCGATCAAAGCCCCATCAGCCGGCCCGCGCGCCATACCTCGCGCGTGAATCCCCAGCGACGTGAGCAACGGGGCCACCGCGTCCAGTCGCTTCGGATGGTCATGATTCCCCGCGATAACCACCGCCGGGATACCAGCCCCATACAGTTCGCCGAAGAAGCCATACACCAGCCGTTCAGCCTCAGGCGCCGGCGCGGACGTATCGAACACATCCCCCGCCACGATCACGCAATCGACCGCCTCATCGCGAGCATGCGACAGCACCTGCTGCAGCGCCGCCTCTTGCTCGTCCAACCGCGACTGCCCCCGGATCCCCCGCCCAATGTGCCAGTCCGAGGTGTGGAGGAACTTCACTTGCCGTTGTTCCTCGCGATGCGCGCGAACACATCATCCGAACTCTCCAGCGCCCCCGCGGCGACCTCGTCAGCCCGCGTCGCCCACGCGGGGAACGGGAACTGCACCAGAAGCGGTACCGGCACGTCCGGCTGCTGCAGGAACATGCTGCCCGGCTTCAGAATCGATGCCCGCACCCGCGCCGAGGTCGTCAGGTACCCGTACTCGTCTCGTTGCGACTCCGCGGCATCGAGGCGGCCGACGACGCGGAACGATGCGTTGGCGGTCACGCGGCGCTCGATCTCGCTCGCCGTCTGCTCCGCGCCGATCAGCACGACGCCCAGGCTGCGCCCCCGCTCGGCGATATCGAGCACGACCTCCTTGATCGGGCTGCGACCCTCGCGCGGCGCGTATTTGTTCAGCTCATCGAGGACGAGGAACACGAGGGGGTCGCGGCCACCGTGCTCTTTCTCCTCCATCAGGCGCTTGACCACGATGCCGACAACGAACCGCTTTGCCCGGTCGTTCAGGCGGTTGATGTCGATCACGTTCACCTGGTGCTGGCGCCAGTCGAAGCGGTGCTTCTGCGCCTCGGAGTCGCGCGAGGCCCGGATCAGCGGTGCCACGGCAATCGCCGCCGCCTCCAGCCGTCTTGCGAAGGCCTGTCGCGTGCCCTCCGCAGCTCTCGGTGCAATGCCGTCGACGAAGTCGCAGATGATCGACACGAGGCGCTCGAAGGAGTCTGCCCGTAGCCCGGCATCGACACCCGGCACCGTGAGCACCACGTCGCCGTGGTCCTCTTCCTGGTCTTCGACCTGGGCTTCAAGGAAGCGCTCCACCTGCGTAATCACGAACCCCAACTGCGACGTCTCGTCGTCAGACTCGGCGAAGAGGAACCGCAGCATGCGCTCGCGGCAGAACTCCCGTAGCGTCCAGAAATACGCCGTGACGCCGTCCGAGCGCGACCCGGTATCGGGCAGCACCACATCGCCCCGCTGCGCCGGCGCCCACAGCCCGACGCTGCCGAACGGCCCCACAGGCAGTCCCAGCTTGTCGTACTTGCGGTGCTCGTCCTCGGGTAGGCGGCCGTTGGGCTTGTCGAGCCACAGCAGGTCCTCGCCCTTCACGTTGAAGATGATCGCGTGCGTCGAGTGGGCATTGTTGAGCGACGACGAGTGAAACAGCCCGTACAGAAGGAACAGCGCGTAGGTGGTCTTCGTTGCGACGCCGGAGATGCCGGAGATGTTGACGTGCGCCCCGCGCGTGCCGTCGAGGAACTCGAGGTTGCCGTACACCGGGTTGCCGTCGCGCGAAAGGCCTGCGGGGAAGCGAGAGTCCCGCATCTTGTCGAAGTACAGCGCCAGCTCGCGGTCCGCCTCGTTCGCCCGCCGCACGGCGCGGCCCGGCTTCGGCGGCACCAGCACCTCCGCCTCCGGCCCGGCTTCTCGCATCGCCACCCGCGTCACCGCCACGTGCGCAATCGTCGAGACCGACACCGGCAGCGTGCCCTCGGCGTCGCGGAACACGTCAGAGTGAAAGCTTGCGCCCTCGTACGCCGACTCGATGGCATCGACGACGCCAAAATGGTCGACCTGCGTGCGGTCGTCTCCAGGCGGCGGACCAGGCAGCTCCGTGGTCACCGCAACGACCTCATCGAGCTGCACGAACTTCTCCGGGTCGACCGCCAGCCAGAAGTCGAGGGGTTGTGCCGCCTTCGTGCCCGCCACGAGGCCCACGGCGTCTTCGGCCGGTTCGTTCATCGGGGAGTCCTCCCGGAAACGTAGTCTTCGATCAGGCGCCGGATGTATCGCGCGTCGCCCAGCTCGTGGCGCAGCTGTCGCTCCAGCGCACCCACCGGCAGCAGGTTCTGCGGTGCGCGCGGGTCATGCTCGGGCTTCGAAGCGAATCGCGGCAGGTTGTGTGTCAGCATGTCGGCCACGCGCACCGGCGCACTAACCGTGCCTGCCACCGGCACTTCCAGGCGCACAATGCCCGCGTAGGAGTGATGAATCACGCGCGTGTACGGCAGGCGCAGGAACCACGAGTAGCGCGAACCCCACGAGTCCGTGATCTGGAACATCGGCGTGCGCTGCCCGGCGCCCAGCCTGGCAATCAGCGCTCGTTGCTCACCCTTCAGGTACAGCTGCTGCAGCGTCTTGGCCACGCCCACGAGCTGGTTCTCCGACGCCTCTGGCCTGTCGATGCGCCCGTCGGCGATCACCATGGGGTGCTTCGCGATAAGCTTGCGGACGCAGTCGTGCTCGAGGTCACGGCGCTTCATCGCGATTGCCTGCATCACGGCCCGATGACCGTCAGCGCCTTCGCCGCGCGCCACCTCGTAGACCAGCAGCCCGTTACGTGAGGGCACGACTTGAGGCTGAGCCGCAATCGGTCCGGCGACACCGAATACGCGCGATGTGTATTCGCACGCCATCGTCGCGCGCCCGCCCTCGCTCACCGTGGCTCCGACCGCTACGGACGCGAACGCCGCCTCGGCCAGCGTCTCACCATCGTCCACCCGTGCCCAGTACTCGACGCGCTGGACGCCGTCGACGAACGCGACATACTCTGGCAGCGGAACCGCGTCGGGCACAACGCCACCCGACCAGTCCTCGGTTTCAACGAAGGCGTCAACTTCGAAGTTTGTTTGCTCTTCCGAGTCTTCCTCATCGAAACCCACGGCCGAGCCGTAATCGACTGACCAGGGATCGAGAGTGACAATGGGTCGAGCCGCGGCGGGAGACTCGAACATGATTTCTGATTTTACTGCGTAACTGCATACGCCCGCAAGCAATGATTATGCCAACTTCTCATTGCAGTTGGCGCTGTTCATGGCTGTAGCAGCGCGATGCATCGCGCCTTCTTGTTGCGGGCCTCAACGCAGTTTCTTGCTCAATGTCTGTAAGGGGCCATCGCCACTCCAAGTTAGGTACCGCCCCGGGCTATGGGCTCTAAGCGAAAAGCGCGTGCAATCACGAAATTCTGTCCGAGGATCAATGCCGAAAGGTGCGCCGGCGCACGAGCACCCGTCAGAACGCTGACCTTAATCCCGAATCGTGAACAGATCGATGCCGCATCGGTAACAAACTCTCGAGGACCGCGAAGCAGCAGACCGTAACCCTCACGTAACAGGTCCTCGGCAGATACGTGATCATTCAGATACCGCTCGAATAGGCGCCAACCGTCGAAATGCGTAGCAGTGGCAGACCGGAGCTCGGACAAGACCTCCGCAGGATTCACAACCGATGATGCGATGTAGAGGCTGTCCGATGGACTTTTGTACTCCGTCAAGAGTGGATGGCTCGACGTCACTTCGACTCCGGGAAACCCCTGTGCAACGAAGCCGAACTCCACTTTCCCATCGAAGTGCACGCGGATAGTCGACCCGTCACTCGTCTGGAGGTCCCAGAATGTCGTTTGCCGACGAACGATCTTGCCGCCGCGCCCCAGCACCTCAGAAAAGCCTGCGAGCATCGTCATCGGTATCCGCCTAATTGCCCGGCAATGGGCAGGCAAACTTGATAGCAATCCCGGGTCTTGATGTACTGAACCGGAGGCGTATCCACCGTGCCCCTGCCCTACCCCACCGGCAGCATGACGACGCCGGTCGCCAGCTTCGGGTAGAAGTACGTCGACTTCCGGGGCATGCGGTCACCGGTCCCGGACACCTGGATGACGTCCTCGATCGTCGTTGCGTTGAGAAGCAGTGCCACGTCGAAGCCGCCGTGCTGCACCGCTTCCAGCGCATGACGGCCGTTCTCGGTGTAATCGATGTGGTCCGGCGAGCCGTCGTAGCCTGTCTCCGGTAGCACGGCATAGGCCAGCAGCGTCACGTCCAGCTTGCGCCAGGCGTCGGAGTGCTCCGCAGGGGTGCGCGCGATCGCTGCGTCGAGGTCCTTGGGCATCAGCAAGTGCAGTTCGCCCGGTATGAGCCCGATGGCCCCGAACACCGGCCCGTGAGTGCCCATCTCGCTCATCTTCGCGACCAGGTGGTCGACGTTCTCGGGTGTCGCATCGCCCATCGGAGCCAGCTTGAACAGCGACTCGACCTTCTCGGTCAGGTCGTTCGCACGGCCCGGCAACTTCAGCAAACGGTGCGTCGGCAGCACCACGAAGCCGGGGTCGTCCGCCGCGATCAGGGCCGCCAGCACGAAGTTGTAGTCCTCGTCGCCCGTAAATGAGCCCGCTGCTTGTCGCCGCTCGTCCCGATACGCCAGCGCTGTCTCGTAGCGATGGTGTCCGTCCGCTACGTAGACCTTGCGGTCTGTCAGCGCCGTTGCGAAGCGGTGTGCCGCGTCGGGACTGAGGATACGCAGGGTGTGCCGCGCGTCCGGCAGCACGGCGTCGAGGACCGGCCCTCCTGTAACGTCGACCAGCAGCCTGCTCATGCCGTCGGGTTCGTAGAGGCCCATGATCGGGCTCAGGTGGGTCTGTGTGGCCTGTAGAAGGCGCATGCGGTCGAGCTTCGCCCCGGCGCCCGTCACCTCGTGTGGCAGGACGATGCCCTTCTCCCACTCCTCCAGCCGTAGCGCGCCGAACACAGCGCGCCGGCGCCTCGTCTCGCCATCGAGCAGAAATTCCTGGTCGTAGACGTAGAAGTGTGGCTCATCATCGCGCACCACCACGCCGCGCGTCAGCCATTCGCCGATTTCTCTAGCCGCCAATGCATAGTGGTCGACACTCGCCGCGATGTCGGGCCGGTCCTCGCCGTAATCAACTCGCGCAATGTTGTAGGGGCTCGCCGCGTACAAATCGAGGCGCGCCTGCCCTGCGACCACGTCATATGGCGGCGCAACGAGATTCGCGGCGTCGCCCGCAACGCTCGTGTTGTATCGAAGCCCTTGGAACGGACGCAGCTCAGCCATTTAGAAATGATAGGTCGTGCAACGGAGTGGCGGAAGGTTCGGGTTCATGGTCACAGAGCGTCTTCGTCTCTAAGGTCACGCTGTCCTGTAGCCGAGATGTTCCCAGTTCAGCGGCACCATCCGCTGCCACCTTATCTGCCTAACAAACACCCAGGGCATCACCACACCCGGTCAGCCCCGACACAAATAAGGGAGGACGGAGAACCGTGAACACCTAACCGAAGACTCACGACTGACAACTGCGAACCCGCCTCGTCTACAATGCGGTGGCTTAGCGCCTAACGTGCCCGTACTAGCAGGAGAAGAGAATGAAGGCAGCGCGACTGGTTGGTCCCAGGCAGTTCGAAATTCTGGACGTCGATACCCCGAAGCCGAACCCCGGTGAGGTGCTGGTGCGATTGGAGTACGCCTCGATCTGCGGTAGCGACCTCCTTAACTACAACCGTGTGCTGCCTGAGGAGGACTACCCGCTGCGCATCGGCCTGCCGTGTCACGAGACGTCGGGCGTGGTCGAAGAGAGCATGGACGAGAGCCTGAAAAAGGGCGACCGCGTCGTCGCGCTGACGTACACGGGCGGCCTAATGGAGTACGTGACGATCGCGGCGAACCGGTGCATCAAGGTGCCGGAGCACGTCGACCCGCAGCTCGCTGTGCTGTGCCAGCCCATCGGCACCGTCGTGTATGCGGTGCAGAAGCTGGGCAGCGTCCTCGGCAAGAAGGTCGTCATCCTGGGGCAGGGGCCCATCGGCCTCAGCTTTACCGAGTTCATGGCCAGGGGCGGTGCATCGCAGGTGATCGTCACGGACATCGTCGACCCGCGGCTCGAAGTGTCGAAGGTACTGGGGGCGACGGACACGATCAACGCATCGAAGGAAGACGTGCTCGAGCGCGTGAAGGAGCTGACGGGCGGCGCGCTGGCCGACGTGGTCATCGACGCGTGCGGTATTCACGAGACGAACAACCAGACGTTCCATTGCCTGAAGGTGCAGGGCACCGCGGTGATCTTCGGCATGCCCCATGGCGACCCGGTGTTCCCGTTCGACTGGGGTACGATGTACATGAAGCTGCCGACTATCCTGGTCTGCAACAGCGCGCGTTCCGGCGACGTGGTAGGCGTGGTGCAGACGGCGGTGGACCTGATTGCGCAGGGCCGCATCAACCCGCGTCCGATGATCTCGCACAACGTGGACTTCGCGAACCTGGGCACGGCGTACGAGATGTTCAGCAACCGCAGCGACGGGTGTGTGAAGCCGATCATCAGGATTAGCTGACGGGGGAACCCCTCCCCCTAACCC
>Ga0247825_10003314_pt1 | contig 10625 bp, 9 predicted proteins | sample 13C_Vanillin_Day_FD_194413 | JGI IMG/M metagenome (GOLD analysis project Ga0247825, IMG submission 194413) | Soil microbial communities from agricultural site in Penn Yan, New York, United States - 13C_Vanillin_Day48 | ecosystem: Environmental > Terrestrial > Soil > Agricultural land | place... | reverse complement strand
TGATTCTGGACTATTGGTCGGACAAGGCGCTGAACCACCACACCGAGGCGACCAGCATGCTCTACGCGGCGCGCGAATGCGGCCGCATTCTGCTCGAGGAGGGCCTGCAGAACGCTTTCGCGCGCCATGCGAAAGCTTCGCGCGCGCTGGTGGCGGGGCTGCAGGCCATGGGCCTGCGGCTCTTCGGCGATCTCACGCACAAGATGGCCAACGTCACCGGCGTCCATATCCCGGATGGCGTCGACGGCGACAAGGTGCGCCGCGCGCTCCTGGAAGAGTTCAACATCGAGATCGGCACCTCGTTCGGCCCGCTGCACGGACGCATCTGGCGTATCGGCACGATGGGCTACAACGCGCGCGCGGACGCGATCTTCGCGACGCTCGGCGCGCTGGAAGCGGTGCTCGCCGCGGAAAAGTTCAGGATGAGCCGCGGCGCCGCAGTGGATGCGGCGCTCGCGGTCTATCGCGAGGGCTAGCGGTGCCGGTCCCGGATTCGCTCCTCGTCGCCATCGGCGGCAACGCCACCCACCCCGAGAACATGCGCGGCACGACCGAGGAGCAGGAGCTCGTGGCGGACACCGCGGCGCGGGCGCTGCTGCCGCTCGTACGCGCCAACAACCGCATCCTCATCACGCACGGCAACGGGCCGGTGGTGGGCAAGATCCTGCTTCGCATGATGCTCACGCGCGACGCCATTCCGCCGATGCGACTCGACGTATGCGTGGCACACAGCCAGGGCGGGATCGGCTACCTCCTGATCCAGTCGCTCGAGAACGCGATGCGCCACGCCGGCCTTTCGCGCCAGGCGGCCTGCGTGCTGACCCAGGTGGAAGTCGACCCGGCGGATCCGGCGCTCGAGCACCCGGAGAAACCCATCGGCCCCTTCTTCTCCGAGGAAGAGGCGAAGGCCTTCGAAGCCAAGGGCTGGCGCATGATGGAGGACTCCGGCCGCGGTTGGCGCCACTGCGTGGCTTCGCCGCAGCCGCGCGCCGTCATCAACCTCCCGGTCATCGAGGCGCTGCTGAAGGCCGGCACGGTAGTGATCGCGGGCGGCGGCGGCGGTATCCCGGTGGTGCGCGACGACCAGGGCGACTGGCAGGGGGTGCAGGCGGTGGTGGACAAGGACCTTACCTCGGCGCTGCTCGCGCGCTCGCTGGGCATCCCGGATCTGCTCATCCTCACCGCGGTGGAGCGCGTCGCGATCGACTTCAACACCCCGCGCCAGCGCGCGCTCGAGCGTGTGACGCTGTCGCAGCTCAAGGCCTACCAGGCGCAGGGCCACTTCGGCCGGGGCAGCATGGGGCCGAAAGTCGAGGCGGCCATCCGCCATCTCGAGGCGGGCGGCCGGCGCGCGATCATCGGGCACCTGGAGCGCGCGCTGCCCGCGCTGCGGGGCGAGAGCGGCACCCATGTCGTACCAGGGTGAAGTCGCCGGGCGCTTCGCGCGCGAGGCGCTCGCAGCGGGCGAGGGGCAAGTGTGCGCGGTGTTCCGGCGCAGCTTCTATTTGCGTACGGACAGCGGGGGCTACGCCTGCGTCGGCGACCCCTCGCTCGGCAACGGCCCGCTGAACGTGCGGGTCCCGGATCTCGTCCTCCCGCGCATGGGGGAGCGCGTGACGGTGTCGCTCGCGCACGCAGCCGCATGGCAGCCGCCCGCGCACGTGCCGGGTGAACCCAACCTCCGTGAGCTCACGCTTAAAGCGCGCAATCGCGTGCCGGCCGAGGGGCTCGGGGGCCTCGTCGTCGGCATCCACAATGCGCTCAGCGGCCACGCCCAGCCGGCCCTGGACGCGCTCGAGCGCTGGCTCGCGGGCAACGCGCTCGATAACGAAGTGGAGGGGTTGATCGGCCTGGGGCCGGGCCTCACCCCCTCCGGGGACGACTATCTCGGCGGCATGCTGGTTGCCCTGCGCCTCGCCGAGCGCGCGATGCAGGCGGATGGGCTGTGGCGCTGGCTCGAGCCGCGCCTGGAGGGCCGCACCAGCGCCCTCAGCGCGGCCCACCTCGCCGCCGCCGCGGCCGGCCAGGCGCACGAGGCGCTGCACGAGGTGCTGAACGGCGCCTCAAGCCTGGAGGCCCTCGACGCGGTCGGCCACACCTCCGGCTGGGACGCGCTCGCCGGCGCGGCCGCCGTGCTCCGCCTGCGTTAGTACGGACGCCCTATTGCGACCCGGATTGTCCTCGAGCAAATTGGTCGCCGATGAGCCTCGAACAGCAGGAGTTGCGCATGGTGTTCGACGCGCCGCCGGGCCGGGACATGCCGACGCTGGTGGTGATCGAGGACCAGAGCGGCCGCCCGATTGACATCGGAGAGTGGCGCGCGCGGCCTGACGGGTACTGGGAGCTCGTGATTCCGATGCGCCCCGCCGGGGCAACGGCCTAAACCCGCCGCCGGATCGGGCCCCTTACACCGGCGGGCCGGCGATTTCCAGGATCTGGTAGGGGGACGGCAGAGGAGGCGGCAAAGGCGGCGTCCGGCGGATGTTGTCGACGGGCAGGGCCGGCACCGGTTCGGGGCCCACAGCGTAGGAACGCGCGTTCCCGGAAAAAACTGCCTCGGCTTCGGCAGAGGGATTCGTGGGTTCAGTCGCCAAGACCTGCGCAGGCTACCAGAGCGGCACCGGCAAGGCTAATCCCTTCGAAAGTGAGCGGCACGATGGCTGCTACTGCCTGGCGATGGCAGAACGCAGGTCCGCGCGGGTGCCGCGCAAAGTGGTTCACCGGCACCGAGTAGGGGCGATGGTGGTCAATAGGGTATCGGAGCTTCTGGTAGTGCGGGGCGAGCCCAAGGCCATCCTGCGCTGGATCGACATTGCCGGCATGCGCACCCCGATCTGCGTCGATCTCGATCCGCAACGGCTGCGGCAGGTGCAGGCAGGACCGAACGCTACTTTCCACTACGACGGAACCACGATCGATCCGTCCTACTACCCTGCGCCCGCGCTGCGCGGCCGGCGCCGGGCGCACAGCGAGCCGCTCCCCGGCGGCCGCCGGCGCACCGACCCCTAGGAAACGAGTCCGGCGGCGAGCTCGGCGGCATGGGCGTTGGACGCGGCGACGACCACGCCCGCCTCGCGCAGGCGCCCGACCTGGCGCGACCAGACCTGCGGATCCTGCTCGGTGCCGGTCACCGAAACAATGACCGGCTTGCCACGCGTCAGCGCCTCCAGCAGAACCCCGGCCGGATTCTCGTGCGCGCCAAAACCGAGCACCACGTCGAGGAGGAGGGCGCCCACCGCCGGATCGGCGATCGCGCGCGCGATGTGATCGTTGCGGATGGCGGGCTCGATCATGGGGTGCGGTCGCCCGCGGGTGTGCTCGTCGTCGCCCAGGTCGACGAAGCGGTGGCCCTCGAGCCCCTTGCGGCGAAAGATGAGCTCGGCCTCCGCGCACAACGTCCCGCCGCAGTACAGGCCTTCGATGCGCTTGCCGTGCAACTTGCGCTGCGCCTGAGCGGGAAACGGCTCGAGCTTCCTTCCCATCGCGCGCTCCGCGGCTTCGGTAAGCGTGGCGGCCTGACCGGGGTCCTTGGCATCCAGCCCGAGGAAGCACACGACGCAGGGCTTGGTGCTGCGCTGTACGCGCTCGAGCACGCGGCGGGCCACGCCGGGCGCCGGCGGCTTGGAGATGAGCACGATCCGCTCGGTGCCCGAATCGGCTTCGAGCGCGTCGAGGGCGGCGAGCGTGCTGAGCGCACCGACGCGTGCGTCGAGGTCGCGGCCGCCGACGCCGATTCCGTGCGAGACGCCGCCGCCCATGCGGGCGATCAGGGTGGACACCTCCTGCAGCCCCGTGCCGGACGCCGAAACGATGCCGACGCCGCCGCGCGGCACCACGTTTGCGAAGGCGAGCGGCGTTCCGGCGATGATCGCCGTGCCGCAGTCCGGCCCCATCAGGAGCAGGCCGCGCTCGGACGCGAAGCGCTTCAGGGCCGCTTCGTCGTCGAGCGGCACATTGTCGGAGAAAAGCAGCACGTGCAGCCCCCGCCCGAGTGCGCGGCGGGCCTCGTGCGCAGCGAACTCGCCCGGCACCGAGATGAGCGCGAGGTTGGCCTGCGGAAGAAGCTCGAGCGCACCGGCCAGGCTACGAGCGCGCATCGCCGTTTCGATCGTTGATCCACTGTTTACTTCGGAGAGCAGCTGCGCCGCGTGCTCGATCGCCGCGGCAGCCGAGCGCTCATCGCGAGCGCGCACCGCGGTGATGAGGTCGTTAGGCGTCGCGGCTTCGCCTTCGCGCGCCAGGAGGCCGGCTCCGCGCAGGAGCGCCTTGTTCGACGGGCTGCCGATCATGAGCGCGGCGCTTTCGACGCCGGAAAGCGTCTCCAGGCTGCGCGAGACGCGCATCAGGGCCACCGAATCGAGGTAGCGTCCGCGCTCGACACGGTTAGCGAGCATCGGCCGCCGCGAGCGCGAGGAGCGCTTTTTCGAAGCACGCGAGCGGCGCGCGCGCCACGCCCGCGCCGACCTGCCCGACGCCCGGAAGACGGTGGGCGATGCCGGTGTTGATGGCGGGCGCGATGCCGGTCTCCACCACGCGGCGCACGTCGATACCCGCCGGGGTGCCGGCGAACTCGAGCGCGGGTATGCCCCATTTTGGGTTGCGCCCCGCCACAATTTCGGCCATCGCGCGAGTGTAAGCGACCGCTTCGGCGAAGCCGCCCGCACCCACGAACCCGGCCACTGCCGGCGCCGCGGCCATGGCAAAGGCGCCCAAGCCGATCGTCTCGAGGATCGCAGAATCGCCGATGTCGGGATTGGCGTCGGCGGCGCTGTAGCCGGGGAAGTAGAGGCCCTGCGGCATCTCCACTGGAGCGGTGAACCAGGCCTGCCGCAGTCCGGCCACGCGAATGCCGAAGTCGGTGCCATTGCGGCACATGACGGTGACCAGGCTCGAGCCGGCGATGCCGCGCGCGGGATCGGTGATGCTCTTTCCCATCGCCATCGCGACGTTGAGGAAGAACTGGTCGTTGCCGGCCATGAATTCGAACGCCTTTGCCGCCGAAGCCGCGTCGGGCGCCTCTCGTGCAATGCTTGGAGAAAGGCTTCTTAGAAGAAGCGAGGAGCAGGCGACATTGCGCTGGTGCATCTCGTCGCCCATCGCGAGGCCGCGCGCGATCAACGGGTTGAGGGCGATGCCGCCCGAGGCCCGGAGGGCCGTTCCGAAAAGAGGGCCGAATTCATCGCGCAGCCAGGCGAGGCGCCCGAGCACCTCGGTATCGTTACCACCGAAGCGCATCACCTTGCCCAGGCCCTCGTTCAGCGCGCATACCGCGTGGTTGCCGAAAGCGCGGTTCTCCACCACCAGGAGCGGCATGCTGCGCGTGGTAATACCGGTCATGGGGCCGACCGCGCCGAACTCGTGATTCGGCGCGAACTCGACGCCGCCGCCCGCGGCGAGCGCTTCGGCCGCCGCGAGATCGCCCGCCCAGCCTTCGAACACGATCGCGCCGCACACCGCGCCCTTGAGCGGCCCGCACATGCGCGCCCACTCGATCGGCGGGCCGGCATGCAGCATCAGGCGACGCCGGTCGAGCTCCGGGATGAGCTCGCCCGCGCGGCGCACATCGGCGAGCACCGGCTCCGCGGCGAGGATCTTCGCGAGCGCGTCCCGGTTGGCCTGCTCCACCGCCGGCGACTCCAGCGCCGCAAGCGCAGAGAGAAGCTCCGGCCGGCCGCCCGCGGCGGGCTTCCAGTCCACCTGCACCACCTCGGTCCGGTTGGCGGCGAGCTCGCGCGCAAACTGCGGCAATCCGACGTTCACTACACGCACCGGACCCTGCAGCAGCGCGCTGACGGAAATGTTGATCTGACCCCCTTTATTTAGCGGCGGGCGCGCCAGCGAAGCTGGGGATAACGCTCGCGCGGGCCGATGGGCGCGAGGTAGGCCGGCGCCAGCGCTTCGAGCGCCTGCGGCTGGATGCCAAACGGGAACGGCCCCGCGGCGACATTCGGCACCTGCATCGAGCGCAGGTTGTCGCGCGTGATGAGGCGCCCAGGGAGCTTCTCCATCACGAAGGCCTGCAGAGAGCCCAGGCGCCCGGGCAATCCGACGACGAGGCGCTCGCGCCCGGTAATGGCGCACACGAGCTCGACCAGCTCGCGCAGGCTGTACTCCTGCGTCCCGGCGAGCTCGTAGACCTTGCCGCGGCTCTCCGGGTCGTCGAGGGCGCGGCTCATAGCGCGTGCCACGTCGCCTACGTACACCGGCTGGAAGCGCGCCTGCGGGCAGGCGATCGGCAGCACGAAGAAATAGCGCGCAAGGCAGGCGAAGGTGTTGAGAAACGCATCCTCGGGGCCGAAGATCACCGAGGGGCGGAACACCGTGACCGCGAGGTCTGCGGCGTCGAGCACCACGCGCTCGCCGAGCGCCTTGGAGCGCAGGTACTGCGACGGCGCCGCGGACGAGGCGCCGAGCGCACTCATGTGGATCAGCCGCTTCGCGCCGCCGGCGCGGCAGGCCGCCACGACCGCGCGCGGCAGCTGCACGTGAGCACGCTCGAAGTCGCCGTGCAGGATGCCGACGAGATTCACCACCGCCTGCTTGCCGTGCGCGAGCGCCTCGAGGGTGCCCGGCGCCATGATGTCGGCGTCGACCACGTCGACGGTAGGCAGCGGCAGCAGGTGCTTGGCGCGCTCGCGCCGTCGGGTGGGGACGGTGAGCCTCAGGCCCTCTGCGGCGAGCGCCGCGACCAGGTGGCGGCCGACGAAGCCCGAACCTCCGAGAACCAGGATGTTGTCGAGCTTCATGCCGTTTACTGCGGGAGGTCGTCGTCCTCGATCGGCTCGCCGGCGACGCGCGCGGGCACCGTGCCCAGGCGGGCCTTGATCGGCGTGGCCGACTTGTTGAGCACCGCGGAATAGAACACCGCGTTCGCCATCACTTTCTTGACGTAGTCCCGGGTCTCGGCGAACGGGATGGTCTCGGCGTAGATCGCGCCCTCGAGCGGCCGCGCGTCGCGCCAGCGCTTGGCGCGCGAGGGGCCGGCGTTGTAGGCCGCCGAGGCGAGCACCGGGTGGCCGAGCTGGTCGAGCACGATCTTGAGATAGCCGGTGCCGAGGCTTACGTTGGTCTGGACCTCGGTGACGTCCTTCGGCCGGAAGCGCTTGAGGCCGATTTTCTTCGCCACGAACTTGGCGGTGCGCGGCATCACCTGCATCAGCCCCGCGGCGCCGACCCCGGAGCGCGCGTCGCTGACGAAGCGGCTCTCCTGGCGCGTGAGGCCGAGCACCCAGGCTTCGTCGAGATTGTTGGTCTTCGCATACTCGCGGAAGACGTCGTGGTAGGGCACCGGGTAGCGCAGGGCGAAATTGTGCGAGCGCACGGTGCGGTCGGCAGTGTGGATGGCACGGTCGTGGATGCCGGCGCGGCGCGCGAGCTCTGCCGCGGCGAGAAGCTGCTTGTCGTCGAAGTGCCGGATGGTGAAGAGCCACTCGCGCACGCCCTCCGTGCGCATGCCCAGGCGAATCAGCTCCATCGCGCGCGCAAGGCCCGGATGGTTCTTCGACTTCGCCACGTCCTCGTCGGTGGGGGTGTAGCCGGCCACCGGAACCGTTCCGACGTAGCCCAGCTCCTCGTTGGCGAGCAGGCCGTAGAAATCGGTCTGGCCGGCGATGCGCAGGTAGTACGCGCGCGCTCCTGTGGCTTCGCCTTGCGCCGCGAGCGCGCGTCCGTACCAGTACGTCCAGGCCGCCTCGCGGCGCGCTTCGGGGGACATGCGGTCGATCGCATCGCGCACCGTCTGCCAGGCGCCGCGGCGCATGGCAGCGCGCGCCTTCCAGGCGAGCTGCGTGTCGTCGAGGATCGCCTCGTTGGCGCGTGCGTACCAGCGCAGCGCCTGCTCGTGGTGGATGCGGGCCCCGTCGAGCGCCACGCGTCCCCAGAGGTAGCGCAGGTCTTCTTCCGGCAGCTCGGTCGCGAGCGGGCCTTCGAGCATCTCGGCCACGCCCTCGGGGTCGACGCGCGCGTGGCGCACCGCCGCGAGCACGACCACCTCTTTGGTGGCGCGCTTGTCCATGCCCTTGGGTAGCCGCGTCAACAGGCGCTTCGGATGACGGGCCGCTTCGGCGAGCATGCGCTCGTCGGGTGACTCGGCCTTGGGCAGGTAGCCGAGCGCCACTTTGGCCGCGACGATCTGCCCTTCCTCGAAGAGCTCGCGCACGCGCTGCCACACGTCGGTGATCTGGATGCGGTCGCGCTCCCAGAGGAGCGTCGCCAGCTTCTCGCAACCCGGCGGCAGCTCGGCCGGGTACAGCCACATGTCCTGCGCCTCGGCCAGCGCCGACTCGTCGCCCCGCGCGATGCGCGAAAGCCAGGCGTAGCAGCGGATCTCCGCGTCGTCGCGCGCGTAGTCGGCCACCTCGCGGTCGAACTCTTTCCAGTCCGCGCGCTTGCCGAGCACCTTGAGCCAGTCGCCGCGCAGCCGCTCGCCGACATAGGTGTCGCCGTACTTGGTGAGGAAGGCGCGCGCCTCGGCGGTCTGCGCGTCGTCGAGCTTGAGCGACAGGCGCAGATACTCGACCCACGGCGCAAGCACATGGCCTTCGATCTTCTCGGCGTGGCGCGCGAGCTTCATCGGGTTGCCGGCGCGGTAAGCGTCGAAGGTGCCAAGAAGGTGGAAGTCGCTTTCCTTCTGGGACGGCGCGGCCGACAGTCCTGCCGGCGCGAGCACGGCCAGGAGCAGAGCCTGGAGTAAACTAAGCGAGCGCAACTTCTTGAAAATCATAAGCTAACGAGCATAGCACGGCGATGCATGGCGAGGCGTTAAAAAGCTGGCGCAGATCACAGCGCGAGCGGCTCATCCGCGAGCGCGAGGCGCTCGATGGGGCCACGGTGGAGCGCTGGCGCCGGCGCATGGACGCTTTTCTCGAGCGTTCCTTTCCCGGCCTGGCCGGGCGCCGGGTAGCTTTTTGCTGGCCGATCAAGAAGGAGTACGACGCGCGCCATTTCGCCAAAACGCTCAGGTCGCGCGGCTCGTTGACCGCGCTGCCGGTCGTTGTTGCACCGAAGCAGCCGCTCGTCTTCCGGGAGTGGCATCCGGGCGTAGCGCTCGGGAAGGGCGCGCTCGACATCCCCTACCCCGAGCATTCCCAGCAAGTGACGCCCGAAGCGGTACTCCTGCCCATGAACGGCTGGGATGGGCAGGGCTACCGCCTGGGCTACGGCGCCGGCTTCTTCGACCGTACCCTCGCCAGCCTCGAGCGGCGTCCCGTGGTGATCGGCGTCGCCTATGAGCAGGCGCGCCTGGCCACCATCCATCCGCAGCCCTGGGACATCCCGGTCGACTATCTCGTCACCGAACGCGGCGTCTACCGGCGCGACCCGGACGGCCTCGCCTTCCTCGGCGAGCCACAGGCGGGCGACGACCCGAGCGTGCTTTCCTCGCCGGTCTGTTACGCCGGAGAGGTCAGGAGGGATTAAAGCAGGAAGAGCTTGTAGGCGGGGTTGCGGGTTTCGTCGGCGTACGGATAGCCGAGCTTCTTCAGGAAGGTGCGGAACGCGCCCCACTCGGCGCGCGGCACCTGCATGCCCACGAGCACCCGCCCGTAGTCGGCACCCTGGTTGCGGTAGTGGAAGAGACTGATGTTCCAGTCGCCGCGCATGCTCTCCAGAAAGCGCAGCAGCGCCCCGGGGCGCTCGGGAAATTCGAACCGGTAAAGCAGTTCGTTCGTCGCGAACGGCGCGCGGCCGCCCACCATGTGCCGGAGGTGCGTCTTCGCCATCTCGTTGTCGGAGAGATCGAGCGTCTGCAACCCGTGCCGGCGCAGGTTGCGCACGATGCGCACCGTCTCGGCGCGCGAGCGCACCTGGACGCCGACGAACACGTGCGCGTCGCTCGAGTCGGCGATGCGGTAGTTGAACTCGGTGACGTTGCGCGCGCCGAGCGTGGCGCAGAACGTGCGGAAGCTTCCCGGGCGCTCCGGGATGGTGACCGCAAGCACGGCCTCGCGATGCTCGCCGACCTCGGCCTCCTCGGCGATGAAGCGCAGGCGGTCGAAATTGGTGTTGGCGCCCGAGGCCACCGCGACGAGCGCCTTGCCGCGCGCGCCGCGGCGCTCCACCCAGGCCTTGGCGCCGGCGATGGCGAGAGCGCCCGCGGGCTCGAGCACCACGCGCGTATCCTCGAACACGTCCTTGATCGCGGCGCACATCTCGTCGGTGTCGACGAGCACCATTTCGTCGACGAGCTGCCGGCACAAGCGGAAGGTCTCGCGGCCCACCTCCTTCACCGCCACCCCGTCGGCGAAAAGCCCCACCTGGTCGAGCTTCACGCGGCGGCCCGCCTTCAGCGAGCGCGCCATCGCGTCCGCGTCCACCGGCTCCACGCCGATCAGCTTCACCGACGGGCGCACGCGCTTTACATACGCTGCGATCCCCGAGATCAGGCCGCCGCCGCCCACCGGCACGAAGATCGCGTCCGGGTCCGGGTGCTGGCGCAGGATCTCCATGCCAATCGTCCCCTGCCCGGCGATGACCTCCGGGTCGTCGTAGGGATGCACGAAGACCAGCCCCCTCTGTCTCTTGAGCTCGATCGCCCGGTCGTACGCTTCCGCGTAGGAATCTCCATGCAGCAGCACGCGCGCGCCGCGCGCGGCCACCGCGTCCACCTTGATGCGCGGCGTGGTCAC
>Ga0247825_10003313_pt1 | contig 10625 bp, 13 predicted proteins | sample 13C_Vanillin_Day_FD_194413 | JGI IMG/M metagenome (GOLD analysis project Ga0247825, IMG submission 194413) | Soil microbial communities from agricultural site in Penn Yan, New York, United States - 13C_Vanillin_Day48 | ecosystem: Environmental > Terrestrial > Soil > Agricultural land | place... | reverse complement strand
ATCCTGCCGATGTGGGACTGGGTGGGCGGGCGCTTCTCGGTATGGTCGGCGGTGGGCTTCGCCGCGGCCTGCTCGATCGGCTGGCAGGGGTTCGAGGACTTTCTCCTCGGCGCGAACGAGATCGACCGCCATTTCGCCGAAACCCCGCTCGAGAAGAACGTGCCGGCGCTGATGGCGCTGATCGGGGCCTGGAACACGAACTTCCTCGGCGCGCCGACGCACGCGGTGCTGCCCTACTCGAACGCGCTGCGCCTGCTGCCCGCGTACCTGCAGCAGCTCGAGATGGAATCGAACGGCAAGCGCATCGACCGCGAGGGCCGCGCGGTGGACTACGCCACGGCGCCGATCCTGTGGGGCGCGGAAGGCACGGTGAGCCAGCATTCCTTCCACCAGCTCCTGCACCAGGGCACGCACTCGGTGCCGGCCGACTTCATCGACCTCGCGCTCGAGAAGAACCTGTCGGCCAACTGCCGCGCGCAGGCCGACGCGCTCGCCTTCGGCACCGACGATCCGGCGCTGCCGCCGCACCGGCAATATCCGGGCAATCGACCATCGAGTTTTCTCGCGTTGGAAGGCGTAAACCCGCGTAACCTCGGACGGCTGATCGCCCTCTACGAGCACAAGGTCTTCACCCAGGGCGTGCTGTGGAACATCAACAGCTTCGACCAGTGGGGCGTCGAGCTCGGCAAGGAAATGGCCAAAAAAATCCTATCTGGAGGCAGCTAATGGACCAGGAAACGTTCAACCTCAGCATCCGCAAGTTCCTCAAGATGGTGGGCGTGAGCTCGCAGCGCGAGATCGAGCAGGCGGTGCAGAAGTCCGCGGCCAAGCTCGGGGGCACCGATGCCTTCCCGGTGAAGATGACGCTCGAGATCCCGTCCCTGGGCGTGAAGGTGCCTTTCGACGGCGAGATACGCCTAAAATGAGGGCATGAACAAAGCCCGCGAGTTCGATCAATCTGTCCTCGCCGAGCTGAAAGCACTGCTCGGCGACCGGGTGAGCACCTCGGCGGCGGTGCGCGAGCACCACGGCAAGGACGAGAGCTACTTTCCCTACGCGCCGCCGGACGCGGTGGTCTTCCTCAAGACCACCGAGGAAGTGCGCGACGTGGTCAATATCTGCCGCCGCCATCGCGTGCCGATGATCCCCTACGGCGTCGGCACCTCGCTCGAGGGCCACATCCTGGCGGTCGAGGGCGGCGTGTGCATCGACCTGTCGCAGATGAACCAGGTGCTCGCGGTGCACGAGGAGGACCTCGACGCCGTGGTGCAGGCCGGCGTGACGCGCAAGCAGCTGAACGAGCACATCAAGCACACCGGCCTGTTCTTCCCGGTGGATCCCGGCGCCGACGCGACCCTGGGCGGCATGGCGGCGACGCGCGCCTCCGGCACCAACGCGGTGCGCTACGGCACCATGCGCGAGAACGTGCTGTCGCTCAAGGTGGTGCTGGCCGACGGGCGCATCATCCAGACCTCGCGCCGCGCGAAGAAGTCCGCCGCGGGCTACGACCTGACGCGCCTCTTCGTCGGCTCCGAAGGCACGCTCGGCATCATCACCGAGGTCACGGTGCGCCTCTATCCGGTGCAGGAGGCGATGTCGGCCGCGGTCTGCGCCTTCGACTCGGTCGACGGCTGCACCAACACCGTGATCCAGACCATCCAGTCCGGCATCCCGATCGCGCGCTGCGACATCGTCTGCGAGAAGACGGTCGGCGCGATCAACAAGTTCAAGAAGACCAGCTACCGCGTCGCGCCCACCGTGTTTTTCGAGTTCCATGGCTCGAAAACCTCGGTCGTGGAACAGGCCGAGGCGGTGCAGGCGATCGCCAAGGAGCACGGCGGCAAGGATTTCGTCTGGGCGACCCGGCCCGAGGAGCGCACGCAGCTCTGGCAGGCGCGCCACGACGCCTACTTCGCCTGCCTGCAGATCCGCCCCGGCTCGCGCGCCGTATCGACCGACGTGTGCGTGCCGATCTCGCGCCTCGCCGAATGCGTGCACGAGACCATGGAGGACGTGAAGAGCTACTTCGCGCCGGTGCCGCTGCTCGGCCACATCGGCGACGGCAACTTCCACCTGATGCTGCTGGTCGACCCGGCGAAGCCGGAAGAGACCGAGATCGCGAAGACCTTCAACAAGCGCCTGGTCGAGCGCGCGCTGCGCATGGAAGGCACCTGCACCGGCGAGCACGGCGTCGGCCTGGGCAAGATGGGCTCGATGCGGATGGAGCTGGGCGACGACGTGATGGACGTGATGCGCGACATCAAGAAGGTGTTCGATCCCCACAACCTGATGAACCCCGGCAAAGTGGTGCCGGACCCGTCATGAAGAAATCGATTCTGCTGATCCTGGCGCTGGGCGCCGCGCAGGCGGTGGCGCAGAGCAGCGCTCCGCAACCGGTGCCGGCGCCCGCGCCCGAGCGCAAGGCGCCGGAAACGCGTCCCCCGCTCAACCTCAAGCTCGACCAGCCGGCGGGCATGTACGTGCGGGAGGAGCCGCGCGACAAGAGCACCGACAACCTGCCGGCGCTCGGCGGCGGCACGCTCAACTTCGAGCGCAAGCCGCGCGATCTGCGACCGGATTCCCGCGCCACCTATCCCGCCGATACCGAGAACGCCAACCGATGAGCGCCGAGAAGAAACTGAAAGAACTGGGCATCACCCTCGCCCCGGTCACGCCGCCGGTGGCCAACTACGTGAACGCCGTGCGCACCGGCAACCTGCTCTACCTCGCCGGCAAGGGCCCGGCGTCCGGCGTGGCCGGCATCGTCGGCAGGGACATCACCGTCGAGCAGGCCTACGGCCACGCGCGCACCACCGGCCTCAACCTGATGGCGGTGATGCGCGATGAGCTCGGCAGCCTCGACCGCGTGAAGCGCATCGTCAAGGTGCTCGGCATGGTGAACGCGGTGCCCGGCTTCACCGACCAGCCCAAGGTGATCAACGGCTGCTCGGATCTCTTCGTCGAGGTGTTCGGCGAGCGCGGCAGGCACGCGCGCTCCGCGGTCGGCATGGGCTCGCTGCCGAACAACATCCCGGTCGAGATCGAAGTGATCGTCGAGGTGGGTGGCTCGGCGCCTGTCAAGAAGGCCGTCAAGCGCAAGAAAAAGCGCTGAGTGGTCGTCCCCGCGGAGGCGGGGACCCAGTCAAGCCAATTTTTTCCAAACGGGGTCCCCGCCTTCGCGGGGACGACTGCGCAGACTCGCCCTAAATCGTCATTACCGACTTGCGGTAGAACTTCAGCTCCTCGATCGACTCGAGGATGTCGGCGAGCGCCTCGTGCTTGCCCTCTTTCGAGAACGCCTTGAGATCCGGCTTCCAGCGCTTCACCAGCTCCTTCAGCGTGGAGACGTCGAGGTTGCGGTAGTGGAAGTAGGACTCGAGGCGCGGCAGCCAGCGCGCGAGGAAGCGGCGGTCCTGGCAGATCGAGTTGCCGCACATCGGCGAGGACGACGCCGGCACGTGCGCCGAGAGGAAGGCGATCGCCTCGCGCTCGGCGGCGGCCTCGTCCATGCGCGAGGCGCGCACGCGCTCGATCAGGCCGCTCTTCGCGTGCGTGCTCTTGTTCCATGAGTCCATGGCGTTGAGCACCTCGTCGGGCTGGTGGATCACCAGCACCGGCCCGGTGGCGAGCACGTTGAGCTGCGGGTCGGTGACCAGCGTCGCGATCTCGATCACGCGGTCGGCGTCCGGCTGCAGGCCGGTCATCTCCATGTCGATCCAGATAAGGTTGTTGGGGTCGCCGGCCATGGCTTATTCTCGCATGATGCCAAATGCCTTCACCCTGCTGTTCCTGGCCGCGCTGGCCGCCGCGACCGCGACGCGGCTGTGGCTCGCGCTGCGCCAGATCCGGCATGTGCGCGCGCACCGCGGCGCGGTGCCCGGCATGTTCGCCGAAACGATCCCGCTCGCCTCGCACCAGAAGGCCGCCGACTATACGGTGGCCAAGGCGCGCCTCGGCATCCTCGACCTCGCGCTCGACGCCGCGATCCTGCTCGTGCTCACGCTCGGCGGCGCGCTGCAGTGGCTCGCCGCGCTCTGGGAGCGCGTGTTCGATGCGCAATCGCTGTGGCACGGAACGGCCCTGATCCTGAGCATCCTGTTCATCAAGACCCTGGTCGGCGTGCCGCTCGACCTCTACCGCACCTTCGTCATCGAGGAGCGCTTCGGCTTCAACCGCGTCACGCTGAAGCTGTACATCGTCGATGCGATCAAGCACCTGATCGTGGGCGCGGTGCTCGGCATCCCGTTGCTGCTGGTAATCCTGTGGCTGATGAACGCGGCCGGGTCGCTGTGGTGGCTCTACGCCTGGGTGGTGCTGATCGGCTACTCGCTCTTCCTGCAGATGGTCTACCCGGCGGTGGTGATGCCGCTGTTCAACAAGTTCTCGCCGCTCACCGACCCGGCGCTCGCCGCGCGCGTCGAGGAGCTGCTGCGCCGCACCGGCTTCCGCTCGCGCGGCCTCTATGTCATGGACGGCTCCAAGCGCTCCTCGCACGGCAACGCCTTCTTCACCGGCTTCGGCGCGGCGAAGCGCATCGTGCTGTTCGACACCCTGGTATCGCGCCTGCAGCCGGCGGAGGTGGAAGCGGTGCTCGCGCACGAGCTCGGCCACTACAAGCTGCACCACGTGGTCAAGGCGATGGCGCTGTCCTGGGCCTTCAGCTTCGCCCTGCTGTTCGTGCTGGGCGTGCTCGCCGGCCAGCCGTGGTTCTACCAGGGGCTGGGCATGAGCACCGCCACCCCCGCGGTCGCGCTGCTGCTCTTCATGCTGGTGGTGGGCGAGTTCACCTTCTTCCTGCAGCCGCTGCTCAGCCTGTTCTCGCGCAAGAACGAGTACGAGGCCGACCGCTACGCCGCCCAGTACGCCAACCCTGCCGAGCTCGCGCAGGCGCTGGTCAAGCTCTACCACGACAACTCCGCCACCCTGACTCCCGACCCGCTGCATTCCGCCTACTACGATTCGCACCCGCCGGCGGCGATGCGCATTGCCCGGCTGAGGACTGCATGAGCGATTTGGCCAAGAGGAAATGCAAACCCTGCGAGGGCGGCACCAAGCCCTTCACCGCCGATGAAGCCAACAAGCTGCTGCGGGACCTGAAGGGCTGGGCGATCGAGAACGGCCGGCTGACCAAGACCTACCCGTTCGACAATTACTTCCAGACCATGGCGTTCGTCAACGCGCTGGCGTGGATCTCGCACCGCGAGGACCACCATCCGGACCTCGGCGTGCACTACAACAAGTGCAAGGTCGAATACTGGACCCACGCGATCGGCGGGCTGTCGGAAAACGACTTCATCTGCGCCGCGAAGTGCGAGGCGCTGCTCGAAATTTGAAGAGGGTTTTCAGCTCTTTCAACCAGACGGCGGTCTATCACGCCAGGAACCTGCTTCAGGCCGAGGGCATTCCCGTCCTGGTCAGGAATGCCATTCTGTCTTCGGCCATGGGCGAGCTGCCGCCCGCCGAGTGCCAGACCGAGCTTTGGGTCCTGAATGACTCGGATCAGCAAGCAGCGGAGCGCATCCTGTTCGCCCTGCCGGTGACCGGGCCCGAATGGAGCTGCGAGTGCGGCGAGCGGCTCGCGCCGCAGTTCACGCAGTGCTGGAAGTGCGGGGCCTACCGCCGCGCCTAGGCCACCGCGCGGGCGATCGCGCCGACGATCGCGGCGCCGGCGAGCACCGCCACCCACAGCACGAGCGCGCGCCAGAGCATGCCGACGGTGGTGTCGAGGAACGGGCCGTCGGCCTCCTCGCCCGCGCCCAGCTCGGGGCGCGGCTGCACGCCGTCGACCTCCTGCACCGGCATGCCGAGGCGCACGCCCATCGCGCCGGCGCCGGCGGCGAGCACGATGCCGGCGTCAGGGTCGGCCCAGGTGCGCGCCTGCGTGCGCCAGCAGTAGACCGTGTTCTCGAAATCGCCGACCAGCGCGAACGCCGCCGCGGTGATGCGCACCGCCGGCCATTCGAGCAGGTGGAACGCCCGGGTCGCGAAATTGCCGAACACACCCATCGGTTTCCAGCGCGCGGCGAGGTAGGCGGCGAGCCGGTAGAGGATCGCGCCGCTCGGCCCGGGCAGCAGCAGGTACCACAGCAGCACGCCGAACACGTGGCGGTGCGCGGCGACCAGAGCCTCCTCGATCGACAGGCGGATCACTTCCTCGCGCGAGCGCACCACGCCCGAGGCGCCGCGCCACTGCTCGAGCAGCGAGCGCGCGCGCTCGATGTCGCCGGCCTTGACCGCAAGCTGGATGTCGGTGAAGTAGTGGCTGAACTGGCGGAAGCCGAGCGTCAGGTAGAGCACGGCGACGTTGAAGGCGAGCGCTAGCACGCCGCTCGCCGCGGCCAGCAGCCAGTACAGCACCGCGGTGGCGATGACCGGCGGCAGCACCGCGACCAGCCACGCCACCATGCCGTGGCGCCGCTCGCCGCCGTTGAACGAGCGCTCGAGCGAGCTCGCCCATGCCGACAGCGTGGCCGAGACGCTCTTGCGCTCGCCCAGCGGGCGCCACTGCTCGATCACCAGCGCGGCGATGATGGCGAGGATGCTCATGCCAGCATTTTATGCAGGTTGACCAGCATGCCGGCGGTCGCGCCCCAGATCACCTTCTCGCCGTACTCGAACACGTAGTAGCCGACCTGCTGCCCCTGGAACTCGCGCGTGCGCCGCTGGCGGTTGCGCTCGTCGAGCAGGAAGGCGAGCGGCACCTCGAAGATCTCGGCCACCTCGTTCGGATCGGGTGTGAACGCCACCGGCGGCGTGAGCAGGCCCACCACCGGCGTGACGCGGTAACCGGTTCGCGTGCGGTAGTCCGGCAGCCGTCCGAGCACCTCGACCGCGGACGGGCGCAGGCCGATCTCCTCCTCGGTCTCGCGCAGCGCGGTGAATTCCGCGCTCGCGTCTCCCGGCTCGGCGCGCCCGCCGGGGAAGCTCACCTGACCGGAATGGCTGCGCAGGTGCGTGGTGCGCTGGGTGAAGAGCACCGTCAGTCCCGGCGGATGCGCGATCACCGGGATCAGTACCGCGGCCACGGTACTGGCGGCATGGCGCCCCTCGGTGCCGTCGTCGCCAAATACTGCAAAGGCTGGCGGAGCGCGTTTGAGGCGCTCCTTCAGCTCAATCACATCCATTTCACAAGATCTAGGGGATCAGGACGACCGAGCCGGTCGTCTTTCTTCCCTCCAGATCGCGGTGCGCCTGGGCGGCGTCGGCGAGGTTGTAGCGCGCCGTGGTCTCGATCTTCACTTTCTTCGACTTGACCGCGTTGAACAGGTCGTTCGAGCGCTTGACCAGGTCGGCGCGCGCCGCGATGTAGGTGGCGAGCGTCGGGCGCGTGACATAGAGCGAGCCCTTGCTCGCGAGGATGCCGAGGTTCTGCGGCGGCACCGGGCCGGACGCGTTGCCGAAGGACACCAGCAGGCCGCGCGGCTGCAGGCTGTCGAGCGACCCGTCCCAGGTGGTCTTGCCCACCGCATCGTAGATCACCGGCAGCTTCTTGCCCTTGGTGATCTCCTTCACCTTCTCCACCCAGTTCTCGGTGCTGTAGTTGATGACGTGCTTGTAGCCGTGCGCCTTGGCGAGCTTCGCCTTCTCCTCGGAGCTGACCGTGCCGATGGCAATGGCGCCGAGCTTCTTCAGCCACTGGCCGGCGATCAGGCCGACGCCGCCGGCGGCGGCATGCCATAGCACGGTCTCGCCCTTCTTCACCTTGTAGGTGGAGTGGATGAGGTAGTGCACCGTCATGCCCTTCAGCATCATCGACGCCGCCTGCTCGTCGCTGATTCCTTTCGGGATCTTCACCATGCGGTCGGCGGGCACCAGGCGCACTTCGCAATACGAGCCGGGCAGCCCGGTATAGGCGACGCGGTCGCCCTTCTTCAGGTCCTTGACGCCGGAGCCCACGGCTTCGACCACGCCGGCGGCCTCGTTGCCGGCGACCGCGGGCAGCTGCATCGGGTACAGGCCCGAGCGCTGGTACGTGTCGACGAAATTCACGCCGATCGCGGTATGGCGCACGCGCACCTGGCCGGGCCCGGGCTCGCCGACCTGGACATCGTCGACCTGAAGTACTTCGGGACCACCTTGCTTGTGGTAGCGGACTGCCTTGGACATGACTACTCCTTGGACTGGTTCTTGGGGGGTTCGGAAGCGGATTTCATCGCCTGGAGCGCGGCGCGCTGCATTTCCAGGCCGTTGATGGAGAGCTTGAGCATGTTGAGGTTCATGTTGAGCCACGCCTCGACCGATTTCAGCTCGGCGATGCGCTTCTCGACCTCCTGCGGGTCGAAGGTCGGCACCGCCATGCCGGGCAGCGGAATGCCGAGCGGCCCCCACAGGCGGCGAAACATCTCGAACGGATCCTGCGGCGGGGTCTGCTCAGCCATGGGCCCGATTCTCGTCCATCGAGAAGAATTCGCGTACCTCGGATTCGCGCGCCACGGTGTCCTTGTAGCCGAGGTCGATGAGCGCGCGGCAGAACGACTCCTCGAACAGCAGGTAGCTCGCCAGGTTGGAGCCGGAGCGATTGAGCGCGCCGGTGGGGCGCAGCACGAAGCGGATGGTGCCCGGCAGCTCGTGCAGGAAGCGCGAGGCGATGCGCTCGAGCGGCTGCGAGGGGGTGATGAACAGCACCTTCACCGGGCGCAGCTGGAGCTGGGTCTCGCTCATCTTTTCCGGCGGAATCAGCCTCACCGTGCGGTTGATGCGCTCGAGGCGCTCGATGTCGACCATCAGGCTGTCGAGGAAGATGCTGTTCAGCGCGTGGCCGGCGATCTGCGCGAGCGACGGGTAGGTGTTGGAGCGCGCGCGCGCATCGTCCATGGTCTGGCGGCCGGTGCCGACGATCAGCACGCGGTCGGCGCCGAGGTGCAGCGCCGGGCTGACCGGGGCGATCTGGCGCATCGAGCCGTCGCCGAAGTACTCGCGGTGCACCTTCACCGCCGGGAAGATGAACGGCAGCGCCGCCGAGGCGAGCAGGTAATCGAGCTTCAGGCTGACCGCGGCGCCGATGCGCTGGTTGCGCTCCCAGCCTTCGAGCCCGCTGCCGCCCTGGAAGAACGACACGCTCTGGCCGGTGGTGTAGCCCGAGGCGGTGACGCACACCGCGTACAGCGCGCCCGAGTCGATGTGGCGCTGGATGCGCTCGAAGTCGAGATTGCGCTCGAGCATGTCGCGCAGCGGGGCGTTGTCGAGCAGCGAGACCGGGTTGCGGCGGTACCAGAGCATCATCGCGCCGAGCCAGCGCGCGCCGGTGCGCATGATGTGCCAGGGGTCGGTGCGATAGATGTGCTCGCACTTCATGTTCTCCCACACTTCCAGCAGGTTGGCGACGCCGCGCGAGAAGTTGTCGGCGAACACCGCGAGCGTGGCGGCGTTGATCGCGCCGGCCGAGGTGCCGCACACGATGGGGAACGGATTCTTCACCGGGTTGCCGAGGATGTCGCGCACCGCCTTGACCACGCCGACCTGATACGCGGCGCGCGCGCCGCCCCCGGTCAGCACCAGCCCGGCGCGCGCCTTCGCCTTTCCCGTGGGGAACGGCGTGATGGTGGCGGTACCCTGTTCCATCAGAACAGCTCTTTTTCCTGCCCCCGCGGCGCGTTGGCATCCGCCACCGCGAGCGCCGTCATGTTCACCAGCCGCCGCACGGTCGCCTACGGCGTGAGGATGTGCACCGGGCGCGCCGCGCCGAGCAGCATCGGCCCGATGGTCACGCCGCCGCTGGCGGCGGTCTTGAGCAGGTTGAAGGCGATGTTGGCGGCGTCGAGCGTCGGCATCACGAACAGGTTGGCCTCGCCGCGCAGGCGCGTGTTCGGGAACACGCGCAGGCGGATCTCCTCGGACAGCGCGGCGTCGCCGTGCATCTCGCCGTCGATCTCGAGCTCGGGCGCGGCGACGCGGATCAGCTCGAGCGCCTTCTGCATCTTGCGCGAAGACGCGATCTGCGCCGAGCCGAAGCTCGACGCCGAGAGCAGCGCCACCTTGGGCGTGATGCCGAAGCGCCTCACCTCCTCGGCGGCCGCGAGCGTGGTCTCGGCGATGCGCTCGGCGTCCGGATCCTCGGCCACGTAGGTATCGCAGATGAACAGGTTGCGCTCGGGCAGCATCAGCGCGTTCATCGCCGCGTAGTAGCGCGCGCCGGCGCGCAGGCCGATCACCAGGTCGATGTAGCGCAGGTGCTCGGCGTGCATGCCGAAGGTGCCGCACAGCATGCCGTCGGCTTCGCCCTTGTACATGAGCATGGCGCCGATCAGCGTGCTGTGGCGGCGCATTTCCACGCGCGCGTACTCGGGCGTGATGCCCTTGCGCTCGCTCAGCTGGTGATAAGTGGTCCAGTAGTCGCGGTAGCGCGGGTCCGACTCCGGGTTCACCAGGTCGAACTCCCTGCCGGGCCGCACGCGCAGGCCGAGGCGCTCGAGGCGCTGCTCGATCACCTGCGGGCGCCCGACCAGGGTCGGCCGGGCCAGGCCCTCGTCCACCACGATCTGCGCCGCGCGCAGCACGCGCTCGTCCTCGCCCTCGGCGTAGACGATGCGCCGCGGCGCCTTCTTCGCCGCGGTGAACAGCGGCTGCATCAGCACGCCGGAGTGGTAGACGAAGCGGCTGAGCGACTGGGCGTAGGCGTCGAGGTC
>Ga0247825_10003312_pt1 | contig 10628 bp, 11 predicted proteins | sample 13C_Vanillin_Day_FD_194413 | JGI IMG/M metagenome (GOLD analysis project Ga0247825, IMG submission 194413) | Soil microbial communities from agricultural site in Penn Yan, New York, United States - 13C_Vanillin_Day48 | ecosystem: Environmental > Terrestrial > Soil > Agricultural land | place... | reverse complement strand
TTGGTGAACGGAATGGGTCGATGATTCGTGGTATCGGGTATGAAGCTCTCCGCAGCTCTGCCGGCGGCTGCCGTCGTCGCGGCGTGTGCGCTCACCGCCTGCAGCGATGACGGCGGCAGCACCGTCGACTACGCACCCACCCCGACGATCACCGACACGACGGCGATGCCGTCCTCCGAAGGGGCGGTGGCGGCGGGAACGAACGAGATCGTCATCTCGGGATTCGCGTACACGGTGCCCGCCACGGTGGCGCCCGGCGCGCAGGTCACCATTCGCAACAGCGACACGGCCGAACACACGGTGACCGCGGACACCGGCGGCACGTTCGACGTCGAGATCGAGGGCGGCGAGACCGCAACAGTGACGGTGCCGCCGACACCCGGTACCTACCCGTTCCATTGCACGTATCATTCGAACATGCACGGTGACTTGACCGTCGGGTGACGAGGTCATCGCCGATCCGGGTTCGACGCGGTGGGAATGCGCAGCTTCCTGCCCGCGCCGCGCACGGTGGATGAGGCGCTCGCGAGCACGCTCAACATCTCCGGTCTCGTGACCATGACTGCAGTGAACTCGACACCGTGGTTCTGCTCATCTACGACGGCGTTGCGCGCGGTCGGGGACGGTTCCTGCAGATTGGACGGGCTACCCGGAAATCAGTGAACCCTCGGGAGTCCGGTTTCGTGAATAGGTTTATGCCCGCTCAACAATCCGGGGCGGCCCCGGAATCCGACGGGATGCGGTCGACGGCGCTGGTCCGCGGGCTGATCGCCACGTCGAGCACTCGTTGTTCGCCGTCGAGTTGCAGGGCCGCGGCGGCCCTTGCGCGCTCTTCAACCACGGAGAGTCCGTGCAGGCTCAGCGCCGCGACGACGATCGGCCGCCACAGCCGCTCGTAGGCGGCGGCAACCCGGTTGTTGGTCATCGCGCGCTGCGCGAGAGTGCGCCGTGTCGGTGGACTCGATTCGAGCAGGTCGATATAGCCGGTGTCCGAGTAGCTCGACGAGTGCAGCGCGTCCTCGCGGACGGCCGCGAGCAGATCCCGGCTATTCCGCTGATCGACGAGCAGGCGCAGCGCGCGCCACACCCTCGCTGGCCGCCTGCACCAGCAGCGCCGCCACCACCGCGACAGAGCCGGGATCACCCCCGGGGCGCACTTCAGGCATCGGGATCACGAACTGCCGGTCCTGCTGTTGATCTTCGCCATCGGGGCCGGTGCATACGCGATCGGCGGGAGCGAGGAGGACGGCACCCTCGAACTGCTCCTGTCCAACCCGGTGACCCGCGGACGTGTCCTGATCGAACGATTCGTCGCCGTCCTCGCGCTGTCGCTCGGCCTCGGGATCGTCACCACCGCGAGCCTTCTCGCGTTCTCCCCACCCTTCGGTCTGCTCGCGGGCGTGTCGATCCCCGGACTCGTCGCGGCCGTGTTCGCGGCGACCGCCTTCGGGCTGATGCACGGCGCGATCGCGTTCGCTGCCGGCGCCTGGACCGGCCGCCGGTCGGCGGCGATCGCCACCGCCGCAACCGTGGCCGTGGCCGTGGTGGGAAACCTCCTCAACGCCGTCGCCGTGTCGAGCGAGAGCCTGCACTTCCTGCGGTTCGCCTCGCCCTGGCACTGGTACGGGGGTCGCAACATGCTCGCGCAGGGGATCGCGCTCGAGCCGTTCCTCGCTCCGATGGCCGTCTCGGTGGTCTGTGCGGCGGTGGCCTGGTGGAGCCTTCGACGGCGGGATCTGCACTGACCACCCGTCACACGTGGGATGAACTTCGAACCGCGTCACGTCCCGGCGGGCAGCGGGCCGGTCCGCCGGCGGTGACACGTTTGCGGTGCGCGCCCGGTAGTCCACTCCGCACTCACGACAGGGTGTGCGGGGCCGGTGTTTTCGCCGGAAGGGCGCCGCGGCGGATGTCACTGGGGGCGGGCCAGGCCGTCGGATACGTGTTCCCCCAGCGCCGCTTCGCCTCCCCCCACGAACGGGACAGCACGCTCGACGCGGTCCACGCCCGCGGACTGGACCCGGCCGGCAAGGAAGACCGGGGCCAGTTCCACGCCTGCTTCTACCTGTCCCGTCCCGCGTCCGACGTCGAGACCGAGCCATTGACACGGCTGCTGAGCGGACTCACCGTCGAGGCCGGCAGCGAGGAGGCCGACGCGGCATGTCCCCGGGTTCGATGATGTACCGGCCATCGGGTCGCCGTGGATGCTTACCCGACGAGGAGCGGGTCGTAGCGCCCGCGAGCTGACCACTCGTTGTGCTGCCCGAGGTCGTCGTTTCCGTCGACGTTCGATGCCCGCCGCGAGCAGCCGGTCGATCAGTGTCGATCAGTACGGACGAGACGTTGCAAACTTCGAAATCGGCGAGCCGCTGGGGACGGTGTCCGAGCGCAGCAGAGCCGACGAGAGCGGTATCGGTTGGTGGGGAAGCCTTGATGAGGTGCCACCGATCCACCCTGTGTGAGCGCCCGCCTCGCACAGATTCTGCCGCCCCGAGCGGGTTCGGGTTTCATGCCCGGAACCTTCACGGCCGCGCTGCACGTCACGGTCAGCTGCGATCTGGCGGCGTGGCGTGCAGGGTGGATCATCGGACGACAGTAGGTCGGATTTCGGGAATCCGCCCGAGGTCATCGACCACCGGGGAGGATCTTGGCGAGCAGTGCATGCAGTTGCCGCTGTTCACGTGTGGTCAGTGCCGACAAACGATGAATGCTCCGCGGTGTCCGGCTGTTCGGTCTGCTTCGGCGCCGCCGGCACCCATTCCGCAGTTGTTGCACCACTGTCCCTCGAGCGTCGCTCGACGACGTCACGCTGGTGAGAGAATTCGCGGCGGTCCCCGTGGGCCTACCGCCCAACCGGTTGGACTGCTCGAGACAGAAGGAAACGATGTCACTGGAGCGGCCGTCGGTCAGTACCCTCGGATCCGCCCGCACCGCGTCGAGATGCTCACAGGCTTGTTGCCACCGTTCGGGAAACGCCGCTTCGACCTGAACGTCGCCGGGGACGTCTTTGGAGCTGCTTGATAAGCCACGCCAGTCGTCGAACCCGGGGTTGCCTCGTTCGGCGCCTCCACGCCTTGGATGTTGACCGCGCATACGAGCGTGGCGCCTATACGTACGGTGGGGACAGGTCTCAGACACTGACCCGGGCTACGTCGTCAGTTCCGGCTGACCCTCCAATCGGCATAGCCACTCCTTGCGTGCGACCTCACGTCGCAATTGTGGTACTGCTTGAGTCTCAGCGGCGGGGTGAATCGCAGCCCGGTCAGATACGGGTCCCCACGCGGTGGCGGGGTGAGATACCGGATGAAGAGGCAATTGACCCACAGGTCCCGGCCCGAAGTGTCGCGGCCATCCGGTGAGCCCTGCTGAGATTTTCGGTGAATACCCTCGCGTTGAGTCCGTACCCGTGTGTCGTTGGCGAGGGCGACGGCGTCGGATTCCTCGTCGAAGGGTTGGTTGCACGACGGCGACGGGACCGACAGATTTCTTCCGGGCGACACGCGAATCTACGGGTGTATCGAAGACGACGGTGGGACGGACCACCGTGATGATCTTGCCGCCGCACGATCTGCGTCGCTTCCTTGAGAGGACCGCCGATACGCATGGTCTCGGCTCGCACGATGACGCGATCGAGAAAATGCGGTTGGGCACCACTGCGACCAACCACGCCGAAGACGGATAGCGGTCGAGGAACCCGAGATCCTGACCCAGTTCTCGTACCGCGGAAGCGTGCGTGCCAGGGGTCGTCACCCGCACAGCTTGCCGGGCACGGGAGAAGGCGGAGCCACTGACCGAACAAGGATCGTCAGACAGGACCTGCCGTTCTCTCGACGATGCGGTCGGCGAGTCCGGTGATCGACGCGAGTAACCGGTCCGGCGGCAAGGTCAAATCCACCGCGTGACAAACGATGGTGATGTCGGCGCCGACTACCTGCACGGTCGCCGGCGCCGTTTCGCCCTGGGCGTATACCAGATGGCCGTGCGACAGTCCGAGCGCCGTGCAGTACGCCACGAGTTGGTATATGTCCGCGGTCGGAACCCCGCTGTGCGCGGTCTTGTACTTGGCGTCGACCACCGAGACCGGCCTCCCCTCGGCGTCGTACCACGTCAGGTCCGGTTCGATGGTGACCGTGCACCCGTGGTCGAGAAACCGGTCCGGCTCCGGCCGCCGGGGGCGGGCGCCCCGCCCACCGCGCTCGGCGATCTCCTCGCCGAGCGCGGTCATCAGGAAGTCCTCGTACACCGACCACATGTCCACGACGAAGCCGGAGACGGTCACGTCACCGATCCGCTGCTGGACCGACCGGTTCGCGAGCACCAGCTCGGCGAGCTGCAGCGCCCAGTGGTAACGGGTATTCAACCGGGTCGGGTGCCACCGGGGCTGCTCCGTGCCGGGAACCGGCGGGGTGATCTCGCCGAGTGCCCGGCGCAGCCCGAGCAGTCGGGCTCGCAGCCGCTGCGGGATCCGCGGCATCCGCAGCAGCGTCAGGGTCGCGGCGAGCAACAGCTGGTTCTCGGCGATGTCCGCGCTGTACTCGTCGTAGCGCACCTCGACCGGCAAGGCCAGGCCGAAGCGCCGGCCCATCTGCTCGCCCGCACGGAGCCGGCCGCGCAGCACCGCGCCCGACTCCTCGACGGTGCGGTAGCCGCACAGCAGCCCGGTCTCGATGGCACGCTGCGTGGCCCGGGTGAACCCCTCCGCCAACGCCGGGATCAGCTCGGCGTGGCTGTCGAGGGCCGCGGTGTGGGTGGTCCAGAACTTCGGGTCGTGCACGTAGCCCATAAGCCACAGCAGCCGGTCGACCGGAACCTTCGGCTCCACGAGCACGTGCAGATCCCCGATGGTGACGGCGCCGACCTTCTTGTTCGCGGCCAGCGCGAACCGGCCCGGGCTCAGGGTCGGAGTGACCGCGACCAGATCGCTGGCCGCCAGCGCCGCGGCCTGGGAGGGTGTCAGGCCGACCTCGGGGCGGCACCGGTCACACCACCCGCGCTCGTGCCGGCACGCGGGGAACTCACGCAGCGTCAGCGCCGTCAAGGGGACTCACCCCCGGAGGCGATCTTCTCCAGCACCGCGAGGCCGTAGGTCGCTTCGACGTCCACCGTGCGGTCACCGAAGTGGTACTCCTCGAGCAGCGGCAGGATCGAGGTCTCCCACACCTGACTCAGGCCGCCGGCGTTGTGCACGGCCGGGCGCATGAAATACGACGGCCCGATCTGGAAGTTCGGGTCCGGGATGCGGGCATTGAGCGCATCGTGCAGATCGGCGACCTTCGACGGGTAGTTGCGGGCGTGCAGCCACCGCCGCAGCATCTGGTTCGTCGGCGCGAGCGCCGGATGCAACGGCAGGAACCCGAAACGGCGACGCATCGCCGCGTCGACCAGGGCGATGGACCGGTCCGCGGTGTTCATCGTGCCGATCATCAACAGATTCCGCGGAAGCGTGAACGGCTCGGTGTCCTGCGACGAATACATCAGGTCGATGGCCTCGTCGCGGTACTCGAGCAGGAAGTACAACTCCCCGAATATCTTGGCGAGGTTGCCACGGTTGATCTCGTCGATGATCAGCACGAACACCTGATCCGGGTGGCCGCGGGCCCGCTCGACGAGCACCCGCAACGGTCCAGGCTTGAGCTCGAACCCGACCTGCCCGTTGCCCGCAGGCAGCGGGCGGAAGCCCTCGAAGAAGTCCTCGTAGCTGTAGGCAGGGTGGAACTGGACGATCTTGACATTGTCCGCACCGTCGGCCAGGTGCCGCGCCAACGCCTTTGCAACGTACGTCTTTCCGGTACCGGGCGGTCCGTAGAAGATCAACTGCGGGCGGTCGCGAAGCAGGGTGACGCACTTGGCCAACCAGCCCAGATCGACGTGCAGCTGGTCTGCAAGTTCCTGGCCCGGATCGGGCAGGTCGGCGTCGAGCAACGACACATCGACGTCGTCCACGGTCTCGGGGTCGACCGCATCGTTCTTGGCGGCCTTGGCCGGACGCCACATCGATACCCACGGATCGCGATAATAGTCGATGGGCCGGTTCTGCTCGGCCTCGAACGCGCGGTTGATGTCGTGGAGGTCGACCTCGACGTCCGGGGACACCGGCCGATCCAGGTACGACGCGAAGGTGTCACGGATGAGCTTGCGGTCCTTGCCATTGACCAATGGCAGGAAGAACTTCGGGAACGCCAGATAGCACAGGGCGGCGCGCTGGGCCGGCTCGTTGGGCCTGGCCACCTCCGCCAGCGCGTCCCGGAACTCGAGCGGGTCCTCGGCGATCCTGGCGCGGCGTTCGTCGGACAGGGCATGTAGATGCAGGCCGAAGAAGATCAGCAGCCAGATCTGGGACCAGCGACGCACGCCGAATGCGGTGCCTCCGTTGAAGGCACCGATCTGCGCGGCCCGCACGATCTCGTCGGGAACCGGGACGGGACTGGCCATCATGTCGAGCACCTGCTCGACGCGGTTGACCTTGGTCTTGCCAAGATAGTTCGCCAGGGGCAGCACATTGAGCAGGAGCAGTTCGGCGAAGAGTTGGATGGCGCCGTCGGAGGCGTCGTCGAACCGGACCCGAAGCTTGTCGAAGAAGCCCTTGTCCGGGCTTTGGTCGGGGCGGTCGATGTAGATCCGCTTGAGTTCGGCGAAGTTGTCGCTGCTCCACACGGCCGCACCGGGGGTGAGCACCGAGTCGCCCTTCAGGTATCCATCGACGATCAGCCGACGGCCAATCCCTTCAAGCTCGTCGACACCGTCGCGGCCCCTGGCAGTGAACTCGGCAGTCATACCTGCACTTCTACAGGGCGGATCCGACGCACATGCCGGCGGTCACTGGATCTCCGGCCCGCCGAACCCCGCTGGCTCGCTGATCAGCGGTTTCGGCTGGCCCGGTGATTGAGTCGCCCGCGGGAGGAACCCTGACCGGGCCAGACAGCCGCTAACGTAACTAATGGGCGGGTTCTCCCTGGTTGAGCATCCGCAAGGTCCGGTCGTGCCAGGTACGCGTCGAGATCGCGCTGCAGGGCGCGGAATTCGATGGCCCGCTCCCGCCCCAGGTGGGCCGGAGATCGCCGAGGCCATCACGATGCCCCCGGCCGCTTGAGAACGCCTGGCCGCGGCTACTACGGTTCGGTGAGCCACAACGTCAAGGTGATCTACACCGCCACCTGGGCCGGTACGACAGCAACCCCGCCCACCTGTAGCCGCACCCGCCGACCGCCACGCACCGCTACGTCGACTTCATGGGGCGGCGCGCATGCCATCGTCACCAAGGCCCGCACCTGCTACGACGCCGACGACTTCCTCTGAGTCGCCGAGGTAACGAGCACCTGACGCTGGACGCGCACCTGACCAACGTGGACACTACCTATCGGCTGGTGCTGCGCAACGGCGTCCTGACCTAAACAAAGGCGGCGCCGGCGGACGCCATGCTGAGCCTCCCGGTGATGACACTGCCCGTTGTCGCAACCGGCGCGACGGCTCCCGATCAGCTCGCCGCGGCTGGGTCCGACGCATCCGTGCTGTCACATCTGCTCGGGTCTGGCGCGGCGTGCGTCGGTGAGTTCGTCCTGGAGCTCTACGGCTCGTTTCCGGGCTGCCGCTGCCTGGGCGGACACGAGATCCGCTGTGGTGGTGGCGAGTTCGTCGCGGACTGTGTCCACACGGGCGTTCGGACCAAAATTGCGGTCCGGGGCCTCCATCAGACCAACTTCACGCCGGTCATCGGTGGCCGTCGCCGCTGCCACGGACGATCGGATTCAGCCCGGACCTGGGCTATCTCGCCACCGAGCTCCCCCGAACATCGGATCACCGCACTACCGAGGTGTCACAATGGTGCACCGCCCGGTGTCTTCATGCCGGCTGGCTTCCCGAGACACCGGAGTCACCTACACAACCGCCAGGGAGATCCTATGAACCTCAGTCTGTGGATTGCTGCCGGACTGCTGGCCGTAGTCGCTCTAGTCGCTGTCGGATCCGCAATTCACGCTCGACGGCAAGAAACACTTAACACCGATCCTCGGTGGCCCATGTTCGACTTTGCGTCCATAGCGCGCTCCTACTACGACGGATTGCTCCTTGCCTGCATGCTGCGATGGTGCACTCCTAGTGAAATATGGTGGGGTGATACCCCTCTTGATCAGATCTCGGCTATCAGCGCACTCCTCGCCAGAACCCGCGTCAAAGAGGATCAAATGATCCTGTTTCCGGAGTTGCTGCTCGCCGCAGCACAGGGCAAGGTGCCGACGGACGCGGCTACTGATGCGGCGACTCGCATCGCCACGGAAGCTGCTAGTTGGGAACCCGCCGAGCGCGTCGGCATCCTGTGTGGCCTCGCACTCATGGATGAGTCGGGTCTCGACATCGGTAGCTCCATTGACGCGCTCGATGCTTGATGAAGTTGGCCAGGCACGCAATCGGGTTCGATCACGGTTATATCTTGCTTGCACAGGTTGACGGCGATTTCCGGGTCGGGCCTTCCGAGAGGTCAGCCCGCCCTTGCGCACTCACCGTGACCACACTGATGCGGCGGGACGGCGGCGTCTCGGCGACGCACGCCGTGAGCCCCTTCCGTGTCGGCGATGTATATCGGCTGACCGATACACATGATCCGGTTTGTCTGATTACATGCCCTTGGTGAGGAAGACGACCTTTGCGATAACCCTGATCGCCGGCGCTGTGCTCGTGACCGGATGCGGAAGCAGCAAGACCCAGTCCAGCACCACACCGACCACGACAGCGTCCGTTGCACGAGTCGTCGACGCATCGAGCGCCAGGCCGACCACCACGTCACGACCGGCACCGACAATGACCACGGTTGCCGCTCCGGTCAGCACCTCACCGGCTGCCGTGCAGCCGGTCGCCCCGGTAGTTCCTACCACCACCATTGCCGTGGCACCACCACCGGCGCCGGTCGCGATTCCGACGCCCCCGCCCGTACCGAAATCGACGGTCAGCTACGGATCTTGCGATGAAGTGCGAGCCGCCGGCGCGGCACCGATCTACAAGGGTGAGCCCGGATATTCGACGAAGCTCGACCGCGACAAGGACGGAATCGCCTGCGACAAATGACACGTCGCGAAGCTCCCTGAAACGTCGCCCGCGCTCGACGCACTCGGCTGCGCCCCGTGAGGACCGGACGCCCACAGGACCGCAGTGTCAGGCGTGCATGCGCCAGCTGAGCCAATCCGCACCACCTCCGCTAATCCCCCAGTCGGCCCTTCACGCCCCCGAGTACCGTCGACCGGCCACACGCGGATAGATGCCACTGAGGTGGACGACATCGCCGTCCATCACTGTCCCCGGTCTCCGTGCTGCCACCATCGCCGTTCCGCTGCTCGGCGATAGCTCAGGGTCCAGTTCAACCCAGACGAAACGGGGCACCCACGTGCCTCGGTGTGCAGATTGCACGCCGACCGTCGATCCCCGCTGCGTGTCCGGCCGAGTCATTTACTGGGTATACAGACAACGCGCACGCCTTCTGGTAGCACCAGAACCAGCTCCAGTCGAGGTGTCGGGATCGCTCACTACTCAAGGCAGACAACCGTTCACGCGCCACGCGAACCGGTTTGCACCGAAATCGCGCGTCCTCTCGCATGACCGAATCCCCACGATCTATGGTGAGCGTGCTCGAACATCTGCGGGGGTGGCAAACATCTGTATGCACGCCCCTATCCCCTGTGTGAAAGGACCTCCATGGGCGTCACCCTTGCCAAAGGCGGCAACGTTTCCCTCGACAAGCAGGCCCCCAACCTGACCGCAGTTGCGGTAGGGCTGGGCTGGGACGCGCGCTCGACCACCGGCCACGAATTCGACCTGGACGCCAGCGCACTGGCCACCGGTGAGAACAAGAAGGTCCTGTCGGACCAGCACTTCGTGTTCTACAACAACCTGCGCTCCCCGGACGGGTCGATCCAGCACGAAGGCGACAACCTCACCGGCGAAGGCGACGGAGACGACGAGGTGATCAACGTCGACCTCAAGGCGGTGCCGCCGAACATCACCAACATCTTCTTCCCGGTCTCCATCCACGACGCGCACCAGCGTGGCCAGAGCTTCGGGCAGGTCACCAACGCGTTCATCCGCGTCGTCGACCGCAGTACCGGCAACGAACTGGTCCGCTACGACCTCACCGAGGACGCCTCCACCGAGACCGCCATGACCTTCGGCGAGCTCTACCGGCACAACGGCGAATGGAAGTTCCGTGCCATCGGCCAGGGCTACGCCTCCGGGCTGGCCGGTATCGCCCGCGACTACGGCGTCAACATCTGACCTCACTGGGTCGGGGAGGGCGCACATGTCCGCGCCCTCCCCAGGCGTTCGGCCCGCGGTCTACATACCCCTGCAGTAGCCACCCTGCATGCCCACTAGAGAAAGGCCACGCTTCGTGGTTCTGCGAATATTCGGTCTCTCCTTCGCCGTGACGGTGATCTCCCTGATCATCGCGGCGATCTACGGAGGCCCCCAGGCCGTCCTCCTCGTGGTGATCCTGTCGATCCTCGAGATCTCGCTGTCCTTCGACAACGCCGTCATCAACGCCACCGTGCTGCGCCGGATGAGCGAGTTCTGGCAGAAGATCTTCCTCACCGTCGGCATCGTCATCGCGGTGTTCGGCATGCGCCTGGTCTTCCCCCTCGTCATCG
>Ga0247825_10003311_pt1 | contig 10631 bp, 8 predicted proteins | sample 13C_Vanillin_Day_FD_194413 | JGI IMG/M metagenome (GOLD analysis project Ga0247825, IMG submission 194413) | Soil microbial communities from agricultural site in Penn Yan, New York, United States - 13C_Vanillin_Day48 | ecosystem: Environmental > Terrestrial > Soil > Agricultural land | place... | reverse complement strand
TTCCACCCGCCCTCACGCGGTCGGCCGCTGGCGGTGTGAGACCGGCACGCGAACGACGCAAGCAGGTGTCCGACTTTCTCTACGAAGGACTCGTCTCCGGCTCCCAGTCGTTCTGGGAGCACGTCTACCCGATGTTCATCAATCGAGACATCACGCGCGCCGATCTGATGGCGCTGGTCCGTCAGTGTCTGTTCGAGACCAGCGGCAACTACCGGGCCGTTCTGCGGCTGCTGCGCATGGAGCCGGGCGACTATAAACGGTTCCTCAATTTTCTCTCCACGCACGACTGCACGGTCGACTTTCGGGAATTCCGGTCCGGACAGGGGCAGCGGGAACGCTTGATCGAACCGCCGTTGCGGATTCCGACAGGGGCCGCGTGGGGGCTTGAGACTGCTTCGCCCTTGGAGGGCAAGACGGCATGAGCCACTGTCTGCGGCCGTTGCTCGAGCGATCCGTCCGGCACAGTGTGAAAACGTATCGACAATGATTCGCTTGGCGCCTATCTCGCCTGCCCTCGCAAACGGCCGCGTCCATCGTATTGGGGTCTGACTGCTGCGAGCGCGACCTGTGGAGCACGCCGCGCACCAATCAGTTGGTCGACCTGCCGGCATCCACATCGTTAAAGCGCTCGTGCACCTGGCGCATCAGCACAGGGCGATCGAGCAGCAATATTAAGCTCAAGGACGAACTCGGACTCGATCACTTCGAGGCCGCTCACTGCCGGGATGGTAGGCGCCCCGTGGTGCTAACGGCGCTCGCGTACGTGTGGTGTCCTCGCGGTCCGAGATCTCTACCCGGATGTAATTCAGAGAACGGAAATACAGGATGGAGTGAGAGTCTACGTGCGGACTTGGCGGCACGAGAGGCGGCTTCGTAGAGGAATCTCCGTTATTCAAATGACACGTGCGACCCGCTTCAGCAGAACCTCTTCCGCGCAGGTCCTGGGCTGGGCGATGTTAGGGGTGACCACGCCGGAGGTGCTTCACAAGACCCTCGTGATCGGCCTCCTCCCACAATCGCTCAAGTTCAAGATCAGACATGTCGCCGCGCACCCATTCCGCCATCAGCTCCAACATCGCGGCTTGTCGTGCCGCCCGCAACCCTTCCGGTGTCCCGACCTGCGCGTTGCGAATATTCGACGCCGTGGCCCACCACGCGAGTTGAAGCGCGAAGAGTTGATCGTCACCCGGTAACTCTTGACAGTCGAGAACGACGTTGGTCACGACATCGAGTAATCGCTTTTCATCGGCCATCACGGCTCGCCTTTTCGTGAGTGTGTCACCGCACCGCGCGGTGCGAGCGATTCAGCCCAGGTCAGGTTGTCTCGAAGAAATCCATCCTGTTCTACAAGCCGTCGACGATGATCCGCGTTCCGCGCAGCACACTGATCGGGCCAAAGCTCTTCGTCCGCGCACGAACTAGAAGACCATCAGAGCAACACCAACCCAGAACGGCACGCACAGGAGCACGCCGAAGAGAATGCCTCGGGATGCGTCCAGTGGATCGTGAGCGTCCAGAGGATCCGTCGCGGGAATGCGACGAACGGGTTTTGAGGCAACGCGGATAAACGGAATCTCCGCGTCGTAATCGGCTCGATGCGCACGCGCCAAACGTGTCGCCATTCCATGTGTCGTGCAACGGGCACGCCGGGCGGATCGATGTTCATGGGTTCATGCCTCCGCACGGGGATGCGCTCACGCTTCCGGAGCGCAGCGGTGATGACCCGGATTCGCCCAGAACGCTGTCTGTGAGGAGCCAGACTTTACGTGATGAAACACACTGCGCGCTTCTTCACACGGCAGGCCGTGTCCGCCACCATTCTGGGCGTCGTTGTGGAATCAGCCGATCGACGATCAAAGCTGGCTCGACACAAGAATCCGTAACAATCCATCGAACCGGCTGGTTCTGCTGCGAGTCGTGCAGCAAGCGAGTGAGGCGGCAAACGTCGAAATGAGGCGCGTTGATGTTCCCGACGCGCCCACGAGCCGCGCCACGCAGTGCGCGGTTACTCGCTCGTCAGTTTGCGCCGAGTAGCTGGCGCATCTGCTCTGATCCTTTCGACCGAGCGTCGGTTGCACCGTCGGCCTACCGCTGGAGCTGCGCGAGCGTCACGGAGTCCTTTTCCTTTTCTAGTTCGATCCTGCGGGCATACACAGTGCCGCTCGATTGAAGTTCGCCTGCGAGGTCTATCTGCATCCCATTACTCAGCCGCTTGCATGGTCCCTTGGTGAACTCGGTGTTGCCATCGGTGACGACGCGGTAGCGTCCTGCCGTGAACGACAGCGCGGGACAGGTGCCTGAAAGCCCAGACACGGTTCCACCGAACTCGACAGGCGTCGGGCGTGGCGGTGGTGGAGGTGCCGGTAACGGTGCTGGCGCAGGTGCCGGTGCCGGCGCGGGAGGCGTTGGCGCAGGTGCCGGTGCCGGCGCGGGAGGCGTTGGCGCAGGTGCCGGCACGGGAGGTGTTGGCGCAGGTGCCGGTGCCGGCACGGGAGGCGTCGGCGCAGGTGCTGGCACGGGAGGTGTTGGCGCAGGTGCCGGTGCCGGCAGGGGAGGTGTTGGCGAAGGTGCCGGTGCCGGTACTGGCGCGGGAGGAGGCGTTGGTGTGGGTGGCGAAGGCCGCGGGGCAGGTGGAGGCTCTGGCTCCGGGCTTGGAGGAGGAGGAGGCGGCGGCGGCGGCGGGGGTGCTGCCGCCTGGGTCACCTGCATCCGAACGCCGTTGAAGTCGATTTCTCCCGTGCGGCTGTTCGCAATCTGGTTCTCGTCCACCTGGACGGTCAGTAAGTGTTCGCCTTGCCCGCTGGAAGGCTCAACGTGTAGCCAGGACGCATTGGCAGTCACCAACCACGAACAGTCCGCCGTCGTAATCACACGCGCAGACACCTGTCCACCTGACGCGCTCATCGTCGAGGGGAGTCCTGTGACGGTCGGCTGGCACTTCACGAGGGTGGGGCCCGTGGCGTTCTGCGACACACTGGCACCAGAGCATCCGGTCACGGCGATGGCGAGCGCGAGCACGACGACTCCCGTCATCGAAACTTCGTAAGTGTGGTTGCGGTGTCGGATGGAACGACGAGGCATCGTTGGCGTGCGCAGGGCCATGGACTTCCTAAATGAAATGTGCAGTGCGGCGCAAGCAAACTGTTCGCCGTGAAGTGACTGCTTTCCGACCAGACTCCCGAGCCTCAGAGCCAGAGCGACGACGACACCACCGTGGTCGAGGCTCAGGGCCGAAGGACAAGGAGCCCCTCGTCGAAGAGGCAGAGGAACTCGCGAATGAGTTGCGCATAAGGAAAGCGACCCAACGGCAAGGATACGTGCGAACTTGAAGGATGTTGTGAAAGTCGAGCCTGGCAAGCGTTTAGAAGGATCAGTTTTTGAATCTCTGTCGCATTGCGACGTGTCCTAATGGCTCGCGTACCCGGCGTCTTCGACAAATTCCGTGAAAGCAGTGATAAGCGGGAGCGGATCGAGGGCGTCAGGCTCAAGTCGCTATGGAACTTTGGGCTGCACCGAAGCCTGTAAAGGGAGATCTTACAAATGGACGGGCTCACAAAGAGTGGCGGTTCTACTAAGCCCGTGCGCGGGGTATCCACGCAGAGTCAGATTTGGTGGCAAGTGATTGAAGGGGCAAGTCAGCGCGTCATCGTATGCTCAATGCTTTCGCGAACAACCGGCGTCGAAGTTCGAATCGGTTATCGCGACGGTGCGGTGATCCGGACACAGCTGGCATTCGACGCGGATGCGGCTCGCGCACTCGCCCACACGTGGCTGCAGGCTCTTCGCACGTACGGCAGCCTTGCACTGTTCATGACGAGTGTGAGACAGGCATCGGATTACCAAGAGCGGACTGGCGGTGACGATGACGAAGCGCCATCGCCAGTCCGATGATTGAGCCTCTCATGAGCCGCATGTCAGTTGCCGCGCGCAGAGGCGCGGTTAGCACTGGCCGATTGGCTTGATCGACGTCACTCGAAATTCGGGCATCGCGTTCTTACTCTCGGTGCGTGTGCGAGTCTTGCTGTCCTCCCCGTCCTCACGCTCTGTCCTCGTGGTGGTCTCCGTGCGCCTGTCGCCACCGGGAATCAACGTGCCGGTTACCTCGACCTTCTGGCCGACATGCTCCTGCACCGTCACCGACTCACCCGGGACCAGAACGTAGCTCGTGCTCGAGGTCGTTGTGCTCGAGGTCGGCGTTTCGGTCGTGGTGGTCTTCGTTACAGGCACCACCTTATCGAGCACGTAGGTCTTCGCCTGAGTCCCCGTCTGCACACATCCGGTATAGGTAATCACTTGGGGTGAGTCGCCCGAGGTTTTTGTCTCCGTCTTCGTCCTCGTCTCTTGCGCATTGGCCACCAGCGCCGTGCAGCTAAGAGCCAATGCGAACGATGTGATGAATCGCCTCATGTGTTCTGTCCTCCTCAAAAGAGCTACCCTGGTTTGCATTTGCAACCAAGCGGCCAGAACATACTGAGCCGTGTGACTCAACTGCGAGGCGAGGTTATCAGATTGCCGGGTTGAGGTAGCGGCTTTGAGCGCGTGAGAGCCGACTCGCACTCAGTAGCCGAAGGGCTGGTTGCCTCGCCAATCCGGAATCGACTTCACACGTAAGTCGGTGGTCGTCGGTAGTGGCCGCGCCAGGAGCTTCAGTGTGAGACCGGCCGAGCGACTCTTGTAATCCCTGGCGTTATTCGTTGCGGCGTACGCGCCGAAGTGCCAGTGGGGCGCAATTCGATAGTCCGCACGGAAGATAGGCCGCTCCCTGATGTTCCTGTGCGTCGTACGACAGTGGAGCGAACGGCTCGCCGGGTATGGCGATGGCCCGTGTCGGATAGAAAGGCGCGCCGCTTTCGGTGAAGTACTGGAAGCCCGGACTGGCCGTAATCTCGTACATCGAACGGCCGAGACGCACAAACAGCGACAACGGCACGGATGCCTGCGCGAACTTCTGCGGGCTGAAGTATCCCCCATGCCCGAACGAGAAGAAATTCTGGTTGTTGTCGTAGTGCATCGCGGCGAGGTTCAGGCCGACCGTCAGTCTTGCCTGGTCGCTCGGTGCGATTGTCCAGTAGGCGCCCGCGCTCCCTTCCGCATTCCAGTTGTCGGGCACGTTCTCGCCGCGCAGGATGCCACCGCCGAGGACCACGTATTGACCCGTGCCGGAGTCATCGTGGCTAAGTTGTACCGAGACAGAGTTGGAGACGACGCCTCCCCATACGGTGGCCGTGCCGGGGTCGCGCACAGCGGCATACGACAACATGCTGTCTTTGACGCGGTCGCGCACGGCCATAAGACGGATGGGCCCATCGGGTCGGCCGAGTCGCAGCCCGCCGATCCAGGTGTCTGTCAGGAATCCTCGAGGCGAGGTTCCGAAGGATAGGCCAAAGGCGTCTCCCGAAAGTTGAATCTCGCCGGAATAGCCGCTTGCTGTCTGCCCGGTGAAAAGCGCGCCAGGCATCAGCGTTCCGAAGCGACTCTCTGATCGACTGTCCGGTGTGCCGTTCGACAGAGTGACGCTATGCACGTCGATCCCGAATCGCACCATGTTGTTAATGGCAACCGAGCCGCCTGGTGCACCGTCGCGGATGATGAGTCGAGCGATGCCAGGATCGCCGGAACGTTCGGAGAGGGTGAAGGCTGCCGAGGCGAAGGGGGTGTTTCGATATCGCAGGGAATCGATTTCATCCTGTATCTCTTCGACCTGTTCTGGGTCCTGTGGCTCGGTGAGACTCTTCTCGCGTGGTGTCTGCAGCAGCACAACGCGGCTCACGTTCGCCAGCCTGATGCGCGGCGCAGTCCGCTTAGCACCAGCAACCTCCTGCCGACACGCCGGGGCTGATGTTGCCGGTGCCGGGCTCAGTCCTGGATCAGCGGTGCGCGGTTGGGCGGCCGGCCGGTCCTCGCGCGCCAGGAGCGCCGCCTCCAGGAGGCGTTCGGCCTCGCGGTAGTTCCCTCGCGAAGCGGCCTGCTTTGCCGTCATGCGGAGCAGTTCCCGATCGTCGGGCCAACGCTGCGAGCCTTCCTGAAGCAGCCGACTGGCAAGCGGCATGTCATGGAGCGCGAGCGCAGCACCAGCCGCAGCGCGATAGTCGCTCGCGGAGGCGCCAACCATGCCCCACGTCCGATACACGTCGGGTGCTTGCTCGTGCTCGCCGCGTCGAACATAAGTCAAGGCGAGGGCCGACGGGATGAGGGGACTCTGCGGCATCTGATGCCACGCCTCGGTCAGGATTGTGACTGCGCTCTTGCCATCGCCGTGTTTCGATGCCGCCTCGGCGCGGCGCATCGTCCACGTCCACCACAACTCGTCGACGGCCGCGCGCTGATTCGGCGTCAGGTCGGAGCGCGCTTTTACCTCCGTGACCCGAACGTTGACGCGAACAGAATGCCGTAAGCCTGGAGTGGAAGGCTGGTCAAATCACCAGCGGGAATGTGACCCTCGGACACGGTGGAGCTGTTGTTGACGCCGCCCATTACTCGAAGACGGCCGCCGCCACCTGCGACCCGCGGACATTGCAACCAGCACGAAAGATCTGTGCAGCGGCATCCATCGCGCCGGCCGTGTCAACGTTGTAGGGCCACAGGAACGGATCGGTTTGATTGGCAGATGCACGGAGAAAATCCGAACACAACCACATAACTTCATGAGGTTCAGAGGTCTGAGGCGAACGTTCGTCGTATTACGATCAGGCGGCGCTGGATGGTCTGTGGCTGTTTACGGCCGACCATCTGAATGCTCGTGGCTTGATGGATTGGCACGTCGGCAACCCCGGGCAGCGTTTAGGTAATGGCGCCGCGACGGATGCTGACGAAGATATGGCCCTCGGGCTGTTGAACGCGTGCATCAAAGTCCAGCAAGGATCGTGGCCTCCCAGTCCCAGAGGCATCGATTATTGCGCCCGCGCCGCAGACTTGATCGAGGCGATCTATCAATACGAGGTCGACAAGCCAGGCGCGAACCCGCCCGGCGGTCTGGCGAATAACCTGGGTGACGAGCTACTTCCAGGTGACTTCTGGACGCCGGTCGCCGACTACCCGCAAGGCATCGTCAATCTCTCGTACTTTGCACCCGGCTTCTATACGGTCTTCGGCAAGTTCACCGGCAAGGAAGCCGAGTGGGCGGCCGTCATCAGTCGCAACTACAGCATCGTCAACCTCGCCCAGAGAAAGCCGGGCAACTGTTCGAGGCTAGTGCCGAACTGGACTCAATACAACGGCGATGCGCAGTGGGTTTCCTGGCAGCCGACCAACTACGCGTGGTGGAGCTACGACGCGGCCCGGCTGGCGTGGAGGGTGGCGGTCGACAAGCGTTGGTACAACACGACCGAAGCCGCCGCCACGATCAACGAGATTGGCAGCTTCTTCAGCAGCGTGGGCTTTGAAGGCATCGGCGAGCACAGCATGGACGGATGGCGAACAGGAGGAGGCCCATGGCCGTTCTTCGTCGCCAATGCCGGCGTTGCCATCTGGGCCGCCGATCGACTGACACCGGTCACATGCGGCGCGGCGACCGGCTCGTTGAAGGAGTCACGCGAGTCTGCATATCCGGTGTGTTGAACACCAGGGACACGCCCAACAGCTACTACGGAAATGCCTGGCGACTGTTCGCACTGCTTCTCATGACGGGGAACTTTCCGAACTTCTATGAGATCGCAGGAAAGCCCGTGCCGCCACCTTCGGTCCCGGTGCCGAGTCCGGGGCTGCCGCTTCCACCGCCAGCGGGGACCCTTTGTGAGGTGACCTACGAGATCGTCGCGCGATGGACCACCGGCTTCCACGCCAACGTCACCGTCACCAACCGTGCGAGCACAGCGATCTCAGGATACACATTGAGGTGGACATTCATCTCCGGCGAAGCGTTCAGCAGCGGCTGGAATGCGAACTACGCTCAAACTGGCAACGCCGTGACTGCGAGCAATCCTGCAGGGCATTGGAACGGAACGATTGGCGCCAATGGAGGCAGCCTTACGTTTGGTTTCATTGGTACGGGGACTCCAGCGGTGCCCGTCGATTTCAGGTTGAACGGGGCCAGCTGCCAGTCGTAACAGATAGACAAGAACTTGTCCCTGGGGTCATCGTGCACGGAGTCAGGCACTGGCGCGGTGCTGTCCCCAGGCGGCGACCGGCGGCGATGCTACGCCGAACCGCAAACTGCGCCCGTTGATCACTGGTGCGATTTCCCTGACGTTGTGCGGCCGCGTCCAGATCAATATCCCAGTCCTTCCAGATAGCGATTCGGTGATCTCGTTTTGACGTCGTGGCGGTCGACGCATTGTCGACGCAGTTCTACGCGTACCTGCGCGCACGATCACGTCGTTCTTGCCGTCACGCACGGCGCTGTGAGCACTCTCAATCAGCTGAGGTAGCGGCACCGGCCTTGCCCTTGGTGCATCCGTGGCTTCTCACGTCCGGAGGATGTCCTTCCGACGCGAGGCTGAGCGAGGACGCGAACGTGAAGGCAAGGCGCTACGGCATTTGGGTGGGTTTGGCGATCGTCGCCGCGATCACATCGGGCGCGTTGCTGGCACAAGCACCGCAGGCGATCGGCACGTGGGTGTCGGTTGGCGACTTGAGCTCGCCCCTCACCAACGGCGCGGCTGTGGCGCTGCCTGACAAGCGAACGTTGATCGCTGGAGGGGCGCTGGCGGACGGGACCCTCACCGACGCCGTCACCATCTACGATTCGGTTGACGACTCCGCGACGGCGGCAGGGACGCTCACCAGCGCTCGCGCGGACCACACCGCGACTCTGCTCAAGGACGGGCGCGTGCTCGTCGTCGGCGGAATGACCGCCGACGGTCTCATATCCTCCGATATCGAGATCTTCGATCCGGCTACCGGAACATCCACGATCGTGGCGCTTCTGCCCGAGCCGAGGAACGGCCACGTCGCTGCTGCACTGCCCAATGGCAACGTGCTCATCGCGGGCGGTGCAGCTGTCGACGACACCATGCTTCAGACAGCGGTCCTTTTCGATCCTGAGACATCCGGCGTGTCGTCAGTGCCGGGCCACCTGCACACCGCGCGCGTTCATGCCTCGGCGACGACGATGCTCGATGGGCGCGTGCTCGTGGCGGGCGGCAGCAACGGGACGACGGAACTCGCGTCAGCCGAAATCTACGACCGCTACTCACAGAGCTTCTCGATTGCCGCGACGCAGATGAGCGTTGGTCGGCAGCGTCACTCGGCGGTGCTCCTGCCCGATAACGGCGGAGTCCTCGTCGCTGGCGGCACCTCGAACGGAGTGGCGCAGGCCGGAGTCGATCTCTTCTTGCCGGCCGTGTTCCCCGATCCGTTCTCGTACGGCGAGGGCGAGTTCACAGCAACCGGCGCGATGACCGCGGCGCGCGCTCGAGCGGTGGCAGGTCCCACGAGCATCGAAGGCTTCGCCTTCGCGGCAGCAGGTGGTGCGTCCGATGCGGAGGTCTACCGCTTCGCGACGATCAAGACAGACAAGGATGACTATGCACCTGGCGAGCTGGCGACGATTACGGGGTCAGGCTGGCAGCCCAATGAGGAGGTCACGCTGCTGTTCCAGGAAGATCCCGCTGTTCACGATGACTACGTGTTGAAGGTCAATGCGGACGGCAACGGCAACATCTTCTGGAACCAGTGGGCGCCGGAGCCGCACGACCTCAATGTCCGGTTTTATCTGATGGCAACCGGGTCGAACTCGCGGGCACAGATGACGTTTACGGATTCGTCGGCCGACAATACAAGCATCAGCGTGAGCTGTTCTCCGAGTAGTGTTGCGGTAGGGAGCCCAACTGCTTGCACCGCGACGGTGACGAACGCTGCAAGCCCAGCGGCGAATGGCTGGCCCCAAGGATCGGTAGCCTGGACCCTGACTGCTGGCCTCATTGGCAGCTTCTCCGCCTCTTCTTGTAACCTGACACAGATTGGCGCGACGGACAGCTCAAGCTGCGGTGTTACCTTCACTCCAAGTGGCTCTACCAGTGGTGGGAAAATCAAGGCAACCTTCAACCCTTCGCCTGCTGATTGGAAAACCGGCAGCCCCGGCCAATTCGACCTAACCGTCGCGTCCGCGGCGGCGACAACGCTTAGCGTTCCGACCGCGAGTGGTCCGTACGGCGGAAACACACTATTACCACTCACTGCCACATTGACCGCAGGCGGGAACCCGGTAAGCGGCAAAACCATCAACTTCACGCTGAATGGCGCGAGCGTGGGCACTGCGACAACCAACAGCAGCGGAGTCGCGACGCTTGTTTCAGTGAGCAGTCTGACCGGCATCAATGCAGGTATTTACCCTGCGGGCGTGGCCGCGAGCTTTACACAGGATGCGACGTACGCGGGACAAACGAACTCCAATTCGCTCACCATCACGCCGAAGGCGGCATCGGTGACGCCGACGGCGGCGAGCAAGACCTACGGCGCGATGGATCCGGAGCTGACCGGCGCGCTCGATGGCTTCCTGGCGGCGGACGGCGTGACCGCGACCTACAGCCGCGCAGCGGGTGAGACGGTGGCGGGCGGGCCCTACGCAATCAGCGCGACGCTCGCGCCGATGGGCGTACTCGGCAACTACAACGTCACCTACAACACGGCCAACTTCACCATCACGCCGAAGGCGGCATCGGTGACGCCGACGGCGGCGAGCAAGACCTACG
>Ga0247825_10003310_pt1 | contig 10632 bp, 7 predicted proteins | sample 13C_Vanillin_Day_FD_194413 | JGI IMG/M metagenome (GOLD analysis project Ga0247825, IMG submission 194413) | Soil microbial communities from agricultural site in Penn Yan, New York, United States - 13C_Vanillin_Day48 | ecosystem: Environmental > Terrestrial > Soil > Agricultural land | place... | reverse complement strand
GTCACCACCAAGCCACGGGGCACCGGGCTGGGGCTCGCGATCGTGAAGAAGATCGTCGAGGAGCATGGCGGAGCGGCGACCATCACCAACGTCACGCCCGGCGCGCGCGTGACCATCGAGCTGCCGGCGGCTGTGCAGGACGTCGCAACGCGGCCTGCCGCGCGGGCGCAGGCGTAAACCGGGTGTAAACTAGCGACCCCCTATCTTTATGCAGCAAGTCCTCGTTGTAGACGACGAAATCGGCATCCGGGAGCTCCTCTCCGAGATCCTCACGGACGAGGGTTATCAGGTGCGGCTGGCGGATAACGCGGCGTCCGCGCGCGCGTTCCGCAGCCAGACGCGCCCCGACCTGGTGCTGCTCGACATCTGGATGCCGGACACCGACGGCATCACGCTGCTGAAGGAATGGGCCAGCGCCGGGCTGCTCACCATGCCGGTGGTGATGATGTCCGGGCACGGCACCATCGACACCGCCGTCGAGGCCACCCGCATCGGCGCTTACGATTTCCTCGAGAAACCCATCGCGCTGCAGAAGCTGCTCGCTACCGTCGGGCGCGCGCTGAAGCACGGCGGGGAGCAGGCACAGTCGGCGCTGTCGCTCGCGAGCCTGGGGCGCGCGCCGCTGGTGGTGGAGCTGAAGCAGCGCCTCGAGCGCGTCGTCAACCTGCGTACGCCGCTGCTCTTGACCGGCGAGCCGGGCTGCGGCATCGAGCTCGCCGCGCGCTTTATCCATCCGCGCAACGCGCCGTGGGTGGCACCCGAAAACCACGCCGCGCTCGCCGAGGCGCCGCTCGACTTGGTCGCGCAGGCACGCGAGGGCACGCTGTTCCTGCGCGAGGTCGCCGATCTCTCCCGGGTCGAGCAGAAAGGCCTGCTGCTCGGTTGCTCCAAGCTCGAGCGCTACAACGTGCGGCTGGTTTGCGGCGCCTCGCGCGACCTCGCGGAGCTTTCCGCGCACGGCGCTTTCGACAGTCGCCTCTACAGCGCGCTCGCCGCCACCGCGATCCGCGTGCCGAGCCTGCGCGAGCATCGCGAGGACGTGCCCGATATCGCCAACCTGACGCTCTCGCGCATGGTGGAAGCGCGCGAGAGCCCACCGCGCCAGCTCACCACTGCTGCGCTGAACGCGCTGCGCAATTACGACTGGCCGGGCAACCTGCTGCAGCTGGAGAGCGTGGTGCGCACGCTAGCGCTGACCTGCACGGCCGAGCAGATTTCCCAGGAAGAAGTGGCCCGCGCGCTGCCTCAGCCCGCTGCCCTGCCCTCGATCGCGCACGACTTGCCGTTCGACCAGCCGCTGCGCAACGCGCGCGACGCGTTCGAGCGGGTCTATTTCGAATATCACATCGCGCGCGAAGGCGGGAATATCTCGCGGGTGGCCGAGGCGGTCGGCCTCGAGCGCACCCATCTCTACCGCAAGCTGAAGCAGCTCGGGATCAAGCTCGTCCGCCGCAGCGAGAACGGCGAGCCATAGTCATCGTAAATGAGCGAGGGGGATATTCCCCTCATTCCCTGCATGCTCCCCGCATGGGGGTTCAAGAAGAGCTGCCGAAACGGCCCGTGCGCGCCATCCCCGGCTGCGCCCGTTTATAATTGGCGCACTTTCCGCCCCCTCCTCGCAAGGAAGACCGAATGAATGCCCGCGCCGAACTGGCCAACGCGATCCGAGCGTTGGCGATGGACGCTGTACAACAGGCGAATTCCGGGCACCCCGGCATGCCGATGGGCATGGCGGAGATCGCGGACGTGCTGTGGAACCACCACCTGCGTCACAACCCCGCCAACCCGGCCTGGGCCGATCGCGACCGCTTCGTGCTTTCCAATGGTCATGGCTCGATGCTGCTCTACGCGGTGCTGCATCTTACCGGCTACGACATCCCGCTCGACGAACTGAAGCGCTTCCGCCAGCTTCACTCGAAGACGCCGGGCCACCCGGAGTACGGCTGTGCGCCCGGCATCGAGACCACCACGGGCCCGCTCGGCCAGGGCATCTCCAATGCCGTCGGCATGGCGCTCGCCGAGCGGCTGCTCGCCGCGGAGTTCAACCGCCCCGAGCTGGCGATCGTCGACCACTACACCTACGCCTTCCTCGGCGACGGCTGCCTGATGGAAGGCGTCTCGCACGAGTCCTGCGCGCTCGCCGGCACGCTGGGCTTGGGCAAATTGATCGCGATCTACGACGACAACGGCATCTCGATCGATTCCGAGAAAGGCAGCATCAGGCAGTGGTACACCGACGACGTGAAGCGCCGCTTCGAGGCCTACGGCTGGCAGGTCATCGCCAATGTCGATGGCCACGACGTGACCGCGGTGGACAAGGCGCTGAAAAAAGCCAAGCGCGAGAAGGCGCGGCCCACGCTCATCATGGCAAAAACGGTGATCGCGAAAGGCGCGCCGACCAAGGCCAACACCGGCGCCGCGCACGGCGCGCCGCTGGGCGAGAAGGAGGTCGCCGCCACGCGCGAAGCGATCGGCTGGAATCACCCGGCGTTCGAGATCCCCAAAGGGGTGTACGAAGGCTGGGACGCGAAGAAGCGCGGCGCGCGCGCCGAGCGGCGCTGGAACAAGCTCATGTCCGGCTACGAGGCACAGCATCCGGAGGCCGCGGCGGCGTTTCGCCGCCGCATGGCGGGCGAGCTGCCGGCGAACTTCCGCGCGGGCGTGGAAGCGTTGCTGAAGGACACCGACGCGAAGGCCGAGACGATCGCCACGCGTAAGGCCTCGCAGAACGCGCTCGAGATGCTCGCCGCAACGCTGCCGGAGCTGATCGGCGGCTCGGCGGACCTCACCGGCTCCAATCTGACGATGGTCAAGACCTCGAAAGCCATCGGGACGGAGGGCGGCGGCAACTACGTGTTCTACGGCGTGCGCGAGTTTGGCATGTGCGCCGTGATGAACGGGCTCGCGCTGCACGGCGGCTTCATTCCGTATGGCGGCACCTTCCTGGTGTTCTCCGACTACGCGAGGAACGCGCTGCGCCTCGCCGCGCTGATGAAGCTGCGCGCGATCTACGTCTTCACCCACGACTCCATCGGCCTGGGCGAGGACGGACCGACGCACCAGCCGGTCGAGCACGCGGCGACGCTGCGCCTGATTCCCAACATGAGCGTATGGCGGCCGTGCGATACGGTGGAAACCGCGGTGGCGTGGACCGAGGCGATCGCGCGCAAGGACGGACCGACCAGCCTGCTGCTGACGCGCCAGAACACGCCGTTCGTGAAGCGCAGCGCGGAGCAGCTCGCCGCGGTCGCGCGCGGCGGCTACGTGTTGTCCGAGGCGGCGGGCGGACCGGCGCGCGCAGTGCTGATCGCCACCGGCTCCGAAGTCGGCCTCGCGCTCGAAGCGCAGAAACGGCTTACGGCCGAAGGCGTCGCGGTGCGCGTAGTCTCGATGCCCTCGACCAGCGCGTTCGACCGTCAGGACGAGAGCTATCGCGCGAGCGTGCTGCCGCGCGGCGTTCCGCGCGTGGCGGTGGAAGCCGGCGTCACCGATTACTGGCGCAAGTACGTGGGGCTCGAGGGTGCGGTGGTGGGCATCGACAGCTTTGGCGAATCCGCGCCGGCCGGAGAACTATTCAAGCATTTTGGCTTCACACCAGAGAAGGTGGCGGAAGCCATCAAGCGCGTAATTAAATAATTGATTTTATTGGTATTTCTGGAGACGACATGGCTATCAAAGTCGGCATCAACGGATTCGGGCGCATCGGGCGCATGGTGTACCGGGCAGCGGTACAGCACTTTCCGGACATCGAGGTGGTGGGCATCAATGACCTGCTCGAGCCGGACTACCTCGCCTATATGCTGAAGCACGATTCCGTTCACGGGGCCTTCAAGGGCGAGGTCGGCGTGGACGGCAACACGCTGATCGTCAACGGCAAGCGCATCCGCCTGACGCAGGTGAAGGATCCGGCCGAGCTCAAATGGAACGAGGTCGGTGCCGACGTCGTGGTGGAATCCACGGGACTCTTCCTCGACAAGGCATCGGCGGAAAAGCACCTCAAGGCGGGCGCGAAGAAAGTGATCATGTCGGCACCCTCAAAGGACGACACGCCAATGTTCGTGTTCGGCGTGAACGACAAGACCTACAACGGCCAGGCGATCATCTCCAACGCGTCCTGCACCACCAACTGCCTCGCGCCGGTCGCGAAGGTGCTGAACGACAAGTGGGGCATCAAGCGCGGACTGATGACGACCGTGCACGCCATGACGGCGACGCAGAAAACCGTGGACGGCCCCTCGAACAAGGACTGGCGCGGCGGGCGCGGCGTGCTCGAGAACATCATTCCCTCCTCTACCGGCGCCGCCAAGGCGGTGGGCGTGGTGATCCCGGAGCTCAACAAGAAGCTCACCGGCATGTCGTTGCGTGTGCCGACCTCGGACGTCTCGGTGGTTGACCTGACCGTCGAGCTCAACAAGCCCGCGACCTACAAGGAAATCTGCGACGAAATGAAGGCGCAGTCGCAGGGCCCGTTGAAGGGCATCCTCGGCTACACCGAGGAGAAGGTGGTCTCCACCGACTTCCGTGGCGACGCGCGCACCTCGATATTCGACGCGGACGCCGGTATCGCGATCGATCCCACGTTCGTCAAGGTGGTCGCGTGGTATGACAACGAGTGGGCCTACTCGTGCAAGGTGCTGGAAATGGTGCGGGTCGCGGCGAAGAAATGACGTTTCGCCGCCTGACCGACTTGCCGCTCGCCGGCAAGCGGGTGTTCATCCGCGCGGACCTGAACGTCCCGCAGGACGACGCGGGCAACATCACCGAGGACACGCGTATCCGGGCCTCTGTCCCCGGCATCGAGTACGCGCTGAAGAACGGCGCGGCGGTGATGGTGACCTCGCACCTGGGCCGTCCCACCGAAGGCAAGCTGACGCCGGAAGACTCGCTCGCGCCGATCGCGAAGCGCCTCGCGGAGCTCATTGGCCGTCCGGTGCCGCTGGTGAAGGACTGGGTGGACGGCGGTTTCACGGTGAAGCCGGGCGAAGTCGTGATGCTGGAGAACTGCCGCGTCAACAAGGGTGAGAAGAAGAACGACGAGGCGCTGTCGCGCAAAATGGCGGCGCTGTGCGACGTTTACGTGAACGACGCGTTCGGCACAGCGCATCGCGCGGAAGCAACGACGCACGGCATCGCGAAATTCGCCCCGGTCGCCTGCGCGGGGCCGCTGATGGCCGCGGAGCTCGACGCGCTCGGCAAGGCGCTCGGCAAGCCGGCGCGGCCGCTGGTGGCGATCGTCGCCGGATCCAAGGTTTCCACCAAGCTCACCATATTGAAGTCGCTCGCCGCGAAGGTAGACCAGCTGATCGTGGGCGGCGGCATCGCCAATACTTTCCTGCTGGCTGCCGGGCAGCCGATCGGGAAATCGCTCGCCGAGGCCGATCTCAAGAGCGAGGCGCAGGCCGTCATCGACATGATGAAGGCACGCGGTGCGCAGGTGCCGCTCCCGCAGGATGTCATCGTGGCCGGCGATCTCTCCGCGCATGCCCGCCCGAACCGCGTTTCCGTCGCCGACGTGAAGCCCGACGACATGATCCTCGACATTGGCCCCGAGGCGGCAAACGAGCTGGCGGCGCTGATCGCCAAAGCCGGCACCATCGTCTGGAACGGCCCGGTCGGTGTGTTCGAGCACGACCAGTTCGCCGGGGGAACGAAGACCGTCGCGCTCGCCATTGCCGGTTCCAAAGCGTTTTCCATCGCCGGCGGCGGGGACACGCTCGCCGCCATCGCCAAGTTCGGCATCACCGACAAAGTGTCATATATCTCTACCGGGGGCGGCGCCTTCCTGGAATTCCTCGAAGGCAAGAAGCTCCCCGCCGTCGAGATCCTGGAGCAGCGCGTCGCGCGCTAGCACTGCGAGCTACAAGTTGCAAGTTGCAAGTTTCAAGTTGCATCTCGAGCCGGTAGACTAGGAACCCACCTTGTAACTTGAAGCTTGTAACTTGGAACTGACCTGATGCCCCGCCGCACCAAGATCGTCGCCACCCTCGGCCCCGCTTCCAGCGACGCAAAGACCCTTGCCCGCATGATCGAGGCCGGCCTCGACGTGGTGCGCATGAATTTTTCCCATGGCACCGCCGACGAGCACCGCAAGCGCGTCGAGCTGGTGCGCTCGCTCGCGCGCAAGGCTGGGCGCGCGGTCGGCGTGCTGGTGGACCTGCAGGGCCCGAAGATCCGCATCGGTCGCTTCAAGGACGGCAAGATCCTGCTGAAGGCCGGCGAGCGCTTCGTGCTCGACGCGGACAATACCCTCGGCGACCAGCACACCGTCGGCCTGGACTACAAAAACCTGCCGAACGACGTGCGTACGGGCGATACCCTGCTGCTCGACGATGGCCGTATCGTGCTCGGCGTCTCCTCGGTGCGCGGCGGGCGCATCAACTGTGTCGTGGAGCAGGGCGGCACGCTGTCGAACAACAAGGGCATTAACCGCAAAGGCGGCGGGCTGACCGCGCCGGCGCTGACCGAGAAGGACAAGCAGGACATCAAGATCGCCGCGCAGCTGAAGGCCGATTTTCTCGGCGTCTCGTTCCCGCGCTCGGGCGCGGACATGAAGTGGGCGCGCGACCTGATGAAGAAGGCGGGCGGCAACGCGCTGACCGTGGCCAAGATCGAGCGCGCCGAGGCAATTCCCGCGCTGGAAGACATCCTCGATGCATCCGACGCGATCATGGTGGCGCGCGGCGACCTTGCGGTTGAGGTGGGCGATGCCGTGGTGCCGGCGCTGCAAAAGCGCATGATCAAGCTCGCACGCGAGAAAAACCGGCTCGTCATCACCGCCACGCAGATGATGGAGTCGATGATCGAGAACCCGATCCCGACGCGCGCGGAGGTCTCCGACGTCGCCAACGCGGTGCTCGACGGCACCGACGCGGTGATGCTCTCCGCCGAGAGCGCGGCGGGGAAGTACCCGGTCGAGACCGTCGCGGCGATGGCGCGGGTCTGCGTGGAGGCGGAAAAGGAAGACACGCTATCGCGGGAGCGGCAGCGCCGCGACCCGCCGCAGGAGGTGGAGGAAGCGATCGCGCGCGCGGGCTCGTTCACCGCCAACAGCCTCGATATCAAGGCCGTGGCATCGCTCACCCAGAGCGGCAAGACCGTGCTGCTGATGTCGCGCCTGCACACCACTGTGCCCATCTACGCCATGAGCTCGGTGATCGAGACGCGCCGGCGCGTGACGCTGTTCCGCGGGGTCTACCCGGTCAAGTTCAAGGGCGCGCGCGACCCCGAGAAGGCGCTGAATATGGCCGAGGACGAGCTCCTGAAGCGCGGCGCCGTTCAGGTCGGGGACTACATAATCCTCACCATCGGGGAACCTTTCGGCAAGGCGGGCGGGACTAATACTATGAAAATCGTCAAAGTTGGAGAGCATCGGAAGGCGTAGCGAGCCACTCGTTTTCGCCGTAGTAGAATCGCCTAGTCCACCCCCATCACGCAGTTCGAGGAGAAAACATGTCTACATCCCTGGAAGCCGTTGCCAAGGCCATGGTCGCGCCGGGCAAGGGCATACTCGCCGCCGACGAATCCACCGGCACCATCGAGAAGCGCCTGAAGAGCATCAACGTCGAAAACAGCGAGGACAACCGCCGCGCCTACCGCGACATGCTGTTCACGGCCAAGGGCCTTTCGCAGTACATCAGCGGCGTGATCCTCTACGACGAGACGCTGCGCCAGAAGGGCGTCTCCGGTACCCCGTTCGTCGAGCTTTTGCAGAAGAACGGAATACTGCCCGGCATCAAGGTCGACACCGGCGCCAAGGACCTGGCGCTGTGTCCGGGCGAGACCGTGACCGAGGGACTCGACAACCTGCCCAAGCGCTGCGCCGAGTACGTGAAGCTCGGCGCGAAGTTCGCGAAGTGGCGCGCGGTCATCAACATCGGCAAGGACATCCCCAGCACGACCTGCATCGAAGCCAATGCACACGCGCTCGCACGCTACGCCGCCATTTGCCAGGCCGCAGGGCTGGTGCCCATCGTCGAGCCGGAAGTGCTGATGGACACCGACCACACTATCGAGCGCTGCGAGGAAGTGACAGAGCGCACGTTGAACGCCGTTTACGACGAGCTCTACCGTAACCGCGTGTCGCTCGAGGGCTCGGTGTTGAAGCCCTCGATGGTGATCTCCGGCAAAGGCTGCCCGCGCCAGGCGCCGGTGGATGAAGTCGCCGAACGCACCGTGAAAGTGCTGAAGCGCTGCGTGCCGGCCGCGGTCTCCGGCATCGTGTTCCTGTCCGGTGGACAGAGCGACGAACTCGCCACCGATCACTTGAACGTGATGAACAAGAAGTTCGGGCAGGGGCTGCCGTGGCCGCTGTCGTTCTCCTACGGCCGCGCGCTGCAGGCGGCGTCGTTGAAGGCATGGAAAGGCGCGCAAGCCAACGTCGGCGCTGGACAGGCCGCCCTGCTCCACCGCTCGCGCATGAACAGCCTCGCGGCCGCGGGACGCTATTCCGCCGACGCGGAGCGCCAGGCCATCGCCGCCTGATTCGACGATAGCCGCCAAGACGCCAAGATTCATAGCGGGATCGAAAAGGCGCCAGCGTCCATGTCGATGGAGCCCACTACGGCGGACGCGGTTGCGCGTCCGCCGGTCTCGATCATCACCGGCTACCTAGGCAGCGGCAAGACCACGCTGCTGAACCGCCTGCTCCAGCACCGGGGCATGGCGAACGCGGCGGTCATCATCAACGAGTTCGGCGAGATCGGGCTCGACCATCTCCTGGTTGCCACGCCGAGCGAAAACACAGTCCTCCTGCAGAACGGCTGCCTGTGCTGCACGGTGCGCGGCGATCTCGTCGAGACGCTGGCCGACCTCCTCGCGCGGCGCGGCGCCGGCGGGCTGCCCGCCTTCGACCGAGTGCTGGTCGAGACCACGGGACTCGCGGACCCGGTGCCGGTCCTGCGCACGCTCGCCTCGGAAGAAGTCATCGCGCAGCGCCTGAGAACCGGCGCGGTGATCACGCTGGTGGACGGCGTGAACGGCGCGGGCCAGCTCGACGACTGTCCCGAATCGGTGAAGCAGGCCGCAGTCGCGGACTGCCTGCTCGTAACGAAGAGCGATCTCGCCGGCAAGCCGGCGCTGACGCGGCTGCGCAAGCGTCTCGCCGCCATCAATCCCGGCGCGCAGCTTCACGATGTGGCGCGCGGCGAGATCGCGCCGGAACTGTTGTTCGAGACTGCGCTCGATGATCCCGCGGCAAAGCGAGAGCGCGTGGAACGCTGGCTCAATGAAGCGGCCTTCGTCAAGGCGGAGCGCGCGCCGCTGCACGCGAAGCGCGGGAAACACGGGAACAACGTCAATGCTTTCGCGGTGCGCCGCGAAGAGCCGGTGAGCGCGGCTGGATTGATGGCATGGCTGAACTTGCTGGTGGCGCTGAAAGGCGCGAACCTGCTGCGGGTGAAGGCGCTCGTCAACGTCGAAGGCCGCCCGGTGGTGGTGCACGCAGTGCAGAGCGTGATCCACGAGCCGGTCGAGCTCGAGGCCTGGCCGTCGGCGGACCGCAGCTCGCGCATCGTGTTCATCACGCGCGACATGGTGCGCGCGGATCTGGAAGCGACGTTGCCGGCGCTCGAAGTGGCGGCGCGCCGGCCGGGCGCGGGGGTGGCGATCGATCCGGAAGCCTACGCGCGCTTTGCAAGCGCGGCGGCGGGCTTCCGCGCGAACTGAAAACCGGATAGAAGCGGGATAGCAACGGACTGGCAACCAGATAGCAACATGAGGGGGGAAATGTGAAGTCGCAAGAATTTCTGGAAACGACGACGAAGGGCCCGGTGAAGGCGGTGAGCTGCGGCACGCTGATCGACGGCCGCGGCGGCAAGCCGGTCAAGAACGCAGTGGTGCTGATCCAGGGCAACCGCATCATCAAGGTGGGCGAGAAGGGCAAGCTCAAAGCGCCCGCCGGGGCGGAGACGATCGACTGCTCCCAGTACACGGTTATGCCGGGGATGATGGATCTCCACATCCACACGGCCATGCACAACTGCATGACGTTCCACAATCACCGCGTGGCGCAGTTCGAGACCATGCCGCACCTGCAGCAGATGTACGCCCTCTTCCACGCGCAGAACTGCTTCGACATGGGCTTCACCACGCTGCGCGACCTCGGCATGAACGGGCCGTACGGGCTGCTGGTGAACGAGATGTGCGCGGTGCGCGACGCCATCAACGCCGGCATCGTGGAAGGGCCGCGCATGCTGATCGCGGGCTTCACCACCATGACCGGCTCGCATCTCGAGCTGATCCAGCCGCGCGCGATGTACCGCTGGGGCTTCAACACCGCGGACGGGCCGTGGGAGCTGCGGAAGCTCGCGCGCAAGAACATGCTTGCGGGCTGCGACGTCATCAAGACCTGCGCTTCCGGCGGCGGCGGCACCGACAAGGAGGAGCCGGATATCCGCAACATGACGCAGGAAGAGCTCGACGCCGTGGTGGACGAGGCTCACGCGCTGCACAAGCACGCGGCGGTGCATTGCTTCACCACCAGCGCGCAGCGCATGGCGATGAAGGCCCGCGCGGACACCATCGAGCACATGGTATTCCACGACGACGAGACCATCGAGCTGATCAGGAAATCCGGCACGCCGGTCACGCCGACGCTGTCGCATCGCACCGATCACGCGATTGAGCTGCGGCGCG
>Ga0247825_10003309_pt1 | contig 10633 bp, 7 predicted proteins | sample 13C_Vanillin_Day_FD_194413 | JGI IMG/M metagenome (GOLD analysis project Ga0247825, IMG submission 194413) | Soil microbial communities from agricultural site in Penn Yan, New York, United States - 13C_Vanillin_Day48 | ecosystem: Environmental > Terrestrial > Soil > Agricultural land | place... | reverse complement strand
CAACCCGCAGGCGGCGCGCAGCGCCGGGATCGGCAATCCGTGCCGGCTCCCGCCGGGCCCGCGATACGACCACTGAGTTCCGGTCACGCGATAGGCGTATTCATGGCCGATCCGCCATAGCGGCGCGCCGGCCGCTGCGGCATGCGCGACCAGCGAGCGGGGAGGATCGGTGTCGCCGCAAATCGCCTGTTTCCCGGCGCGAAAGATTCCAGCCTTCTCGCGGCCAATGTCCTCGCGCGTGGGACCCAGGTAATCGACGTGGTCGATATCGATCGCCGTGACCACCGCGACGTCTGCGTCGATCACGTTGACCGCGTCGAGGCGGCCACCGAGGCCGACTTCGAGCAAGAGGACGTCGAGGCGCGCGCCTGCGAAGACATGGAGCGCAGCGAGTGTGCTGAACTCGAAGTACGTGAGCGGCGTCGCGGGGTCGCTCGCCGTGCGCGCCTGCTCGACGCGAGCGAACGCCGCGACGAGCGTCTCATCGGCGGCCTCGTCACCGCCGATCCGCACGCGCTCGTTGAAGCGCAGCAGATGCGGCGACGTGTACTGGCCGACCCGATATCCGGCGCGACGATAGATCGCATCGAGCATCGCGCACGTCGATCCCTTGCCGTTCGTTCCGCCGACGGTGATTACCGGGCAGCCGACGCCGATCGCCATCCTCGCTGCAACACCTGCGACGCGGTCGAGCCCCATCTCGATCGCTTTCGGATGGAGCGTCTCGAGATACGCGAGCCAGCCGCCGAGGGATTCCGGATTTGCCAAGGATGCGTCCGGTTGCGCCTCGCGCAGCGGGCGAGGCGGCGCTACGCCGGCGACGGCTGATGCGTCAAAATCGCAAGCAGTCGCGCGAGCTCGTCGCGCAGGCCGCGGCGGTCGATGATCATGTCGATCGCGCCCTTCTCGAGCAGGAATTCGGCGCGCTGGAAGCCTTCGGGCAGCTTCTCGCGCACCGTCTGCTCGATCACGCGCGGCCCGGCGAATCCGATCAAAGCCCCGGGCTCCGCGAGAACGACGTCGGCGACGAATGCGAACGACGCCGACACGCCGCCCATCGTCGGGTCGGTGAGAATCGACACGAACGGCAGGCGCTCACGCGTCAACTCCTGCAGCACCGCGGTCGTCTTCGCCATCTGGAACAGCGAATTGACGCCTTCCTGCATGCGCGCACCGCCCGAGGCTGCAACGCACACGAACGGCAGCCGGTTCTCGTAGGCGACGCGCACGCCGCGCACGAAGCGCTCGCCGACCACCGATCCCATCGAGCCGCCCATGAAAGCGAACTCGAATGCCGCGAGCACGAGCGGAACGCTCTTGACGCTGCCCTGCATCACGACCAGCGCGTCGGTCTCGCCGGTTTCCTCGAGCGCAGCTTCGAGCCGCTCCGGATACTTCTTCGTGTCCTTGAACTTCAGGCTGTCGATGGGCACGACCTCGAGGCCGATCTCGAAGCGCCCTTCGGGATCGAGCAGCTGCTCGACGCGCTCGCGCGCGCCGACGCGCTCATGGAAGTTGCACTTCGGGCAGACGAGCAGGTTGTTCTCGAGATCCGTGCGGTAGAGGGTCGCTTCGCACGACGGGCACTTGACCCAGAGTCCCTCGGGAACGGGCGTCTTGCGCACGCCAGGCGTGCTTTTGATGCGCGGCGGAAGGAGCTTCTGCAGCCAGCTCATCGAACATCCCTCGGCGCGGGCGCGCTTGTTGGACGAGCCTGCGCGCTATCGCGCTCCGGCGCGTGTTCGCGCTTGGGGCGGCCCGGCGCGTTCACGGGCTGGCCGATGCAAATCACGCCGAGACGGCCTCTTCGCGCGCGTCGAGCGCGCTGCGGATGCCGGCGAGAAACGCGCCGGCGCGCCGTGCGGCGTCCGCGGGAGCACCCTGCTCGATCTCGTGGATGATCCGGCTGCCGATGACGACGGCGTCCGCATGCGCGGCGATCGCGCGAGCGCTTTGCGCATCGCGGATGCCGAAGCCGACGCCGACCGGAAGCGCGATGTGCCGGCGGATGTCGTCGAGCTTGCGCGACACTTCGCCGGCGTCGAGATGGCCGGCGCCGGTGACGCCCTTCAGCGAGACGTAATAGACGAACCCTGCGGCGAGCGACGCGATGCGCTCGATCCGCGCGATCGGCGTCGTCGGCGCGATCAGGAAGATCGGCGCGATGTTGCGCGCGCGCAGCAGCGCCGCGAATTCATGCGCCTCTTCAGGCGGGTAGTCGACGACGATGATTCCGTCGACCCCCGCGTCGTGCGCCCGGCCGACGAATGCGTCGACGCCCATCGCCTCGATCGGATTGGCGTAACCCATCAGCACGATCGGCGTCACGGCATTGCGACGACGGAACGCGGCGACGAGGTCGAGGACGTTCGCAAGGCCGACGCCCTGCGCGAGCGCTCGCTCGGAGGCGCGCTGAACCACCGGACCGTCGGCCATCGGATCGGAGAACGGCACGCCGAGCTCGATCACGTCGGCGCCGGCGTCGACCAGCGCGTCGACGATGCCCGCCGTCGCCGCGAGCGACGGGTCGCCGGCGGTCACGTACGGGATCAGCACCGTGCGCCCCGCGGCGCGCTGTCGCGCGAACGCGGCGTCGATCCGATTCATGTGATCCCCCCACGCTCGCTGCGCTCGCTGCCCCCCGTGGGGGCGCAATTCGGCGCTTGGGACGGCCCTGCGCGCCTCATGGATGCTTCGCGCGCTCCGCCACCGTCGCCATGTCCTTGTCGCCGCGGCCGGAGAGATTGACGAGCAGGATCCGGTCGCGCGCGAGCGTGGGCGCGAGCTTCGTCGCATACGCGAGCGCGTGCGCCGATTCGAGCGCCGGAATGATGCCCTCGATGCGGCAGCAGGCGTGAAAGGCCGCGAGCGCCTCGTCGTCGGTGATCGACACGTATTCGGCGCGCCCGGTGTCCTTGAGCCACGCATGCTCGGGACCCACACCCGGGTAGTCGAGGCCCGCCGACACCGAATGCGTCTCGATGATCTGGCCGTTCGCGTCCTGCAGCAGATACGTGCGATTGCCGTGCAGGACGCCCGGGCGCCCGGCGCCGAGCGACGCTGCGTGGCGGCCGGTGGCGATGCCCTCCCCCGCCGCCTCGACGCCGACGAGCTTCACCGCGCGGTCGGGCACGTATGCATGGAAGATTCCCATCGCGTTGCTGCCGCCGCCGACGCAGGCGATGACGACGTCGGGCTGCCTTCCGGCCGCCTGCGGCATCTGCGTCACGCATTCGCGACCGATGACGCTCTGGAAATCGCGTACCAGCATCGGGTACGGATGCGGTCCGGCGACAGTGCCGATGATGTAGAACGTCGTGTCGACGTTGGTCACCCAGTCGCGCATCGCCTCGTTCAGCGCGTCCTTCAGCGTCTTCGAGCCAGACTCGACCGGCACGACGCGAGCGCCGAGAAGGTTCATCCGATACACGTTCTGCGCCTGGCGCCGCACGTCCTCGGAGCCCATGTACACGACGCACTCCATGCCGAAGCGCGCGGCGACCGTCGCCGTGGCGACGCCGTGCTGGCCCGCGCCGGTCTCGGCGATGACACGTCGCTTGCCGAGGCGCTTCGCGAGCAGCGCCTGGCCGATGCAGTTGTTCACCTTGTGCGCGCCGGTGTGGTTCAAATCCTCGCGTTTGAGCCAGATCTGCGCGCCGCCGAGTTCGCGCGACCAGCGCTCGGCGTGATAGACGGGTGAGGGCCGGCCGACGTAGTGCGCAAGCTCGCGCTCGAATTCGGCGACGAAGCCGGGATCGTCGCGATAGCGCGCGTACTGCGCCTTCAGCTCGTCGAGCGCGGCGACCAGCGTCTCGGCGACGAATACGCCGCCGTAGGGGCCGAAATGCCCGCGCTCGTCGGGCAGCTCGCCGCTGATCCGGGAAAGTTCTGCCATCTGCACCCGGTGGATTTTAGCAGCCCGATGCGGAAACCCCTTATGAGCGGTCCTGCGTCAGCCGGCTAGCAACCAGGCCCTGCGCGTTCGCCGGGCGCCCGGTCCGCGGCCGACACCGCCTGCGCGAACACGCGGATGCGTGCCGGGTCCTTCAGGCCGCGTCGCGGCTTGCCGGCATCGTCGCGCTCCTCGACGCCGGACGAGACATCGACCGCCCAGGGCCTTACCAGGGCGATGGCGCGCGCGACGTTGTCCGCCGTCAACCCCCCGGAGAGGATCAATGGTTGGGATAGGCGCGCACGTACGTCCGCCGCGAGGCGTCCCCAGTCGAATGCGCGGCCGGTGCCACCCGGGAGGTCGCCCTCGTGGAACGCGTCGAACAACAGGCCCGCCGCATCGCGATACGGCGACGCCGCGGCATGAAGATCGATGCCTTCCTTCACCGCGATGGCCTTCACGTATCGGCGCCCGAACGCGCGGCAGAGCTCGGCCGCCTCGCCGCCGTGGAATTGCAGCACATCGAGCGCGACAGCGGCGAGCGCCGCGCGCACCTCTTCCGGGTGCGGATCGACAAACAGGCCGACCGTGGTCACGTACGACGGGAGCGTGGCGACGATGCGCTGCGCTTGCGCATGCGTGACGACCCGCGGTGTGCCGGGCCAGAACACGAGGCCGATCGCATCGGCGCCGGCGTCGACGGCCGCCTGCGCGTCCTCGACGCGCGTGATGCCGCAGATTTTGATTCGCGTGCGCACGACCTCGATTCGCCTGCGGAATACCTAGCCCGGTTCAATTGGCGCCGCGGACTTCCTCAAGCGGCGAGCGCGGGCAGATCGCGCACCGTCGGCGGAAGCCCGTAGCGCGCATCGTACAAGGCGCCACGAAAATAGAGCCCAGCCGCCGCGAACGTCGGCGCGCCGCGCGTGCGGTCGGCGGCTTCCAGCACGTCGGCGATCCATTCGGGCGAGCGCTTGCGCGTGCCCACGTCGACCAGTGCGCCGACGATGTTGCGCACCATGTGGTGCAGGAATGCGTCCGCCTCGAAATCGAAGCGCAGAACGTCGCCGCGCCGGGCGATGTCGAGGACCGCGAGGTTCTTGACCGGCGACTTCGCCTGGCACATCGCGGCGCGAAACGACGAGAAGTCGTGGCGTCCGAGCAACCGCGTCGCGCCGTCGCGCATCGCGTCCAGGTCGACCGGCGCGTGATGCCAGCCCACGCGCCCCTGCAGAAGACCGGGCCGCTCCGGCCGGGCAAGCAGGATGTACGTGTAGCGGCGCGCGAGCGCCTTGTTACGCGCATGGAAATCCGCCGGCACCGGCGCGCACCACAGCACGGACGCCGCGTCGGGCAGGTTCGCATTGACACCGCGCACCCAGGCCATTTCCGGGCGCTCGGCGGGCGTATCGAAATGCACGATCTGCGACGTCGCGTGCACGCCGGCATCGGTGCGTCCTGCGCCGACGACGCGCACGGGCGCCGACGCGATGGCCGTCAGCGCACGCTCGAGCGCATCCTGCACGCCGCATCCCGACGGCTGCGACTGGAAGCCGCAGAAATGGCGGCCGTCGTATTCGAGTGCCAGTGCGCGGCGCATGCCTGCGCCCGCCGGTTCGCGAAGGCTACCGCGGTCAGGAAGCGAGCTTCGCGAGCAACCCCTGCGCTTCCGATTTCTGTTGGTCGTCGCCTTCGTGCAGCACTTCCTGCAGGATCTCGCGCGCTCCGTCGGTATCGCCCATTTCCTGATACGCCTTGGCGAGATCGAGCTTGGTCGCGGCGTCGTGCCATTGCCCGTCGAGCACCGACGGCGTCGCATCGTCGAACGCGGGACGATCGGGATTGAACGACAGGTCGAGCTTGTCGAGTTCGAGGCCGCCCGCCGGATGCCCGAACGACGCCGCGGCAACGGTCGCCTTTTCCGGTGCCGGCTTGACCGGCGCCGGACGATCGCCATCGTCGAGCTGGAAGTCCAGGTCGAAACGCGGCGGCTCCGCCGGCGTATCGACGCGCGTCGAAAAGTCGCTCGCAGCCTTCTCGAAGCTCGGCGCTGCGAACGGCGAAGGCGTGGCCGAGCCGCTTTCTTCAGCCTGCCTGAAGCTGCTGCCGTGGGCCGACCCGAATGCCGGCGCGGACACGGGAGCCGCCGCCTTTTCGTCCAGCGCCTTGAATACGTCGTGTGAAACCGCTGCGGCACCCGCGATCGGCGCGCTGCGCGCCACCGCGTCCTCCGCGCCAGCCAGAATTTCCGCCGCGCTCTTCGGCACCGGCTTGCCTTCGGGCGCGATCGAGATGTCGCCGTCGCTGAACGCCGGCGTCGCGTGCAGCGGCGAGCGCGGCGCAGCCGCGGCGGCCGGCTCGCGCGGGGCGGCGGCGCTGTCCTGGAACATCGGGTTCGCCGGGTCGAGTTGCCGGCCGAGCGTCACCGCCTTGTGCCAGACGTCGCCCTGGCCGTGGCTCACCGCGAAGAGCTCCGAAGCCACCGTCTCGAACGCCTGCGGCTTGTTGTGCTGCGAATGGATCTCGAGCAGCTTGAGATAGATCTCCTGGCGCTGTGGGTCTTTCTTGAGCGCGTCCTTCAGAATCTCCTCGGCCTGCGCGTCGCGCCCGTACGCCAGGTAAACCTCGGCTTCGGCGATCGGGTCGACCTCGTCGGTGTCGATGTTGCCGAGCCCTTCGCGGCTGAAGTCGCTCGCGAGCGAGTTTTCGCCCGTGTTGACGACGCCGCCGCCGGTCGAGCCGAAGACCGTGTTCGTCTTGATGTCGGTGCCCGAGATGATGCTGTCCTCGAACTTCGTGCCCCTGCGCCGGCGCGCTGCGAACAGCGCCGCTATACCGCCGAGGACGACGAGCGCCGCGGCGCCGAACGCCCAGTTCGGCGTCGTCGAGAAGAGGTCGGCAAAGAATCCCGGCGGCTCGGACTTGGGTGCGGCCTTCGGCGCGGGCGCCGGTGCAGCCGCCTTCGGCGCCGGAGCCGGCGGGGGTGCTGCGGGTTGCGCAGCGGGAGCCGGTGCCGGAGCGGCCGCGCCCGGCGCGGGTGCAGCGGCGGCCGGCGCAGGCGCGGGCGTGCCAGCGCTCGGGGCGGTCGAGGGTGCGGCGGCCGGCTCAGGCGCCTTTCCACGCGCCGCATCCGATTGCGCCTGCAGCTGGGCGAGCGACTCGTTCTTGAGCTGGACGGCACGCTGCAGCTCGGCGATCGTCTTTTCGAGCGTGGCGATGCGCTGCTGCGCGTCCTTCAATTGCTGATCCCGGGCAATCATGTCCTCGGCGGGCACGCCGCCTTTCCCGGTGGCCGCACGCGACACGCGAAGCTGGTCCGATCCGGGTGGGGCGGCCGGCGTCCGGTCCTCCACCGCGGCGCCGATGCGACCGCTGGCTTCCCGGGTGGCACTCCCGGCCGACGTGGGCGCGGCGGCGGCAACGCGGTCGCGATACGAGCGCCAGTCGGATGCCTGCATGCGCACGACGCGCTCGGCCTCCGCTTCGGGCGTCGACTGCGCGTCGGCCGCGCTCGGAATCGTCATGATCGCGCCGGCACGCAGGCGATTCATGTTTTCGCCGTCGAACGCCTGGCGGTTGCCGCGGAACAGCGCCGCGAGCATCTGCTCGAGCGACACTTCGGCGGGTTTGTACTGTGTCGCGATCTTCTGCAGAGTGTCGCCGCGCTGCACCTCGTATTGCTGACCGCCGGCGCCTGATGCACCCGGCGCACCGGCACCTGCTGCGCTCGGTGCCGCAGCCGGCGCGGGCGCCGGGGAGGGCGCACGCGGGGCCGGGGCAGCGGCGGTGCGCGCCGGCGTTCCCGCCCGGGCCGGCGTCACCGGATCCGCCGTTCCCGCCGCCGGCATTCCGGGGGGATCGAGCAGGAACGTGTACTCGCGCACCACGCGGCCGGAAGCCCAGTCGAGCTCGACCAGCAGGTCGAGGAACGGCTCCTGCACGGAGACGGGCGAGGTCACGCGCAGGTAAGGTGTTCCGGTGCCGCCCTCGAGCGTAATGCGGGCGCGCGACAGCGTTCCCTGGTACGTGAGGTTGTTCTGGCGATAGAGGCCCGGGTCGGCGACCTTCGCTCGCAAAGAGTCCAGGTCCTCCTTCGTGACCGACGTGAGCTCGATGCGGGCCGACAGCGGCTGGCCGAGCGCGGAATCGACGGTGAGCTTGCCGAGCCCGAGCGCGAGCGCATGGCCGGGCAAAGCCAGTGCCCCTGCCAGCAGGCTGTAGGTGAAGAGGGGTTTTGCGCGCATGCGGACCTCGCTGGGATTTGGCTCCCGTTAGCCCGGGCCCAACTTAGCACCACGCCTTGGGCGGTGCAAGGTAAAGCACGGTATTAGATGACGTTTTATGCAAGTCGCGTTCCTGCGCGCAACAGGCGCCGGCCGCGGGGGCAAAACGGTCGCACAGCGTGCTGCCGCGAGGCTGGGATTCCCCCTGTCCCGAGTGACGCGCGTACCGCGAGCGCGATGATCGCGTGTGGCCCGGACCGGTCGGGCGCCGCATGCGACAGTGACGGCGAACGTCAGGCGGCTTGCATAAAGCTGCCGGAAATACGCCACGAAGCGCGGATTCCTTCGCGCCGGCACCGGAATGGCGAAAGGCAGGCCGCGGCCCGAGCGGTGCGCCCTCGGCAACGAACGAACGGTGTTCTGGCAGCGACCGGGGCCTTCAGGCCTCTTAGCGGCCCTGCAGAATCCGGAGCATCCGACGCAGCGGCTCGGCGGCGCCCCACAGCAGCTGATCGCCGCACGTGAAGGCGCCGAGGTACTCCGGACCCATCGCGAGCTTCCGCAATCGGCCGATCGGCACCTCCAGGCGGCCGGTGACGGCGGCTGGCGTGAGCTCGCGCAAGCTGTCGTCCCGGGTGTTCGGCACGACGCGCACCCAGTCGTGGGCCCCGGCGAGGATGCGCTCCACGTCGGCCAGCGGGACGTCGTGGCGAAGCTTGATCGTCAGCGCCTGCGAATGGCAGCGCATCGCCCCGACCCGGACGCAGATCGACTCGACCGGAATCGTGTCCGCCGCGAGGCCCAGAATCTTGTTGGTCTCGGCACCGCCCTTCCACTCCTCGCGGCTCATCCCGTTGCCGAGATCCTTGTCGATCCAGGGAATCAGGCTGCCAGCGAGCGGGACGCCGAAATGTTCGGTGGGGAAGCGCTCGTCGCGGAGGATGCCGGCGACCTCGCGGTCGATGTCGAGAATCGACGAGGCGGGATCGTCGAGCAGCGCCTTCGCGGCGAGGTGCGCCTCGCCCATCTGCTGCAGGAGCTCGCGCATGTTCTGGGCGCCCGCGCCGGACGCCGCCTGGTACGTCATGCAGGTCATCCACTCGACCAGGTTCTCTCGCAGAAGGCCCGCGAGCGCCATCACCATCAGGCTGACCGTGCAATTGCCGCCGATGAAGTTCTTCACCCCGTCTGCGACCGCCCGGTCGATGACCGCGCGGTTGACGGGATCGAGGATGAGCACGGCGTCGTCGCGCATCCGCAGCGCCGATGCGGCGTCGATCCAGTAGCCGGCGAAGCCGCTGTCGCGCAGACGCGGGAACATTGCGTTGCTGTAGTCGCCGCCCTGGCAGGTCACGACCGCGTCGAGGCCGCGATACGCGGCCGGATCGTTCGCGTCACGCAGCGTGCCCGTCGCGCTGCCGATGACCGGCACCTTGCCGCCGGCACTCGACGTCGAGAAGAACACCGGCTCGATCGTCGCGAAATCCCGCTCCTCGAGCATCCGCTGCATCAGCACCGACCCGACCATCCCGCGCCAACCGACGAACCCGACCCGCATGCCTTTCTCCGCTATTGCGTTACAGCGATTTTCCATAGTGCCACGAACGGGTCAGCCGCGTGCGCTCGTCGCAAGCGCGGCCATGACGGCTTCGCCCATCGCGCGCGTGCCGATCGAGCGCTCGCCCGCGGCGGCAATGTCCGCCGTACGCAAGCCCTGCGCCAGCACCGAACGCACCGCCGCTTCGATCCGCGACGCAACGTCGGCGCGGCCGAACGTGTGGCGAAACATCATTGCGACCGACAGGATCGTCGCGAGCGGATTGGCGCGGTCTTTCCCCGCGATGTCCGGCGCCGAGCCATGGATCGGCTCGTAGAGGCCCTTGCCCTTCGCGTCGAGCGACGCAGACGGCAGCATGCCGATCGAGCCGACGAGCATCGATGCCTCGTCGGAAAGGATGTCGCCGAACAGGTTGCCGGTGACGATGACGTCGAAGCTTTTTGGCGCGCGCACGAGCTGCATCGCCGCGTTGTCGACGTACATGTGCGAAAGCGCGACGTCCGGGTACTCCTTCGCGACTTCGGCCACCACTTCGCGCCAGAGCATCGACGTGTCGAGCACGTTCGCCTTGTCGACCGACGTGAGCCGGCGTTGCCGCTTGCGCGCCGTCTCGAACCCGACGCGCGCGATGCGCGCGATCTCGCCTTCGGCGTAGCGCATCGTGTCGAAGCCTTCGCGCTCGCCTTCGCCCGTCGTGCGCCGGCCGCGCGGTTCAGCGAAATAAATGTCTCCGGTCAGCTCGCGAATGATGACGATGTCGAGGCCGGCGACGACGTCCGGCTTGAGCGTCGACGCCACCGCGAGCTCGGGATAGAGCAGCGCCGGGCGCAGGTTGGCGAAGAGGCCGAGCGCCTTGCGGATGCCGAGAATCCCCTGCTCCGGCCGCAGCGCACGCGGCAGCGTGTCGTACTGCGGGCCGCCGACCGCGCCGAGCAGCACGGCGTCGGCGGCCCGCAGTAC
>Ga0247825_10003308_pt1 | contig 10633 bp, 6 predicted proteins | sample 13C_Vanillin_Day_FD_194413 | JGI IMG/M metagenome (GOLD analysis project Ga0247825, IMG submission 194413) | Soil microbial communities from agricultural site in Penn Yan, New York, United States - 13C_Vanillin_Day48 | ecosystem: Environmental > Terrestrial > Soil > Agricultural land | place... | reverse complement strand
CGCGTAGGTCGTGCCGCCGGCGTCGGTGACGGTGCTGCCCGGCCCGCCGTTCGAATCCGACATCCCGCTCGATCCGCCGCCCACCGGCCAGCTGGACATCCTCAAGGCCGCCGGCAAGGCGACGGCCTCGATCGGCGATTTCGTTCCGTACGCGCTCACGCTGTCGACCACGAGCGCGGTGCCGCTGCCCGACGTGCGCGTGGCCGACCGCCTGCCGCCCGGCTTCCGCTACCGCGTCGGCTCGGCTCGCCTGAACGACGCGCCGCTCGCCGACCCGCAGATCGCCGCCGACGGGCGTTCGCTGGTGTTCGCGGTCGGCACCGTCGCCGCCGGCAAGCCCGCCACGCTGCGCTACGTCGCGGCGGTCGCGCCCAGCGCCAAGGTCGGACCGGCTGAGAACACGGCGCGCGCGCTCGCACCGTTGACGTCCAACACCGCGAAGGCGGTGGTCAGCGTGGTCGACGAACTCAATCGCAGCCGCGCCTTCCTGGCCGGCCGCGTGTCGCTGGCCGCGTCGTGCGAGGCGAACGAGCGCGACCCCGCCACGCACAAGCCGCTGGCCGGCGTGCGCCTGATGCTCCAGGACGGCACCTACGTCGTCAGCGACGCCGACGGCCAGTGGCACATCGACAACCTGCGGCCCGGCACGCACGTCGTCCAGATCGACACCGCGACGCTGCCGCCCGGCGTGCAGCTGCGCAACTGCGACCCGACCAGCCGCACCGGATGGCCGCGACTTCTCGCAGTTCGTCAACCTGCGCGGCGGCACGCTGTGGCGCGCCGACTTCCGGCTGGCCGCGGTGCCCAGCTGCCTGACGCAGGAACTGCGCCGCGAGGGCCGCCGTCTCGACCTGCGCCTGGCCGCGCCGGTGGCCAACGACGGCGCCAGCGCCACGCTGATGTGGCCGGCCGGCAGCGAGCCCGTCGCCGGCTCCGTGCTGCTCGATGGCAAGCCCGCCGAGGGCGTGCAGCTCGAGCGCGAGTTCCTGACGCTGCGCCTGCCCGCGCAGCGCGGCGCCTGGGAGCACCGCCTGAGCGTGGAACTGGCCCAGGCGCCCGCGGGCGCGGTGACGCTCTCGACGCGTGTGCAGCCGACCGGAGGCGCGATGGCCGGCCTGCCGCCGCTGCAGTTGGCGGCCGACGCGCAGGCCGCGCAGAAGTGCGCCGAGCTCCCGGCCGGCGGCATCGCGAAGCCCCGCACCGCAGCGGCGACGGAGAACAGCAAGGTCGCCGAGAAGCCCGCCGGCCCGCAGCTGGTCGAACAACTGCCGTACGACGACAAGTGGCTGGCCGCCGCGCCGGCCGGCATCGACTGGCTGCATCCGCGAACCGGCTTCTCGCCCGCGCTGCCCGCGATCAAGGTGGCTCTCAAGCACGGCCGCGGCCAGCAGGTGGAGCTGCGCGTCAACGGCCAGCCGGTCGATCCGCTGCGCTACGAGGGCTCCACGCTCAGCCCGAACGGCGAAGTGGCGCTGTCGATGTGGCGGGCCGTCGACCTGCAGGGCGGCAACAACGTGATCGACCTCGCCGTCACCGACGAGAAGGGCGCGGTGGTGTTCCGCGAGAGCCGCGCCATCCACTTCGGCCTGCAGCCGGCGAAGGCTTCGCTCGACGCCAAGCGCTCGACCCTGGTGGCCGATGGCCGCACCTCGCCCGTGATCGCCGTGCGGCTGCTGGACATCGAAGGCCATCCGGTGCGCCGCGGCGCCGCCGGCGAACTGCAGCTGAACTCGCCCTACCTCACGCGCCGGCAGGCCGAGGCGATCCAGGCCGATCCACTGTCGGGCAACCTGGGTGGCCGCCCGCGCTACGAGATCGGCGAGGACGGCATCGCCCTCATCGCGCTGCAGCCCACCAGCCAGTCGGGCGAGGTGGTGCTCAAGTTCGACTTCGGCGACGGCCGCACCAGCGAGGTCCGCGCCTGGCTGGAGTCGGACGCGCGCGACTGGGTGCTGGTGGGCTTCGCGGAAGGCACGGCCGGCCACAAGCGCCTCTCCGGCAACATGGAGGCGCTGGGCGACGCGGGCGCCGACGCCGAACTGTTCGACGAGAACCGCCTGGCCTTCTACGCCAAGGGCCGCATCAAGGGCGAGTACCTGCTGACGGCCGCCTACGACAGCGCCAAGGCGCGCGGCACCGACGCCGATTCGGCGCTTCGCCAGGTGGTGGACCCGAACCGCTACTACACGCTGTACGGTGACAGCACGCAGGCGCAGTACGACGCCGCGAGCGTGCGCAAGCTCTATCTCAAGATCGAGAAGAAGCAGTTCTATGCCCTGTTCGGCGACTACGACACCGGCCTCACCGTGAGCGAGCTGGGCCGCTACAGCCGCACGCTCAACGGCCTGAAATCCGAATACAAGGGCGACCGCTTCAGCTACAACGCCTTCGCCACGCGCAGCGCCCAGGCCTTCCTGCAGGACGAGATCCAGGGCGACGGCACCAGCGGCCCGTACCGCCTGCGCGCGGGTGGCCTGCTGCTCAATTCCGAGAAGGTGCGCATCGAGGTGCGCGACCGCTTCCAGCCGACGCGCGTGCTTTCCACCCGCCCGCTGACGTCTTACCTCGACTACCAGATCGACAGCGCGGCCGGCACGTTGCTGCTGCGCGCGCCGCTGGCCTCGCGCGACGTCGACTTCAACCCGAACTTCCTGGTGGTCGAGTACGAGACCCAGGACGGCCAGGCCGCGTGGACCTACGGCGGACGCGCGGCCATGCAGGTCGCGCCGGGCAGCGAAGTGGGCGTCACCCGCATCCACGAGGGCGTCGCCGGCCGCGAGGGCACGCTGTCCGCGGCCGACGCCACGGTGAAGATCAACGAGGCCACGCAGGTCAAGGTGGAAGTGGCCACCACCAGCGCGCAGACCGCCAGCGGCACGCGCGACGGCAACGCCTGGCTCGCGGAAGCGGTGCACGACGACGGCAAGACCGCGCTGCGCGCCTTCGCGCGCGAGCAGCAGCCGGGCTTCGGCCTGGGCCAGCAGTCGGCCGCGGCCAACGGCCGCCGCGACGCCGGCGCCGAAGCGCGCCTGCGCGCTTCCGACCGGCTGGAAGTGCGGGGCCAGGCGCTGCGCCAGGAGGACCTGGCCACGGGCGCGACCCGGCAGGTGGTCGAGGGCGTAGCGCAGTACGAAGTGAACGAGCAACTGCGCGTGTCGGCCGGTGTGCGCAACGTGAGCGAGACGGACGCCAAGGGCGAAGAGGCCGGGACCTCGCAGGTCACGGCGGGCGTGGCCTACGAAACGATGGAGCGCCGGCTGGTGCTGCGCGCCAGCACCGATCTCGCCCTGAGCGAGGCCGCGACCGCCAACTACCCGAACCGGCTGGCGCTGGGCGCCGACTACCGCCTCACGCCGGGAACGACCCTCACCGCGCAGCAGGAGTTCGCGTACGGCGGCGCCACGCGCGCGCTGATGACGCGCGTCGGCGTGCGCAGCGAGCTGTGGACCGGCGCCGAGCTGCAGGGCGGCGTGGGCAACGAGACGATCACCGACGCCGGCCGCCTGTACGCCAGCATGGGCCTGGTGCAGCGCGTGCGCATCGACGAGCGCTGGTCGGCCGACGCGGCGATCGACCAGACCCGCACGCTGCGCGGCGGCCTCAATCCGCAAGGCGCCACCCAGCCGCTGGCGAGTGGCAACGGCACGGCCGGGCCCTCGGGCGTCGCGCCGCCCAGCGGCTACGGCCTGGCCAGCGACGGCACGGCGGTGAGCGTGGGCCTGGCCTATCGCGACGACCTGTGGAGCGGCAACGCGCGCGTCGAATGGCGCGACGGCGAGGTGGACGACAAGCTGAACCTGCTGGCCGGCGTGCAGCGTCGCCTGGATCGCGGCGAAGCGGTGGCGGTCGGCTTCATCCTGAACGACGTGCGCGGCGGCGGCAACGACGGCACCAAGGCCACCGCCCGCCTCAGCTACGCATCGCGCCCCGACACCAGCAACTGGATCTGGCTCAACCGGCTGGAGTACACGCAGGAATCTTCCAGCGCCAGCCTGGCCACCCGCCTGCTGGCGCGCAAGCTGGTGAACAACCTGAACGCCAACTGGAAGCACCACCGCACCCAGGTCTCGCTGCAGTACGGCGCCAAGTTCGTGCGCGAGTCGCTGGAGGGCCATGTCGCTTCGGGCTTCACCGACCTGATCGGCTTCGAGGCGCGCCACGACCTGAACGAGAAGTGGGACATCGGCCTGCACGCGGGGATGCTGCATTCCTGGTCCACCTCCACGCGCTCGTCGCACCTGGGCCTGTCGGTCGGCTACCGCATGGCGACCAACACCTGGGTGACGGTGGGCTACAACCACCTGGGCTTCGACGACAAGGATTTCGCGGGCGCCGAGTACCGCGCGCGCGGCCTGTTCGTGAACATGCGTGTCAAATTCGACCAGGACACGTTCGACCTGAATGACCGGGCCAAGGGCCAGCTGCCGATCAAATGAAACCGAGTTCCTTCTTCCTGCGCTGGCTGTGGGCCGTGCTGTTGCTGTCGCTGGGAGGCATGGGCACCGCGCAGGCGCAGAGCGCGTCGGGGCAGACCTGCGCCGCCGCCCGCTACGGCAGCAGCCTCAACTGCACGGCCAACGACGTAGCGATCACGCAGATCGCCATCAACCGCAACGGCAGCAACCCGATCGGGGCGGGCTGCACCGGCGGCACCACCATCACGCTGGACCTGAACGTCACCGTGCAGTTCAACAAGCCCGACCGCTACGACATCGGCATCTTCCTGTCCGAGGACGGCAAGAGCCCGAAGACCCTGGCCTCGCAGGGCGGGGCGCAGACGTGCTCGGTGTCGGTGCTGCCGCTGGGCGGCGCCACGGGCCTCATCCCCAATCCGTTCGGCGCCAGCCCGCCGACGGTGCGCACCGCGTTCCAGAACGCGAACGGCAACGTGTGCGGCGATGGTGGCTCGAGCTCGATCCCGCTGGCCGGCTACGCGGCCGACACGGGCACACCCGCCAGCACGGGCACGGCCACCTTCGTCATCACCGGCGTGCAGGTGCCCTGCCAGGCGTCGGCGTCGGGCTCCAACAAGCTGGGCATCCCGTTCCTGGTGTCCTGGGAGCAGAACTCAGGGGGAAGCTGCAGCGGCCCGTTCGACGTCAAGGCGACCGCGCCGTCCAAGTGCAATGCGCCCGGTGGCACTTTCGGCGACGTGGACGTGGTGGCCCTGCCGCAGATCACCAAGACCAACGCGACCAGCAGCGTGAGCCCGGGCGACACCACGACCTACACGATCACCGTGAGCAACACGACCGGCCAGCCGATCGCGAGCTCGGTGTTCCGCGACCCGGCGGTCACCTACCTGAACACGACGGCCGTGAGCTGCTCGGCCCAGGGCGGCGCGCTATGCCCCGCGAGCGTGACCGTGGCGGGCATGCAGGGCGCCTCGGGGCTGCCGATCACCAACCTCCCGGCCGGCGGCAGCCTGGTGTTCACGGTCAATGCCACGGTCACCGGCAATCCGCCGGAAGGAAGCAACCTGGTCAACTCGGCATCGGTGACGGTGGCGGGCGTGGCCAATACGGCGCTGGACAGCGACCAGGTGGTGTACCCGCACCTGGTCAACCAGAAGCAGGTGACGGTGATCAGCGATCCGGTACGCGGCACGACCAATCCGCTGGCCATCCCCGGCGCGGTCATCGAGTACACGATCACGCTGTCCAACACGGGCCAGGGGCGCGTCGACTCGAACACGCTGTTCGTCACGGACGCGATCCCGGCCAACACGGCCTTGTCGGTCACCGCGCTGGGCGGCACGCCGGCGAATTCACCGGTGACGTTCACGGACGGTACGACGCCGAGCAACCTCACGGTCGCCGCCGCGGACATCCAGTTCTCCAACGACAACGGCGCGACCTGGGGCTACACGCCGGTCTCCAGCGGCGGCTACGACTCCACCGTCACCCACGTCCGCGTGAATCCCAAGGGGCGGATGGCGGCAGCGAGTTCGTTCGCGGTGAAATTCCGCGTGCGGGTCAACTGATCGAGCGGCGATAGTCCGCGATCGCCGCCACGGTGGTGCACAACAGCCCGTGCTCGCGCGCGTACTCGACGACCTGCGCCCCGCGCGCCATGCTGCCGTCGGGATTCATCAGCTCGCACAGCACGCCGGCCGGGAACAGGCCGGCCAGCGTGGCCAGGTCCACCGCGGCCTCGGTGTGGCCCTCGCGCTCGAGCACGCCGCCCGGCCTGGCCACCAGCGGGAACACGTGGCCGGGCGAGACGATCTCGTTGCGCTCCAGCGTGGACCGCAGCGCGCACTGGATGGTCTGCACGCGGTCGGCGGCGGAGACGCCGGTGCTCACGCCGTGCGCGGCCTCGATCGACTGCGTGAACGCGGTCGCGTAGCGCGAGCGGTTGACCTCCACCATCGGGCGCAGCTTCAGCTCGCTGGCTTTCTCGGGCGGCAGGCACAGGCAGACGATGCCGCTGCCGTCGCGGATCAGCCGCGCCATCACGGCGGGCGTGACGCGCTCCGCCGCGCAGATGAGGTCGGCCTCGTTCTCGCGGCCGGCGTCGTCCAGCACCAGCACGGGCCGGCCGGCGCGGATCGCCTCGAGGACGAGCGGAAGGGGCGCCGGCTCGATCGCCGACGCAGTGGGAGTAGAGGGGGAATCGATCAACATGAAACGCTCCTGTCGGTTGAACAAAAACGCTTCAAGGCACAAGAACGCCTGCGGCCGCACCGGATGGCGCGGACGACGGCACATCGCGGGCGCCTGCGCGCTCGCGAATCTTCTTTCATCCGGACTTTGACCGTCGGCCCCAGCATTGGACTGGGTCTGCTGACCCCGGCCCACTGGCGTGGTCCGGGCGCTCGCGGGCTCGCGGCTTGCGCCGCCTACCGCCGGTGGGGAATTCCGCCCCGCCCTGAAGACGCGTCGAATATATGACGTCCGGCCCCCTATAGTCGGACGCCATGGAGACAACCACGCAACTGTCGTGGGCCCGACGCTGGTCGGTGCTCCGGCGCCGCGCGGGCCGATGGCCGCCGGCGGTGCGTGGACTGTTGTGGTCGGCCACGGCCGGCCTGCTGTTCACCGTGCTCAACGCGATCATGCGCGAGCTGTCGCTGCAGCTCGCCCCGTTCCAGACGCAGTTCCTGCGCTATCTCGCCGGCCTGGCGGTGATGACGCCGCTGCTGCTGCGCGCAGGCCTCGCCGCCTACCGGCCGAAGAACATCGGCGGGCAGTTCGTGCGCGGCGGCGTGCACACGGCGGGCCTGTGCCTGTGGTTCATCGCGCTGCCGCACATCGGCCTGGCCGACACCACGGCCATCGGCTTCACCACGCCCATCTTCATCATGGTCGGCGCCGTGCTGTTCTTCCACGAGGCCATGCGCTGGGAGCGCTGGGTGGCGGCGCTGATCGGCATGGGCGGCGTGCTCGTCGTGGTCGGCCCGCAGCTGACCGGCGCGGGCGGCTGGTACACGCTGGTGATGCTGGCGTCGGCGCCGGTCTTCGCCGCTTCCTTCCTCATCACCAAGGAGTTGACGCGCTACGAGCGGCCCGAGGTGATCGTGGTGTGGCAGGCGATCACGGTGACGCTCTGCAGCCTGCCGCTGGCGCTGCCGGGATGGACCTGGCCGACGGCGTCGCAGTGGCTGCTGTTCGTCGCCTGCGGCGTGCTCGGCAGCAGCGGGCACTACTGCCTGACGCGCTCGTTCTCGGTGGCCGACATCTCGGCGACGCAATCGGCCAAGTTCCTCGAATTGGTGTGGGCGACCGTGCTGGGCTGGCTGATCTTCTCGGACGTGCCCGCCCGCTGGACGCTGGTGGGCGGCGCGGTGATCTGCGCCTCGACGCTCTGGATCGCGCGGCGCGAGGTGCGCGGCCGGGCGACCGCCTGATCAGTTGCGGAGGTTGACGATGCCGCCGGACACATGCCCGGCCGGCACGTGCCGCGCGGCATGGTCCACGTGCCGCGTCTGGTCGTCGAAGAAGAAGTCGGGCTCGAACTCGCGCAGGAACTCGCCCTTGTGCAGGCCGCCGAGGAACATGGCCTCGTCCACCTGGATGTTCCAGTGCATCAGCGTGCGGATGGCGCGCTCGTGGGCCGGCGCGCTGCGTGCCGTCACCAGCGCCGTGCGGATCTTCATCGCCGGCGTGCCGCTCGCCTGCAGGCGGTGCAGCGCCGCGAGGAAGGGCTTGAACGGCCCTTCGGGCAGCGGCTGCAGCACGTTGTCGGACTCGTGCTTCTGGAAAGCGTCGAGGCCGCCGTCCTGGAACACCCGTTCGGCCTGGTCGGAGAAGAGCACGGCGTCGCCGTCGAAGGCGATGCGGACTTCGTTCGGGTAGTTGGCGCCGGCCAGCACCGATTCGGTCAGCACGCGGGCGGCGGGGAATCCCGCGGTCAGCGCCTCGCGCACGTCATCCGCGTTGACCGAGAGGAACAGCTTGGCCCCCAGCGGCTTGAGGTAGCGGAAAGGCGAGCGGCCCTGGGTGAAAACGCCGCGCTCCAGCTTGATCTCGTTGGCCAGACCCGAACGGAAGATGCGCATGCCCGACACCGGGTCGTTGCGCGACAGGATCACCACTTCCACGCGCTGCGTGGTCGCGTCGTTGAAGGCCAGCAGCTTCTTGATGAGCGAGAAGGCGATGCCCGGCAGCGCCGGCTGGTCCAGGCGCTGCAACTGCAGCGCCATGTAGGCCTGAGGATCGCCGCTCTCGAAGATGCGGTTCTCTTCCTCGAAGTTGAACAGCGCGCGCGAGGAGATCGCGACCACCAGCTTGTCGTCGGGGAACACGCTCATCGGACCAGTTGGTTCAGCTGGATGATCGGCAGCAGCACGGCCAGCACGATCAGCATCACGACCAGGCCCATGCTCACGATCAGCAGCGGCTCGAGGATGGTGGCCAGCTGCATGGCGCGGCGCTGCACCTCGCTGCTCAGCTGGTTGGCCGCGCGCTGCAGCATCACCGGCAGCTGGCCGGTCTGCTCGCCCAGCCGCGCGAACATCGACAGCAGGCCGGGGAAGCGTTTCTTCTGCGCCAGGGCCGAAGCGAGCGGGGCGCCTTCGCGCACCAGCACCAGCGCGTCGAGCGCGTCGGCGCGCATGGCGCGGTTGTTCAGCGTCTCGGCCGCGGCCTGCAACGCCCGCAGGATGGGCACGCCCGCGGCCGTGAGCATCGCCAGCGTGTTGCCGAACTGCGCGCTGTTGTAGCCGCGCGCGAGCCGGCCCAGCACCGGGAGCTGCAGGAAGCCGGCATCGAACCTCTCGCGGAAGGCTTCGCGCTTGAGCATCGCGCGCAGGATCAGCGCCACGCCGATCAGCAGGACGGCGATCAGCCAGCCCCATTCGCGCACCAGGGCGCTGGCGCCCAGCATCACCGTGGTCAGGAAGGGCAGCCCCCGTTTGGTACCGGCGAACACGTTGGCCACCTGCGGCACCACGTAGGTGACGAGGAAGACCACGATCGCCAGCGCGACGACGGTGACGATGGCCGGGTACAGCGCGGCGCCGGTGAGCTTGGACTTGAGCGCCTGCCGGTTCTCCAGGTCATCGGCGAGGCGCTCGAGCACCATGCCCAGGTGGCCGCTGGTCTCGCCCGCGGCCACGACCGCGATGTAGATCTCGGAGAACTCGCGCGGGAAGTGCGACAGGGCGGAGGCGAAGGTGGCGCCGGCGTTCACTTCCGCACGCAACGCGGCGACCAGGTTGCGCTCCGATTCGGTCGGCGCTTCGTCGGCCAACGCGGTCAGCGCACGCTCGAGTTGCAGGCCGGAAGCGACCAGCCCGGCCAGCTGTCGCGTCCAGACGGTGAGCTCCGTCGGGCTGAAGACGCGCCGGCCCCAGCGGCGGCCGGACACGCCGCCCGTGCCGCCGGCCTCGACCAGGCCGACCACCAGCGGCACCAGCGACTGCGCGCGCAACTGGCTGCGCGCCGATTTCGCGGTGTCGGCCTCCAGCACCCCGCGCCGGGTCTGCCCGTTCGCGTCCAGGGCCTCGAATGCATACGCTGGCATCAGGAATCGTCCAATCGCTCGTGTTGCGCAGGAGTTTAAGCATCTCCCCCGCGCGACGGGCGACGGGCGGCGGACGGGACTAGGACGGCTGGCGCAACCGGAACCGCTGCAGCTTGCCCGTCTCGGTGCGCGGCAGGCTGGCGACGAACTCGATCTCGCGCGGGTACTTGTAGGGCGCGATCGAGTTCTTCACGTGGTCCTGCAGCGTTTTCACCATCGCCTCGCCGGGCTCGTGGCCGGGCTTGAGCACGCAGAACGCCTTGACGATCATCCCGCGCTCCTCGTCGGGCTTGCCGATCACGCCGCATTCGGCCACCGCGGGATGGCGCAGCAGCGCATCCTCGACCTCCGGGCCGCCGACGTTGTAGCCGGCCGTGATGATCATGTCGTCGGCGCGCGCCTGGTAGAAGAAGTAGCCGTCGGCGTCCTGCATGAAGGCGTCGCCGGGGTGGTTCCAGCCGTTCTTCACGTAGTTGGCCTGGCGCGGGTCGTCCAGGTAGCGGCAGCCGGTGGGCCCGATCACGGCCAGCTTGCCGACCGTGCCGCGCGGCACTTCGTTGCCGTCGTCGTCCACCACCCTGGCCTGGTAGCCGGGCACCACCTTGCCGATGGCGCCGGGCCGCACCTCGGCCCCCGCGGAAGAAATGAAGATGTGGAACATCTCGGT
>Ga0247825_10003307_pt1 | contig 10634 bp, 9 predicted proteins | sample 13C_Vanillin_Day_FD_194413 | JGI IMG/M metagenome (GOLD analysis project Ga0247825, IMG submission 194413) | Soil microbial communities from agricultural site in Penn Yan, New York, United States - 13C_Vanillin_Day48 | ecosystem: Environmental > Terrestrial > Soil > Agricultural land | place... | reverse complement strand
GCCGATCTCGCGTCGCGCCGCCTTGAAGCCCTGGGTGTCAGCCAGCCAGGCCGCGTGCAGCGTCATCAGGCGGGCAGCGTGGATCTCGGCCGCCGAGTCGGCTATCCACGCGCGGATCGTCTGCTTGTCACCGAGCACACCGTCCTTGACCGTCCGGTATGTCGCCCGCTCGCACATCATGTCGAATGCACGCCGGGCCATACCGATCCACCTCATGCAGTGGTGAATCCGACCGGGACCCAGCCGGACCTGCGCGACCTCGAACCCGCGTCCCCGCTCGCCGAGCATCGCGGTGGACGGCACCTGGACCCGCTCGAACCGCAGCGCGCTGTGGGCCGCGTAGGAGTCGAGGTCTGGGGCCGGATCGGTCAGCGACGGGATCATCCGCTCGACGGTCATCCCCGCGGTCCCCGCCGGCACGATGAACTGGGAGACCCGGCGGTGGGGCTCGGCGTCCGGATCGGTGACGGCGACGACGATGACGAAGTCCGCGATCGAGGCATTGCTGATGAACCACTTGCGGCCGTTGATAATCCAATCGTCACCTTCTTGCACTGCGGTGACTCTGAGCTGCGTCGGGTCAGACCCCGCCGCGTCAGGCTCGGTCATGGCGAACGCTGAGTACATCCGGCCGTCGAGGAGCGGCTCCAGCCACTCCCTCTTCTGGTCGTCAGTGCCCGACTGCGCCAGGATCTCGGCGTTGCCGGAGTCCGGCGGCTGGTTGCCGAACACGATCGGGCCCAGTGGAGACATGCCCAAGATCTCATGGAGCAGTCCGAGTTTCAGCTGGCCGAAGCCGCCGCCGCCCAGCTCCTGGGACAGGTGGGCAGCCCACAGCCCCTCTGCCTTGACCTTCTCCTGCAGTGGGGCGATCGCTCGCCGCAGGTCCGGCCAGCTCAGGTCAAACGTCTCGAGCGGGAACACCTCGTCGCGCACCAGGCGCTCCGCCCACGCGAGCTTTGCTGCGAATTCCGGTTCAGTGCTGAAATCCCACACTATGACGGCTCCTATTCAATCTCGAACTGTGATCTGGATGCCACCGCGACTCAGAGGTCGCCGGCGGTTGACTCTCGCGCCCGGTGGAGCAGACGCTGGGCGGTGGCGTGCAGTTGCAGGCCAAGGTCAGCGTCCGCCTGCCCGGCCAGCGAGCGGGCGTAGGTTCCTTCGAGGACAATCGCCAGCTTGAATGCCGCCAGTGCCACGTACCAGGGAAGGGTTCTGGTGTCCCGCCCTGTCGCGTCCACGTAGCGCGCGACGATCGCCTCCGGCGTCGCCAAACCGTCCAGGTCGTAGAGCCCACCACGCAGCGGCCGCGACCGGGGGCTGGGCCAGACGGCCAGCATCAAGCCGAGGTCCATGAACGGATCGCCGACAGTCGCCAACTCCCAGTCGACGATGGCCGTGACTCGAGACCCCGACTCTTCGAACAACACATTCGCGATGTGGAAGTCACCGTGCATCAGACCCCGCCGCCACTCTCGTGGCCTGTTGCTGTCGAGCCAGTCGCCGATCTCGTCGACCTGGGGTAGATCTGTCCCAGCGTCACCGGGGCGCGAACGATGCGTCTCCAACTCGCCGCGCCACCGTTCCACCTGACGCTCCAGGAAGCCGTCGGGTTTGCCGAACTCGCCCAACCCCACAGCCTCGGGGTCGACCGCCGCCACCGACGCGGCAGTGAGCGCCATCTGTGGCCCCATCTCACGGCGGACGGCAGTTGAGTCCCGGTGCCGCGCAGCGGGACTCTGCCGCACATTCACCCCTTGGACGCGTTCCATGACGTAGAAGACGGACCCCTCGATGAGTCCGGTGTCGGAGCAGGCGGCGGCCAGCGCGGGGTGCGGAACGTCGGTTTTCGCGAGGGCGGCGAGCACCCGCATCTCCCGCGTGAGCGCCTCGTTCGAGGACGGGCGGGGGTGCTCCGGCCCGCAACGCAACACCAGTTCTCGACCGCCGGCCACGAAGGTGTACATGCGGTTCTGGGTCCCCCCGGCCAACGGCGCCAACGCGGACTGCAGGCGACCGATACCCTTGTCCCACAACCACTCATCGAGCACGTCCGGGGGGATCGGAGTAGCGGCGGCCGAAGCCGTCGTCATGGCAGGGACGCCGGTTCGTTCTCGAGCGACTCCGACAGCTCGCGCCACGTATCGACGTCCTCCTGCAGGAGGACGACCTTGCGCTCGACCGTCGCGAGCGCGTCACGCCCGGCGGGGAAGCGCCGCGGAGGCCGCTCCAACGCCAGCAGATCGACGAGCATCTGTCCCATACCCCGAGGATCCTTGCCCTGCCCTTGGCCCACGGTTTTGTAGCCCTCGTCGAGGGTCTCGCTGTACTCGGTGTAGTCGTCGATCCTGATGGTCCCGAACCGGGCAGACGTGTCGGACATGAAGCCCGTGCGGAACAGGCCCGGCACGATAATGGTCACGCCGATGCCGAACTGCCGAACTTCCTGCGCGAGCGCCTCGGAGAAACCCTCGACGGCGAATTTGCTTGCGGCGTACACCGTCGAGCCCGTATTGCCGCGAATGCCGGCCACCGACGAGAAGTTGACGATGTGGCCGGCTCGCTGGTCACGCATGACCGGAAGTACCGCACGGGTGACCTCCATCAGCCCGAAGACGTTCGTCTCGAACTGGTCCCGCACGTCGGCCTCGGAGATGGACTCGAATACGCCCAGGACCCCGAAGGCTGCGTTGTTGACTAGCACATCTATACGACGGCCGGATCCAGTGATCGCCGCCACGGCGGCTGCGACGGATTCTGGCTTGGTAACATCAAGCTCTAACAACGCCGGCTGAGTCCGGTCGGCGCTGTAGGCGCTCTCGAGCTTGGCCATCGCTCGTCCAGTGGCCACCACGTGGTGTCCGGCGCGGAGGCCGGCGCGGACAATCTCCGCACCGAGACCGCTCGCCGCCCCTGTGACCAGCCACGTCTGTTGGTTGGTGGTGCTCATGAATGCTCCTTCAGCGGTTGGTTGGTGGTGCTCATGAATGCTCCTTCAGCGGCGGAGGGACTCGGTAGCCGCCTCCGGTGTATGTGGCGGGTCGCTTCTCCAGGAAAGCTGCGAATGCCTCCGCCGAGTCGGCGCCCTGGAGATTCATGCTCTGTGCGCGCATCTCCGACTCCATCGCGAGCTCGAACGAGGTGGTCGCCCCCTCGTTGAGCAGGCGCTTGGACTGTTGCAGGGCCACCGGCGGCAATGCGGCCATACGCTCGGCCAGCGACTGAACCTCCGCGTCCAGCGCATCGGCCGCCACGACTCGCGTGTACAGCCCCATCGCCAGACCGTCTGTCGCCTCGACCATTTCGCCGAGGAAGCAGAGCTCTCGGGCCTTGTGAAGTCCGACGAGCCTGGGCAGCAGCCAGGACCCCCCGCAGTCGACTGAGAGTCCCCGATGCACGAAGATCTGCGAGAGCCGCGCGCGGTCCGAGGCGACCACCAGATCGCAGCCAAGCGCGAGGTTGGCCCCCGCCCCGACGGCACTGCCGTCCAGGCGAGCGATGGTCGGAATCCTCAGGTTGTGGAGGTTCAGGATCGCGCGGCTTGTGACGGCCAGCCGATCCATGGGGTGCGCCTGGGCGTTCCCCCCCGTAACATCCATGCCCGCACAGAAGTGGTCGCCGGCGCCGCGAAGGATCAGGACGCGCGCCTCCGAATCGTCGGCGATGCGGTCGATCGCCTCGCGGAGCTGACGCCACATCGGCAATGTCATCGCGTTCCGGCGATCGGCCTGGTCGATCGTGATCGTGGCGATGCGGTCGACAACCGCGAGCCTCACCTCAGCCACTGTGTCCTCCTCGTTTTCTCCAGCCGAACATCAGGCGACGCTCTCGAATATCGCGGCCAGCCCCTGCCCACCGCCCAGACACATCGTTTCCAGGCCGTAGCGCAGGTTTCGGCGCTTCATGTCACGCAGCATCGAGGTCATGATTCGGCAGCCCGTGGCTCCCACGGGGTGCCCCAGGGAGATGCCCGATCCGTTCACGTTCATGCGGTCGAAGTCGTCAGCGCCGAGGCCCCACTCACGTGTGCAGGCCAGAACCTGGGCCGCGAAGGCCTCGTTCAATTCGATGACGTCCATGTCGGCCATCCGCAGCCCGGCACGCTCGAGCGCGCGGCCGGTCGCGGGAACGGGACCGATGCCCATCGTCCGCGGGGGCACGCCCGCCACCGACCAGGACACGATCCGCCCGAGAGGTTCGAGGCCGAGGTCGTCGGCGACGTCGCGGGTCGTCACGATGCAAATGGACGCACCGTCGTTCTGGGCGCTGGCGTTGCCCGCTGTCACCGTCGCATCTGGATCCTGCCGGCCCAACACGGCTGGAAGTGCGGCCAGTGCCTCGAGCGACAGGTCTGTGCGTGGGGTCTCGTCAGCGGTGATCACCTGGATGCCCTTGCGGCCACGGACCTCGACGTCGACGATCTCGTCGGCGAAGTCCCCCCGCTGCTGGGCGGCGACCGCGCGTTCGTGGGATCGCAGGGCGTAGGCGTCCTGCTCCTCACGCGAGATGCCGTACTCCTGCCGCAGGTTTTCCGCGGTCTCGATCATTCCGCCGGGGACCGGGTAGTGCTTGCCTCCGGACATCACCCGCCCTCGCGTGAGCCGGTCGTGGAGCATGGTGCCCGCGCCCCGCACGCCCCAGCGTGCGTCGAGTGTGTAGAACTCCGACTGGCTCATGGACTCGGTGCCGCCGGCGATGATCAGGTCGCTGACACCGGTCTGTACCTGCATGGCGGCGTACAGCACGGCCTGCAGCCCTGAGCCGCACCGTCGATCGATCTGAAGCCCGGGGACCTCGACCGGCAGGCCCGCATCGAGGGCGGCCACCCGCCCGATTGCCGGCGCCTCGCCGTTCGGGTAGCACTGCCCGAGCTGGACGTCGTCGATGCGCTCCGCAGCGATGCCGGTCCGATCGACAAGCGCCCGGATTGCCGTCGCCGCCAGCTCGGTCGCCGTCACGTCGCGGAAGACCCCGCCGTACTTGCCGACCGGGGTCCGGAGGGGACTGCAGATCACTGCTTCGCGCAGGCCGGTCACGACTGACTCGTCTCGGTCGGGAAGTACTGACGGCTGATGGACTCGGCGACGCACGCAGGCCGGTCCGCGTCCTTGATCTCGATCGTGTGGCGCCAGGTCAGCTGGAGGCCTCCGGCGACCTCGACGACCTCGACGAGTTCGACGACGTCACGGATTTCGGAGCCGACCCGGACCGGGGTGACGAATCGGACCTTGTTGAGGCCGTAGTTGACCGACATCGTCACGTTGTCCACGCGGTAGACCTGCGCCGCCAGCACCGGGACGAGCGAAAGGGTCAGGTACCCGTGGGCGATCGGCGCGCCGAACGGGCCGTCAGCGGCACGCACAGGATCGACATGGATCCACTGGTGGTCGCCGGTCGCATCCGCAAACGTGTCGATGCGGTCCTGCTCGATCGCCAGCCATTCGCTGGAGCCGATCGTGGTGCCGACCGCCGCACGGAGGTCGGCAGCGGAGCCGAAGATGGCCACACCGGATTCAGCGGTGGCGCTCACATGTACCTCCCACCGGTGACCTCGAGAACCGTGCCCGTCATGTAGGCGGACATGTCCGAGGCGAGGAAGAGAACGACCTGGGCGACATCCTCAGGAGTACCGGCGCGCCCCATCGGGATCTCGGCGGTCTTCTCGTCGAGCCACTTCTGCGGCAGAGCCGCCGTCATCGCGGTCATGATCAGTCCGGGCTGGATCGCGTTGACCCGGACACCGAGGTAGGCGAGCTCCTTGGCAGATGCCTTGGTCAGGCCGACCATGCCGGCCTTTGCTGCGCTGTAATTGGTCTGGCCGATGTTGCCGACCTTGCCGGAGATCGAGGAGATGTTGATGATCGACCCGGCGCCCTGCTCACGCATGATGTACGACGCGTGTCGAGTACCGTTCCACGCACCCTTGAGGTGCACCCCGATGACGGCGTCGAAGTCGGCCTCAGCCATCTTGCGCATGGTGGCGTCGCGGGTGATGCCGGCGTTGTTCACCATCACGTGGACGGGGCTGAAAGTATCCCCGCAGAAGGCGACGGCCTCGGCCACCTCCTTGTCTGACGTGACGTCGCAGCGGACCCCGGCAGCGCTCAGACCGCGTTCACGCAGCTGGCCGGCGGCGGCCTCCGCCGCGTCGGCGTCGATGTCGGCGAGCACCACCGACGCGCCGTGCTCGGCGAGTGTCGTCGCGAAGCCCAGGCCGAGGCCGCCCGATCCGCCGGTCACGATGGCGGAGCGCCCTTCGAGGAGTGCGTTGGTCATGCTGGCAGCCTTTCGATGATGGTGGCGTTGGCCATGCCGCCGCCCTCGCACATCGTCTGGAGGCCGAAGCGTCCGCCGGTAAATTCGAGGTACGACAGCATGGTGGTCATCAATTTGGTTCCACTCGCACCGAGTGGGTGCCCGAGGGCGATGGCGCCGCCCCAGGGGTTGAGCTTGTCCTCGTCGACCCCGAGCTCCCGCGCCCAGGCGAGGGGGACCGAGGCGAACGCCTCGTTGACTTCGAACACATCGATGTCGTCGATCTTGAGATTTGCGCGTTCGAGGACGCGGCGCGTCGCCGGGATGGGACCGGTCAGCATCAACAGCGGGTCGTCGCCCACGACGCTGAACGCATGGATGCGAGCGCGGGCCCTGAGACCGAGCTCAGCCGCACGTTCCTCCGACATGATCAGCATTGCGGAAGCGCCGTCGGTGAGGGGCGACGAGTTCCCGGGCGTGATGTGCCAGCCGATCTCGGGGTACCGCTCGCTCCACGCGTCGTCGCGGAACGAGGCCGACAGGTTCGCCAAGGCATCGACAGTGGTGCCGCCGCGCACAGTCTCGTCAACCGCGTGCGTCACGATGCCGCCTGAACCGTCGGGGACGTCGATCGGCACGATCTCGCTCGCGAAGGATCCCGCTTCCTGAGCCTTGGCTGCACGATGGTGGGAGCGGGCAGCGAATTCGTCCAGCTCGCCTCGGGAGAGTTTCCATTGCGCCGCAATCAATTCGGCCGCCACTCCCTGATTGGGGAGACCGTCGGCGAATCGCTCCCGATACATACTTCCGCGGGGCGCCTTGCCCATGGAGGACGAGCCCAGCGGCACTCGGCTCATCAGCTCCGCGCCTCCGGCGATCACGACGTCGTAGGCGCCGGCCATGATCCCCTGCGCGGCGAAATGAACCGCCTGCTGACTCGATCCGCACTGGCGGTCGATGGTCGTCGCCGGCACGTGAGCAGGGAAGCCCGCCGACAGCACGGCGTTGCGCCCCAGGTTCACGGACTGCTCACCGACCTGGGAAACACACCCGGTGATCGCATCCTCCACAAGCGCCGGATCGAGGCCGACCCGGTCCACGAGGGCGCGTAGCGTCGTCGCGTAGAGGTCGACCGGGTGCAGGCCGGACAGCGCGCCCCCGGGCTTGCCCTTGCCGACGGCCGTGCGGACAGCGTCCACGATGACAGCTGATCTCATTGACTTCTCTCTCGATTGGAATGTGTCTTCTCAGACGCAACGGCAACCTGGTGGGCCCGGTCAGCCGACCTTGTAGGTCTTGAGCAACGCGCGGCCGATGATCATCTTCTGGATGTCGGAGGTGCCCTCACCGATCAGCATGAACGCGGACTCGCGGTAGAGCCGTTCGATCTCGAACTCCTTGGAGTAGCCGTAGCCGCCGTGGATCCGGAAGGAGTCCTCGACGACCTCGTTGCAGTACTCCGAGGCGACCATCTTGGCCATGCCTGCCTCGACATCCATCCGCCGACCGGTGTCCTTGAGCCGGGCGGCGCGAACCATCATGCTGTGTGCGGTCTCGACCTTGGTCGCCATCTCCGCGATCCGGAACAGGATTGCCTGGTGCTCGGCAATCGGCTTACCGAAAGTCTTGCGCTGCTGGGCGTAGCTCACGCCGAGCTCGAAGGCGCGCCACGCGATCCCGCAGGCTCGGGCAGCGACGTTGACGCGTCCGACCTCGACGCCGTCCATCATGTGGAAGAACCCTCGTCCGGGCACTCCGCCGAGGATTTGCTCTGCGGCGATCTCGTGACCGTCGAACACCATCTCGGTGGTGTCGATGCCCTTGTAGCCCATCTTCTCGATCTTTCCCGGGACCGTGACGCCCGGCGCCGTCTCGCCGAAGCCGGGGGTCTTCTCGACCAGGAAGGTCGTCATATTCTTGTAGACGCTGTCCGCGCCCTCGTCGGTCTTGCACAGCACCGCAACCAGTGTCGAGGATCCACCATTGGTCAGCCACATTTTCTGGCCGGTGATGACGTAGGACCCGTCCTCCTGTTTCACGGCCTTGGTCGAGACGGCCGAGACATCGGAGCCCAACCCCGGTTCGGACATCGAGAACGCGCCCCGAACCTCACCGGTGGCCATCTTCGGCAGGTACTTCTGCTTTTGCTCGTCAGTGCCGTGCTGCATCAGCATGTACGCCACGATGAAGTGGGTGTTGATCACGCCGGAAACGCTCATCCACCCGCGGGCGATCTCCTCTACGCACAGTGCGTAGGTCAGGAGCGACTCTCCCAGCCCGCCGTACTCCTCAGGGATCATGAGGCCGAAGACGCCAAGCTCTTTGAGTCCCTCGACGATCTCGGTCGGGTACTGGTCAGCGTGCTCGAGCTGCTGGGCGACCGGGATGATCTGCTTCTCCACGAACGTCCGGACAGCCTTGACGATCTGGATCTGGTCCTCGGTGAGTCCCTCGGTCTGACAAATGCGCTCCATGGTGTTCCCTACTTTCGGACGACTAGCGGAGATCGAGGCCGGCCAGATCGCCGGCGTCGCGCCATTCTTTGAGGACATCGAAGAAGCGGAGCGGACCGCCACCGTAGGATCCCGCCAGCAGACCACGAGAGTCTTCGAGGTTGCCCTCGTTCGTGAGAAATCCGGGCGTGCACTCGCGGTAGTAGTCGAGGCCTCGCCGAGCAAGGCTCATGATCTCGTCCACCCAGCCCTTCTCGGCCGTCAACGAGGGCTCGACCACCTTGCAGTCGCGATCCTGCGCTGCACGAAGGACATGCGCGAGATGGCGTGATTGTTCAAGGATGCAAAGCGAGTAGTTGATGGTGACGCCGGTCTGCGTAGTCCCCAGGAAGAAGCAGTTAGGGAACTGATGGGTGTAGAGGCCGTGGAACGTCTTGAACCCGTCCTCCCATTTCTCAGCGAGGCTGATGCCGTCACGACCGATCACCTCGTAGGACGCGCGTCGGGTGAAGCTGGTGCCCACCTCGAATCCGGTCGCGTAGATCAGGCAGTCGATCTCGTAGCTCTGGCCGTCGACGATGGCGGCCGTCTCCGTCACTCGCTCGATCCCCGCGCCGTTGGTGTCGACAAGAGTGACGTTGGGCCGGTTGAACGCGGGGAGATACTCGTCGTGGAAGGCCGGGCGCTTGCAGAAGCGCCGATACCAAGGCTTGAGCCCCTCGGCGGCCGCTTCGTCGGTGACGATCGCGTCTATCCGGTTGCGAATTTCCTGCATCGTCTCGAAGTCGGCGAGTTCGAGAAGTTCGAAGCGCTCTTCGGGTGTCAGCCTCCGACCGATCTCAGCTGCCTTCTTCTTCGCGGCGACTCCGCTGATGCGGGTGAAAGTTTGGGTCCAACCGTCGTCGACGAGATCCTCATCCGTCTCACCGCCGACGATGATCGTTTCAAAATTGCGCATGCGGCGTTCCTGCCAACCAGGCGCCAGCGACTGCGCCCAAGAGGAGTCGGTGGGACGGTTGTTCCGGACGCCGACGGCATTGGGCGTCCGCTGGAAAACGTACAGTTGCTGCGCCGATTCGGCCAGGTGCGGGATGCACTGGATGGCAGTGGCCCCTGTACCGATGATCCCGACGCGCTTGTCGTGAAGGTTGTCGAGGCCACCGTTCTCGCCGCCACCGGTGTATCCGTAGTCCCACCTGCTGGTGTGGAAGGAGGTGCCGGCGAAGTTCTCGATCCCCGGGATGCCCGGCAACTTCGGGCGGTTCAGGGGACCGGATGCAGTGGACACGTAGCGGGCGCGGATGATGTCTCCGCGGTCGGTCGTGACCGTCCACCGCGCGGCTTCGTCGTCCCACTGCATTCGTGTGACGCCGGTCTGGAACAGCGCCTTCTCGTATAGGTCGAGCTGGCGAGCGATACGCTGCGCGTGTGCAAGGATCTCCGAGCCCGGCGCGTACTTCTGCGTGGGCACGTAGCCCGTCTCCTCCAGGAGCGGCAGATAGATGTACGCTTCAACATCGCACATGACGCCCGGGTACCGATTCCAGTACCAGGTGCCGCCGAAATCGCCGGCTTTGTCGATGATCCAGATGTCATCGATCCCGACCTTCTTCAGCTCCGATGCGAGTACGAGGCTGCCGAATCCTGCGCCGATGAGGAGCGCCTCCACCTCCGTCTCGATCGGCTCCCGGGTAAAGCCTGGTTCGACGTGGGGATCGTCGACGAAGTGCGCAAGGTCTCCGGCAACTTCGCGGTATTGACTGTTGCCATCGGCACGAAGCCGCTTGTCCCGCTCGAGGCGGTATTTCTGTCGCAGTTCTTCGCGACGCGACATCAGGTCGTCGGACACGACGCCTCCTTCACCAGAGAATAATTAAACGTTGTTTGATTGAATGAGTCCAGCGTTTCCGACGAATCGTCGAA
>Ga0247825_10003306_pt1 | contig 10634 bp, 9 predicted proteins | sample 13C_Vanillin_Day_FD_194413 | JGI IMG/M metagenome (GOLD analysis project Ga0247825, IMG submission 194413) | Soil microbial communities from agricultural site in Penn Yan, New York, United States - 13C_Vanillin_Day48 | ecosystem: Environmental > Terrestrial > Soil > Agricultural land | place... | reverse complement strand
CGCGGTCGCCTTGATAGCGCGTCGCCAGCCCCCAGTCGCACTGCTCGTCCGAGAACACGTCGATGTCGTCGTCGAACACGAACACCTGCTTGGCTTCCGCCATGCTGCCGAACACCGCGGCGATCGCGTTGCGCGCCTCGCCCGGCACACGCTGCCGGATCGAGACGCGCACATTGTACATGCCGCCGCTCGACGGCGTCGCAAAGCACGCCACCGGCTCGCGCACCGCGGTGACGAGGCCGGCCCAGGCCGCGGACTCGGTCTTCACGGTGGTGAGCTGCGCGGTGTCGGTGCGGCCGAGATGCTTGCCGCCGATCGTCACGGTCTGGAACAGCGCATCCTTGCGGTGCGTGATCGCGGTGAGATGGAACACCGGGTTGCGCTTCACCACGCCGTAGTAGCCGACATACTCGCCGAACGGGCCCTCCGGCTCGACGTGGCCCTTGCTGTCGAGAAAGCCCTCCAGCACGTATTCGGCGTCGGCCGGCACGAAGATGTCGCTGGTGATACATTTGACGATCGGCACCGGCGCGCCGCGCAATGCGCCCAGCACCTCCAGCTCGTCCATCGGCGGGTTCATGCAGACCGCCGCCATGAAGTCGCACGGCGTCGAGCCGACCACATAGGCGACGGGAGTCTTTTCGCCCTTGGCCACGCCTTCGAGATAGATCGCGCGCGCGTCGCTCGGCGCGATCATGTCGATGCCGGCGGTGCGCGGGCCGCGCAGCATGATGCGGCGGCAGCCGATATTGGTATGGCCGGTATCGCGGAATTGCATGACATCGAGGCCCGCGGAAATGTACGGCGCGCCGTCCTCGCCGTGCTGCAGATGCACCGGCAGCGCGCAGAGATCGGCCTCCTCGCCCTTGCGGACCACCTGCTGCACCGGCGCGTCGGCGGCTGACACTTTCACCGGCTTGTGTGGCGCCGCGAGCCGCCGGGTGATCTCGGGCAAAAGCCCCGCTTCATCAGTATCCAGCGCCAGCGCCAGCCTTTTGCGCGAACCCATCACGTTGCCGATCAGCTCGGCCTTTTCCGGCCCGACCGCCTTGAACCAGGTCGCCTTCGGATTGCCGTCGAGCACCGCACCCACGTCGACGAGATCGATCGGCGTGTCGTGGATTTCGCATTCGCCAAGCTGCACCAGCCGCTCGACGAAACGGCGGAGACGGAAGCGTTCGGTGTCGGCTGCGGCCATCGGTCTGTCGTCCTGCATTGCAAGGCTTGTGCGGGCCTGTAGATTGCTGCCCACCATTGGCGGAGAACAATGCCATGCCGGGGACGGAAACGAAACACAAGGTCCGCGACGTGACCGTGCGGATGCTGCGCGGCGGATCGGGCCCGCCGCTCCTGTTCCTGCACGGCGCCAACGGCCTTCCGGTGTGGCTGCCGGTGTTCGAGCTGCTGTCCAGGAACTTCGAGGTGTACGTGCCCGAACACCCGGGCTTCGGCACGTCCGACAACCCGCCCTGGATGCGCAACATCGGCGATCTCGCGATGTACTACCTCGATTTCATCGACGGCTTGGGCGCGCATCCGGTCCATCTGGTCGGCCAGTCGCTCGGCGGCTGGGCCGCGGCCGAGGTCGCGGTGCGCAACTGCATGCGGCTGAAATCGCTGTCGCTGCTCGCGCCGGCCGGCATCCGCATCAAGGGCATGCCGGCCGCCGACAACTTCATCTGGGACGCCGAAGAGTCGGTCCGCAATCTCTACCACGACCAGAAAATCCCCGATCAGATGCTGTCGATGCAACCGACCGACGAGCAGGCCGACATCATGCTGACCAACCGCTTCGCGGCGACGAAATTCGGCTGGGAGCCGCGCTGGTACAATCCGTCGCTGGAGCGCTGGCTGCACCGCATCGCGGTGCCGACGCTGATCGTCTGGGGCAAGGACGACAAGCTGTTCCCGAGCGCCTACGCGGCGCGCTGGGGCGAAAGGATTCCGGACAGCCGGGTCGAGATCGTTGCCGAATGCGGCCACGTGCCGGCGGTCGAGAAGCCGGAGATCACCGCCCGGGAAATCAGCCGCCTGTATGCGGGGACACGCTGATGCAGTTCACGTTCTTCCACCTGATGCCGTACCGCCCGCTCGACATGGCCGAGCGCCACAAGCATCGCGCCGCATGGGTCGTGCTGCCCAACGCGCTCTACGATCCGAAGAAAGGCGCCGACGAATACGAGTCCTACATCGACCAGCTCGTCTATGCCGAGAAGCTCGGCTTCGACGTGATCGCGGTCAACGAACACCACCAGACCGCCTATGGCATGATGCCGGCGCCCAACCTGATCGCCAGCAACCTCATCGCGCGCACCAGCAAAGCCAAGATCGCGATCATCGGCCGGGCGCTGCCGCTGGTGAACAACCCGGTCAACATCGCCGAAGAATTCGCGATGCTCGACAACCTGTCGCGCGGGCGGATCATCACCGGCTTCGTGCGCGGCATCGGCAACGAATATCACGCGACCGGCATCAACCCGTTCTGGTCGCACGAGCGATACCAGGAGGCGCACGACCTCATTGTCCAGGCGTGGACAAAGCCGGGGCCGTTCAGCTACGAGGGCGAGCACTTCAACTTCCGTTACGTCAACCTGTGGCCCCGCCCCTACCAGAGCCCGCATCCGGAAATCTGGATCCCGTCGATGGGATCGTCGGAGACGGTGAAGTGGGCGGCGGCGCCGGAGCGCAAGTATCCGTTCCTGGTGACGTTCTCCAGCCGCGAACTGGTGACGCGCTATCTCAACGTCTATCGCGACCAGGCCAAGCAGTACGGTTACGAAGCCCTGCCGAGCCAGATCGGCTTTGCCTCGCCGGTCTACGTCGCCGACACCGACGAGCGCGCGCGGAAGGAAGCCAAGGAGGGCGTCGAGACGCTGTTCAACGACTTCCTCGCGGTGCCGTTCCAGATGCTGCTGCCGCCGGGCTACATGTCGCTGCCGTCGATGAAGAACACCATGAAAATGCGCAAGGCGCTGGGCGCGCAGAAGCGGCTGAGCTTCGAGGAACTGGCCGACAACGGCACCGTCATCGTCGGCAGCCCGCAGACCGTGCGCGACCAGCTTTCGAAGCTGCGCGACGCCACCGGCGCCGGCAAGCTCATCACCATGCTGCAATTCGGCACATTGTCGGACGAGCTGACCAAGCGGAACATGGAGATGTTCGCGTCCGAAGTGATGCCGCATTTGAAGAAATGACATAAGGTTCGTTGCAACGATGGGGAGGACCGCAATGCGGACGGCAGCGGCTGGCTTTGCGATTTCCTTGGCGATCGGCCTCGGACCTGGCGCGCTTGGATTTGGTGCGAGCGCGGCGGCGCAGGACTATCCCTGCGCCCAGGTGAAGCTGGTGGTGCCCTACCCGGCCGGCGGCGCGACCGATGTCGCCACACGCGTGGTGGCCGAACGGCTCGAAGCCGTGTTCAAGAAGACCTTCTTTGTCGAGAACCGCGGCGGCGCGACCGGCAACATCGGAACGGTCGCGGTAGTCACGGCCCCGCCGGACGGCTGTACGCTCCTGGTCAACGCAACGGTCATCGCCACCTTCCCGGCGAGCTTCAACAAGCTTCCCTACGACCCGTTCAAGGATCTGGCGCCGGTCGGCGGCGTCGGCATCACGCCGACACTGATCGTCGCGGCCACCTCCGTGCCGGCGAACGACATCAAGGGCTTGGTCGCGTGGAGCAAGACCAAACCCGAGGGGCTCAACTACAGCACCGCGGGCTACGGCCTGCAGCAGCATCTCGCCTCTGAGGAAATCGCGCAGCGCATGGGCGCCAAGTTCACCCACGTCGCCTATCGCGGCGGCGGCACCGCGATGAACGACCTGGTCGCCGCGCGTCTCGATTTTGGCGGCTTCCTCGCCGGCACCACCAAGCCGCTGATCGCGGGCGGCCAGCTCAAGGGGCTGGCGATCGTCGCAGACAAGCGGTCCGAGCTCGTTCCCGACATTCCGAGCACCGCCGAACAGGGTCTGCCGGGCATGAACTCGCACGGCGTGCATTTCATGATGTTCGCGCCGGCCGCCACGCCCAAGCCGCTGATCGCAACGATGGGCGCGGAGCTGCGCAAGATCGTCGGCGAGCCGACGCTCAAACAGCGGTTCGCCGGCATCGGCTTCGACCCGACGCCGCTCACCGCCGACGAGGTTGCGGCCGCCATGCGAAAGACCGAGGCCGACCTCGCGCCGACGATCAAACGCCTGAATATCAAGCTCGACTGAACATCCCCGTTTGACCTGCGGGCCGCTGCCCACCGCAAGCCGTCGCATCTGGCGCGGCTCGGGTGGTGTGCTCCCTCCCTCTTTCAGGGGGAGGGAACACACCGCCCGGATTGCGCCGCTCCGACTGCGCGGCACTACGCCAAATTGACCTGCGATCAGGCAGGCCTTACCGTTGGAAAAAAATGGCCAAATCGGCCTTCCAACGGGAGGAATTGAATGCGCAAATCGCTTGTCGGACTTTTGAGTGCCGCCGCCCTGGTCGTCGGGATGACCCAGGCCGGTGCCCAGGACACCATCAAGATCGGTCTGGTCATGACGCTGTCCGGCCAGTTCGCCGACGCCGGCATCCAGATGCGGAACGGCGTCCAGACCTACATGAAGCAGTTCGGCGAGACGGTCGGCGGCAAGAAGATCGAGCTGATCATCAAGGATAGCGGCGGCCCCGCACCCGACGTCGCCAAGCGGCTCGCGCAGGAGCTGATCGTCCGCGACAAGGTCGACATTCTCGCGGGCTTTGTGCTGACGCCGAACGCGCTCGCGGCCGCCGACGTGTCGGCCGAGGCGAAAAAATTCATGGTGATCATGAACGCGGCGACCTCGATCATCACCACCAAGTCGTCCTACTCGGTGCGCTCCTCGGTGACGTTGCCGCAGGTCGCCGAGACCTTCGGCACCTGGGCGGCCAAGAAAGCCAACGTCAAGAAGTCCTACACGATGGTCACCGACTACGGTCCCGGCCACGACTTCGAAAACGGCTTCCAGCGCGCCTTCAAGGAAGCCGGCGGCGAGATCACCGGCTCGGTGCGTTTCCCGGTGGCGAACCCGGATTTCTCGGCGTTCGTGCAGCGCGCCAAGGACCTCAATCCGGAATCGATCATGATCTTCATTCCGGGCGGCGCACAGCCGGCGGCACTTGGAAAGGCGTTTGCAGAGCGTGGCGTCGATCCGAACAAGACCAAGATTCTCGGCTCCGGCGAGACCACGTCGGAACAGGCGCTGAAGAGCATGGGCGACAGCGCGCTCGGCATCATCACCGCCTGGCACTACGAGTACACCGACAAGTCCAATGCCAAGAACGTCGCGTTCGTGAAGCTGTTCAACGAGATGCACAAGCGCAACCCGGACTTCTTCTCGATCGGCGGCTATGACGGCATGCATGTCATCTACGAGGCGGTGAAGAAGGCCGGCGGCAAGACCGACGGCGACTCGCTGATCGCCGCCGCCAAGGGCCTGAAGTGGGACAGCCCGCGCGGCCCGATGTCGATCGACCCGGAAACCCGGGACGTCGTGCAGACCATCTACATCCGCAAGGTCGAAAAGGTGGGTGGCGAGCCGACGAATGTCGCCTTCGACAAGGTGGAAAACGTCAAGGATCCGGTGAAGGCGCGGATGCCCAAGTAAGGCTCCGGCACAATCCGAACCTGTTTGATCGTCGGGACCGGCTTTGGCAAATGCCATCGCCGGTCCCGATTGTATCTGCGGCCGAGAGCCGCGGCGTAGGAGCCGATGAACGGGCTTAGCTGGCTAGCAGTGCTGAAAAACTCCGGGCCGTCATTCCGGGACGCCGCGAAGCGGCGGGCCCGGAATCCAGTAACAGCGGGATTCCATGCTTTTCTGGATTCCGGGTTCGCGCCTTCGGCGCGCCCCGGAATGACGGCCCGGAGTTTTTCAGCAGCCTGCTAGCGGCCATTGCGGTTCGCGGCTCCGGCGGGATAAATAGCGGCAAACAATGCAACGATCGAAGTTTGGGGAGGAACCACCATGCAACGCGCAATGACCGGGCTTGCCATCGCCACCGCGGCACTTCTGGCCGCCACGTCCGCTTATGCCCAGGGCACCGTCAAGATCGGCGTGATCATGTCCTATTCCGGACAGTTCGCCGATCCGGGCTCGCAGATCGACAACGGCATCAAGCTCTACATGAAGGAGCACGGCGACACCGTCGCCGGCAAGAAAATCGAACTGATCCGCAAGGACAACGGCGGCGTGGCGCCGGATGTCGCCAAGCGCCTCGCCCAGGAGCTGATCGTCCGCGACAAGGTGGACATGATCGCGGGCTTCGATCTGACGCCCAACGCGCTGGCCGCGGCCGACGTTTCGGCGCAGGCCAAGAAGTTCATGGTCAACATGAACGCGGCGACCTCGATCATCACCACCAAGTCGCCCTACATGGTGCGCACGTCGTTCACCGTGCCGCAGGTCAACGAGGCGCTCGGCACCTGGGCCTACAAGAGCGGCGCGCGCAAAGCCTATACCCTCGTGTCCGATTTCAGCCCGGGCCACGACGGCGAAGGCGCCTTCCAGCGCGCGTTCAAGGAGGCCGGCGGCGAGATCATCGGCTCGGCACGCTATCCGGTGGCGAACCAGGACTTCACCGCATTCCTGCAGCGCGCCAAGGACCTGAGCCCCGACGTGCTCTACATCTGGGTGCCGGGCGGCCCGCAGCCCGCAGCGATCGGCAAGGCCGTGGCCGAACGCGGCATTGACCTGAAAAAGACCAAGGTGCTCGGCCAGGGCGAGCTCACCTTCGACGAGGCGCTCAAGGGCATGGGCGACGCGGGCCTGGGCTTCATCACCGCGTTCCACTACGACCACAATCACCAGTCGGCGAAGAACCGGAAGTTCGTCGCCGACTACAACGCCGAATTCAAGCGCAACCCCGACATGTTCTCGGTCGGCGGTTATGACGGCATGCACGCCATCTACGAGGCGCTGAAGAAGACCAACGGCAACACCGACGGAGACGCGCTGATCGCCGCAGCCAAGGGCCTCAAGTGGGAAAGCCCGCGCGGCCCGATGTCGCTCGACCCGGAGACCCGCGACGTGGTGCAGACCGTGTATATCCGCCGCGTCGAGAAGGTGAACGGCCAGCTCGTGAACGTCGAGTTCGACAAGCTGGAAAACATGAAAGACCCGTTCAAGGCGCGGATGCCGAAGCAGTAAGCGGGGTCCGGTGCACGGCCGCCGAGGGGGACGACCGTAAATGCTCACGTCTTTGGCCGGCGTGCTGTTCGACGGCTTCGCCTACGGCATGCTGCTGTTCCTGCTGTCGGTCGGGCTGTCGGTCACGCTCGGCATGATGAACTTCGTCAATCTCGCGCACTGCACGTTCGCGATGATCGGCGGCTATGTCACCGTGACGCTGATCAACCAGGCCGGGTGGCCGTTTCTCGCGACGCTACCCGTCTCGTTCGTCGCGGCAGCCGCGATCAGCGTGGTGTTCGAGCGCACCATGTTCAACCGGCTCTACCGGGCGAGCGACCTCGACCAGTGCCTGCTCACCATCGGGCTCGTCTTCGTGTCGGTCGCGGTCGCGGCGCTGATCTACAGCACCGTCCAGCAGCCGGTGCAGCTGCCGAGCTATCTGCGCGGCTCGTTCCAGGTCGGCGGGGTGACGCTCGGCGCCTATCGCCTGTTCCTGATCGTGTTTGCGCTGGTCGTGACCGCGGCCCTGGTCATCGCGCTGGAATACACGCGGTTCGGCGCGCAGGTCCGCGCCGCGGTCGACAACCAGCGGATGGCGCGCGGGCTCGGTATCAACGTCGACGGCGCGTTCGCCATCACCTTCGCGCTCGGCAGCGGGCTTGCCGGCCTCGGCGGCTCGCTCGCGATCGACATCGTCGGCCTCGATCCGTCGTTTGCGCTGGCCTTCCTCGTCTATGTTCTCATCGTGGTTTCGGTCGGCGGTCTCGGCTCGATCGGCGGCACGTTTGCCGCGGCGGTGCTGCTTGGCATCAGCGACATGGCAGGCAAATACTATTTCCCGGAAATCGGCTCGTTCATGATCTATCTGGTGATGATCAGTCTCCTGATGTGGCGGCCCGCCGGCATCTTCGGGAGGCGCGTATGAGCACAGCGTCCGCCTCCGGATTCGCCGGACCACAGCAATACCTGGAACAGCAGGCCCGCTGGCGCACGGTCGAGATCGTGTTCTGGCTCTGCACCCTGCTGCCCTTCGTGGTGGCGCCGAACTATCTGCAGCTGGCAAGCCAGATCGCGATCACGGCGCTGTTCGCGCTCTCGCTCGACCTGATCCTGGGCTATGCCGGCATCGTCTCGCTCGGGCATGCCGCCTTCTTCGGCTTCGGCGCCTATACGGCAGGGCTCCTTTCCAAGCACGGCTGGGGCGAGCCGCTGACCGGGCTGTTGCTGTCGGGACTCGCCGCGGGTCTGCTCGGCTACGCCGTGAGCTTCATCATCGCCCGCTTCCGGCATCTCGCACTGATCATGATCACGCTCGGCTTCGGGCTCCTGCTGCTCGAACTGGCCAACAGCGCGAGCGGGCTCACCGGCGGCGCCGACGGGTTGCAGGGCGTCAAGATGTGGCCACTGCTCGGCCTGTTCAAGTTCGATCTCTGGGGCGTCACCGCCTACTGGTACTCGCTGATCGCGCTGTTCGTTCTGTTCCTGGTGAGCCGCCGCCTGATCAACTCGCCATTCGGACTGTCGCTCCGCGGCATCCGCGAGAACGCCGTCCGCATGCGCGCGATCGGCGCGGAGAGCCGCCCGCACATCCGCACGATCTACACCATCTCGGCGGCGATCGCCGGCGTCGCCGGCGCGATCCTGACCCAGACCACCGAGACGGTTTCGCTCGGCGTGCTCAGCTTCGAACGATCGGCCGACGTGCTGGTGATGCTGATTCTCGGCGGCGCGGGCAGGCTCTACGGCGGCCTGATCGGAGCGATCATCTTCATGATCGCCCGCGACTGGTTCTCCGGAGTCAATCCGCAATACTGGTACCTGCCGATCGGCGTGCTGCTGATCGCGGTCGTGCTGTTCCTGCCGAACGGCATCCTCGGCGGCGTTTCGCAGCTGGTGAACACCGAACGCGGCCAGCGCTGGTTCGGCTGGCTCACCTTGCCGCCGGCCTGGTTGCCGTCCTGGAGGCGCGGCGCATGAATACGCCGGCCGGCACGCCCGCCCTTTCGACCAGCGGGCTCAACAAGCGGTTCGGCTCGCTGGTGGTCGCCAACGAGATCGGCATCGCGCTGCCGCAGGGCGTGCGCTACGCCCTGATCGGGCCGAACGGCGCGGGCAAGACCACGCTGATCAACCTGATGACCGGCATGCTGCAGCCGGACGGCGGCCACATCCTGCTCGGCGGCGAGGACATCACCGCGCTCGGGCCGGAGCAGCGGGTCAGCCGCGGGCTCGTGCGCACCTTCCAGATCAACAGCCTCTTCCCGCATCTCAACCCGCTGGAGGCGGTGACGCTTGCGGTGTGCGAGCGCGAGAAGATCTCGCGGGTATGGTGGCGCACCACCGCCGGCTACCGCGCCGCGGTCGACGAGGCCTACGACATTCTCAAATCGCTGCTGCTCGCGCCGGTCTGCACTCGCGAAACCCGGGAACTCGCCTACGGCCAGCAGCGGCTGCTGGAGATCGCGCTGGCGCTCGCGACCAGGCCCAAGGTGCTCCTGCTCGACGAGCCGGCCGCGGGCGTGCCGCGCGACGAAAGCACCGAACTGTTCACCGCCATCAACAGCCTGTCGAAGGACATCACGGTGCTGTTCATCGAGCACGACATGGAGCTGGTGTTCCGGCTCGCCAGCCGCATCATCGTCATGGTGAGCGGCGGCATCCTGCTGGAGGGCACACCCGACGAAATCTCGGCCGATCCGCGCGTCCGCGAGGTCTATCTCGGAGGCGCGCATGGCTGAACCGAAATCGGCAGAGCCCCTGCTCGCTTTCAAGAATGTGCGCTCGGGTTACGGCGAGGCCGTGGTGCTCGACGACGTGTCGTTCGAGGTCGCCGAGCGCGGCAGCCTCGCGGTGCTGGGCCGCAACGGCGTCGGCAAGAGCACGCTGCTGCTGACCCTGATGGGCTTCACGCAACTGCGCCGCGGCACGATCATCTGGCGCGGCAAGGACATCAGCCGGATGGCGCCACACCGCCGCGCCCAGTCAGGCATCGGCTGGGTGGCGCAGGAGCGCGAGATTTTCGCCAATCTGACGGTCGACGAAAACCTGACGGTCGCGTCACGGCCGGGGCGCTGGGACCTAGATGCCGCGTTCGAGTTCTTTCCGCGCCTGAAGGAGCGGCGGCAGTCGAAAGGCAACCAGCTGTCGGGCGGCGAGCAGCAGATGCTGGCGACCGCGCGGGCGCTGATGACCAATCCCGCCCTCCTCCTGCTCGACGAGCCGCTGGAGGGGCTTGCCCCGATCATCGTCGAGGAACTGGTGCGGGGCCTTCGCAAGATGATCGTCGAGGAAGGCACCGCCGTCATTCTGGTGGAGCAGCACGCCGAGATCGCGCTGTCGCTCACCGAGCACGCCGTGCTGCTGGAGCGCGGCGCCATCGTGCACCGCGCCCGCTCGCAGGACCTGCTGAAGGACCACGCCACGCTCGACCGCTACATCGGTCTGCGCGTGGCGGAGGCCAAAGCCTGACCTGACCGCCGAAGCGGCGTAGG
>Ga0247825_10003305_pt1 | contig 10635 bp, 9 predicted proteins | sample 13C_Vanillin_Day_FD_194413 | JGI IMG/M metagenome (GOLD analysis project Ga0247825, IMG submission 194413) | Soil microbial communities from agricultural site in Penn Yan, New York, United States - 13C_Vanillin_Day48 | ecosystem: Environmental > Terrestrial > Soil > Agricultural land | place... | reverse complement strand
GCGCCGAGATTGTCGCGGAAGAACTCCAGCGTGCGCTGCCAGGCGAGATCGGACGCGGCCTTGTTGTAGCGCGCGGCGCCGAGCTCGTTGTTGAAGGCGTGCTGCGTGCCCGGATAGACGTGTTTGATGTACTTCTTGTTGTTGGCCTTCAGGGCCTCCTCGTAGGCGGCGATGCCGGCGTTCACGCCGTCGTCGGTCTCGGCATAGTGCAGCATCAGCGCCGCCTTGATGTTCGGCACCTGCGCGGCGGGCACCTGGCGGCCGTAATAGGCGACGCCGGCGTCGAGCACGGGGCTCGATGCCGCGAGGCGATTGACCATCAGGCCGCCGAAGCAGAAGCCGACCGCGCCCACCTTGCCGGTCGATTCCGGATGAGCTTTGAGGAACGACACGCCGGCGACCAGCGCCGCTACGGCGTCGTCCTGGTTCATCTTGGGGTGCAGCTCGCGGGCGGCGTCCTCGCTCGCGGGCGTGCCGCCGACCAGCGACAGAAGATCGACCGCGTAGGCGAGATAGCCTTCGACCGCGAAGCGCCGCGCCACGTCCTCGAGGTGCGGGTTGAGGCCGCGGTTCTCGTGGATCACCAGCACCACCGGACGTTTGCCCTTGGCCTTGGCGCGGGTGAGGTAGCCGTTGATCTTGCCTTTGGGGGAATCGTAGGAGACGCGCTCGGCCACGAGCCGTGCGTCGTTGTCGGCGATGATCGCAGCCTGTGCGTAGTCGTTCTGCAGAAGCGGCAAAAGCGCCGCGCCTGCGGCGGCCGATCCCGCAAGCTCGGTGAGCCGGTCGAGGAACGCACGGCGCGTCATGCCGCCGTGGGTGAAGCGGTCGTAGAGATTGATGATGCTTTGGTCGAGCTTCTGGTCCATGTCGCCCTCCTGGTCAGTGCCGTGAGCATAACACGCCAAAGGCGGCGGAAATTCCGCGGCGCCGGGATTGGACTTGGATTGGGCTTGGGACTTCTCCCTTCGCGGTCTTGACCTCCGGCGCGTTGCACCGCACACAAGCAAAAAATGCAGAGGGTCGGGTGATGTTGGGAAAGGGTTGGCGTTGGGTTCTGGTGGCTGCCGGACTGCTGGGTGTCGCCGGAACGGGTGTGGCTCAGTCGAACGAGTTCCCGTTCGACCGCGAGCTCATTCTCGACGTGCGGCCGATGCCGGGCTCGAAGCGCATTCCGAACCTGGACATTGCGGCGAACGGCACCATCGCGCTGGAGATGTGGTGCGACCGGGTGGACGGGCAGGTGGTGGTTGCGGGCGATACCATCACCGTCATCACCGGCCAGCCCTCGGGACGTCCATGCCCGGCCGACCGGGCGCGCGGCGACGCCGAATTGCTGGATGCGCTGAACGCCGTCACCAACTGGCGCCGGCAGGGTGACGCGGTGCTGCTGGTCGGCCCCAGGACGCTGCGTTTCAAGGTGCCGTCGAACTGAGCAGCCGCCGCGGACACTGTCCGCGGTTTGAGCAGTCTGCCTTTCCGCGAGGCAAAACCGGCTTGTCAGGGCCGCAAGACCTGAAACAATGCATCGTCTTGGAGGTGTGCGCTGGCCCGTCGCTTGCTTCGCGCGGCCACGTTCCAACAACGGGAGAGTGCCATGCGACGTCGCGACTTCACCAAGCTTGCCCTGGCGGGAGCCGCCGGGACCGTGGCCGCGCCAGCCGTGGTCCGCGCCCAAGCGGCCTTCAACTGGAAAATGACGAGCTTCTATGGCCCTAACGCCGCGTTCTATTCGACCGGGCCGGGCAGCGCGAAAGACCTCATCAGCCGCATCGAGGCGATGTCCGGCGGCCGCATCAAGATTCAATTTTATGGCGCGGGCGAGTTGATCCCGGCGGCCGAAGGCTTCGACGCGGTGTCGTCCGGCACCGTCGAGATGAACTACGCCAATTCGTACTTCTGGACCGGCAAGAGTTTTGCCGCGCAGTACTTCACCGCGGTGCCGTTCGGGCTGAACTTCCAGGGCTTCAACGGCTGGTACTACGACGGTGGCGGTGCGGCGCTGTGGCGGGAGGTCTACGACCGCTTCAATCTCGTACCGATCCTCGCCGGCAACACCGGCGTGCAGATGACCGGCTGGTTCCGCAAGGAGATCAAGACCGTCGACGATCTCAAGGGCGTCAAGATGCGCATCCCGGGGCTTGCCGGCCGCGTCTACAAGGAACTCGGCGTCGACGCGCGGCTGATCGCGCCCGGCGAAATCTTCCCCAACCTCGAGCGCGGCGTGATCGACGCGGCCGAATTCGTCGGTCCGTTCCTCGACCGCCAGCTCGGACTGCATAAGGTCGCCAAGTATTACTACACGACCGGCTGGCACGAGATGGCGACCGCGAGCGAGGTCATCGTCAACAAGGCGAAGTGGAACAGCCTGCCCGCCGACCTCAAGGCGATCGTCGAGAACGCCTGCGCCGCCTGCAACGTCATCAGCGAGGCGTGGTGCCAGAAGAACAACGCCGAGGCGATGGAAGACCTGGTCAAGAACCAGGGCATCATCGCGCAACCATTGCCGGACGATGTGGTGAAGGCACTCCGCGTCGCCACCACCAAGATTCTCGACGAGGCGGTGGCACGCGATCCGGTCACCAAGAAGGTCCACGACTCCTACATGGCCTACAAGACCAAGTACGACGCCTGGGCCGACCTGAGCGAAACCGTCTACCACAACAAGATCCGCAAGGCCTGATAGGTGACCCAAGCTGAAAAACTGGCCGGCGGGATTGATGCATTCATCGATCTCGTCGGCCGCGCCACGTCCTGGCTGGCGCTGGTGCTCGCGCTCCTGATGGGCTCGAACGTGCTGTTGCGCTACGGCTTCTCGGTCGGCTCGATCGCGATGCAGGAGCTGGAATGGCACATCATGGTGCCGATCTGTGTGTTCGGCATATCGTATGCGCTGCGCCACGGCGAGCACGTCCGCGTCGACGTGCTGTTTCAATATTTAAGCCCGCGCAACAAGCTGCGGGTCGACGTGCTCACGGCGATCTGCGGGATGCTGCTCGCCGTGCTCGTGATCTGGCTCTGCATTCCGTATGTCTGGCAGTCCTGGAGCATCGGCGAGGGCACCGCCAACCCGGGCGGTATTGACTATCGCTATGTCGTCAAGGCGCTGATACCGATCGGCTTCGCGCTGTTTTTCATGCAATCGCTGTCGGAGGCGATCAAGAGCTCGCTGGCGCTGCGGAGAGCATGATGTTTTCGCTGGAAGTGCTCGCCGTCCTGATGCTGGCGTCGTTTTTCGTCTTGCTGCTGGCCGGAATTCCGGTTGCGCTGACGCTGGCGATCTCAGGCTTCGTCTTCGGCTTTCTCGGCTTCGGCACGCTGCTGTTCAATCTTTTGCCGCACCGGCTGTTCGGTGTGGTCACGAATTCGACGCTGCTCGCCATTCCGCTGTTCGTGTTCATGGGGATGATGCTGGAGCGCTCGCGGCTCGCCGAGGACCTGATGGACGTGATCGGTCATCTCGCGGGTTCGCTACGCGGGGGCCTTGGCATCGGCATTGTTCTGGTGGGCGTGCTGATGGGTGCGACCACCGGCATCGTCGGGGCCACGGTCGTCACGCTCGGGTTGTTGACTCTGCCCGGCATGCTGCGCCGCGGCTACAACAAGGGTCTTGCCTGCGGCACGATCTGTGCGTCGGGCACGCTCGGCCAGATCATCCCGCCAAGTCTGATCCTGATCCTGCTGGCCGACATTCTGAACGAGTCGGTCGGCACGCTGTTCGCCGCAGCCATGATTCCAGGATTGATGCTGGCCGGCATCTATTGCGCCTACATTCTCGTCGTCGGTATGGTACGTCCGAACGACGTCCCGGCGATCCCGGCCGAGGAGCGCGCGCTGATGTCGCGCTCCGCGCTCGCCACCAAGCTCGTGAAGGTCGTGGCACCGCCGGTCGGGCTGGTCGGGGCCGTGCTGGGCTCGATTATCGCCGGCATCGCAGCGCCGTCCGAGGCCGCATCGATGGGCGCGCTCGGCTCGATCCTGATCACCGCGGTGACCGGCCGCCTCAACTGGCGGGTGCTGCGCGAGACCTGTCAGGCGACCGTCAAGACCACGGCGATGATGATGTTCATCCTGATGTGCGCGCAGGTGTTCGCGCTGGCGTTCCGTGGCCTGCAGGGCGAGAAGATCGTCCACGATCTCTTCGCGTTCCTGCCGGGCGGCATCAAGGCCGACATCTGGTTCCTGATGTTGATCATCTTCATCCTCGGTTTCTTCATCGAATGGATCGAGATTTCCTACATCGCCGTGCCGCTGTTCCTGCCGGTGTTCATGGCGGCCAATGTGGATATGGTGTGGCTGGCGGCGCTGATCTGCGTGAACCTCCAGACCTCCTTTCTCACGCCTCCGTTCGGCTGGGCGCTGTTCTTCCTTCGCGGCGTGGCCCCGCCCGAGGTCACGACCGGTGACATCTATCGGGGAGTCATTCCCTTCGTCGGGATGCAGGTCCTGGCGCTTGTCCTGGTGTTCGCCTTCCCCGGTCTCGCGACCTGGCTGCCGAAGGCGATTGGCTGGTGAGCAGGCGCGGCTGATTGCACCGCGTGATATGTTGCCGCCATGCCGATCACCCGTCGCGACTTTCTTAACGGCACAGCGCTGACCATTGCCACGGGGCTCACCCCCGCGGCGCGGCTTGGCGCGCAGCCTGCGCCGTATCCGCCGGCGCTCACCGGGCTCCGCGGCCAGCACTTAGGATCGTTCGAGGCAGCGCATGCGCTCGCCCGTGAAGGCCGCCGCTATGCTGTCGAAAGCGCCGCGATCGACGAGAGCTACGACCTCGTGGTGGTGGGCGCCGGCATCAGCGGGCTTGCGGCGGCTTGGTACTACCGCCGGGCGCGGCCCCAGGCCCGCATCCTGGTTCTCGACAACCACGACGATTTCGGCGGCCAGGCCAAGCGCAACGAGTTCACGCTCGATGGCCGCCGCATCATCGGCTATGGCGGCAGCCAGTCGCTGCAATCGCCGAACTCGCTCTATAGCACCGTCGCCAAGAGCTTTCTCCGCGATCTCGGCATCGACATCAAAAGGTTCGAGACGGCGTTCGACCGTGAGTTCTATCCTTCGCTCGGGCTGTCGCGCGGGACGTTCTTCAACCGCGAAGCGTTCGGCCGCGATGTGCTGGTGACCGGGGAGCCGGCGCGGGCCAATGCCGACGAGTATGCCCGCCGCAATGCCAGGACGCTGCAGGCGTTCGTCGCCGATTTTCCGGTTTCGCCGGAAAGCAGGGCGCAGATCCTTGCACTTTATGCCGGCGCCACCGACCCGCTGGCCGGCAAGTCAAGCGCCGAGAAACGAGCGATTCTGAAAGCCACCAGCTATCGCGACTACCTGATCAAGTTCTGCGGGTGCAGCGAGGAGGCCGCCAACTGCTTTCAGGGACGCCCGCTCGGATTCTATGGCCTTGGCAGCGACGCGGTGCCGGCGGCTGACGCACGCGATCTCGGCTATCCGGGCTTTGCCGGCCTCAACCTGCCGGGTGGCGCCAACTCGGCCTGGAGCGAGCCCTATATCTACCACTTCCCGGACGGCAACGCGGCGCTGCCGCGCATGCTGGTCCGCTCGCTCATTCCCGCCGTCGCACCGGGCAGCACGATGGAAGACGTGGTCGAGGCGCCGTTCGACTACGCGCGGCTCGACCAGGACGGAGAGGCGGTTCACGTGCGCCTGCAATCGACCTGCGTGAACGTCGCGCAGGCCGGTGACAGCGTGCGCGTTGCTTACGTTCGCGATGGTGCGTTGCGTCGGGCCGAAGCGCGCCATGTCGTGCTCGCCTGCTTCCACATGATGATCCCGCACATCATGCCGGAACTGCCCGCGCCGCAGCGCGCCGCGCTTGCCGGGAACGTCAAGACCCCGATCTGCTATACTAATGTGCTGATCCGCAATTGGCGTGCCTTCGCCAACCTCAAGGTTCAGTCGATCCACGCGCCGATGGGCTTCCACCATCAGGTGTCGCTCGACTTCCCGGTCAGTCTCGGCGGCTACAGGCATCCGCGCGATCCGTCCGAACCGATGCTGCTGCATCTGGTCCACGTGCCCGGCGCGCCGAACCAGGGGCTCGATGCACGCGCCCAGTTCCGTATCGGGCAAGGCAAGCTCTACGCGATGACTTTTGCGGATTTTGAGGCGCGCATTCGCGACGATCTCGATCGGATGCTCGGGCCGGGCGGCTTCAACAGCGGGCGCGATATCGTGGCGATCACCGTCAACCGCTGGCCGCATGGCTACAGCTACGTGGCCAATACGCTGTTCGATCCGGAAGACTACGACGATACGGTGCTCAAGTTGGCCCGGCGGCGATCCGGCAATGTCGCGATCGCCAATACCGACTCGGGCGGCGACGCCTGGGTGCATTTCGCGATCGATCAGGCGGAACGGGCGGTGAAGGAGCTGACGGGCTGATCGGCACGACTTACCGCCAATGACCCAGCAGGGGGCGGAACGAGTCGATTTCCGACACCATGAAATCGAACAAGGCCTGCACGCGCGGGACGTCGCGCAGGTCGGGATGCACCAGCAGATAGACGTGCGACATCGATTCCGGCACCGGGTCGAACACGCGGACCAGGTCTTCTTCCATATCGCCGACCTGCAGCGGCAAGGGCCCTATTCCGACGCCGGATTTCACGCTCAGCAGCATGCCGATCACGTGGTTGCAGCGCGCGGTCACGACCGGGTTGGGCACCAGCGAGCGAAACCATTTCGAGGCATGAATATTCTCCAGCGCGCCATCGAATACGATCATGGCATGGCGGTTGAGGTCGGTGGCGCCGTCCACGCGGCCATGGCGTCCGACATACGACCGGCTTGCATAGAGCGCCCATGGCGTGTCGGCGAGCTTCCTGCTGATGAGCGCGCTGTCCTTGCTTTCGCCGGCGCGCAAGGCGATGTCGGCCTCGCCCTTCGCGAGATCGAGGAACTGATCCGAGATCAGCAGGTCGACGCGCACGGAAGGGTAACGCGTGTGAAATACATCGAGCATCCGCGGGATGAAGCGGTACGCCATTCCCTCCGAGCATGTCAGGCGCACCGTGCCGCTCGGGGCGGTGTCGGTCGAAGCGATCTTGCGGTCGAAGCAGGTGATCGCGGTTTCCACGGCTTCGGCATGCGGGCGTAACTCTTCGCCGAAGGTGGTGAGCCGGTAGCCGACCGGCAGGCGCTCGACGAGTTTGCGGCCGACCGCCTCTTCCAGTGCGGCCATCCGGCGCTGCACCGTGGATTGGTTGACCCCCAGGTCCTTGGCCGCCGAGATCGTCGAGCCGGTGCGGGCGATGGCGAGAAAATAGCGAAGATCGTTCCAGTCGTAACTTGTCATCTGCAGCTTTGCGGCCGCGTCCGGCAAAAACGCGGCTGCCGTTCCCCCGATTGTCCCGTCTATATCCGTCGCCGGGAAGGCATCCTACGACGGAGACAGCTATGTCTTGTTTGAACTTGGATCATGCCACACGGCCGGCTGCCAAGGCCACGATTGCGTGGGGCATGGGATTTGCGATGTTTCTCAGCGCGGCTTATGCGCTGGTCATTCTTCTCGCGGTCGGATTCTGGCGCGCGGAAGCAGCGGGCCACGACCAGATCCAGCGCGGCAAATATCTCGTGACGCTCGGGCTTTGCACCGATTGTCACACGCCCGGCTATTTCTTCGGAAAGCCTGATGCGGCCCGTTTTCTAGGCGGCTCGGAAGTCGGCTTCGAAATTCCGGGACTCGGCGTGTTCCATGGCCCGAACCTCACCCCGGACAAGGAGACTGGGCTGGGGCACTGGAGCGCGGACGATATCGTCCGGGCGATCCAGACCGGAGCGCGTCCCGACGGCCGGGTTCTCGCGCCGATCATGCCTTGGCACGCGTTTGCCCAACTGACCGGCGATGATGCGCAGGCCGTAGCGGCCTTCCTCAAGAGCCTGCCGCCGGTGGCCAACAAGGTGCCGGGGCCGTTCGGTCCGGCCGATACGCCCACGTCGTTTGTGTTCAAGGTCGTGGCGCCGCCGCCGACGCAGTAGGCGGCGATTAAAGCGAAAGGGCCCGGCTTTTGGCCGGGCCCTTCGCATTTTGCCTTTGGGGCAGGCTTACATCATGCCGCCCATTCCGCCCATGCCGCCGCCCGGCATCGCCGGAGCCGAACTATCCTTCGGCACTTCAGCGACCATCGCCTCGGTCGTGACGAGCAGGCCCGCGACCGAAGCCGCGTCCTGCAGCGCACGCCGCACGACCTTGGCCGGGTCGACGATGCCCTTCTCGATCAGGTCGACATACTCGTCGTTCGCAGCGTCGAAGCCGAAGGTCTCGGACTTCGACTCCATGATCTTGCCGACCACGATCGAGCCCTCGACGCCGGCGTTTTCCGCGATCTGGCGGATCGGCGCTTCGATGGCGCGCAGCACGATGTTGATGCCGGCCTGGATGTCCGCGTTGTCGTTGGTCAGCTTGCCGACCGCCTTCTTGGCGCGAAGCAGAGCCGTGCCGCCGCCCGGAACGATGCCCTCTTCCACCGCAGCGCGGGTGGCGTTGAGCGCGTCCTCGACGCGGTCCTTCTTCTCCTTGACCTCGACTTCGGTCGCGCCGCCGACCTTGATCACGGCCACGCCGCCCGCGAGCTTGGCCAGGCGCTCCTGGAGCTTCTCACGGTCGTAGTCCGAGGTGGTCTCCTCGATCTGCGCCTTGATCTGCTGAACGCGGCCTTCGATGTCCTTCTTCTTGCCGGCGCCGTCGACGATCGTGGTCTTTTCCTTTTCGATCACGACCTTCTTGGCGCGGCCGAGCATCTGCAGCGTGACGTTCTCGAGCTTGATGCCGAGGTCTTCCGAGATGAGCTGGCCGCCGGTGAGGATCGCGATGTCCTCGAGCATCGCCTTGCGGCGGTCGCCGAAGCCCGGAGCCTTCACCGCCGCGATCTTCAGACCGCCGCGCAGCTTGTTGACGACCAGCGTGGCGATCGCCTCGCCCTCGACGTCCTCGGAGATGATCACCAGCGGCTTGCTGGTCTGCACCACCGCCTCGAGCAGCGGCAGCATGGTCTGCAGGCCCGAGAGCTTCTTCTCGTGCAGGAGGATGTAGACGTCCTCGAGCTCCGCGATCATCTTCTCGGCATTGGTGATGAAGTAGGGCGAGATGTAGCCGCGGTCGAACTGCATGCCCTCGACGATCTCGACCTCGGTGTCGAGCGACTTGGCTTCCTCGACCGTGATGACGCCTTCGTTGCCGACCTTCTGCATCGCGTCGGCGATCATCTTGCCGATCTGCTTGTCGCCGTTCGACGAGATGGTGCCGACCTGCGCGACTTCGGCGGACGAACTGACCTTCTTGGCGCGCTTCTCGACGTCCTTGAGGACGGCGGCGACGGCGATGTCGATGCCGCGCTTGAGGTCCATCGGGTTCATGCCGGCGGCGACCGACTTGGCGCCTTCCCGGACGATGGCCGCGGCCAGCACGGTCGCGGTGGTGGTGCCGTCACCGGCGTTGTCGTTGGTCTTCTGGGCGACTTCGCGCACCATCTGCGCGCCCATGTTCTCGAACTTGTCCTCGAGTTCGATCTCCTTGGCGACGGTCACGCCGTCCTTGGTGATGCGGGGCGCGCCGAACGACTTGTCGATCACCACGTTGCGGCCCTTGGGACCGAGCGTGACCTTGACGGCGTTGGCGAGGGTCTCCACGCCGCGCAGCATGCGGTCGCGCGCGTCGGTGGAGAAACGGACGTCTTTGGCGGACATTTCAATTCACTCCTGAAAAAACTCTGGATGGGTTGGTTTGGATTGGAGTCAGGCGATCACGCCCATGATGTCGGACTCCTTCATGATCAGGAGGTCCTCGCCGTCGAGCTTCACTTCGGTGCCCGACCACTTGCCGAACAGCACCCGATCGCCGGCCTTCAGATCCATCGGGATCAGCTTGCCGTTCTCGTCGCGGCCGCCGGGGCCCACGGCGACGATTTCGCCCTGCGAAGGCTTCTCCTGCGCGGTGTCGGGGATGATGATGCCGCCGGCGGATTTCGCCTCGGCGTCGATGCGCTTGACGACCACCCGGTCGTGCAGGGGACGGAACTTGAGCTTGGCCATGCTTTCCTCGTCGGCGCGTGAGCGCGGTGTTGAGAAGAAAAATCTTGTTTTGAGAAGCACTTAGCACTCCAATGAAAGAGTGCCAGATGCCGCGTTCGGAAATAGGGTTTTGACGCGGGGGTGTCAAGCCAAACCGCCCCATTCGTTAAGGAAGGCAGGCGGTTGGTTAACGCTGCGCGGAGCCGGTTGGGCGGATGCGGCCGGAGCGGTTACACTGGTCTGTCGGCGGTGGGGCCGATTAGAATCTGGTTAAATTTGTGTGGGTTAGAATGGACGACCGAAGCCGGGCGGACGGCTGTTGTTCACTCCCCAAGGCAGCAATGCTGCGCCGTCGCCGATCCGATGTAGAGCAGGGACCTCGTATGCGTGACCACCCTCGATCTCTCCCCATTGCGGCCTTTGCCGTCCTCGCCGCGGGCCTGGTGCTCGGCGGATGCAGCGGCATGAGCCTGCCGAGCTTCAGCGGCAGCGGTTCGGAGCCTGCGCCGCCTCCTGGCGCAGCTTCAGTCCCGTCCAAATACGCTCCGGAAGAGCTGATCGGCCGCTGGGGCTACACGTCCTATCAGAACGAGGCCGACCGGGCCCGCA
>Ga0247825_10003304_pt1 | contig 10637 bp, 10 predicted proteins | sample 13C_Vanillin_Day_FD_194413 | JGI IMG/M metagenome (GOLD analysis project Ga0247825, IMG submission 194413) | Soil microbial communities from agricultural site in Penn Yan, New York, United States - 13C_Vanillin_Day48 | ecosystem: Environmental > Terrestrial > Soil > Agricultural land | place... | reverse complement strand
GTGAAAACGCCGCGGGTGGTGTGCACATCGTGCACGGTTCCCGAGACCTTGTGCAGTTCGGTGACCGCGGCGTTTTCACAGACGACTGCGCCCGCGGCAACGGCCGCCGCCGCCAGGCCGTGCGCGAACTTCCCGACGTGCAGTCCTGCTCCCAGCGGATCGAGCATCGCTCCGTGATAAAAATCGGAGCCGATTTCGCTGTGAATTTCGGACTTCGGGATGGTGATGACGTCGTAGTCGGCCAGGGCGGCCAGCTGCTCCTGCGACTTCAGCATTCCCTCGTAGTGGGAGGGATGAAAGGCCAGCGACAGTTTCCCGAACCGCTGGAAGTCGCACTCGATGCCGTAGTTGTGCACCAATTTTTCGATGGTGTCGATGGCATCGTTGTACTCGCGGAACATTTCCACGGCACGGGTACCCCCGTAGCGCTTCACCGCGGTGTTGAAGCCGATCGCCAATCCCGTGGTCGCCATCCCTCCGTTGCGGCCGGATGCGCCCCAACCGACTGTATGCCGTTCGAGGACAGCAACGCTCGCTCCTTGGTTGGCGAACTCGACGGCCGCGGAGAGCCCGGTGAATCCGGCGCCGATGACGGCGACATCGACCTCGTCGGGCACCGGCGTCCGGCGGTAGTCGCCGGAGGGCTCAGCAGTATCGAGCCAATAGGGGATGAGTTTCACGATTGACCTTTCGCCTTGCCCGCGGATCAGAGACCGAGGAGTTTGTTGAGCTCGTCGAGAGAATCGACGGTGGTGTAGTCGTAGCCCGCGGTGATGGGGTCGTAGCCACGGTCCAGCAACACCAGGTTCCGGAAGCCCATGTCGTGCATGGGCATCATGTCGTACCGTGTGTGCGAGGAGACGTGGAGGAAGTCCTCCGGCTTGGCGTTCAGGGTGTCAAGCATGTACTCGAACGCCTGGTAGCGCGGCTTGTAGGCCTGGGCCTGCTCGGCGGTGTAGACGGCGTGGAAGTCTGCACCAAGCTTCGGAACGCTGATGTCCAGGAAGCTGTCGTCTGCGTTGGACAGGATCACCAGCTTGTAGTTCTCGCCCATGAGCTTCAGCGGAGTCGGCACGTCCTCGTGGGCAACCCAGCCGCGTACCGCCTCAGCGAACTGTGCGCCGGCGCCTTCGGTCGGCCCGATGCCCCACCGCTTGCACACCCGGTCGAAGGAATCCTGAAGGATCTGCTCGTAGGGCTTGTAGTCGCCGCAGACCTCGTCGTACCGGTACCCGCGGAATACCTTTTTGAACGCGGGCCACTGCTCTTCAGGGAGACGGCCCGCGAGCAGCCGGCGGGTGGTGGGATCGATGTCGAAGTTGATGAGCGTGCCGTAGCAGTCGAAGGAGACGTACTTCGGCCGGAAAGTCGTGTCTGCCATGGTTATCCGTTTCAGTGAAGGGGAAGCAGTGGCCAATGCGGGAACCACTGCCGTCCCCGGGTGAAGGCGGAGTTGCGGGCGGTCGTCGCCGCCTTTGCGCAGGACTCCGCTGCCTGCTAGAACGACCCTAAGCCGCCAAATTGTCAATTGTCAACAGTTTGCTATCGGCGTAGTGTGATGCACTGCACCGCCGGAATCGATTGTGAAGAACGTCGCTGTTAACTGTCGACAATCTGGGGTGGAAGTGGTTGGATGAGTCCTATCCGGAAGTGCAGATGCCCCCACGCACACGCCCCGCGACCTGCGGCGACGGGATACGCACCCGGCCGGGAGTCTGAGAACCCGCGATCCGTTCAGCGCACCCTCTTCCGCTGAAATCATTCGAAGGAAACCCATGAAGACAAGAACTAGAGTCCAGGCCGCAGCGGTCGGCGTCGCCCTCCTGGTGGCCCTGAGCGCGTGCAGCACCGCCGACAGCGACGGGGCCGCGGGCTCGACGTCGAATACGGCCGATATCTCCGAGGGCGTACAGGCGGACCCCGCCGCGGTCGCACTGTTGCCCGCCTCATACAAGGACAAGGGCGAACTGACGGTGGCGATGGACCTCCACTACCCGCCGACCACCTTCCTTGCCGACGACAGCAGCACCCCGATCGGCCTCAACCCCGACGTCGCCCGTCTGGTGGCCAAGAAGCTCGGACTCGGGCTGAAGTTCGTCAACACCAGTTTCGACACCATCATTCCCGGCATCGAGGGTGACCGATTCGACTTCACCGCCACCTCCATGTCCCCCACGCCCGACCGGCTCAAGGTGCTGGACATGATCGACTACTTCAACGGCGGGGTGTCCGTGGCCGTTGCCGCCGGAAACCCACTGGGCCTGAGCAATGACAACCTGTGCGGCAAGAACATTGCCGTGACGAAGGGCTCGAACGCGCAGCTCAAGCACCTGCCCAACATCTCCGAATGGACGTGCGTGTCCCAAGGAAAGCCGGCGATCAATGGCATCACCCTGCCCAACGTCCAGGAGGCGCTGACCCAGCTGTCCTCCAAGCGGGTCGACGGCGTCTTCTACGACACCCCCGCCCTGGTATGGGCACAAACGCAGCAGCCCAACGCGATCACCGTCCTCACTCCCCAGGTCGACACGCGTTCGGAGCACATCGTCACCGTCGCCCTCAAGAAGGGATCACCGCTGACCCCCGCACTGCAGGCGGCCGTTCAATCCGTCCTGAACAGCCCCGAATACCAAGAGTCGCTCTCCAACTGGGGTCTCACCGCCGGAAGCATCACCGACGCCAAGCTCAACTAGGGAGAGACCATGGTGCAACTGACTACGCACGGAAGTAACCCGACGATGAACGGAATGGATCCCGCCCTCAAACCGAGGCTCCGGCGGCGAAGTGTGTTCGAGTACGCGGCCTGGGCGGTGTGCATCCTGCTCGCCCTGGGCCTCGTCGTTTCCGTCTCGACCAATCCCAACTTCCAGTGGGATGTGGTCGCCAAATACTTCACCAATGAGTCGATCCTGCGCGGGCTGGTACTGACGATCTACTTGACGGTTGCCAGCATGGCCCTCGGAACGCTGTTGGGGCTGATTCTGGCGATCATGCGGTCCTCGAGCATCAAACCGGTTGCCGCAACGGCAGGGGTATACATCACCTTCTTCCGTGGCACCCCGGTGCTGGTGCAGCTGATTTTCTGGTTCAACATCGCCGCGCTGTATCCGAACCTGTCGATCGGCGGCACGGATATCGACGTCAATGCCCTGATCACCCCGATCACGGCCGCGGTCGTCGGCCTGACGCTCAATCAGGCGGCGTACATGGCGGAGATCATCCGCGGAGGGTTCTCCTCGGTGGGCAAGGGGCAGATCGAGGCCGCCGACTCTCTCGGTATGAGCAGCGCGATGAAGATGCGCAAGGTCATCATTCCCCAGGCGATGCCCTCGATCATTCCGGCGACCGGAAACCAGGTCATCGGAATGTTCAAGGAGACCTCCCTGGTCAGCGTGCTGGGCGTCGCGGAGCTGCTCCAAAGCGCACAGCTGATCTACGCGCGCACCTACGAGACCATCCCGCTCCTGATCGTCGCCAGCCTGTGGTACCTGGTGATGACCCTCATTCTGAGCTACCCGCAATCCCAGCTCGAGAAGAAATACTCCCGTTCGACTTCCAGACTTCCCCGGAAAGCGAAGAAGGTTGTGCTGACAGACCCGGAAGGTATTGCACGATGACTTGCGACGGTACGGTTCACGGCCGTGGGATCCGTAAATCCTTCGGCTCCAAGACAGTTCTGCAGAACATCGATCTCGACATCGCCAGCGGTGAGATCTGCTGCATCATCGGCCCCAGCGGATCCGGAAAATCGACCCTGCTGCGCTGCGTCAACGGCCTCGAGACGGTCGATCTGGGAGTGTTGAAGGTCAACGGAGAGCACTTCGGCTACTACGAAACCGACACCGCATTCCACGCCCTGAGCCGCAAACGCCTCGCCGAGCAACGCACCAAGGTCGGCATCGTCTTCCAGCAGTTCAACCTGTTTCCCAACATGACTGCCCGGGACAACATCATGGCCGGTCCCGTACTGGTCAAGCACGGTGACAAGCAGCAGGCAGCCGAGCAGGCGCAGCAACTGCTGGCGAGCGTCGGACTGAGCGGGTTCGGCGGCCACTATCCCGCGCAGCTGTCCGGAGGCCAGCAACAGCGCGTGGCCATCGCGCGGGCGTTGGCCATGGATCCGCAGATCATGCTGTTCGACGAGCCGACCAGCGCCCTCGACCCCGAAAAGGTCGGTGAAGTCCTCGCCGTCATGAAGGACCTGGCACAAAAAGGCATGACCATGATCGTGGTCACCCACGAGATGGGCTTCGCACGCGAGGTAGCGGACACCCTGCTGTTCATGGACGAAGGCTGCATCGTCGAACGCGGAGACGCCCGCGAGGTCCTCGCCCACCCGAAGGAACGACGGACCCAGGCCTTCCTGGAAAGGGTGCTCTGACCACGATGGACGGACAACTAGCCGTCATCGGACTGGGCAGCATCGGAAGCATGGCATTGTGGCAGGCTTCCCGCTCCTCGGGCTCGGTGGTCGGATTCGAAGCACAATCGCCGGGCCATGCCCGCAGCGCCGTCGGCGGTGACACCCGCCTGTTCCGCATGCTGTATCGAGGGACGCCCAGCTACTACCCCATCCTCGAACGCTCCCGCCGCCTCTGGGCCGAGCTCGAGGCCGACTCAGGTCAGCATGTCCTGACGCGCTGCGGCGGATTGTCCATCGGAACGGTAGACGGCCCCTACCTTCCGCACCTGCTCGACACCACCCGGATCAACGGGGCCGACCACGAAATCTTGAGCCGCGAACAGATGGCCGAGCGGTACCCACAGCACAACCTCCGGCCGGACGACCACGCGGTGTTCGACCCCCATGCAGGCGCCCTGCGGACCGACCGTGCGGTCACCGCGGCGGTGGCCGCCGCACAGGCGAACGGGGCAACAGTCCTGACCAACACCCCGATCGACGACATCCGGGAAACCGACGACGGCGTGGTCGTCACCGCCGGCCACAATTCCTGGACGTTCGAGAAAGTCATCGTCTCCTCGGGCGGCTGGTCCCGGCGCCTGATGCCCGATTACCTGAAGGCGGTCACCGAAACACGGCGAATCTTCCTGTCCTGGTTCGTGGCCCGGGACGCCTCCGAATTCTCCCCGGACAGGTTCCCGATCTTCATCCGCATCTCCGGAGAGCGCTCCATGTACGGGGCCCCCAGCGTCGACGGGGTAACCGTCAAGGCCACCCTGGACGGTCGCGGAGCCCCCACACCTACCGATACGGCTGGGATGAAGAAACCGCGGTCACCTTCGCCCTGAAGGAACTCGATCACCTCCTGCAGACCATCAGCACCCCCGCCGATACCGCCGGCTTCATCATCGAACCCGTCCTCGGCGACGGCGGCTACATTCCCACCCCTGTCGCCTTCCTGCAGGGGTTGCGCGAACGCGCCGATCGGCACGGCATCGTGTTCATCGTCGACGAAGTCCAGGCGGGTGTCGGGCGCACCGGCAAGTTCTGGGGACACGACTGGGCCGGGATCCGGCCGGACGTCGTCATCACCGCGAAGGGCCTGGCCAGCGGTTTCCCCATCTCCGCGATCGCCGCCTCCACCGAACTGATGTCCAAGGCATGGCCGGGCTCCCAGGGTGGCACGTACGGTGGCAACGCCGTCGCCGCCGCCGCCGGCGTCGCCACCCTCGGCGTCATCGAACGCGAGAACCTGGTGTGGAACGCCCACCTTCGGGGCGAGGAGCTGCGCGCGGGCCTGGAGAGCCTCCACACCGACTTCGCCGGAATCGGGAACATCCGCGGCCACGGGCTGATGCAGGGCGTCGAATTCACCACGGCCGACAATGCCCCCGACGCGGCGCTGGCCCTGGCCGTGCAGCAGGCCGCCGTCACCGAAGAACTTCTCCTGCTGACCTGCGGTCCGTACGGGAACGTCATCCGCATCATCCCGGCGCTCAATGTCACCAGCGACGAAATCCAAAGCGGCCTGACCAAATTCACTCAGGCGCTGAAGACAGCCACCACCTAGACACCCATTCCCACGGGTTCCGTCGGCGACGAATCACCGTCCACACGGGCCTGTTCATCGACGGCGTCTGGCGGAAGGCCGCCAGCGCCGCCACCTTCACCGTGGAAAACCCGGCAACACACGAAGTCATCGCCGAGGTCGCCGACGGCGGACTCGACGACGCCCTCGACGCCATCGCGGCAGCCGGACGCGCACAGGCGACGTGGGCCACCTCCACCCCGCGCGAACGCGCGGACATCCTGCGCCGCGCCTTCGACCTGGTCAATGCCAACACCGACCGGCTCGCCGCCATCATCACCGCCGAGATGGGCAAACCTCTCGCCGAAGCCAAGGGCGAAGTCGCCTATGGCGCCGAGTTTCTTCGCTGGTTCTCCGAGGAGGCCACTCGTATCGGCGGAGACCACACCACCTCGGTCGACGGCAAGACCCGAATCCTGATCACCAAAGAGCCGGTGGGAACCTGTGTGCTGGTGACGCCGTGGAACTTCCCGCTGACCATGGGCATCCGCAAGATCGCCCCGGCGATTGCCGCCGGATGCACGATGGTATTCAAGCCCTCGGAACTGACACCCCTGACGTCCCTGGCCCTGGTCGACATCTTCCAGCAGGCCGGCCTGCCCGACGGTGTCCTCAACGTCGTCACGACCTCCAACGCCGCCGACGTCGTGGAGCCGTGGATGAGCAGCGGAATCGCGCGCAAGGTCAGCTTCACCGGGTCTACCGCGGTCGGCAAGATCCTGCTCCGCCACGCTGCGGAGAACGTCATGCGCTCCTCCATGGAGCTGGGAGGCAACGCCCCCTTCATCGTCCTGGCCGACGCAGACGTCGAGCGCGCCGTCGACGGCGCCATGATCGCCAAGATGCGGAACATGGGCGAGGCATGCACGGCCGCGAACCGCTTCTTCGTACACCGTTCCCTGGCCGAAGAATTCGGTGAGAAATTCGCCAAGAGAATGGCCGAGCTACAGGTAGGCAACGGCGCCCTGGAAGGAACCGAGGTCGGCCCCCTCATCGAACAGGCCGGCCGGGACAAGGTCGAGGAGCTGGTCGCCGACGCCCTCGCCAAGGGCGCCCGTGTTCTGACCGGCGCCACTCGCCCACAGGGACCGGGGTACTTCTACACTCCCACTGTCCTGACGGACGTCCCCCTCGATGCGAAACTGATGACCACCGAGATCTTCGGCCCGGTCGCGGCGATCACCCCCTTCGACAGCGAGGACGAAGCGGTGCACCTGGCAAACGACACCGACTGGGGTCTTGTCGGGTATGTATTCACCGAAAACGTCGACACGGCCATGCGCTTTTCCTCCGCGCTGGAAGTGGGAATGGTCGGCCTCAATACGGGACTCGTGTCGAATCCGGTAGCACCGTTCGGCGGTGTCAAGCAGTCCGGACTGGGACGCGAAGGCAGCAAGATCGGAATCGATGAATACCTCGAGTACAAGTACACCGCAATGGCGCGTTAGATCGCTTTGCGCCAATGAATGAGATAAGGGAAATTCCATGGAGACCCCGGAGGGACTGCTTGTATTAGAGGGACGACCCACGGCACAATTGATTGCCGATCATCTACGGGAACAGATTATTCAAGGGGTCTTCCGACCCGGTCAGCAGATCAACGAATCCGTCCTGGCAAGCCACCTGCACACGTCCAGGGGACCAGTCCGCGAAGCACTCCAGCGGCTGGCCCAGGAGGGAATACTCGTCAGTTTGCGGAACCGCGGCGTCTTCGTTCCGGAGCTGTCGATCGACGACATCAAAGAGATCTACGCCGTCCGCGAGGCGGTGGAATCAGCTTCCGCAAATATCCTCCTGACCGCCGGACAAGAAGATATCAACCGCACCTGCCAATTCCTGAAAGAGACCCTGACAGAAATGGCGGCGCAGGTTGATATGTCGGACTGGCAAGCGCTCACCCGACTGGATATGAAATTCCACACCTCATTTGTCGAAGGGACAGGAAACTCGCGCTTGATCCGGATTTACGACACTCTCGTAGCCGAATCGAGGATGTGCATTCTCAACCTTCGAGTCTCTTATCCTCGCGTGGACGTGCTGGTCCAGGAACACCAGAATCTCCTGGACTTGCTGGAAGCCGGCGACACCGAAGGACTCCAGCAGGCCATCAGTCGTCACATGCGCAAGGCCGTCGACGATCTCACCGCAACAACACGCCAGGAGTAACTGAGGCCGAAAACCTCGTCACGCCTGGGCGAGGACTGCAGTCGGTTCGTCGGCAGTCCGCACTCGCGGACGGATGTCGCCGGGAACCGAGCGACCCCGGGCGGTTGGCATTCCGTGCCGGTACAACCGCACACCGCATGAGGCGGCACGTGGTGATCAACGGTATCGGCGCTCTCGCGGCCCGCGGTAGCCCTCCAGAGACATGCAGACGACGGCGATGTCCCATCCACCCATGCCCGATGCGGATTCCTCGAAACAGCAAGTAAGAGAAAGCAATTCCGCGCCTCAGGCCTATCGCAGATTGTTGACAATCGCTAGGATAGGTTTCGTACCACCCCATCAAAGGCACGTCAGCCAAGGGCGCAGCCCAAGAACGGAGTAACCATGGTCAAGGCGACCGTCATGAGTGATGCAACAACTGCGGACCCCGGGAAGCACATCCTCAAGTCCACATCCACAACTCCCGGTCAGACCGAAGTGTCCCAAGGCCTTTGGGACGGAAACGGCCTGAGGACGGGGATCTGGGAGGTCACTCCGGGAACGTTCACGAGCACCCGGGACGGCTACAACGAGATTTGCCAGATCCTGAGTGGAACCGCCACCATCACCGAATCGAACGGCAACAGCTTCGACATCGGCCCCGGCTCGCTGTTCGTGACGCCCGCCGGCTGGGAGGGCACCTGGACCATCCACACGACGCTCCGCAAGATGTGGGTTGTGCAGGACATTTCGGGCGCAGTCGACTGATCGGCAGAACTGAAACAGCACCACGCCGCAGAAGAGCAGGCCAGATCCCGTGGATCTTGTCTGCTCTTCTGGCTGTGTGCCGTCTGACGCTCCAGGAGATTCCAAGTCGGCGCACCCGCCAGCCACCCACTCATCGAACTCCTCACCACCTGAAGGAAGCCGTTGATGTCCACGCCCCTGCACGATCTCGCCCTCCGCGATCTCGACATCGAGCTTGCCCGGTGCCACGCTGACTACGCGGCACTGCAGGCCCAACAGCTCGCTCTCGACATCACCCGGGGCAAGCCGGCACCAGAACAGCTCGACCTGTCCGCAGCGATGCTCGCCCTACCCGGTGACGGTGACTACGTGATCGACGGGATCGATTGCCGCAACTACGGTGATCTCGCCGGATTGCCCGCGCTGCGTGAGCTGTTCGGTGAGGTGCTCGATATCGCACCCGCGAACCTGATCGCCGGAGGCACCTCGAGCCTGGAAACCATGTATGACGTCCTGTCGTTCGCCTGGATCCACGGCACGGGCGCGACGAGCCCCGCCTGGTCCTCCGAACCGGTGAAGTTCCTGTGCCCCGTGCCCGGCTACGATCGGCATTTCGCCATCACCGAGTCGTTCGGCATCGAGATGATTCCGATTCCGCTGCTCTCCGATGGCCCCGACACCGCTACGATTCGCGAGTTGGTCGCCGCGGATCCTCAGATCAAAGGAATTTGGTGTGTACCCACCTATTCCAATCCGAGCGGAGTGACCTACTCCGAGCAGGTCACTCGCGAACTGCTGAGCATGGACACCGCCGCCCCCGATTTCCGTATCTTCTGGGACAACGCATATGCGGTCCATCCCTTGACCGGTGATGCCCCGCCGGTTCTCGATGTCCTGAGTATCGCCGACCAGGAAGGCCATCCCGACCGGCCGTACGTGTTCGCCTCGACCTCGAAGATGACCTTTGCCGGAGGTGGAGTGAGCTTCTTCGCCGGCTCACCCGACAACGTCGCGTGGTACCTGGGTCATCTCTCGCAAAAGCGCATCGGACAGGACAAACTCAACCAACTGCGGCACGTTCGGTTCTTTGTCGATGCCGCCGGTGTTCGCGCCCACATGCGCAAACACCAGCAGATTCTCGCACCGAAGTTCGACCTGGTGACTTCCACCCTGCAGCGGGAATTGGGTAACTCCGGCATCGCGTCGTGGACGCAGCCGTCCGGAGGTTACTTCGTCAATCTCGAAGTGTTCCCGGGCACGGCCAAGCAGGTGGTGGCCCTGGCACACGCGGCCGGCATCACGCTCACGTCCGCCGGTTCCGCTTTCCCGTCCGGCGACGATCCTCGGGACAGCCACATCCGGTTGGCCCCAACCTTGCCATCGGAGCAGGAGTTGCGTCTTGCCGTGGAGGGTTTGTGCACCTGCATCCGATTAGCGGCCGCCGAACTCGTTCGCCGCAACCACCGCGCCGGTGCGTCCCGAGAATCTGCGCCGGTGTAGCCGCCGCGGGGGGCAGCAAGTGCTACTCACCCACCCCGCTAGGCCGTGGGTTAGACGAGTTTCGTCGGCCGCCGCCGTGAGTGAGATCGCCGAGGTTCGCCGGCTGCTCTCCATGTCGCGGCTCGTGACATTGTCCGGTGTCGGGGGCGTGGGAAAGACCAGGCTCGCACTGCGGGTCGCCGCCGAGTCCAGTCGCGCGTTCGACGACGGTGTGTGGTCGGTCGGGTTGGGCGAACCGAACGACCCGGGCACGGT
>Ga0247825_10003303_pt1 | contig 10640 bp, 9 predicted proteins | sample 13C_Vanillin_Day_FD_194413 | JGI IMG/M metagenome (GOLD analysis project Ga0247825, IMG submission 194413) | Soil microbial communities from agricultural site in Penn Yan, New York, United States - 13C_Vanillin_Day48 | ecosystem: Environmental > Terrestrial > Soil > Agricultural land | place... | reverse complement strand
AAAAAATCAACCAGATGTGCTTGCAGTTCGCGGCCGCGGAGCTCGAGTCGTTTCACCGCGTCAAGCGCGCCTTCGACGAGCACGGTTTACTCAACCCCGGGAAAGCCGTGCCGACGCTGCATCGCTGCGCGGAGTTCGGGCGGATGCACGTGCACGCGGGGCAGGAGAAATTTCCCGACTTGCCCCGCTTTTGATACTGAACCGCCAGGACGCCAAGACCGCCACGAAGGACCAATTTAGTTTCTGCACCGCCGAGGCGCCGAGAGAAGCAAGCAGAAGTGATTTCATATAAGGAAGCGTGCATGTCTCTTGTAAGGTTCTCGCGGCGTCTCGGCGGTTCAATGAGTGATTTTGCATTTCCTGTCGGTTTTGTCGCCTTGGCGGTTCAATTCTTGGTGTTGCTTATCTCGCCGCCCCGGCGGTTTTGTATTTTCCGCGTCCCGACGGTGCATGGAAACTGAAGTCCAGCGGTTGAGCGAAGCGATCCGGGACGCGGCGGCGCACGAGCGCCCGTTGTGCATTCGCGGTGGCGGTACCAAGGCGTTCTATGGCAGCCGCGTGCACGGGCACGAGCTCAGCACGACGGCGTATTGCGGCCTCGTATCCTACGAACCGACCGAGCTCGTCCTGACGGCGCGGGCGGGCACGCCGCTTGCGGAAGTCGAAGCCGCGCTGGCCGAAAAGGGACAGGCGCTCGCGTTCGAGCCGCCGCACTTCGCAACCGGCGCCACGCTCGGCGGATGCGTGGCTGCCGGCCTCTCCGGCCCCCGGCGGCCCTACGCGGGCGCCGTGCGCGACTTTGTGCTGGGCGTTCGCCTGCTCGACGGCAACGGCACGGACCTGCGCTTCGGGGGGCAGGTGATGAAGAACGTCGCCGGCTATGACGTCTCCCGGGTCATGGCGGGCTCGCTCGGCACGCTCGGCTTGCTGCTGGAGATCTCCCTGAAGGTACTGCCCGCCGCGCCGGTCGAAAACACACTCCGCCTGGCCTGCAGCGAGGCCGAGGCATTGTCGAGAATGAACGAATGGGCGGGACAGCCGCTGCCCCTGTCGGCAACGGCCTTTTTCGACGGCCATCTCTTCGTACGGCTGTCCGGCGCCGGGGTCGCGGTATCGGCATCGGCCACGAAGATAGGGGGCACGCAGATGGAGGCCGGAGCGGCACGGGAATGGTGGACCGGCGTGCGCGAGCATACCGCCGGGTTCTTTGCAGGCGCCCAACCCTTGTGGCGATTGTCGGTACGCTCGACCGCCGCCCCGCTCGACCTTCCCGGCCGTCAGCTGATCGAATGGGGCGGCGCGCTGCGCTGGCTCAAGTCCAATGCCGATGCGGCGCTCATCCGGCAAGCGGCTGTCCGGGCCGGCGGCCATGCCACGCTGTTCCGCGGAGGCGACCGGGCGGCGGGCGCCTTTCATCCCCTCCCACCCGCCTTGATGAACCTTCATCGCCGCCTGAAGCAGGCGTTCGACCCGGCGGGCGTGCTGAATCCGGGCCGGCTCTATCCCGACCTGTGAGAATGCGCGAAGCGTGATTGGCGAATGGTGAATCGAGCAAGAAAAGCCGATGCTTGTTGCAGAGTCGAATCACGACTCACGATTCACGACTCACGGCATTAGCATGCAAACCCACCTCGCCGATTTCATCCGCGACACGCACGAAGGGCAAGAGGCGAATGCCATTCTGCGGAAATGCGTCCACTGCGGGTTCTGCAACGCCACCTGCCCGACCTACCAGCTCCTCGGTGATGAGCTCGACGGACCGCGAGGCCGGATCTATCTCATCAAGCAGGTGCTCGAAGGTTCCGCGCCCACGGCGCGCACGCAGCTGCATCTGGACCGCTGCCTGACCTGCCGTGCCTGCGAAACCACCTGCCCCTCCGGCGTCGAGTACGGCCGGCTGGTGGACATCGGCCGCGAGCTGGTGGAGCGGCGCGTTTCCCGGAGCGCGGCCGCGTCGGCGTGGCGGCGAGCCCTGATGACCGTCATTCCGCGGCGCGCGCTGTTCCAGCCGCTGCTCGCGCTGGGGCGCATGACGCGACCTTTCCTTCCTGCCGGCCTCAGGCGAAAAGTGCCTCCTGCGCCGGCGCGACCGAGGCCATGGCCCGTTTCCGCGCATCCGCGCAGGATGCTCGTGCTGGACGGCTGCGTGCAGCCGGCGCTTTCACCCGCGACCAATGCGGCCGCCGCGCGCTTGCTCGACCGGCTGGGGATTTCCCTCGTGCGCGCCGCGAATGCCGGCTGCTGCGGCGCCGTGTCGTTTCATCTCAACAAGCAGGCCGAGGCGCTCGACACCATGCGCGGGCTGATAGACGCCTGGTGGCCGCAGATCGAGCAAGGCCTAGAAGCGATCGTCATCACCGCCAGCGGTTGCGGCGTCACTGTCAAGGAGTACGCCCATTTGTTCCGGCACGATCCGGTCTACGCCGCGAAGGCGCAGCGCGTTTCCGAACTGTCGAAAGACATCAGCGAAGTCATCGCCGCCGAAAGCGCCAGGCTGAAACCGCTCCTGGCCCGGCACGTCGGATTCATCGCTCGTCAACGAGTCGCTTTTCATGCACCCTGCTCGCTCCAGCACGGCCTGAAAAGGAAAGGGACCGTCGAATCCCTGCTGACGGAACTGGGTTTCCCCCTGACCGGAGTGCCCGACGCGCACCTGTGCTGCGGCTCGGCGGGAACCTACTCCATACTCCAGCCGGCGCTGTCGCAGCAGCTGCTGCGGAACAAGATCGCCGCACTGAGCAGTGGGAGGCCGACCGCCATATTGACCGGGAACATCGGCTGCCAGGCGCACCTGCAGTCGGCAACGGAGTTGCCCGTCCGGCACTGGATCGAAGCGCTGGATGACGCCTTGCCGCCGGCGGATTGATTGCTGTCCAATACAACGGAGGAGAATCCATGCGAATGATCACGAGAGCGGTATGCGGCATCCTGCTCGCGTCCGGATTGATTTCCGCGCCGGCTGCTCAGCCCTTTCCCGGCAAGACCATGCGCATGGTCGTACCGACCCCGCCCGCGGGTTCCGCCGACATTCTCGGCCGGCTGCTCGCGGAGAACCTGCAGAAGCGCCTCGGTCAGACCGTGATCACGGAAAACCGCGGTGGCGCCGGACAGACCATCGGCGCGGCCTACGTCGCGAAGGCCGATCCCGACGGCCACACGCTGCTGCTCGCCACGGTCACCTACACGACGAGCGCGGCGATCTATACCCGGCTGCCCTACGATCCGCTCACCGACCTCGCGGGCGTGGCCATGGTGGGCGTCGGGCCGCTGCTGGTGACGGTGCATCCGTCGCTTCCCGTGACCTCGGTAAAGCAGTTGATCGCGCTGGCAAGATCGCGCCCGGGCGCGCTCAACTACGGCTCGGCGGGTGCGGGTACCATCCCCCACCTCGCAACGGAGCTCTTTGCGGGCAGCGCGAAGGTCGACATCGTGCACGTCCCCTACAAGGGCATCGCCCCGGCGGTCACCGCGGGGGTCGCGGGCGAAGTCCCCATCCTGTTTGCGAGCACGCCTTCAGCCGGACCGATGGTGAAGGCGAAGCGGCTGCGCGCGCTCGCCGTGACCACGGCCAGGCGCTCCTCTTTCATGCCCGAGCTGCCTTCGCTTGCGGAGGCAGGCGTTCCCGGCTACGACGTTTCCACGTGGTGGGCTGTGCTCGCCCCCGGAAAGACGCCCGTCGCCGTCGTCAACCGCCTCAACGAGGAGATACGCCGGATACTGGCGGCGGAGGAAGTGAAAGCCATCGTGGTGAGCAATGGCGCCGAGCCGGTGCTGGATCTGCCGGCCGACAAGTTCAATGCCCAGCTGAAGAACGAGATAGCGACCTGGCGCAGGATCGTGAAGGAGCGCCGGATCGAGACGCAATGATGCGCCGCTAGCGCGCCAGGCCCAGCTCGCGCAGCACGCGCCCCAGGAATTCACGCTCGGAATCCAGGAAGTCGCGCGTGTCCGCGCCGCCCTTGTAGGCGGCCGTCCAGTAATTCTCCGCGAGGCCCTCGACCCAGGCCGGCGTTGCGACGGCGGCGGCAAGAACCTGTTCCCAGTAGGCGGCCGCCTCCGGCTGCATGCCCGCCGGGCCGATCAGGCCGCGCCATTGCCCGATCACGCACGGGATCGACTGCTCCGCCCACGTTGGAACGTCCGCGAACGCGCCGCCCATTCGCCGCGACGCCGACACCGAGAACGCCCGCAACGCGCCCGCCTCCAGCGCCTTTACCGCGCTCACCGCCGAGACCGCGCCCGCGTCCGAACACCCTTCCACCACGTCGGCGACTGCATGGAGCGCCGACTCGAACACGCGGAGCTTCAATGACTTCGGCTCGCCCCCGAGATGGCGCACGATCTGCCCCAGGGCCACATGGTTGGTGGTACCGATGGCGGTCGCGATCGCGATCGTCAACTCGCCCGCATCCCTCGAGAGGCTGCCCAGGAAGTCGGCGCCGGTGCGCAGCCGCGAGTCCGGACGTGCCACAAACGCGAGGTACTCGGTGTACAGCGTCGCGATCGGCGTCAGCGCGGCATGGTCGAAATCGGTCACGCCCATGAGCTTGTTGGTGATGAGTGGCGCCGCGCTCACCGAGAGCACATGCGGGTCGGCGGCTCGCCGGCGCAGGGCGTCCCACGCGTTGCCCCCGCCCTTGCCCGGGATGTTGACGAGCCGCATCGGGACCTCGACCAGCCGTTCCGATTCGAGCACGCGCATCAACGCGCGCGCCGGACGGTCCTGCCCGCCGCCGGGCGGCGTGCCGACGATGATTTCGACTTCGGATCGGGGCCGCCAGCTCGAGCGCGGCGGGGTGCTGGCGACCATGGCGCAACCGATTCTAATCCATGCGGCTTGTACTTTTGGAGCGGGAGGCGTACCATGCGGCACGAAACGTTCGACGGCATGCCGGGGTTGTACTTTTCCGCCGGCAGGAGTACGATCCGTCGCGGCACAATCGGGAGGGCGCAGTCACGATACTCCAGCTGAATCCGCGCACCGCCTCGCGCATGCTGAACGTGCGTCGCATCGGCCAGCCGCCCCAGGCGCGCGGCGAAAAGGCCACCTCGCTGAACGTTCCGGTCTACGAGGCCGAGTTATGGACCAGCCGTCAGCGCCAGGCGAGCCCCATCCACGAGATCTCCTATCGGGCCTGCTTCAAGCCGCAGCTGCCCGCGTATTTCATCGAGCGGCTGACGCGCGAGGGCGATGCCGTCTACGACCCGTTCAGCGGGCGCGGCACCACCGCGGTGGAGGCGGCGCTGCGCGGGCGCAGCGTGGTGCTGAACGACATCAACCCGCTGTCGGTCATCCTGACCTATCCCCGCCTCGAGCTGCCCAGCGTCACCGAGGTCGACAAGCGGCTGCGCTCGCTGCGCTTTGCGGCCCGCCCCCGCGGAGAGATCGACCTGTCGATGTTCTTCCACCCCGATACCGAATACGAGATCCTCGGGCTGCGGGAATACCTCTACCGGAGGCTCTGCAACAATGACGAGGACAGCGTCGATCGCTGGATCCGCATGGTCGCCACCAACCGGCTGACCGGTCACTCGCCCGGATTCTTCTCCGTCTACACTTTGCCGCCCAACCAGGCGGTCATGCCGGATGACCAGGTGCGCATCAACGCGCGGCTCAAGCAGGAGCCGGAGTACCGCGACATCCGCGCGCTGATACTCAAGAAGACGATGCAGCTTCAGGGACGATTGGGCGCCGCCGAGCGGTGGCGGCTGCGCAAGGCCGCGGCCGATGCTCTGCTGCTGAGCAAGGACGCCCGCGCCACGGACGAAATTCCGGCGGACAGCGTGCAGCTCACCGTCACCTCGCCGCCCTTTCTCGATGTCGTCCAGTATGCCCGCGACAACTGGCTGCGATGCTGGTTCAACGGCTTCGACGCCGAGAAGATCGGGGGCCAGATCACCATGAGCCGGACGGTGGAGGAATGGGGCCAGGAGATGGCGGCCGTCTTCGCCGAGCTCTTCCGGATCACGCGGCCCGGCGGGTGGGTGGCGTTCGAGGTCGGTGAAGTGCGGCGCGGCACGGTGAAGCTCGAGGAAGTGGTGGCGCCGATCGGCGCATCGGCCGGCTTCGAATGCTCGGCGATCCTCATCAATACCCAGCGCTTCACCAAGACCGCCAATATCTGGGGCGTCAAGAACAACCATCTCGGCACGAATTCCAATCGCATCGTGCTGTTCCGGAAGCCCTGAGCCCCCGCCGCGTCCGCCTGCGGACCAGGCCGGCGTGACCTGCATCACGGCGATGCGGATTGCCGCTGTCGGCCCCGTGACGCAAGTCGCAGCGGCATCGGCCGCTCCCGCGTAGCATCGTCCCTCCATACCTCAGGGGGAACGCCATGAACAGGGGAAGTCAGAAGATGCTGCGCGTGCCGCATAACTGGCGCGAAGCCGTCAGCTACACGGCCGGCCAGGCCATTTTCGACGAAGGGGAAACGGGCGACCAGATGTACGTCGTGCTCGAAGGCGAAGTGGACCTCTATATCCGCGGACGGCCGGTCGAAACGCTCGGCGAAGGCGGCGTGCTGGGCGAGATGGCCCTGCTCGAAGCCGCACCCCGCACGGCGAGCGCAGTGGCGCGAACGAACTGCAAGCTGGTTCCCGTCACCCAGAAGCGCTTCAACCTTCTGGTGCAGCATACGCCGGACTTCGCGCTGCAGATCATGCGCGTCATGGCCGGCCGCCTGCGCGCCATGGACGCGCGTCTGTAGCCACGCCCTGCTGCCGCCGCCTCAGCCGGAGGGCGGCAGCGCCAGGTACTCCCGGCTCAATGCGGCTATGCCGGGACATCCGATCAGCGCCAGCAGGCGGTCGATCTCGTCGCGGTAGATCTCGATCGCGCGCGCGGCGCCCGCCTCGCCCGCCACGGCGGTTCCATACAGAGTGGCGCGCCCGATCAGCACCGCTTTCGCGCCCAACGCAAGCGCCTTGACGACGTCCGCTCCGCGGCGGAATCCACTGTCGACGAGCACAGTAAGCCGATGTGCGGCCGCATCCACGACTTCCGGCAGCACTTCGATCGGCGCCCGCGTGCTGTCGACCGCCCGCCCGCCATGATTCGACACGATGACGCCATCGACACCGCAATCGGCCGCCGCGACCGCGTCCTGCGCGCGCAGTATGCCCTTCACCAGGAGCGCGTGCGGCCACAGCTTGCGCAGGGCGCGCAGGTCTTCCCAGGTCAGCGAATCGGTCACCGCCATCGAGCGGCCCATCGGCAGCGCCGTGATGCGCGCCTTCATCTCCGTCGGATAGTTCTCGTAGCGCGGCATGCCGGTCGTCGCGAGGTAGCGCGCCAGCACGCCCAGCAGCCAGCGCGGATGGAGCAGCACGTCGGAAACGTTGCGCCGGGTGAAACGGAACGGCACCGTCATCCCGTTGCGCAGGTTGTATTCGCGGCCTGGCGGTACCGGGGTGTCCACCGTCACGACCAGCGCCTGGTAGCCGGCGGCGCGCGCCCGCTGCGCGAGGCGATGCGACAGCGTCCGGTCCGGCCACATGTAAATCTGGAACCACAGCGAGCCGCCCGCCTGCTCGGCCACGCGCTCCAGCGCAGTCATCGACCCGGTGGCGAGCGTGAACGGTATGCCGGCTCGGGCCGCCGCGCGGGCTAGGGCGATCTCGCCCTCGTGCCAGGCCAGTCCCGCCGACCCGGTCGGCGCGATGGCGATGGGCATGCGATGGCGCTGCCCGAACAGCGTGATTTCCTGGCTGCGCCGCGAGGTGTCGATGAGCGCGTGGGGGTTGAGCTTGATGCGCTCGAACGCGGCGCGGTTCTCCACCAGCGCCGCCTCGTCGCCGTTGCCGCGGTCGAAAAACTCGAACACGCCGCGCGGCAGGCGGCGGCGCGCCATGCGGCACAGGTCGGCGATGTCATACGCCCCGAGCGTCGCGTCCCTCATTGATTTTGCGCGTTCATTTGGGCCAGCGCAGTATAGCGCGCCCGCGGCGTACACGATGCGGAATCCGGAGCGCGCCGCTCTCATTGGTTGACTCGATCAACTATCCGGCTTACATTGCACTGCACGAACGCTGCCGCGCCGGCCCCGGCGCGGCGCCCGACCCAGGCCGATTTCCTTGTCACGCCGTTCGCCCGATTCCGCCCCCGCACGCACGCCGCCGCGACGCGCCGGCGGGCAAGACCTGTCTCAGCTCTTCACCTACAGCATCAGCGCGCTTGCCAATACGCTGAGCCGCGGGGCGGCCGCGCGTTACTCCCGGGACTACGGCGTGACGCTGGTGGAATGGCGCATCATCGGCACCCTCGCGCTCCATTCGCCCATGTCGCTGCGACAGATTTCGCACCGCTTCGACCTGGACAAGGGACAGTCGAGCCGCGCCGTCGCCGGCCTGCTCGCGCGCGGCCTGCTCCATCGCAGCGTCAACGGACGCGACCGCCGCAGCCTCATGCTCAGGCTGACTCCCGCCGGGTGGCGCCTCTACCACCGCATCCTCGGCGCGGCGCGCGAGCGCAGCGAGCGGTTGCTCGGCTGCCTGGAAGCCCGCGAGCGGCGCGCCTTTCTTCACTCGTTCAGCCGCGTGATGACCGAAGCGCGTGCCGTGTACCTCGACGAGAAAGCCGGGCGGCGGGACAACCACCGCGCGCCCTACCCCGGCGTCAGAAAACCGCACGCCTGAGCCGCCCATGCCCAACTGGAGAAAGCAGACGCTCGCACAGGCGCTCCAGCGCGCCGCGCGGCGCTTTCCCGGACAGGAGGCGCTCGTGATCGACGGCCGCCGGATGACTTATTCCGAGCTGTGGGCGGGAGTCAGGCATGTTGCTGCAGGTCTGCGCGGGCTGGGGATCGGGCGAGGCGATCACGTCGCGGTATGCGCGGGCAACTCGCTGGAGTGGGTCCAGTTTTTCTACGGCGCAGCCGCCATCGGCGCCGTGACCGTGCCCGTAAACACGCGCTTCAAGGCGGACGAGCTCAAGTACTGCCTGCGGCAATCCGACGCCAGGCTGCTGCTCGTCGCCGACCGGTTCCTCAAGATCGACTTCATCGAGATGCTGAGAAGCGTCTGCCCCGGCGTGGACCGCCGGCTGCCCCACCGCGACCTGCCGGCGCTCGAGCATGTCGTGGTGCTCGGCGCCGACGTGCCGAAGGCGGCGGTCAGCTGGGATACCTTCACCGCGCTCGGCGACACCGGGCCGGCGTTCAAGCTCCCCGACACGAGCCCGAACGACGTGCTGCTCATCCAGTACACCTCGGGCACCACGTCCTATCCCAAGGGCGTGATGCTCAGCCACGACAATATGCTGCGCAACGCCGCGTGCGTGGTGGAGCGCTTCGACCTGCGTCCCGCCGACCGCTACTACAGCGCGCGCGTCTTCTACCACGTGGCCGGCACCACGTTGTCGCTGGTGGCGGCGCTCGTGTCCGGCGCATGCCTGCTGTCCACGTCCCACTTCGAGCCCGGCCAGGCGCTGCGAACCATGAGCGCCGAGGGCTGCACGCATACTTCCGGCAACGACACGATGTTCGTGATGATGCTCGATCATCCGGACCTCGGCCGGTATCCGCTGAAGCTGCGGGGCGGCTGGGCATCCGCCGGTCCGGAAGTCTCGCGCCGGGCGGTGGAACGCATGGGCATGAAGGGACTGTGTCATGCGTACGGGCTATCGGAGACTTCCCCCAACGTCTGCATGTCGCGCCACGACGACGACGTGGAGAAGCGCATCAACGGGTGGGCACACGTGCTCGAGGGCATCAAGGTCCGCATCATCGAGCCGCAGACGGGAAAGACGCTTCCTCCCGGCCACGCCGGCGAGATCCTCGTGCGGGGATGGAGCCTGATGAAGGGCTATTACAAGATGCCGGAGCAGACCGCGAAGACAATCGATGCGCGCGGCTGGCTGCACACCGGCGACCTGGGCGTGCTCGATGACGACGGACGCCTGCGCTTTCTCACGCGCATCAAGGACGTTTTCCGGGTGGGCGGCGAGAACGTGGCGCCCGCGGAGGTCGAGGAAGTGCTGCATCAGCACCCGGCAGTGAAGCAGGCGCAGGTGATCGGGGTGCCCGACGCCCGGCTGGTCGAGGTGCCCGCTGCCTATCTCATCCTCAAGGACAGCGCCGCCGCCACGCCCGAAGAGGTCATCGCATGGAGCCGCGAGCGCATGCCAGGGTTCCGGGTGCCGCGCTACGTAAAGATCGTCGAGAGCTTCGATCGCATCGGCATGACCGGCAGCGCCAAGGTGCAGAAGAACAAGCTGCGCGCCCAGGCGTTGATCGATTTCGGCCTCGACGACGTTCAGGGCGGGCGCGCGGCATGAAAGCGCCGCTCCGCGTATCATCCCTGCCCCGGGCGGATCGCGCTCGACCCTGCGCGGGCAGTGACCGGTCAGGCGCGCCAAGAACGTTCGACAGCAAAGGAGCAACATGGATCTCATGAAAGTATCCCCGTACGGGACCTACCTGGAGCACATCCGGAAAGGCGAGCTGGCCTACCAGGTGAGCGACGGCAAGGCGGTGTTCTATCCGCGCGTCGCCGCCCCGAAGAGCGGCAGCCCCGTCCTGGAGTGGCGCGTCTCCAAGGGACTCGGCACGGTCTACGCGACCACCGTGGTGTACTACCGGAACGAAGCGCCGCTCAACGTTGCGCTGATCGACCTCGACGAGGGCTTTCGCATGATGAGCCGC
>Ga0247825_10003302_pt1 | contig 10644 bp, 8 predicted proteins | sample 13C_Vanillin_Day_FD_194413 | JGI IMG/M metagenome (GOLD analysis project Ga0247825, IMG submission 194413) | Soil microbial communities from agricultural site in Penn Yan, New York, United States - 13C_Vanillin_Day48 | ecosystem: Environmental > Terrestrial > Soil > Agricultural land | place... | reverse complement strand
GCCCAGACCTTCAAAGTCCCGGTCGACTACTTCACGTTGTCCAACGGCCTGAAGGTGGTGGTCAGCGAAGACCATGCCGCGCCGGTGGCACTGGTAGAAGTCATCTACAACATCGGCTTCCGCGTGGAGCCAAAGGGCCGGACCGGCTTCGCGCACCTGTTCGAGCACATGATGTTCCAGGGCTCGGCGCAGGTGAAGAAGATGGAGCACGTCTCGCTGATGCAGGAGGCGGGCGGCGTCGTGAATGGTTCCACCCGTTTCGACTACACGAACTACTTCCAGGCCCTGCCCGCGAATGCGCTCGAGCGCGCCATCTGGCTGGAGGCCGATCGCATGCGGTCGCTGGACGTCAGCCAGGAGAACCTGAAGAACCAGCAGAACGTGGTGAGCGAGGAAGTGCGGGTCAACGTGCTCAACCAGCCGCACGGCGGGTTCGAATGGCTCGAGATGTGGGAACGCGCCAATACCAACTGGCACAACGCGCACAATTTCTACGGCGACCTCTCCGAGCTCGAGGCCGCCACTCTCGACGACGTGCGCGGTTTCTTCAAGACCTATTACGCCCCGAACAACGCCGTGCTGGTGGTCGTCGGCGACACGACCCCCGCGGAGGTGCGGCGCCTCGCGGAGCGCCATTTCGGTTCGATTCCACGGCAGCCCCTGCCCGCGCCGGCCGACGTCTCGGAGCCGGCGCAGAGCGCGCCGAAGCAGTTCACGCGGCAGGACAAGCTGGCCCGCACGCCGGCCATGGCGGCCGCCTGGCACCTGCCGCCGCGGATGTCGAAGGACTTCTTCGCGCTGAGCGTGCTCGACCCGCTGCTCAACAGCGACGACAGTGCTCGTATGTATCGCAAGCTCGTGCGCGACGAGCGTCTGGCGATGTCCGCGAGCGGCGGCTTCAACCTCCTCGGCAGCAACTGGGATATGAAGGGCCCGATGCTCTACACGATGCGCGTCGATTATCTGGACGGCAAGACCGCCGACCAGGTACTGGCCGCGATTGAAGGCGTGCTCGCCGAGGTGCGTGAGAAGGGCATCTCCGCGGAAGACCTGCAACAGGCCAAGACCACGATCCGCTCGTCGTTCCTCGACGAGCTGGAGGGCGGAGGCATGCCGCGCTTCGGCCGCGCCAACCTGCTCGGCGTCTTCGCTTTGTTCGACGACGATCCGGGGCGAATCAACACGATTCTCGAGGAGCTCGACCGGATCACGGCGGAGGACGTGAAGGCGGCAGCCACTCGATGGCTGGTGCCGGCCAACCGCACGTCGATCGACAGCCGGCCCGCGCCCAAGCCATCACAGGGAGGTGTCCGATGATCGGACGCGCCCTTCCACGACTGCTGGCGGTGGCCGTGAGCATCGTGCTGGCGGGCGTGAATGCCCCCGCGGCCCTCGGCCAGGCGCTGCCGAAACCGGATGTGGGACCCGAGAAACCGTTCGCGCCGCCGCCGCGCGTCGAGCGCACGCTCGGCAACGGGCTCCGCGTGGTTGCCGTGCGCTACGCCACGGTCCCCAAGGTGTCGGCCATCCTGACCGTCAAGGCCGGACTCGCGGTCGATCCCGCGGGGAAGCCGGGGCTCGCCCAGCTGGTGGCCGAGTCCGCGCAGGAAGGCACCACGACCAGATCCAGCGAGCAGCTGAAACGCGAGGTGTTCGCAATGGGCGCCGCCTTGTCGGGCGCCGCTGGACAGGACTCCACGTCGTTTCAGATGCGCGGCCTGGCCGAGACGCTGCCGCGGATGCTGACGGTGCTGGCCGACGTCGTGCGCAACCCGACGTTCCCGCAAGCCGAGGTCGACCTGATCAAGGCCAACACTGCCCAGCAGCTGCAGGCCCAGATGGCATCGCCGCAGTTCGTGGCCAACAAGGTGTTCCGGCAGACGTTGTTCGGTGACCATCCGTACGCGCGCACCGGGGTCACGCCCGACACGCTGCCCGCCATCGATCGCGCCTCGATTGTCGAGTATCACAAGACCTACTACCGACCCAACTACGCGTTCCTCGTCGTGGTGGGCGACGTTGCACCGGACGTGGTGTTCAGTGCCGCGGAGCAGGCCTTTGGCGGCTGGGCCAGGGGCGCGGTGCCGGCGACGAAGGCGGCGGCCCTGCCGGCGCTCGCGGGCCGGCGGCTCGTCTTCGTGCAGCGCCCCAACAGCGTGCAATCGTCCGTCTCGGTCGGCAACTTCGCGATCCGCCGCGATGACGAGCGCTGGTTCACACTGCAGCTCACGAACCAGATCTACGGCGCCGCCTTCGATTCGCGCCTCGTGCGCAATATCCGAGAGGAAAAGGGCTACACCTACTCGCCGCAGTCCGTGTTCCAGGCCATGGCCGAAGGCGGCCTCTACCGCGCGGTGGCCGACGTGCGCAACGACGTGACCGGCGCGACCATCAAGGAAATCTACGCGGAGATCGACAAGCTGCGCGCGGGCGGGCCCGAGACTGAAGAACTGTCCGACGCCAAGCAATACTCGCGCGGCGTGTTCCTGCTGCAGAACGCCACGCAGAGCGGCTTTGCGGGGACGGTCAACACGGTCAACACGTTCAGCCTGCCCGGAGACTATCCGGAAACGTTCCAGCGGCGGATCTCGCAGCCCTCCGCCGAGGCGGTGAAGACGGGGGCCGAGATGCTGCTCGGATCCCAGGATTCCGTCGTGGTCGTCGTCGGGGATTACGCGAAGGTGAAGGAGCAGCTTGCCGGCTTCGCGAACATCACCTTCGTCGATCTGACCGGCAAGCCCATCCCAGAGCCGAAGTAACACCGTTCGAGGCAGGCGGCGAGGGGCGAGTCCGCTTTCACTCGCCGACGCGCTCGGGTGATCCGAAGCCGCTCTGGTCGCGTTTCGAAACGCTCGACGTCCCAGCGCCGGACAATTTCGTCACACCAGACTCCCAGGCGCCGAGCGGTGGGTGCGGCGGTCGTGGGTGGCAGCCGATTTGCTCGTGCCCCATGCATGTCGGGTTTCCAGCGAGATGTCGGCTATGCCTTGCGCCTCGCCCGACGGCGGCCGGCGCTCACTCTGCTCACGGTCGTTACGCTTGCTGTCGGCATCGGCGGCACGAGCGCGATCTTCTCGTTCGCCAACAGCCTGCTGTTGCGGCCGCTGCCTGTTGCGTACGCCGATCGGCTCGTGCGCATCTTTGGCCTGCAGGGCGGCCGCCCTTACGACGTGTCGTCGTACGCGAATCTCTCCGACCTGGCCGCGCGCGTCACCCAGCTCGAGGCCATGGCCATTCATCAGCAGACCAGCTCCGCCTATAGCCTGGGCGAGGATTCCGAGACGGCCGCCATCGAGCTCGTGTCGGGCAACTACTTCTCGATGCTCGGGGTGAGCGCGGCGAGAGGCCGCGCGCTCGACCCGTCCGATGATGTGCCGGGCGGTGCGCAGGCCGTGGCGATTATCAGCGACGCGTGGTGGCGCACGCGCCTCGGTGCCCGCGAGGACGTAGTCGGCCATACAGTGCATCTGAACGGGGCGGCGTTCACCGTCGTAGGCGTGGCGCCGTCCACCTTCCACGGCAGCTACGACGCGCTCGGCACCGACCTGTGGGTGCCGCTGATGACCTACGACGTCGTCCGGCCGCGAGGGCTGCCGATCACGCGTCGCGGCTGGGGCTGGTTGAGCGCGACCGCGCGCCTGGCGCCCGGTGTTACGGTGGCCGAGGCGCAGTCGGCCGTGGATCGGGTGACCGAGGAGCTGACGGCGGCGTCTCCGCGAGAGCACGCCGGCCTGAAATTCTCCCTGGTCCCCGCAGCGGCCTTGCCCGAGGAGATGGGGCCGGCGGTCGGCAGAGTGCTGCTGTTCGCCCTGGCCGTGGCCGCGCTGGCGCTGGTGGCGGCCTGCGCCAATATCGCCAACGCCCAACTGGCCACGGTGTTCGACCGCACTCGGGAGATCGCCATCCGCCGCGCGATGGGCGCGACCCGTGCCCGCATCGTGCGACAATGGCTCAGCGAGAGCCTCGTCCTCACCACGGCGGCGGCGGTCGTCGGCACCTTGGGGGCAATGTGGCTGCAGGATGCCGCGCTCATGGTGGGTCGGCCCGTGGATCTCGCGAACTTCAGCCCGGCCAGGGCCACCGACCTCCGGCTTGTTCTGTTTGCTGCCGGAATCGTCGGCATGGTCACGGTGCTGTTCGGCGGTCTGCCGGCCTTGAGAGCCGCGACCGCGGACGTGGCCGAGCCGCTCAAGGCCGACGGTGCCACCACGACGCCCGCCGCCCGCCGCACCTGGGCACAAGCGGCGCTGGTGATCGCGCAGGTCGGGGTATCGGTGGCGCTCGTGGCCACCAGTCTCCTGGTGCGCGGAGCCTCGCGGCCTCCCGCGCGTTCGACCTGGGGTTCGATGCCGCGAACCTCGTCATCGCCACGCCCAACATGGCCAACCTCGGCCTCGATGCGCAGAGGGGCCGCACCTATTACCGGGAGACGGTGGAGCGCGTCGGCCGCCTGCCTGGGGTGCGTGGGGTGGCCCTGGCCGCGGTCGTGCCGCTCGTGGTCGGCGACGAGACCCAGTCGATTCGAATCGACGGATACGAGCCGTCCGATGGCAGCGGGCGGATCGTGGTGAACAACAACTTCGTCTGGCCGAACTACTTCGACCTCATGCGCATTCCGATCCATCGAGGACGCGGCTTTGTCGCCGCCGATGGCCTGGACCGCGCTCGCGTCGTCGCGGTCGTCAGCGAGGCCATGGCGCGGCGCTACTGGCCGGGAGGCGATCCCATCGGGCGAACGATCCGCGTGAGGGATGCCGACGTCGAGGTGGTCGGCGTCGCCGCCGATATCCCCTACAACGCGCCTGGCGAGACTCCCTCGCCGCGCCTGTACCTGCCGTTCGGCCCGGTGTACTTTCCGTACGGCCTGTCGTTTCACATTCGTGCGGACCATTTCGACGCCGCGTTGGCGCGCGCGGTCAGGAGTGAGCTGCGGGCCCTGGATCCGCGCGTGCAAGTGCCGACTCCGCTACCTTACAACGAGCTGCGGATGCAGTCGCTCTATCCAGGTCGCGTGGTCGCACTGGTGAGCACCGGTTTTGGCGTCGTGGCGCTGTTACTAGCCCTGACCGGCATCTACGGCGTCATGACCCACATACTGGTCGCGCGCCGACGCGAGTTCGCGGTCCGCCTCGCGCTGGGTGCCACGCCCGCCCGGCTGGCGCGCTCGGTGATCCGGCTTGGTCTCGTCTGGGGCATCGCCGGCACGGCCGTGGGGGTGGCCGCCGCCATCGTGCTGGCGCAGCTGCTGAGAGGGCTGCTGTTCGGAGTGACGCCGAGCGACCTCGTCTCACTCGCCGCGAGCGGCGGGATGCTGCTGATGGCGTCGGTCGCCGCGGCGTATCTGCCGGCGCGGCGGCTGACCCGAGTGGACCCAGCCGCAGCGCTTCGCGGATAGGCTCGAGGAGGGCGATGGACGGCCGCGGCTGTGACGGCCCGCTCTCTCCGCAGGCTCAGGGCCTCAATGTTGATAGGGCGTCGAGGAAGCTGACGTAGACGAACTGCGTGGCGCCGTCGAGCTCGTAGCCGTTGATGGGCGAGGTGTCGGGGGCTCGGGCGCCTCGCCGTTCTGAACCACCAGCAGTCCCAGCGGGAACTGCGGCCCCAGCGGCACCGGCGCATAGTGCACGCTATCGGTTTCTCCGACGCCGTCGACGAAGAACGTGCCGAGGTGCAGCGCAGTCGTCCGATTGACCACATAGGAGTGGAAGCTCGAATCGCCCTGACTCGAGGCCAGCAGGAGCGTCTGGCCTCCAACGCTCGCGATGGACGGCCAGCCCCTCCATGTCGGCCTCGACGAAGCGGGTCAGCAGGTACGGCGGAATTGGGCCAGCTCGTAGCCCACCCACCCGCGTGCGAGGCAGGTCTGCAGGGCGCTGCCGCCGACGAGGTGGCCAATTCGCGTTCGATCGAGCGGCAGCCAGCCGAACGCGGCCACGAACGCCGCAATGGCCCGATCCCGAGGCCGACCAATCTCGAGCCAGGGGGTCAGGTCGCTCGATTGTTCGTGCACGAAGCCGGCCGCTTCTGCGTGCGCGACGAGCGCCTGGTGCGTCAGCAGCGTGTTCACGTGCCAGCCCTGCCGGAACCGGTCGATGGCGCGGTCGGCACGAGGATCGGACACCGAGCGGCGAAGGTCGTCACAGATCACGAGCAGACCGCCGGGGCGGATCAGTCGGTTGCACTCTGCAAAGAACAACGCGGGTGAGGGACCGTGCACGAACGACTCGATGGCAAAAGCCAGATCCGCCCCAGCCACGCTCGCTGGCAGGTGCGAGTAGTCGGCTTCGACACAGGTGACGCACTCGGCGAGGCCTGCAGCCTCGATGCGCGCGGCCGCAAGACGCGCCTGCACGGGGCTGAGCGTGACGCCTGTTCCGCGCATCGGCACGCGTGCCGCCAGATACGTCAGGCTGCTGCCCACACCACAGCCCAGATCTACGACGTGAGGAGGGCGGCTGGTGCCCCCGGCAGTAGCGAGGCCCGCCACGAGCTCCGCCAGGCGATCGTGGACGAAATGGAAGGCCTGCGCACGGCTCGTCACCCCGGGGCCCCACACCGCGCGGTGGATGCCGCCTTCTCCGCCGCCCTGGCCGAGCGCGACGAAGCCGGCGGTCTGCCGGTCGTAGTACCGCCGAACCTGCGAGGCGTCGAACTGCGGCATGCCGTGACGTCCGTCAGCGCGGACGAGGCCAGGCCGCCACGTCGTGATGGCCGACGATTGCCCGCGAGCGTCCGCCCTCGAGGTGGCCCAGGCGGCGTGTTCTCCACGACGACATCGTTGCGGCCGTGTCGGGGCGCTGCTCCACGGCCGCTCCCGCGAGCCCGTCGATCAAGGCTCGTTGGAACAACGCAGCGGTCGCGTCGATGTCCCAGTCCGTGGTCGCTTCGCGCACCTCGAAGCCGGCGTCAACGAACCAGTGTACCGCGCGCGCGTGGGCCAGCGAACCCGCCGCAGGTCCCCCCAGGCCCTTGTCGCGGAGCTGGTGCGCGTTGAGGAGGTCGCGCGCCAGGTCGTCGCCGGCGTCGTGCGGCTCGAAGGCGGTCTGCCCGTTGTAGGTGAGCACGAAGAGCGCGGCAGCGCGCGCCTCGCGGCACCGGTCGGCAACTTCGCGGATCCAGGTGTCCGACACGAGATCGAGCAGTGCGGCCCCCGTCACCAGGTGCCGGTCGTCGAACAGTCCGCGCTCGATTGGCAAGTCGAGGTCCTGCTGCCGCACGCACACCCGGCAATTCACGCTGTCGCCACGCACGGTGAATCCATCGCCTGCAGGTTCCACCTGGAGGCCGTGCGCCGCCGCCCACGCGGACGTCCGTTGCGCAGTCCAGCGCAGCACGCCCGGCGACTTGTCGACGAGGAGCCACTCTTGTGCCACCGGCAGGCGTCGCATCAGGTAGCGAAGGTTCGACCCGGTTCCCGTGCCGAGGTCGACGACGCGGAGCGCGGGGACATCGGGCAGCGCTCGAACCAGGCCGTCGACAAGTGCCGTGTCGCGCGCGGCCCAGTCGTGCGGTTCGCGCAGCTCGAGCCAGCGCGCCAGCGAATCATCCACGGCCGGCCACCCCGTCGAGGACCTCGGCCAGCCGCGCCGCCGCGCGCGGCCAGGTGGGCAGCAGTGCGCGCCGCGCCCGCGCGCCCTCGGCCAGGCGCCGCCTGAGATCCGCGCTGGTCATGAGGGCCTTCAGCGCGCAAGCGAATGCCTCGCCGTCGCCGGGCGGCACCACCAGTCCCGCGTCCGGACCGACGAGTGCCGGGATCGCGCCGGTCTCCGTGCTCAGCACGGGCACGCCTCGCGCAAGTGCCTCGGCCACCGCCATCCCGTAGGTTTCCTGCCGGGTCGCGAGCACGAAGAGGTCCGCTGCCGCATAACAGGCCTGAAGCCGCACCTCTGGCACGTCGCCGACGAACTGGACACGATCGAGCAGCCCCCGGGTGGCCGCCAGGGTGCGGAGCCGTTCGACGAACGCCGGGTCGTCGGTGAGGCGTCCGGCGCAGGTGAGTTCCCACTCCATTGCGATCAGTGGGGCCAGCGCCGCGAGGAGGATGTCGTGGCCCTTGCCCGGGTGGATTGTCGCAACCGTCAACAGCTGAGGCGTCCCTCCGGTCGAGCCGTGGGCCAGCGGCGCGGGATCTGTGCCGGGCTCGACCAGGCACACGCGATCGTCCGGAATCTCGTAGCGTGCCAGCTGAGGTCGCGCGCCCGGTCCCGTGATGACGATTCCTCGAGCGCAGGCGAGCGCTCGCCGCTCTGTGGCCTCGTAGCGCGCCGCCCGGTCGGCGGGCAGGCCGAACGCGGCGGCGATGGGCAAATGGACCAGCGCCACGAGCGTCAGGCGATGACAGTGCGCCTCGGCCACGCCGGGGAGGGCACTGAAGGCGAGGCCGTCCATCAGGACCGTGGCGCCGGAGGGCATCGACGCGAACGCGTCCGCGGCCGCGGAATGTGTCGACGCATCGGGATCGGGGAACGTCCCCTCGAGCTCGATGGCGGTGACCGTCCAACCGATCGCCCGAAGCCCGTCGATCATCCGCCGGTTGTAGATCGATCCGCCGGTCCGGGTGTCGAGGCGGCCGGCGACGACGAAGACGACCGTCGACATGTCAGGGGCGGGAGCGCACGGCGCCCTCGAAAGAGGCCGCCGCGACGTGCGATTCGTGCAGCGTCACCTTGATCCGTTCCACGCCCTCCGCACCAGGTCCGAGCTCGCCGCTTCCGATGGCGGCGACCAGGCCGTCGAAGACGATCCGGGCCAGGAACTCGGTCGTCGTATTGCGGCCGGCAAAGGCTGGCACCTCGTCGAGATTGCGGAAGTTCACCTCGGCGAGCACCCGCTTGAGGGTGTCGCTGGCACGGCCGATGTCCACGACGATGCCGTCAGGGTCCAGCTCGGCGCGCGACATCTCCACGTCCACCACGTAGGTCGCGCCGTGCAGGCGCTGGGCCGGGCCGAAGACCTCGCCCTTGAAGCTGTGCGCGATCATCATGTGGTCGCGAACCATCACGCTGTACATCCAGGCCTCTCCTCAGCGGGTCGACAGGCGTCAGTCGTATGCGACGACGTGGCAGAGTGGGTGGTCGGCGCCCGACGTCAGGCGCCGCATCGTGTCCGGCAGCGACTCGAAGCCGCTTTCGCCTGTCAGCAGCACGTCCAGCCGCTCATCACGCAACAGGTCGAGGGCGAATCGCATGCGCCGCGTCGTGTCCCATCGCGCCCGCTGCGCGGGCGGAATCCGGCCCACCTGTGACGACCGGATGGTGAGGCGGTTCACATGGAAGCCTTCTCCCAGAGGAAGCGGCACGGTACGGTTGCCGAACCAGCTCATCTCGACCACGGTGGCCTCGAGCGCAGCGAGGCGAAGCGCCAGCGCGAGGCCCTCGACGGTCCCGCTCGCGTGCACGACCAGATCGGCGTCGCCCTCGGCCCTCGCGGGCGTCGCGAACGCGACGCCGAGCGAGCGCGCCACTTCCGCGCGGGACTCGTCCACGTCGACCAGCTGAACCGGGCAGCCGGCCACGCGTGACGCCAGCCATGCGACCAGGCACCCGACCGCGCCCGCGCCGACGACGACGATGCGGTCTCCGACGTGCGGCCGCGCGTCCCACAGGCCGTTCACCGCTGTCTCCATGTTGGCTGCGAGCACCGCTCGGCGGGCGGGCAGATCCTCCGGCACAGGATGCGCGGACGACGCAGGAACGACGTAGTGGGTCTGGTGTGGAAACAGCACGAAGACCAGCCGGCCGCGCAGGCGTGCCGGCCCGATTTCCACGACGCCGACGTTCATGTAGCCGTACTTCACCGGCGCCGGAAAGACGCCCTCCTGGAACGGCGCTCGCATCCTCGTCCATTCGCTCCGAGGCACCCGGCCCGCGAACACCAGCGCTTCAGTGCCGCGGCTGACGCCGCTGAAGCGGGTCCGGACCAGGATCTCGTCCTCGCGCGGTGACGCCACCGTGACGTCCTGGATCTCGCCGCGTCCGGGTGCGGTCACCCAGAACGCGCGTGCGGTATCGCGCATGTCGTCACCATTCTGGTTCGGCAGCGGCGTCGTTACAATGCTTGTTCGGCTCACGCATGACCACACCGCCGTCGCCGCACGAGCGCGCCTCCTCGGGTGCGTGGATGGCCGCGGGGCTCGGCTCGATCGGGCTGGCCGTACTCGCCCGCGCCATGACCAGCGGAGGCGCCGGCGGTGCCGCGCTGGTCTGGGCGGCTGTCGCCGTCTACGCGACGGTCATGATCGCGGTGCTGTGGTTGGTCATCGGGCACCACAGCCACGGCCGCTTCGGGCCCGCCAATCACGTCACCGTGGCCCGCGTCGTCCTCACCGCGCTGGTCGCCGGTGCCGCCGTCGAACGCCCGACCGCCGATCTGGCCTGGTGGACCATAGGGCTGACGAGCGTCGCATGCGTGCTCGACGGCGTCGACGGCTGGCTGGCGAGGCGGACGCAGCTTTGCAGCCCGTTCGGGGCGCGGTTCGACATGGAAATCGATGCGCTCCTCACGCTCGCACTGTCGGTGCTCGTCTGGCGCTTCGACAAGGCGGGCGGGTGGGTGCTCGCCTGCGGTCTGATGCGCTATGCCTTCCTGGCCGCCCGCTGGATCTGGCCGTGGCTGGCCGGGCCGTTGCGGCCGACTCTGCGCGGC
>Ga0247825_10003301_pt1 | contig 10648 bp, 9 predicted proteins | sample 13C_Vanillin_Day_FD_194413 | JGI IMG/M metagenome (GOLD analysis project Ga0247825, IMG submission 194413) | Soil microbial communities from agricultural site in Penn Yan, New York, United States - 13C_Vanillin_Day48 | ecosystem: Environmental > Terrestrial > Soil > Agricultural land | place... | reverse complement strand
GCACATGCTAGCGTGTGGCTATGGCACCACCTCCTGAAGAATTCCTGAATAAATCGTCAGGGCGCCGTTGCACGATCGCGGCAATCGCGCTGCTGTCGCTCGTGTCGTGCAGAGGCCCCGCCACGACCGACTCGGACATGATCGAGCTGCAGCGCGTTCGTTCAAATGGCGTGGACGTGGTGTTGCTCTCGAATGACGGCACGTTGAGCCACGGCAAGGACACGTTCACCGTGGAGTTCCGGCGAGGGGATCAACTCGTCGACGTAGGCACGGTAAAGGCGGGGGCGACGATGCCGATGGCCGGGCTGCCGGACATGCTCGGCAGCGTATTCCTCGAGCCGGGAGATGCGCCGGGACGTTACACCGCCGAAACAGACCTCGGCATGTCCGGTGGGTGGAAACTGAAGCTCGATTGGGACGGGCCTGCCGGCCGCGGAACGGCAGCGTTCGACGTGACGCTCGACTGACCAGAAGAACGCAGCAGCCGCGGCGTGGTGCTCGCCGGGCTGAGTTCAAGCCGCTGCGAAAACCCACCATCCGCGGGTCTGTGATTTATCGCCTGAAGTCCCAGTAGGCCACATGCCAGCACCCGCTGTTGGCACTGTCGTTGCCCCTTTCAACGGGTGAACGCACAAGTCGAAAGGTGGTCCGTCATGAAGCGCCTCATTGTCGTTGCGGTCGCGCTGTGCGCGCTGCTTTTGCCTACCCTCACCTTCGCGCAGGGCGTGAAGACCGTCTATCGGCCGGAGGTGCACGGAACCGTCATCGTCTTGCCGGAGACGCCGGCGGGGTCAGCAGTCAAGGCCGAGAAGGCGAAGCGGACGCCAGCAGATGTCATCGCCCGCAATGAGGCGATGGCCAATGCCTATCGGAACCTGACCCGCGTGAACTACTCGGCTATCGCGCACTGCGAGCGCGCAGCCGCGAAAGCGCGGGCACAGCTGCGCCAGAACCTGTAACGACTCCCGGCGGGCGTCTCTCAGTCAGGGCCGGAAGAACGTCAGCAGGCGTCCCGCCGACATCACGCCGACCCATGCCGCGAGCGACACCCCGCCAACGAGTCGCGCGCCAATGGGCGGCGCGTGATGTTCGGCGGCAAACGATTCAAGCCGCCGGAAGACGCGCGTGTAGAAGAACATGACGTTCAGGCCGGCGATGGTGATGAAGATCACCTTCCAGCGGAACGCGGCGTTGAACAGGTATTGATCCGGCGTGGCGCAGATGAAACAGATGCCGGTGGACATGTTCAGGAGAAAGCCGAAGATGCCGAACGGGATCAGCCGATGCATCGCCGGCACCGGCACGGCACGCGCGAATCCCAGCAACCGGAGATCGAACATCACGATCGTCCCCGCCAGCAGCGACATCCCCATGAAGTGCAGCGACTCGAACACCGGCCAGGCCCACGTGGACGTGCGCAGGAACTCGCCCATCGGCGTGTAGTACAGCGTGTTGAGCAGCGAACGCAGGTGGTCGTTCAGCCAGTCCCACTGCATGACGCTCATCCACAGGTCGTAGATCCACTGATTAACCGTGGTCCACACGTCGAGGAGGCCTATCCGCATGTCGTATCCACCGTCAGGCGGCTGCAGGTATAGGCGAGCAGCCGGCCGGTCGTGATGCTCACGACCCAAATCAGCAGCGAGGCCGCGGCGAGAAGCCGCAGGCGCGGCGGTGCCGCGATGTTGGCGCCGACGTCGCCGCGCATCAGATAGCCGCGGATGATCTGTGCGACCACCAGGCCGACGGCGATGAACGCCAACTTCACATAGAAGAGCGGGTTCGTCAGCGCCTTGGTCGGATAGGCAATCAACAGCAGGACTCCCGAGAAGGCGTTGACCCAGAAGCCCGCCCACATCCAGCGGTAGTAGCGGCGCAGCGAGATCAGCGGTACTCCGGGCATGCCGCCCAGCGCCCGGATATCGATGGCGACGTTGGCACCCACCAGGAACGCCAGTCCGACGGTGTGGAGGATGAGTACGGTTGGAAAAGCCCAGAACGTCGTCGCCTCACGAAGCCACACGCTCAGCGGCAAACCCTCAATCCAGAGAAAGAACGGGTCCATGCGTGACCGATGTTACCCGGATGAGCAGGCGGAAACGCCCGGGCTGTCGAAAAAGGACGAACCGGTAACAAGAAGATCTGACGGTTTGTTCAGGGATTCTTCAGAACGTGACGCCCTGCCGGTCGGTTACGATTAGTGCCCCCGACCCAGTGACCGTTACCTATCACGCGCTCTGGATGTTGTGTGCCCTCGGAACCGTGGTGTTTGCCACCGCTGCGGCGCCACACGTCCGCCCGATTGCCGCACTCGCCGCCGGGCTGATCGCAGGGGTAATGTGGTGGTCGCCGGCACGTGTCCCTGATGCGGCGGCGACCGGAATGCTCACGTCCCTGGCCGCCGCGCTGTACCTGTTCCGCCCGAAGCTGCGTCTCGTGACCGCCGCCTTCGGCGGGGCGCTTGCCGGCATGCTCGCCGCACTCGTGGAAATGTACGGCGTGTCCGCAACAATATCTCCCCTGCCCGGGATCGCGCTCGTCGCGGTGGCGATTTGGCTCGCCCGAACACGGCCGTCGTTTGCGCCGGAGCTGCTGCGCGATGAGGCCATGCTCATGATCGGCACCGTCGGCCTCAGCGTCGCCATCCTTCCAGGCGTGCTCGACGGCTGGCAGGCCGCGACCAATCTGGCCGCGGCAACGGAGCGGGTCGCTACCGCCTCGCTGCCCATGTGGACCCTTCTCGTCCTGCTGACGACCTCGTCGTTCGGGGCCTTCTACTCCCTCTGGAGCCGCCGGTGAACGTGCTCGCCGCGCTCGAAAACGGTTTGTTCGCGCTTGGCCAGGTCCTCCGGTTCCCGGTCTTCGCGCTGCTGTGGTTGTGCGTCCTGGTCTCCGTGTTCATGGCGGGGTCCTGTGTCGTCGATGCGGTCGCGCGACGACGCGAGCGGCGGGGGTTCGACATCAAGGCGTGGCTGCGGGGCGGCGCGGTCCTCGACGCACCCTCGGCGCGGCTCGGGACGCTCCCGGCGGCGCTGCGGCAGCTGCTGGTCCGCATTCACGAAGCACGATCGGAAGGCGCCCTTGGGGACGGAGGGCTCGCGCATCTGCTCATGGAACAGGAAGGCCGCGCGCGCAAACGGCTCGACGCGGCCCGGACGATGGTGCGGGTCGGGCCGAGCCTCGGCCTGATGGGCACACTCATCCCGATGGGATCCTCGCTGGCCTCGATGGCGACCGGCAATCTCGAAGCCATGGCCGGCCAGATGGTCGTCGCGTTCACCAGCACGATCATCGGCCTGGCGACGGGAACGCTCGCCTATATCGTCGCCGCCGTCCGGCATCACTGGGTCAACGAAACCGTTCGCGACGAACGCTACCTGGCCGAGCACGTCGCGCGCGAGCTCGATCAGGTGCACATCGCGAAGGCGGCCTCCTGATGGCGAGATTCCTTCACCTGCCATCGCCCGACGAGATCGCAGAAGAGGATCCGCTTGCCGGTGTCGCCAATCTCTTCGACGTCTCGGTCGTCTTCATCGTCGGCCTGATGCTGACGCTGTTCTCCGTCTATCGGATGGGTGATCTGATGGACAAGAACAGCGAGGTGACGATGGTCAAGACCAATGCGCAGGGCGAGCGCGAGATCATCGTGAAGAAGGGAACGCAGATCACGGCGTATAAGGTGACGGGCAAGACAGCCGGCGGCGAAGGCGAGCGGCTGGGAACCGCGTATCGGCTCGCGAACGGCCAAATCATCTACGTGCCGGAGGCACCCGATGAGACGGCTCGTTAGCTTCGCCCTGGCCGTGGCGCTTGCCGCGGTGGCCGCGCCGTCCGCGCAGCGGTCGGGTCCGCCTGAAGGCGGACACTACGAGAAGTCCTCCAGCGCACCGCGGGTACGCGTCGCCTACTTCTTTTCCGACGGAAACATCAGCGGCACGCTGAAGGCATACAAGGCACTGCTGCGCGAACGGCCCGACCTGCGCGATCGCGTCGCCATCAGCTTCCTCACCGAGTCGATGCTCGCGGATGCGAACGTCGCCGAGGTGTCCGCGGCGCAGGTGCTCGTGCTCGACATCATGAACCAGCAGATGCTCGAGCGATTCAACGCCGAGAAGAAGCTCGATCTGATTGCCGCGGTGCGGCGGCGCGGGACCGTGCTGGCGGTTGGAGAAGGGCTGCTGCCGAAGGAGCACTACATCAAACAGGGTGCCGTGTGGGATGACCGCGCCCGCACATATTGGGGGCACGGCGGTCAGAGCAATCAGGTCGGACTGTTGAAATATGCGCTGACGCAAGCCGGCATCCGCGGGCTCACGCTTCCGGAGCCTCAGCGCAGCATGGACTTCGGCTACTACTACCCCGTCGCGGCGAAGTCCGGGGGCTACCGCGGCGACGGCCAGGTGTTCGCCTCGTGGGAGGAATTCACCGCCTGGAAGCAGAAGGCAGGCAAGACCAGACCGGGTGCCCCGCGGATAGCTGTCGGTTTCTACAAGTCGAACTTCTACGGCGGCGAAACCGAACTGATTGACGCGGTCATCGGGGAGATCGAGCGGCGCGGCGGGGACGCCGTTCCGATCTTCGGCTACCCGGGAGAGATTGCCGCCGAACGCCTGCTGCTCGATCGGCAAGGCAACGCGCGCGCGGACGCCCTGCTCGGCTTCTTCTTCAACTTTTCCGGTCCGGACGCCGCGAAATCGCTGGGCAAAGTCGACATTCCCGTGCTCAACCTCGTCAGCCTTTACGGGCGCAGCGAGAAGGACTGGCGCGAGTCGGCGATGGGACTGTCGTTCTTCGAAGGGACCTTTAACGTCGCCGTTCCGGAAGTAGCGGGGACCATCGCGCCAACAGTCGTCGGTAGCCAGGAAAAAATTACGGATATCGACACCGGCATGCGCGTGATCGTGCGCAGGCCGATCATGCCGCAGGTCCAGCTGGCCGTGTCTCGCGCGCTCGGTCAGGCGACGCTGCGGAGCACGGCGAACCGCGATAAACGGGTCGCCGTCCTCTTCTATAACTACCCTCCCGGCAAAGCCAACATCGGAGCCAGTTACCTGAATGTTGCCGAGTCGTTGGCCAACGTGCTGCAGCGTCTCAGGCAGGATGGCTACGATGTCGGGACAGCTGATCTCTCCGCCGCCAGCGTGCTGCAGACGCTCCTGACGCGATCGCGCAACGTGGCTGGGTATGCGCCCGGCGAACTGCAGGCGCTCGTCAACGAGGGCGGCGCGGTCCGCGTCGGCATCCCCGAGTACAGCAAGTGGCTGAATGCGCTCTCGCCAGTGCTCAAGGCGAAGATCCTCAAGGACTGGGGCGAGCCGGCGAAGTCAAAGGTGATGACGCTGAATAGCAGCTTCATCATTCCTGCGGTGCAGTACGGAAAGGTGGCACTGCTGCCGCAGCCGGCGCGGGGTTGGGGCGAGGATGCGGAACGGATGTATCACGCGAAGGACCTCGCGCCGCATCACCAGTACGTTGCCACGTACGCATGGCTGCGCGAAGGCTTCAAGGCGCATGCGGTCGTCCACGTCGGCACGCACGGCACACTCGAATGGCTCGACGGCAAGGACGCCGGCCTTTCACCGGACGACGCGTCCGACGCGCTGATTGCCGACCTGCCCCACCTCTACATCTACAACGTTGACGTCGTCGGCGAGGGCCTCGTTGCGCGCCGCCGTAGCGCGGCAGCGCTCGTCGACCACATGGTGCCGCCGTTCCGGAAGGGTGGTCTGTATCCGGAACTCGCGGCGCTTGGCGAATCGATCAACGATTTCGACACGGCGCTCCACAAGAATCCCGAACTTGCCCGCGCCGTCGGCGAGCAGATCCGGACGCAGGTCAACGCCCTCGGCCTGGCGAAGGATCTCGGCCTCGACCTCTCCAGGCCGAACAGCCTCGACGATGCGACGGTGCACAAGATTCAGGACCACATCCTGAAGCTCAAGGCGCAGAACATCCCGTACGGGCTCCACACGTTTGGCCGGACGCCGGACAAGGCGATGCGCGACAGCACCGTCGATGCGATTGTCAGCATCGATCGGCGTCTCCTTCCCAAGGACGCCAAGGTTCTCGCGTCGGACATGGACGCGCGAATCATCGCCTCGGGCCCGCGCGAGATGGACAGCCTGATGCGTGGGCTGCGCGGGCGATACATCACCACGGGCAGTGGCGGCGAGCCGTTACGGAATCCTGATTCGTATCCCACCGGCAAGAATTTCTACGGGATCGATCCGGACAAGGTGCCGAAGCCAGCGTCCTATCAGATGGGGATCAAGCTCGCCGATCAGATGCTGGCGGACCACGTCAAGCAGCACGGGCGATATCCGGAGAAAGTGTCGTTCGTGATCTGGGGCGACGAGACGATGCGCCACGAGGGCGTGCTCGAGTCGCAGATCTTCCATCTGCTTGGAACGAAGCCGGTGTGGGACGCCCGCGGCAAGGTGGTGGACGTCGAGGTGATTCCGCGGGCTCGACTCGGCCGGCCGCGCGTGGACATCGTCATCGCCTCGGCGGCGGAAGGCATGTTCAACAACGTGACGCAGTTGATGGACAAGGCCGTGCAGAAAGTCAAGGCGCTGGACGAGGCGGAGAACTACGTGCGCAAGCACTACCTCTCGACGAAGGCGATCCTCGTGCAGCGCGGCTACACCGCCGAGGAAGCGGATCGCCGCGCGGGCGTGCGCATCTTCGACGAGCCGCCCGGCACGTTCAACCTGAATACCTCGACCATCGTCGCGGCGAGCGGCACGTGGGAGTCGGACAAGGGCTTCGCCAACGACTACCTGAAGAAGCTGGGGCACGGCTACGGGAACGGGTTCTGGGGCGAGTCGATGGAGGATGTCTTCCGGCTGGCGCTGTCGGGGACCGAGAAGATCGTGCACAGCTCGTCGACGATGCTCTATGGGGCGCTCGATAACGACGACATGTTCATGTACATGGGCGGGCTGGCCAGCGCGATTCGCAGCGTGGACGGCACGGACAAGAGCCCCGAGCTGGTCATCACGAACACGCGCGATCCCGGCAAGCCGGAGATGACGTCCATCGACAAGTTCATCGGCACCGAGTTCCGCTCGCGCTACATCAATCCGACCTGGATCGAGGGGATGAAAAAGGAAGGGTACGCCGGCGCCGGCGAGATGCGGCAGTTCGTCGAGTACCTGTGGGGTTGGGACGCGACGGTCAGCGAGACAGTGGACGACCGTATGTGGCAGGAGACCTTCGGCGTCTACGTCGAGGACAAGCACAACCTCGGCATGCAGCAGTTCTTCGAGAAGAACTCGCCGTTTGCCTATCAGGACATCACGGCGCGCATGCTCGAGACCGTTCGCAAGGGGAACTGGAAGGCCGACGCGTCGACGCAGAAGAAGCTGATCGAGGAGTATGTCGGCAGCGTCAACCGTCACGGTGTCGGCTGCGCGGAACACACGTGCGGCAACCCGAAGCTGCAGAAGTTCGTCATGGAACAGGGGCGGCGGATGGGCGTTCCGGTCCCGGCGCTGGAAGGGCTCCAGAAGGCGATGGAACAGGCGACGGGTGAAGGGATCGATGCCGGTGCCGAGCGTCTCGACTCGTTCGTCCGCAGCAACGATGCGCGGGTCACCGCGCGCCTGCAGGCTGTTCCCGCGCCGAGCCGCAACGTGCAGCAGATTGAAGGTCAGGTCATGGAGGCGCGGCAGACGTCAACCGCGCCGCGCAACGAGGCCCGGCGCGATGCCGTCCCGTCCGAGTGGCAGGCCGCGGCCGCTGCCCTGCCGATCCTCGGCCTGCTGGTCGCGTGGCGCTACGGGCGTCGGCGCAAATCCGCCTAAATCATCGCTTCGTAGGGCGCCGCTTTAGCGGTGCCGAGTACAACGCACCGGACGAGCCTGCTCGCGGCTCCGGGTTCGCGACGTGGAAAATCGACCCCTTCGGCATGGACTCACGGGTACGTCGTCGCCTTGGATGATCCGCGCGACAGCCTTCGAATCGTGTGCGGTAACGAGCTGCGTCGAGCGTCATTGGCAATAAAGGCGGCGACGTCGCAACAATGCCTGCGGGGCCGATTTACGGCCTTCGCAGATCACGCCGCTCACAAGTCGCTCGCGCACAGGCTCGTCCGGTGCGTCGCGGTCGCGGATTACGGTGACTTAAAGGGCGAATGAGATACCGATCGGCGGACGCGTGCGCCAGCGCCACGTCGGGCGAAGCGGGAAATCGGGTGGAGCGAGTCTTCCGCGGCGAGTTCCGTCAACGCGTTCTCGATGTTGCGATCTACCACTGGCGTTTTGAGCCGCGGAGTGGATGCGGCATCGGGACAGCGACTACTCGCCGCGGCAGCGTCAGGGGAGCGAGTCGGAAACCGATTTCCGCCCTTCGACGGTGCTCAGGGCGCCCCGAGCGATGTCGAGGGGCGGCGCGCAGCGCCCGCGGCCAGCCGATCGGTATCTCGTTCGCTCCCAGCGGGATGTACGCTGCGATCGCGACTGTTCAAAGGCGTGGCCGCACGACGCGCGTCCACCACATCGTGAACCCGGTGGCGAACAGGAGCGGTGGGGCAAGGCCGAGCACGAACCAGGCGATGCGGACGCCGTTGCCGCCGAACCCGCCCACGTGCAGCCAACCCGCCCAGTCCATCACCACGTCGCCGGCGCTGCGCCTGACGTCCGGCGACTTCAACACGGCACCCGTGTATTGATCGAGGTACACGGGCGTGAGGTCCGCGCGTCCGCCCGGTAACGGCATCCGCTTCGAAAACATCACCACGAACGCTGCCTTCTCGTCCGCCGGAGGAACCATCCGCGCGACATGCTCACCGGGCCGCTCCTGCTGTGCGCGAGCCACCAGCTCGCGCCAGCTCGGACGCTGCACGCCAGCAGCTGAGGGTTCCGACGCAGGCGGCACGACCACCGTCAGCGGAGAGATCCCATTGACGGCATTGCGGAACTGCCCCGGAAAGGCGAAGTAGATTCCGGTAACGGCCCACATGGCGATCAGCACCACGGTCCAGAAGCCGGTGGCGCTGTGCAGATCCCACGACACGCGCCGCCAGTTCTTTGTCCAGCGCACTTTCACCGACCGTCGCCAGTTCGCCACGCCGGGCCACCAGATCACGACGCCGGTCAGACTCAGGACCAGCAGCAGTGCGGCGCCAATGCCGTTCGCGACGCGTCCCCTGCGGCCGGCCAGCAGATCGAAGTGGAGCTCCTGCAGCGTGCGGATGGCCGAGTGCTGCGGCACCTCGCCCAACACTCGCCCACTTGCCGGATCGACGAGCACGGCCGGGAAATCGTCCCCTCGTTTCAAATAGGCGAGGTAGACCGGACGCAGACGCGAGGGCGCTTCCACGAACGACACGTCGTCCGCCGGAAAGGCATCGCGCACCTGCTCGAGCACGGCCGCCGGGTGAGCGGCCGGTCCGTGTCCGGGGGTGAACAGCTCCGGATGTGCCGCCCGCTGCATGTCGATGCGGAACATGAGCGCCGCCCCCGTAACGCACACCACGAAGATGTAGAGGCCGGCGGCGATACCGGTCCACAGGTGCACCTGGAACAGGGCGCGGCGGAAGAAGACGGTCTGTGGCCGGTAGAGGAACGCACGCATCGGGCGGCACAGTGTAGCGCCCGCGCACGAAGAGCTTTTCTGAAGTTTTCGTTAGGCAGATGGCGATCGGTACCTGACAAAGACTTCAGGAAGTCTTCAGGAGCACTCCCTTTGGGCGGCCGATACAATCCGCCACTGAGTTATTGACTGGAGCAGCGATGATTCAACTGCGTGCGTGGATGACGTTTGTGCTCGCGATCGCGATCTGTGCGTTACCCGCGATGGCGGCTGCACAGCAGCCGCGGGGAATACTGACCGGAACCGTCATCGACTCACTGGGCGGACGCGTCGCCGGCGCGGCGGTGACGCTCGTCGGTGAACAACCCAAGGCGGGAGAAACCCGGTCGAATACTGAAGGCGTGTATACGTTCCAGAACCTGGCGCCGGGCCGGTATCACGTCATCGTCACCGCGTCGGGCTTCGAGGCGGTCACGTCGGACCCCGTCTTCGTCGGCGCCGGTGAGCGTGCCACCGCGGATGTCCGGCTGCGGGTCGGCGCAATCGAGCAGGCGGTCCTGGTCACGGCATCGGCGACCGAGATCTCGCAGGCGCAGAGCGGCGCACCGGTGACGGTCATCGACGAGCAGACGCTGGAGGCGCTGAACAAGACGGAGCTCTCGGAGACCCTGCGTCTCGTCCCTGGATCGCACGTCGTGCCGACGGGCGGCCGCGGTGGATTGACGAACATGTTCATCCGCGGCGGCAACGCCAACTTCAACAAGGTGCTCGTCGACGGCATTCCGGTGAATGACATCGGCGGCGCGTTCGACCTTGGGCAGATGTCGACGGGCGGTGTCGAGCGCGTCGAGGTCCTGCGTCAAACGAACAGCGTCATGTATGGCAGCGACGCGCTGGCCGGAGTCATCAACATCACGACGAAGCGCGGACGCACTCGCGTCCCCGAGGTCGAATACTCGATCGACGGCGGCAACCTGGACACGTTCGCCACGACGTTCTCGGTCGGCGGCGTCGCGCGCCGGTTCGACTACTTCTCGAGCTATTCCCGGTTCGACACGAACAACGACGTGCCGAACAACGCGTACGAGAACGGCACGTATGCCGGACGGTTCGG
>Ga0247825_10003300_pt1 | contig 10649 bp, 11 predicted proteins | sample 13C_Vanillin_Day_FD_194413 | JGI IMG/M metagenome (GOLD analysis project Ga0247825, IMG submission 194413) | Soil microbial communities from agricultural site in Penn Yan, New York, United States - 13C_Vanillin_Day48 | ecosystem: Environmental > Terrestrial > Soil > Agricultural land | place... | reverse complement strand
CTGCCAGCCCTTCCGGCTGCGCCCGCTGCGCCGCGCGCTGCAACACTGCCTTTCGACGAAATTCATGGACCGCGTCTGGAAAGCGCGGCCGGGTGAAATCGCCGACTTCTGCTACGCGATGCCGGCGGGCATCATTCCCGGCGGCTGAAGCATGGCGCCGCCGATAACCGCAGATCACCGAACGCAACGGAAACGGCGATTCCTGTCGGAGTTGACCGGCATTCATCCGCGGATAGCATCTTTCGCATAAAGGGGAACCACGTGGCCGACACCATCTTGCCCCGGCACAGCCGGTACGATTACTCGCCGATCACCGAGCGCAAGGATTACAGCTGGCCCGGCGGCAAGCGGCTCGCGTTCTGCATCACCACCAATGTCGAGGTCTACGCCTTCGGCAAGGGACGCGGGCACGACAACGCCAAGCATGGCGAGCCCCAGACGCAGCGTAACTATTCGTGGCGCGATTACGGCAACCGCATCGGCATCTGGCGCCTGTTCGATCTCGCCGAGGAGCTGGAGATGCCGCTTGCGCACAACGCCAACAGCCTGCTCTACGAGCATGCGCCGCAGATCATGGCGCGCATCCGCGCGCGCCAGGACGAGATCGTCGGTCACGGGCGCACCAATTCCGAGAACCTGCACGACTTTCGCTGGGAATCCGACGAGGCCCGCGTCATCCGCGAGGTGACCGACCTCTTCGCGAAGCATGAAGGCCGTCCGCCGAAGGGCTGGATGGGGGCGGGCGCCTACGAGAACCCGTGGACGCCCGACGTGCTCAAGGAGGCGGGCTATACCTACACCATGGACTGGCCGTGCGACGATCAGCCGGTGTGGATGCGCACGCGCTCGGGCCCGCTGCTGTGTGTGCCGTATCCCGTCGAGTTGAACGATTCGCCGCAGGTCATACACCGGCAGCATACGGGGCGCGAGTTCTGCGACATGCTGGTGGACCAGTTCGAGGAAATGGTCGAGCAGAGCGAGAAGCATCCGCTGGTGTGCAACATCTCTATCCATCCTTTCGTCTTCGGCCAGCCGTTCCGGCTGCGGCCGCTGCGTGCCGCGCTCAAGCACTGCTTCGCCAGCAAGTTCATGAACCGGGTGTGGAAATGCCGGCCGGCCGACATCGCCGATTATTGCTACACGCTGAAGCCCGGGATCATCCCGGGCAGTTGAGCGCACCGGTTACACGCGTCAGGAGGTTGCCATGAAGGGCTACCCGGCGGTTGGTTGGATACTTGGTCTCCTCGTCCCGCTGCTGTGGGCCGCCGCCGGGGCATCCGCCGCGGCGGAGCCGAAAAAAGCGCCATCGGGCGCCGCGCAAGTGCGCATCACGCAGATTGATGTGGCGATTTCCGAGGCGGGTCCGGTGGTGCTCTTGAAGGCGGAGAACAAGGCCATTCCGGTCTTCGTCGATGTCACCGTGGCCGAATCCATTCATGCGGCGCTGACCGGCGGCAAGCCGCGGCGCCCTTTTCCCCATGACCTCATGCACAGCGTGCTGTCGGCGTACGACGGCAGCGTGACCGAGGTGGCCATCAGCCTGAAAGGGGCGATCTACTACGCGGCGCTGACCGTGACGGTCTCGGGCAACCGCAAGGTCTTCGACAGCCGCGCTTCCGACGCCATCGCGCTGGCGGTGCACTTCAAGGCGCCCATCCACGTGAGCCGTGCGCTGCTCGACTCGGCAGGGCAGGAGCTGGAGAGGCCGCGCGGCACCCCGCTCTAGCGGGTCAGGCGCCTACCTCGGCCGCGAATTCTCCGGCGGGGTCGAGCGCTGCCAGTGCCTCGCGTTCCCGGTCCGTGATGGGATCGGTCGGCTTCGCGGAGGAGGCATCCAGCACAAAGCCGGTACGGCGCACCACCTCATCGAGCCCCGCCAGCACATTCCATGATTCGAGCGCCAGCCGCCCGTTCCGCTTCTGCAGCACGGCGATCGGCGTAACGACGGTCTGCAAATTGCCGGCGGCGGTGACGAAGTCCAGCTTTTCCACCAGCGTGCGCGTTGAGTGCTCGGTGCGCCAGGTCGCGACCCGGCCCGCCGTGGGCATCATGACCGCCGCGCCGCCGCCGCCCGGCAGCCGCACCTTCGGCCGGTGCCAGTCGCCGATGACCGAGACGTTGGTCCGGCCCGCCGCGTCGACTTGCGCGCATCCGAGGAACACCAGGTCGAGCCCGCCGCGCGCGCACAGGTCGTAGAAATCCTCGTTGGCGAAAATCGCGGGCGACCCCGCGACGATTGCCGGGTCGCTGCTGGAATGCGGGATCTTCCGCGGCACGGGCTCGACGCCGCCGGCGACGTTGAGCCACGTGTAATGAAAGTCGTAAGCGCGCTTTGCCAGCAGGCAGGCGAGCATCGGCAACGTCGAGTTCACGCCGCTGAAGGCCGTGTCCCCGGGCCGGATCTGCCGCGCGAGGTTGACGACGAGGTAGGAGAAGGGCGTCCAGTCCCGGCTCATGACTGCGTGATCCGTGATCGGTGATCGGCGATCGGCAACGTAAGAAACATGCTTGGTTTAACTACCGTCCACCGTTCCCGTTCACCGGTTTTCGGGCGCCGCGGCAAGATGTTCCTCCAGCACTCCCGGCGCGTCGATCATGTAGGCCTCCACCGCCGGATAGTCCACCTCGTAGAGCGGGTGCATCGAGCCGGGCCATCCGCCCCGCGGGACGATGGCGACGGCTTCGACCATGAATCCCGGGACCAGCGTGAGCTCCGGCTGCGTCGCGAGCGCTTCCGTGGACACGAGCTTCTCGGCGGTCACCAGGACGCGCTTGGCCGCGCGCGTGAGGGGATGGTCCCAGAACGGAGAGCCGTACACGCGGGCATTGCCGTGCTCGTCGGCTTCGGCGGCGTGCACGACGGCGATGTCGGGCCGGATCGCGGGGATGGCGTACACCTCCTGACCCGAGCCGTAGGGGTCCGCGATCTTCTTCCAGCCGTTCACTTGCGCCAGGTCGCTGCCATGCACGCCACCCACGGGCTGGAACGGGATTCCGTAGGCGGCTGCACGCAGCCCGGCCACGAGCGTCATTCAGGCATGCTCTTCGAGAGCGGCCTCCTTGCGCTCGATCGCGCGGCGGTACCATTGCGCGAGCCCGAAATTGCCTTCCATCGCGACGATGCCCGCGCGTACCTTGCCGACGGCGCCCGCGCGGCACAGCAGGTCGAGGTCGTATCCGGGCGAGGGCTTGATGATTTCCAGCCGGCGGCGCCCCTGGCGTGCCAGCTCGCGGACGAAAGCAAAGGGACCGCGATGCAGAAAAACGCCCCCGAGGCCGAGCGCGCAGCCGTCGGGCACGCGCGCCGCGAGCGACGAAAGCGTGCAGAGCTTGTTCGGGGCGGCGGTCATCGGTTCTCCAAGTCGAAAAGCATAGCACTGCGCCAGTCCATGATGTGGCGCGGGCGCTTCGCGACTGCCGCGCATTCCGGCTAAACTCGACACTCACTTGCAGGAGGCGCGCATGGAAGGCATCGAGGGCAAGCTGGCGAAGATGGGACTGAGGCTGCCACCCGTGCACCCCTATCCGAGCCCGAACCGCATACCGTGCGTGCAGGTCGGGAACATAGTCTTTCTGGGCGGCCACAGCACCGCGCGCCATCCGCTCATGCTCGGCGCGAAAAATACCGGAAAGGTCGGCTCCGAAATCACCGAGCAGGAAGCGTACGTGGCCGCGCGCGCGGTGGCCCTGCAGATCCTGGCGTCGCTCAAGGCGCTGGTCGGCGATCTCGGCCGCGTCAAGCGCGTCATCCGGCTGCACGGCATGGTGAACTCCGCGCCCGGCTTCGAGAAACAGTTCGCCGTCATCGACGGCGCCTCCGACCTCTTCTTCGAGCTCTGGGGGCCCGAGCACGGCGCGCATGCGCGCTCCGCCATCGGCGTTGCAGAGCTGCCGCGGCGGTCGATTCTGGAAATCGTCGGCGAATTCGAGCTCTACGCTGAACGACGGGCGCCGCGGCGCACAACCGAAAAATAGGTCAAGAGGAATCCCAGTGGGAAAGATGCGTTGGTGGGCGGGGGTGGTCGCTTTGTTGATGACCATGCCCGCCTTCTCCTATCCGGAGCGGCCGGTCAGGATGATCGTGGCGGTGCCGCCCGGCGGTCCGGCCGACATTCTGGCGCGGCTCGTGGCGCCGAAACTCACCGAAGGACTCGGGCAAACGGTCGTCGTCGACAACCGGCCCGGCGCCAACGGCAACATCGCGTACGAGATGGCCGCGCGGGCGGTACCCGACGGCCATACCTTCGTGCTGGTGGCGGCGGGGGTGTCGATCAATCCCAGCCTGTACCGTGAAGTCCGCTACGATCCGGTGAAGGATTTCGCGGCGATCACGCAAGGCGTTGCGGTCCCGAACATACTGGTCGTTCATCCTGCCGTTCCCGTGGCGACGGTCCCGGAACTGGTCGCGCTGGCAAAAGCGAGGAAGGGACAGCTGGCGTTCGCTTCGGCGGGCAACGGCACTTCCGGCCACCTGGCGCTCGAGCTCTTCAAGCAGCGCGCCGGCATCGACGCGGTGCACGTCCCTTACAAGGGCGGCGGCCCGGCGCTGGCGGAGCTGGTCGCGGGGCAGGTACAGGCGCTTTTCAGCCTGGCGCTTGCTGCCACGCCCCAGATCAAGGCCGGCAGGGCGAGAGGGCTTGCGATCACGAGCGGCAAGCGTTCGCCCGTGGCGCCCGAGCTGCCCACGGTCGCGGAGCTGGGTTTTTCCGGGTTCGAGGTGGTGGGCTGGTTCGGCTGGCTGGCGCCGGCCGGCACGCCCGCCGCCATCGTGAACCGGCTCAACGCCGAGATCGTAAAGGCGCTCAAGACGGCGGATGTCCGTGAGCGGCTACTGTCACAGAGCACGGAGCCCGTAGGCAACACGCCGAAGGAATTCGCGGCGTTCGTCAAGAGCGAGCGCGACAAGTGGGCGCAAGTCATCCGCCGCGCCGGCGTCAGGATGGAATGAAGGAAGACCGATGAGCCGATCGAAGGGCATCAAGGAAATCGCGTACGTCGACGTGGGCGCAAGCGGAGCGACCGCGCACGCTGGAAGGCGCCTGCAGTCCGCGTGCTGGTTCGACTGTGCCGGCGGCGGACAGGTGGTGGTCGAGCGCAACGTCGCCTACGTGGGCAACATGGAGCACCCGCACGGCACGCTCATCATCGACGTATCGGACCCGCGCCATCCGAAGCAGCTGGCCTCGATCTCGATGCCGCCCGGGACGCACTCGCACAAGGTGCGGGTCGCGGGCGACATCATGATTACCAACCGCGAGGTGCAGCGCGCGGCGGCGCTGAAGGGCCAGGTGCCTCCCGAGGGTTACCAGGGCGGCCTCGGGATCTACGACGTGTCGAAACCAGATAGGCCCAGGCTCATCACCACCTGGAATACGACCGACAAGCCGGGGCCGACCTATGCGCGCGGCGTGCACCGGTTCGATTTCGACGGACGCTACGCCTACATCTCGCCGACGATGGACGGATACGTGGGCAACATCGTGATGATCCTCGATTTGAAGAACCCGGCGAAACCCGAGGAAGTAGGGCGCTGGTGGATGCCGGGCCAATGGACGGCAGGCGGCGAGCAGCCGGCCTGGAAGGGCGACGCGCACAAATGCCATCACCCGCTGCGCCACGGCAACCGGCTCTATACGAGCTACTGGCACGGCGGCCTCGTCATTCTCGACATCGAGGACATGACAAAGCCCAAGTTCGTGTCAGGTCTCGACTGGAGCCCGCCCTTCCCGTGGCCGACGCACACCTGCCTGCGCATCCCGTTCAAGATCGCCGGGCGCGATTTCATGCTCGTCACCGACGAGGACGTCTTCCGTATGGAGGACTACCCGAAGTATCCGGCCGCCTTTCTATGGATGGTGGATATCACGGACGAGAAGCATCCGCAGCCGATCTCGACCTACCAGGTGCCGGAGATGCCCGACACGCCGCAGCCGCGCATGACGGGCTGCCACCAGCCGTGCGAGAAGGTAACGGGCACCGAGATCCCCGTCGCGTGGTTCGCGCACGGGTTGCGCATCATCGACATCTCGCGGCCCCACGCCTTGCGTGAGGTCGCCCACTATATTCCCGACGTGCCGCAGGGTTCGGACCGCGTGCAGAGCAACGACGTGACCGTGGACGACCGCGGGCTCATTTACCTGCTGGACCGGGTGCGCGGACTTCACATCCTCGAGCGCATCGGCTGAAGGAGGCGGAATGAAGCGGACGATCGTGGCAGCGATGCTGGCCGGGACGGCTTCGGTGGTCGTTGCCCAGAGTTACCCGGCCAAGCCGGTCCGCGTCATCTGCGGATTCCCGCCGGGATCCGGCGCCGACATCACGGCGCGCGTCATCGGGGCCAAGCTCTACGAGCTGATGGGCCAGCAATTCTTCGTGGATAACCGGCCGGGGGCGGGGAGCAACATCGCGGCCGACCTGGCGGCGAAATCGCCGCCCGACGGCTACACGGTCTTCATCGGCACGGTGGCCAACACGATCAACGCCACGCTCTACTCCAGGCTGCCATTCGACTTCGCCCGCGATTTCGCGCCGGTGACGCTGGCCACGGCGGCGCCCAACATGCTCGTCGTGCACCCCTCGGTGCCGGCGAGAACGGTCAAGGACCTGGTCGCCCTCGCGAAAGGCCGCCCGGGCCAGCTCAACTTCGCCTCTTCAGGCATCGGCACGGCGCCGCACCTGTCGGGTGAGCTTTTCAACGCCATGGCGGGCGTGAAAATGACTCACATTCCCTACAAGGGCAGTCCACCGGCGGTGGCTGACCTGGTCGCGGGCTCGGTGGACGTCATGTTCTCGCCCGCTTCCACGGTAATCCCGCACGTAAAAAGCGACCGGCTGCGCGCCCTGGCCGCGACCACGGCTTCGCGCATGCCGTCCCTTCCCGACCTGCCGACCGTTTCAGAGGCGGGCCTCAAGGGCTACGAGACCGTGACCTGGTTCGGCTACGTGGCGCCGGCCAGGACGCCGCCCGCGATCATTTCCCGGCTCAACTCGGAAATCAACCGCGTGCTCGGCATGCCGGATGTGCGCAGCCAGTTCGAGATCCAGGGCATCGCCATCCTGGGCGGCAGCGCCGATCGTTTCGCAACCTACATCGGCGAGGAGACCGCGAAGTGGGCGAGGGTCATCAAGGTCTCCGGCGCGAGAGCCGACTGAAGGCATTACCCGTCACACGTCACTCACACGCATGCAAATGGCTTCCGGCGTATTCGACGACGCGCTGATCAGGCACCTGTGGAGCACCGAGGAGCTGCGCGCCATCTTCAGCGATCGCGCCCGCGTGCAGAAGTGGTACGAGTTCGAGGCGGCGCTCGCTCTTGAGCAGGCGGAGCTCGGCATCATCCCGCGCGCCGCTGCGCAGGACATCGCGGCCAACGCGAAAGTGGAGAACGTCGACATCGACGCGATCGCCTCGGAGATACGGCGCATCAAGCATCCGCTGGTTCCCGCGCTCAAGGCGGTCGAAAAGCGGTGCAGTGACGGGCACGGAGAATACATCCATTACGGCCCCACCACGCAGGACGTGCTCGACACCGGCGTGATGCTGCAGATCAAGGAAGCGCACGCCCTCTACCTGCGCGACATGAAGGCGATCGGGCAGGCGCTCTACCGGCTGGCCGATACCCACAGGGCCACGCCCATGGCCGGCCGCTCCCACGGCGTCCAGGCATTGCCGATCACCTTCGGCCACAAGGCGGCGATCTGGCTCTCGGAGATGGGGCGCAACTACCAGCGCTTGAAAGACCTCGAGTCGCGCGTTTTCGTCGGCGGCATGGTGGGTGCGGTGGGCACGCAGGCCTCGTACGGCGACAAGGCGCCGGAGCTGGAGCGGCGGCTCATGAAGCGGCTCGGCCTCGGGGTGGCGGACATCAACTGGCAGCCGGCGCGCGACCGCTTCGCGGAGTACGTCTGCGTGCTGGCAATCATCGGACAGACGCTCGGCAAGATCGCGAACGAGATCGTCAATCTCGAGCACACCGAGATCGGCGAAACATTCGAACCCTTCAGCGAAGGCAAGGTCGGCTCGTCCACGATGCCGCACAAGCGCAACCCGTCGAGCTGCGAAGCGGCGGTGGCGGTATCCCGGGCGCTGCGCTACAACGCGGCGTTCATGCTCGAGTGCATGATCATCGAGCACGAGCGCGACGGCTCGGCGTGGCGCGGTGAATGGAAGGCGCTCCCGGAGTCCTGTCTCATGGCCGGGGGGCTGCTTGCGACGATGAAGTACGTGCTGTCGGGACTGCACGTGGACGCCGAACGCATGCGGTCAAACCTCGACCTGCTGGGCGGGTTCCTGCTGTCCGAGCGGGTGATGTTCGCGCTCTCGGACAAGGTGGGGAAGCAGACGGCGCACGACCTGGTTTACGAAGCGTCGATGCAGGGCATCGAGCAGGGCACGAGCTTCGAGCAGGCGCTGATGAAAGACGCCCGGGTCGCTGCCGCGCTCAGTGCCGCGGAGCTGAAGGAGGTTCTCGACCCGGCGACGTATGTCGGCCTCGCGCCGGCGATCGTCGAGAGGGTGCTCGGCGAGACGCGCGCGAGCGGCTGGCTGGATTGAACCGTGAATCGTGAGCAGTGAGTAGTGAGCGGTGAGTAGTGAGCGGTGAGTAGTGAGCAGTGAGTGGTCTAATGGGACCGGGGGCGCGCCCGGTGTTCCATTAACCCTTCACCCTTCACCATTCACGAAACTGGAACAATGAAAATAGCCATCCTCGACGATTACCAGGACGTGGTCCGCACCCTGTCGGTGTTCGACAAGCTGAAAGGGCACGACGTCACCATTTTCAACGACCACACCAAGGACACCGACGCGCTGGCGCGGCGGCTCAAGGAGGCCGAGGCGGTATGCCTCATCCGCGAGCGCACGCCGATCCGTGCGCCGCTGATCGAGCGCCTGCCGAAGCTGCGGCTCATCAGCCAGCGCAGCGTCTACCCGCACATCGACGTCGACGCCTGCACGCGCCGCGGCATCGTTCTGTGCTCGGACATGCACCCGGGGAAGCCGTCGTACGGCACGGCCGAGCTCACGTGGGGCCTTGTCATCGCCGCCATGCGGCGGATTCCGCAGGAAATGGCGTCGTTGAAGGCCGGGCGCTGGCAATCCACGGTGGGCACGGGGCTGCGCGGGCGCACGCTGGGCGTGTTCGGCTATGGCCGCATCGGCGGCGTCGTTGCGGGCTATGGCCGCGCCTTCGGCATGAAGGTCCTGGTGTGGGGGCGCGAGCGCACCGCGGCCCAGGCACGCGCCGACGGCTATGACGTCGCGCCGAGCAAGCAGGCGTTCTTCGAGCAGTCCGACGTCCTGACGCTGCACTTGCGTTCCACGCCCGATACCCACGGGATCGTGACGCGCGAGGACCTGGGCCGGATGAAGACGACGGCGCTCCTCGTCAACACCAGCCGCGCGGCGCTGATCGAGCCTGGCGCGTTGGTAGAAGCACTGAAGGCCGGGCGACCCGGCACGGCCGCCGTGGACGTCTTCGAAGAGGAGCCGGTCCTGGGCGGGGATCACCCCTTGCTCAAGATGGACAACGTCGTGTGCACGCCCCATCTGGGCTATGTATTGCGCGACGGTTACGAGGAAATGTTCAAGGCGATCTTCGACCAGGTGCTCGCCTTCGCCTCGGGAAAACCGGTCAACGTGGTGAACCCCGACGCCTTGAGAGCCCGCTAATCATGATTTCCTGAACCGGGTTTCGACTCACGATCAACGACCAACGACAATAACGAGAGGAGACGTCAACATGAAATTCGCAGGAACCCTGAGTGTGCTCGCAGTGACTGGCGTGATGGCGGTCACGCCGGCCCGGTCACAGGATCAGGCCGGCAGCTACCCCAACCGGCCGGTGCGCTGGGTCGTTCCGTTCCCTCCAGGCGCCTCGAACGACATCATCGGACGGCTGGTCAGCCAGAAGCTGACGGAAGCGTGGGGCCAGCAGTTCGTGGTGGACAACCGCCCGGGCGCCGGCGGTCTTATCGGAGGCGACCTCGTTGCGAAGGCCAGTCCCGACGGCCATACGCTGCTCCTTGCCAACCCCGCCCCGAGCGTGAACAGCGTGCTACTGCACAAGCAACCGCCTTACCGGATCAACGACTTTGCCCCGGTCGTGTGGATCGGATACGCGCCCCTCATCATCGTTGCGAGCCCGAAATTCGCGCCGAACACCGCGAGGGAGCTGGTCGAGTACGCCAAGGCCAACCCCGGCAAAGCCAACTGGGCCTCGTCCGGGCTGGGCAGCAGCCTGCACATCGGACTCGCCGTCTTCCAGATGGCGACCGGGGCCAATGTCACGCACGTGCCGTACAAGGGAACGGCGCCCGCGCTCACCGACATTCTGGGAGGCAGCATCCAGCTCATGCACACCACCAGCGTGAGCGCCGACGCTCACATCAAGTCGCGCCGGGTCAAGGTGCTCGGGATTGCCGCACAGAAGCGGCAGAACGTGCTCCCCAACGTGCCGACGCTGGAGGAGCAGGGCATCAAGGGGGCCGAGGCGATCGTCTGGTTCGGCATGGCGGCGCCCGCAAAGACGCCGCGCGCCATCGTCGACAAGCTCAACCGTGAGACGAACAACGTGCTGAAGATGGCCGACGTGCGCCAGCGGCTCGACCAGCTGGGACTGGAAGTGGAGGGCGGTCCGCCCGCCAAGTTC
>Ga0247825_10003299_pt1 | contig 10649 bp, 7 predicted proteins | sample 13C_Vanillin_Day_FD_194413 | JGI IMG/M metagenome (GOLD analysis project Ga0247825, IMG submission 194413) | Soil microbial communities from agricultural site in Penn Yan, New York, United States - 13C_Vanillin_Day48 | ecosystem: Environmental > Terrestrial > Soil > Agricultural land | place... | reverse complement strand
TTCTTGCTCATGATGGAGGCCGAAATGAGGGGAACGCTCTCGACCGTCGCGGTGACATCGCGGAGCGAGTAGATCTTTTTGTCCGCAGGCGCCAATGAGGGCGACTGGCCGACAATCGCCGCTCCAACGTCGCGGATCAATTGCTTGAATTCCGCGATGGTTGCGTCAGCGCGGAAGCCGGGAATCGATTCCAGCTTGTCAACGGTACCGCCGGTGTGGCCGAGCGCTCGCCCCGACATCTTCGGAACGGCCACGCCGCACGCGGCGACGAGTGGAACCACGATGATCGACACTTTGTCGCCGACGCCGCCGGTGCTGTGTTTGCCGACCTTCGGCCCGGGAATAGCGGACAGATCGACACGTTCGCCGGAGGCGACCATCGCCTCGGTCAGCGCGGCCGTCTCCCCGTCGTCCATGCCCTTCAGCACGATGGCCATCAGCAGCGCCGCGGCCTGGTAATCCGGCACCGAGCCGTCGACGACGCCACGTACGAACAGATCGATCTCCGGGCGCGTCAGGGCCTGCCCGTCGCGCTTACGGGCGATGACATCCGCGAATCGCATGGGAAGCCGCCCAAATATACCTGTCCCGCCGAGGCCGCGAAGCGGCGAAGGCGGACCGGCTGCAGAAAAGGACAAAAAGCCACGATAAATGAGGAGACGCGGGCCCCCGCCAACGTGAAATTGTGAGCAATTACCGGACATCGTCGCCCAGGAAATGACTTTCTCTGCGCCCGCCGCCGAGCCGCTGCCGGTTGACCAGAGCACGGCACTCGCCGAATTCGCCCGTGCGTGCAAATCTGCCGCTCGGTCGGTGTCGCTCTATCCCGGCACCCATCCCGCAATTGCGGCCGCGCTGTCCCGCGTTACTTCGGCCGGGAAACGGCTGACAGCCGGCGGCGACGTCACGGTCGGCATCCATCCGGACATGCTCGTTGTCGAAGGCCGCGTACCCGCCCGGCCGGACGCCGCCATCGGCGAACTTGCCGCACTGCTCCACGACCGGCTGGTGGGAGAGCTTCGCGTCACGCGCGAGGCTGCGGCCGAGGATTGGCATGCCCTCCTCCTGATTCTGTCGCGGGCGCCGGAGGAGCTGATTCAGGACGGCGGCGTTGCCAAGGCCTGGACGGCGTCCGGCCGCACTCACCTGGACATCCGGGAAATCGACTACGCGGAAGTGCTGCGGGAGCGCGCCGGCGGCCACGAGGCTGCGTGGGACCGGATCATTGCCAGCTGCCTTCAAGGCGAATCGGGCGCGCTGGACGACCGCGCGCTGGCGGCGCTGGTCGCCACGGTGAGTGATCCAGATCGCTTCGGCGAGCTGCTCGCGCGGCTGCAGGCGTCACCGGCCGCGGCCGGGGCAGGCATGGGCGCTACGGCGGCCGCGCTGTTGCAGCTGCTGCGCACCGCCGTTGACGCGGCAGCGGCCGAGGGCGTCGATACCGATCGTGTCCTCGATACGATGGCGGCGTCGATGGCGCGGCTGACCCCGGAGACGATGCTCGGATTACTCGCCGCGAGGAAAGCTGGCAGCCCCGAAGAGGCGGCCGTCGCCGCGTCGGTCGTCGATCGGATGAGCGACGACACGATCGCGTCTTTCGTCGCGAACTCGGTGGCGGTCGATCGTGGCGCCACCGAGCGTCTCGCACACGCGTTCGAAGCGCTGGTACCGGGATCGGAGGAGAAGGAACAGCTGCTGAGTCTCGCCGAGGGGAAAGCGCGCGCGACGGATCTCGGCAAGGAAGCCACCTTCGACGATCTGTGGCGCTCCGCGGCCGACATGCTGACGTCGTATTCGGACAAGAGGTACGTGTCCGACGAATACGGCCGCGAGCTCTCCTTCGCGCGAACGCGCGCCGTCGACGTGGAACGCGTGTCCGACGACCCGCCGCAGCGCGTTCAGCAGTGGCTCGGCACGATCAAGGACAGCGCGCTGCGCGAGCTCGACCTGCAGCTGCTCCTCGATCTCCTGCGTATCGAGGACGACCCGATCCGATGGTCCGCGCTTGCCGCGATCGTGGCGGCGGAAGTCGAACGGCGGGCGCTCCTTGGCGAACTCGAAGCCGTCGAAAGCCTGGCGTCTTCAATCCTGCGCGAGCTGCAGCCGGGCGGGCGCGGCCTCCTCGTGTCGGCGGCCGCAGGAGTTGCGGACAAGCTGTCCACGGGCCCGTTGCTTCGCCACCTCGTGGCGCAGCTGCGCACGGCTGACGATCGCGGGGTGCCCGCCGCGGCGCGCCTGTGCCACGCGCTTGGTGCCGGGGCTGTGCGTCCGCTGGCCGAAGCGCTGGCAGTGGAGGAAAACAGCAAGGCCATCCGCGCACTGCGCGAGATCCTCCTCGATTTCGGCGCTGTCGGCCGCAGCTCCGTTGAACAACTGAAGACCTCGACGAATCCGGCCGTGCGCCGCACGGCCATCGACCTGCTGCGGGTATTCGGCGGCGACGAGGCGCTGCCCGAGCTCGAGTCGATGCTCGGGGATGCCGATCAACAGGTCCAGCGCGACGCCGTGCGCGCCATCGTCCAGATCGGATCAGACGCCGCCTACGCGATCCTGCAACGCGCGCTCGGCGCGGGGGACACATCACGCGACGCCATTGTTCAGCAGCTCATATCGCTGCGCGACGACAAGGCGATCCCGCTCCTCTGTCACGTCCTGTCCAACACCAACCCGGGCGGCGCCATGACCGCCGCGCACCTGCACATCATGGAAGCGCTGGGCGGCTTGAAGGCCCATCCACAGTCAACACAGGCGCTGCGGATGGCCCTCCATCGCGGCACCTGGTGGGCGCCGTCCAGGACGGCCCGGCTGCGCGAGGCAGCGGCAACGGCGCTGCAGCGCATCGGATCGCCGGAGACCACGGCGGTTCTCGAAGAGGCCGTCCACACCGGCAGCCGCGGCGTTCGCAAGATCGCCCGCGCTGCTGCAGCGGCAGGCACGCGGCGCGAGCGGAAGAGCGCATGAGCGGCACGCAGCGCGCACGCATCGCCGAGGAAATCGCCCGCCGCCTCGCTGCCGCTCTCCGCGGCGCGCAGCTGTACGCAGCCGATCACCCAATCGTGAAGCGCAACGTGAGTGCTCTTGCGGAAACGATCAGCGTGGCACTCGCCACTCACCCCACGCTGACCATCGGCATCGTCGAAGACGACCTCGTCGTCGGCGACACGCCCGTGCCCCGTGCCGCGGAAACCATGGGCGAGCTGATGCGGCGCCTCCAGCAGGCAGGCATCGAGCGGATCGTGATCGAAGACGGCGTCGAGCCGGAGGAAATCGTCGAGCTCGTGCAGACCGTGGCACGAGCCGAGCGGGGCGCCGCGCCGGCGACGCCACGGCTTCAGCACATCCGCGTCGGCAAACTGCAGGTCGAGCAGCGCGTCGAGACGGTGGGCGACATGGCGACCTTCCAGCATCTGTACCAGGATGCGGTGGGCATCGCCGAGCGGCTGTGGGACAGTGCGACGACCGAGGGGAAACCGGACGCCGATGCCGCGCGCGGCATCGTCGACTCACTGGCGCAGGCGGTTGCCCAGAACCGGACGGCGCTCCTTGCCCTGACCGCGCTCAAGAACTACGACAACTACACGTTCACCCACATGGTGAATGTCTCCATCCTGACGATGGGTCAAGGGCGGGGCCTGGGGATAGAAGGCGCCGCGCTCCGCCAGCTTGGGCTCGCCGCGCTGCTCCACGACATCGGCAAGGTGAGGACGCCGCCGGAGATTCTCAACAAGACCGAGCAGTTGACCGACCGGGAGTTCGAGATTCTGAAGCGGCACACCGTGGACGGGGCGCAGATCCTCCGAACGACGCCGGAAGTGCCGGCGCTCGCCCCTGTCGTCGCGTTCGAGCATCATCTGCGCGCCGACGGCACCGGCTATCCGCGCGGCGTGTCGCGCCCGGAACTGAACGTGGCGACGATGCTGTGCGGGATCTCCGACGTCTACGACGCGATGCGCTCGCAGCGCGTGTATCAACAGGCGTTTCCGACCGATCGCATTCTGTCGGTGCTGCAGAGAAATGACGGCAAACAGTTCGATCAGAATCTCGTACGGCGGTTCGTGCAGCTGGTTGGCATCTACCCGGCCGGCAACCTCGTCCGTCTCGACAGCGGGGAGACCGCCGTCGTGACGAAGGCATACGCGCCCGACCCGTACCGGCCGCGTGTGAAGGTGCTGTTCGCCGCTGATCGGACGCCGATCCCACGGCCGTTCGAAGTCAATCTGTGGGAAGGGCACGAAGGATTCGCCGGCGCCATCCAGGCACCGCTCGATCCCGCGGAGTACGGAATCGACCCGCTCGTCCACGTGTAGCGATCTACAATGATCGCGCCTGCCTGATTCCCCAACGTCCTCGAGGTTTTCATGAGCATACGGAGACGGGCGCGCGCGCACACCGCCGCGCTCATCGGCGCGGCACTGTGGTTGGCGACCGTTGCCGCCCAGGATTTGCTGCCGGATGCCGGACGTCGATCGGCCTCACCGCTCGCCGTATCAGCTATTGATGGCGGCCTGCACCGCGGCACCACACCGCGCCCCGTGCTCAAGGCGACCGACGCGCACACGCGGCGGATGCCCACCAGCGCGCGCTACCTGCGAGGCAGTGTCATCGTGAAATTCAGGGCCGGCACAACGGCTGCGCGAAGGGCCGACCTCGTGACGCTCGTTGCCGGACGTTCGACGCCCAGCCTCCCCTACGCGACGTTTGACCTTGTCGCACTCGATCCGGCTGCCGATCCCGAGGCGGTCGCGGCCCGGCTCTCGGCGCAGCCGGACGTCGCTTACGCGCAGGCGCGCTACCGAGCACGGCCGCTGTTCCGTCCCAACGATCCGTTTTACGGCCTGCAGTGGAACTTCGCGTCGCTCGAGATGGAACGCGCCTGGGACATCAACGCCGGCTCGTCAAGTTCGGTGACCGTGGCGGTGCTCGACAGCGGCATGGCATACACGAACGTGTCGTTGCAGTTCGTACAATTCAGCCCGCAGACGATCGAGGGCGTTGTCTACCCTGCGCTGGGCACGGTGAGCATTCCATTCGCGGCTGCGCCCGACCTGACGAGTCCGGGCAGATTCGTGTCTCCCCACGATTTCATCTGGGACGACCCGCAGCCGGTGGACATGCATGGCCATGGAACGCATGTCGCGGGGACAATCGGCCAGCTGACGAACAATGCGGCGAGCGTCGCCGGCATCGCGTTCAACGTGAGGCTGATGCCGGTCAAGGTCATCGACGGCTTCTGGGACGAGTATTTCGAGAGCCCGTTCTTCGGGACCGACGACATTGTCGCCCGCGGCATCCGTTACGCCGTAGACAACGGCGCCAAAGTGATCAACCTGAGCATCGGCCGCGAGGGACCGCCGGCGCCAGCGGTCCGCGAGGCCGTGGAGTATGCCGTCGGGCGCGGTGCGTTTCTCGCCGTTGCCGGCGGAAACGAGTTTCTCGACGGCAATCCGGTCCCGCGCTTCGCGGAGTTTGCGGCGCAGATCAACGGCATGGTGGCAGTGGGCGCGATCGGCTCCGACCGGCAGCGTGCTGAGTACTCGAGCACGGGACCGTACATCGAACTGGTGGCGCCCGGCGGCGATTTCACTCGCGGCGGTGCCAACAGCATGATCCTGCAGCAGACCTACGACTTCGACTTCACCGACACCTTTCTGAACGGGGCAGGCGGGTTCCGCCCCCCGCGCTTCGACATCTTCGGCAACATCTTCTACCAGGGGACGTCGATGTCGACCGCGCATGTATCGGGCCTCGCGGCGCTGCTCTACCAGCAGGGAATCACCAAACCGTCCGCAATCGAAGCGGCGATGAAACGCTCGGCGACCGATCTCGGCCCGCAAGGCCGTGACGACCAGTACGGCCATGGTCTTATCAACGCGCGCGCCGCCCTGCGCGGGCTCGGTATCGTCCGATGAGCGTCCACCTTCGCCAGGGCGCCGGTGGACGAGCGCGATTCGGGCTTGCCGTTGCAGTGGTCTGTGTCACCGCGTTGCCGACAGCAGCGGCCGCACAGCAGAAGCCTCCGGCGACCCCGCAGCAGAAACCTCCGTCGGCCGCCCGCCCTGCTCCACCGCGTGCGCAGACGAGCATTCGCGGCTTCGGCGACATCGGACTCATGCGATTCGCCGCCGCGGACACGTTCAACGCCACGCTCGGCTCGTCGAACGGCGTCTTTTTCGGAGGCGGCGTGGAGGTCGTCCTCCCGCAGCGCGTCTACTTCAACGTCCGGCTGTCACGTTTCGAAAAGACAGGCGAACGAGTGTTCGTCGACGACGACGAAGTATTTCCCCTCGGCATCGAGATGAAGGTCGGCATCAGACCGGTTGAAGTAACGGGTGGCTACCGCTTCGAGCCGCGCGGCCGCACTCGCAGCGTCATCCCCTTCGTCGGTGGTGGGATCGGCTGGCACACGTATTCAGAGGAGTCCGACTTCGCGCAGCCCGGCGACGACGTCGACGAGACCTTCACCGGATACCACGCGCTCGGTGGCGTGGAATTCAGGATGTCGAGATGGGTCGGCATTACCGGCGAAGCCCAGTGGACAACCATCAGCGACGCTTTTGGAAGCGAATCGTCCGGCGCGTCGGAACTCTATGGAGAGTCCAATCTGGGGGGACTCGGCTTGCGGGTGCGGTTCATTATCGGAAAATGAAACCGGTTTGACGGCCCTCGCTTCCACCGGAAAAGCGAAACCCGGTTTCACAGCCCGTGTGTTATCAGTCGTTCGCCGGATTCCGGCTGGGCGGGTCGCGACCTACGGAGACGTCGCGCGGCTTGCCGGCGCCCCCCGCGCCGCCCGTGCGGTCGGTACCGTCATGCGGAAGTGCCGGGACCCGAAGGTTCCCTGCCACCGCGTTATCGCGGCCGGAGGCGGAATTGGCGGATATGGCGCATTTCTGCACGTCAAGCGCGACCTCCTCCGGGCGGAAGGGCTGGACGTGGGAAAAAGCCGGGTGCGCAGGTTTGCCGAGGTCCAGTGGCCTGTCGCGAGCCGAGTCGAGGGGCCCGGCAACCCCAGTTCCCCGCGCCGTCGTCTAACCCTTCAGAAGACGTGAGAGGCGCCGCCACCCCGTCGTCGCCCGCGGCCGATCTCGAGCTGGCGCAGCGATGCGGGCGAGGCGATCCGGACGCGTTCGAACAGCTGTATCGCGCGCATGCCGGGCGGCTGTATACGCTGATCGTGCGAATGGTCGCCTCGGCGGAAACGGCGGAAGACCTGCTGCAGGAAGTATTTCTGACGGCCTACCGGAAGGTCAGCAACTTCCGCGGCGATTCCAGCCTGGGCACGTGGCTGTATCGGATGGCTGTGAATCACTGCCTCGATTACCTGCGCGGACGGCAAAACAAGATGGCCAGAACGACAGACTCGATACACGAGGAGGGCATGGTTGAGCCGGCGGCGGTGGCGCCGCTCGTGGCGTCCGCCATCAGCCGACTCGATCTCGAGCGGGCCATCGAGCGGCTGCCCGACGGCTGTCGAACCGCGTTCGTGCTGCACGATGTCGAGGGGTTCGAACATCACGAGATCGCGACGATGCTCGGCATTTCAGAAGGGACGTCGAAGTCACAGGTGCACAAGGCACGCATGAAGCTGCGCGTCATCCTGAAAGGCGGCCTGGCGGTGTCTCCGCGCGTGATGAGCGCGCAGGCGGGACGGGTATGAACTGCAGCATCTGCCAACCGCTGCTGAGCGTCTACGTCGACGACGCGTTGCGCACCGACGAACGCGCCGCCGTCGAGCAACACCTCCGCGGCTGCGTCGACTGCCGTGCCCTGGCGCAGGATCTTTCGTCGATCCGTCTGGCGGCGGGTTCGCTGGAGCCGTTGATACCGTCTCCGCACGTCTGGCATCGGATTGCCGCCGCGGCGGAGACACAGACACGCGCGAGTGGATTTCAGCCACGGTGGTTCAACTGGCGGCCGGTGGCAGCCGTGGCGATGACCGCGGTGCTCGCGGCGGGCCTGTGGCGCGTCGGAACGCTCCTGCAGCCGGATGACAACACCGACGCGGGGCCGCAGGTTGCCGAGGTGATCGAGTCGGATCCTGAGGCGCATTACACCCTCGCCATCGCGCGGCTCGAGGAAGTGACGAGCGCGGATCAGGATGTGCTCGATCAGGAAACCGCCGGCGCAATAAACGCCGGCCTGACGGTGATCGACGAGGCGATCACCGAGAGTCGCGCCGCCCTGCGCTCGGAGCCGGAGAGCGAGTCGGCACAAGAGAGCCTCTTTGCCGCGCTGCGCCGCAAGGTTGCGCTGCTGCAGGAGATGCTCGGGCTGATCAACGAGATGCGGAAAGGGAACCAGGCAGGAGCCGCCCGCATCCTCTCGGAGATAAATCGATGACAGGGACGACCCGGAGGATCGCGGTCTTTCTGACGTGCGTGGCAGTCGCATCGTCAGCGGCCGCGCAGGATACGGACAGCAATCAGGACTCGAACAAGAACGTCGAACGCCAGGCGGACCGTGTGCTTCGCCAGCGCGCTGCCGGGAGTGGCCGCCAGACGAAGGCCGTCCAGGAACAGCGACGCAGCGTCGCGCGGGGCCGCGGCCAGGCCGACATCACCGAGGGGTTCTCGCAGACAGTGCGGCTGGTTCCGGGCGGTACGTTCGACCTGCGGAACGCGTCCGGCGACGTCACCATTACCGGAGGTGGACGCGGCGAGGCGCGGATCGAGGCAGTGAAGCGCGTCCGCGACATCAACACCGCGCGGGCACGCGCGGCCATCAACCAGCTGCGGATCGAAGTCGTGGAACGCGGCGGCAATGTCGAGGTCCGGACGATTTCACCGCGAGGGCCTTCCCGCTTCACGGTCAATTACACGGTCGTTCTGCCCGAGAACGCGAACCTGATCTTGCGATCGACATCCGGCAATTTCCACGTGCAGCGCATGGCGGGCGACGAGTTGAACGCCGACACGATCAGCGGCAACGTCAACGTGCGCGACGTGAGGAGCCGGATGCTCGAGCTTCATACCGTGATGGGCAACATGCAGCTTCACGACGTCGCGACGCAGCGCGCGCTGCTGACATCGATGGCTGGCAGTATGGAATTCGTCGGGCGGCTCATGCGTGCGGGCCGATACGACTTCCAGACGCACGGCGGCAACATCCGTGTCGTTCCATCCGGCGATCCGGGATTCGACCTGGAAGCGATGACGGTCAGCGGCGATGTTCGATCCGATTTCGTGTTGAGAATGCTGGCGCCCCAGTCAGAGGGCCCGGGAGCGCGGACGCTGAAAGTGTTGCGCGGCCGATACGGCAACGCCGGCGCGGCGGTGACGGCCACTACTTTCAGCGGCATCATCGAAATCGCCAAGCCCTGATCGACGGGATGTTACGCTTCCCTGCTAACATCCCCGCATGCTTCGTCTGCTGACCGCCCTTGCGGTGGTCGTCCTCGTCACCGCAGCGGCCAGCGGCCAGCAGCCAATCCGCCTGGTCGTCATCGTCGTGCTCGATCAGTTCCGGGCCGATTATCTGACGACGTTCGCCTCACACTGGCGTGACGGCTTCCGCACGCTGCTGGCCGAAGGAGCCGTCTTCACCCGGGCGGCGTACCCCTACCTGCACACCGATACCTGCGCCGGCCACTTCACGATCGGAACGGGCACGTTCCCGCGCACGCACGGCATGGTCTCGGACCTGTGGTGGGATCGCGAGGCGCGCCGCTCGATCGAATGCACGGACGATGACCAGTCGCCGCTCGTCACCTACGGGCGGGGGTCGAAGCTGGCAAAGAGCGCGCGGCGGTCGATGGCGCCCGCGCTGGCCGACGAGCTCCGCGGGCAGAGGCCGGGAGCCCGCGTCGTGACGCTGTCGATGAAAGCGCGGAGCGCCATCGGTCTGGCGGGGCGCGGCGGCGATGCCGTCACCTGGTTCGAAGAGACAGCAGGCGTCGGATCGTTCGTGACGTCGCGTGCCTTTGCATCCGAACCCGTTCCTGCCGTCCGCTCGTTCCTTGCGCGCGATTCCTTTGAGAATGATTTCGGAAAGTTCTGGGCGCTGCGCGATCCGCGCGAAACGTATCGCAACCCGGATGCCGGCGTCGGCGAGCGTCCGCGGCAGCCGTGGACCGGATTGTTTCCTCACCAGATCAAAGGGACGACGGACAGCCGCGACGACGCGGTGGCGCTGTGGAGGGCCAGTCCATTCAGCGATGCCTATCTGGGACGGATGGCCGCCGCGCTCGTCGACGCGTTCAAGCTCGGCTCACGCGACGCGACCGATTTCCTCGGCATCGGTTTCTCATCCAGCGACACGGTCGGTCACCCGTTCGGGCCGGCGAGCCGCGAACTGGAGGATACCGTCGCCCGCCAGGACGATCTGCTTGGCGCCTTGATCAGACAGCTCGATACGAGAGTGGGCCGTGATCGTTACGTGCTGGCGCTGTCGGCGGATCACGGCGTGTCCGACGTTCCCGTCACGCGCGGCGCGAGCCGGGTCGCGTCTGAAGATCTGCGCGAGCGCATCGAAGAGATCCTGCACAACCGCTTCGGTCCGCCGCCGGCCAATACGCGTTACGTCGTCGCCGCCGGCGATTTCATCCGGTTTGCGGACGGGATCTTCGATCGGATTCGTGCCGATGCCACGCTGATGACCACGATCGAGCGCGCGGTGATGACGATTCCTGGCGTCGAACGGGTGCTGCGGAA
>Ga0247825_10003298_pt1 | contig 10650 bp, 8 predicted proteins | sample 13C_Vanillin_Day_FD_194413 | JGI IMG/M metagenome (GOLD analysis project Ga0247825, IMG submission 194413) | Soil microbial communities from agricultural site in Penn Yan, New York, United States - 13C_Vanillin_Day48 | ecosystem: Environmental > Terrestrial > Soil > Agricultural land | place... | reverse complement strand
GTGCACAAGGCCGGCCAGTGGCGACGTGGTCGAGCCAGGCGCGCGTCTCGTTCGCGAGCGGCCCCCAGAAATCGCCGGCAGCCCAGTCCCCCGGCGCGGAACTGCCGAGAAATGCCATATTCACCGATACACCGGGAAGATAGATGTGCGGGATGCCCTGCTCCGTGTAGAGCAGCTGCTCGCGGTGATCGTCATCCACGATCAGCACGCCTTTCGTGCCGAGAATCTCGATGCGCCCGCTGTAGCCGAGCGACGGGTACTGCGAGGGCAGCGCGAAGCTCACGCCCAGGTTCACCACGGCGCCGTCGGCCATGCGCAATATCGCCCAGGTCACGTCGTCGCATTGATAACCGGCCTCGCGGATGACCCCGCCCGCGCCGCGTGCCCAGACCTCGGCGACACGGTTGCCCGCCAGGTACCAGCCGAGCAGGTCCACGTAGTACGTGAGCGAATCCACCACCGGCGTCGCACCGGGGTTGCGATCGAGCATCGCGAACACCTGGGCGCGCGAGTTGTACAGGCGCGCTCCCATCCCCACGATCGTGCCGAGCCGCCCCTGCGTGATCTGCTCCTTCGCGAGCAGGTAGCGCCGCTTGAAACGCCGGCTGTAGCCGACGTGCAGCCCGCCTTTGCTCTGCTTCGTGGCCGCCAGCACGCGATCCGCGTCGGCAAGCTCGAGCGCGAGCGGTTTTTCGACCAGCACGGCTTTGCCGAGCGAAAGTCCCTCCAGCACCGGCGCCGTATGCTCGTGCTCGCTGGTGGAAACGACTACCGCGTTGACCTCGGGACGGGAAATGATCGCGGAATTGTCGCCGGAGTGGAACTGCGCGCCGACTTTCTCCGCCAGCGCTTTCGCGCGCGCCGCGTCGGCATCGGAAATCGCGATAAAGCTCACCGCGGGATGGGCAGCGGCGAGCTGGGCGCGCATCGCGCCGATGCGGCCAGCGCCGACGATGGCGACGCCCAATTGCCTGCGTCGCATGGCGCGGCCGCGGGGCGGCGGTCAGCCCGCCAGCGGGAGCGTGACCGGCTTGCCGGTCGCCGCTGAATGCTCGATCGCGAGCGTGACTTCGAGCGTGGCGCGCGCCTCGCGCGCGGTGGCGAGGGCACAGGGCTTGCCGACGGCGAGATGGTCGAGCCAGGCGCGGGTCTCGGCCGCGACCGGGCCCCAGAAATCACCGAGCGCCCAGTCGCCAGGCGTCCCGCTCTGCAGGAACACCATGTTCACCGGCTGATCGGGCAGGTACACGTGCGGCACGCCCTTCTCGCTGTACATGATCTGGTCGGTGTGGTCGTCGTCGAGGATGATGACGCCGCCGGTGCCGAGCACCTCGACGCGCGCCGCGTGGCCGCGCGAGGGGTACGCGTCCGGCAGCGAATAAGCGATGCCGAGATTCACCACCGCCCCGTCGGCGTAGGTGACGATCGCGTAGCTCACGTCCTCGGTGTCGAAGCCCGATTCCTTCAGCACGCCCTTCTGTCCGCGCGCGAACACTTCCTTGACCTTTACGCCCTCGTGCATCCAGCTCATCAGGTCCACGTAATAGGTGAGCGCATCCACCACCGGCGTCGCGTCGGGGTTGCGCTTGAGGATCGCGGTCGCCTGCGAGCGCAAATTGAACACGCGCGCGGCGCCCCCGACGAAGCGGCCCACGCGCCCTTCCTTGATCTGCTCCTTCGCGATCAGGTAGCGCTCCTTGTAGCGGCGGCTGTAGCCCACGCGCACGCTGACGCCGGCCTTCTCCGCGGCGCTGATGATGCGGTCCGCATCGGGCAGGGAGAGCGCGATCGGTTTCTCCACCAGCACGGTCTTGCCGAGCTCGATCGCCTGGAGGATAGGCTCGACGTGCGCGCCCTCGCTGGAGGACACGATGACGGCGTTGACTTCCGGACGAGAGATGATCGCGGCATTGTCGCCGGAGTGGAATTGCGCGCCGGTCTTCTGCGCGAGGTCGCGCGCTTTCGCCGGGTCCTTATCGGACACGGCGAGAAATTTCACCGCGGGATGCTCGGACGAAAGACGCGCGCGCAGTCCGCCGATGCGCCCGGCGCCCACGACGGCGATGCCCAGCTCCTTGCGTTTTTTGATGACGATCTCCCCGGGACAGGCGCCATTCTATCAGGCGTCCGGGAGCGCCTGCAGATCGAACGCGCGCGATTTGAGCGTCTTGTCGGCCTTCATCACGTGCTCCGCCACCTTGTGGGTCGGCGTGTGCGGCAGCGCGTCCATGAACAGCACGAAACGCGGCACCTTCATTGCGGCGAGACGCTCGCTACACCACTGAGCGATCTCCTGCGGCGTGAGCGTCACGCCGGGCTTGGGCACAATCGCGACCAGGATCTCGTCCTCGCCCAGCTCCGAAGGTACGGGCAGCGCCGCCACCTCGAACACGCCGGGATGGGCCTGCACCACGCGGTCGATCTCCGCGCCAGCGATGTTCTCGCCGCGGCGGCGGATGATGTCCTTTTTGCGCGAAACAAACGTGTAGTAGCCGTCGGCGTCGCGCGAAACCAGGTCGCCGGTCATGAACCAGCCGTCGCGGAACGCGGCTTTCGTCTGCTCGGGATCGCGGAAATAGCCCTGCGTGACGATGGGGTGCTTCACCCAGAATTCGCCGGTCACGCCGGGGCCGACATCATTGCCGTCGTCGTCCACAACCCTGCACTCGGCCCACTTACGGCCTGGATCCGGATGGCGGCCGACCGGGCCCATGGTGCCCTGCTTGTTTGGCCCCTCGAACGGGTTGCAGCAGACACCCGGGATTTCCGTCATCCCGAAGCCGCCGATGAGATGCGGAATATGGAACTCGTCGCGGAACGTCGGGACGATGTCAGCGCGCGCGCCGTAGAGCTTGGTGATCTTGTGGTCGGACCGGAATTCCGAGCGCGGGCGGCGCGCGAGGATGCGGCCGATCGCCTCGATGATGTTGACCTGCGTCACGCGGTGATCGACGGCGGTATTCCAGAACTCGGAAGCGGAAAAGCGCGGCATCAGCACCATCGTGCAGCCCGCCGCGAGCGTGCCGGCCGTCGAATAGAACAGCGCATTGACGTGGAACATCGGCAGCACCACCATCAGTCGCTCGTCGGGCTGAAGCCACATGCGCGAGACGTTCGCCTCGCCGCCGGTGACGAAGTTGCGCTGGCTGTGCATCGCCCCCTTGGGAAAGCCGGTCGTGCCCGAGGTATAGATAATGAGGACGGCGTCGTCGGCGCCGGCCGGTGGCGGCAACTCCGTTTTCGGGGCACGCCCCACTTCCGCGAGGAAATTCGGAGCGCCCTCGGTCACGCCGTCGAACAGCACGAACCACGGCGCCGGCTCGATACCCGCGCAGGCCTGGCGCGCGACCGGCAACACGTCCTCGTTGCAGGCGACCGCCGCCACGCCGGCATGCTTGAATACGTAGCCCGCCTCTTGCGCGCCGAACTCGGGGTTGGTCGGCACCATGATCGCGCCGATGCGCGCACAGGCGAACAGGAGCAGCGCATGGCCGATATCGTTGCGCGCCAGCACGCCGACGCGATCACCCTTGCGGATGCCGCGCGCGACCAGCAGGCGCGCCGTGCTCTCCGCGGCGGCGCCGAACTCGGTCCAACTCCAGGTTTTCCCGCTAAAAACGATGAACGGACGAGCGGGGTCGCGCTGCGCCCGGCTGCGAAAGGCCCCAGCGAGCGTGTGGTCGTGCGGCGGGTACAGATTCAGGACTTCGAGCGGTTTCAACATGGAAAAATTTCTGCGGCCGATGCGAAAAAATTGCGAGCAAAATCATACTACAACGCTCCATGACCGTTCCGTGTTGTGGACCACTCCGCACATCGCAAGAACTTAGCGGCCCGCGCGAGTTTCTAACCGTACGCACGGATCACCATGGCAAAGCGCAAGCGAAATCTGCACGGCAGCGCCCCCGACGGCTCTCGCGCCGCGCTGCTCATCATCGACATGATCAACGATCTCGAGTTCGAGGGCGGCGCGCGCCTGTTGCCCGGCGCCGTTGCCGTCGCGCAGCGCATCGCCACGTTGAAGAGCCGGGCGCGAGCCCGTGGCATACCGGCGATCTATGCGAACGACAACTTCGGGCGCTGGCGCTCGGACTTCCGCGAGGCAGTACGCCACTGCCTGCGCGACGACGTGCGCGGCCGGCCACTGGTCGAGCTGTTGCGGCCGCAGGAAGACGACTACTTCGTCATCAAGCCGAAGCACTCGGCGTTTTACGCGACTACGCTCGCCACGCTCCTGCGCTATCTCGGCGCGCGGCGGCTGCTGCTCACCGGGATCAGCGGGGACACCTGCGTGATGTTTACCGCGATGGACGGCTATCTGCGCGACTACCAGCTCTACGTCCCGGCGGATTGCGTGACTTCCATTTCGACCCGCCACAATCGCGCCGCGCTGGATTACATGAAGCGCACGCTCGACGCGGACACGCGGCGCTCGGAAGCGCTGGACCTGCGTGCCGCCACGAGAGTTTAGGCTCATCCTGACTGAGGTAAAACAAGCGTAGGGGCGCACGAGAGGAGTCTCCCCTCGCTCCTTCTATTCTCTCCAAACCGATGTCGGGGAGCACGAGGGGGAGTAGCCCCTCGTTCCTCACGGTTACTTGACCTTCTTGTCCTCGCGCTTTGCCTGATCCATTGCCTCGGGCTCGAGCTCTTCCGCGCCGCGGTTCAACCAGACGAACACGCCCCAGCCCACCAGCAGCGCCGCGGCGGTGAGGCCCGTCGCAGCGGCATATGGCAGGTACTGCGGCGCCTCCTGCCCGAAGCGGAACATCATTACCAGCGTCTCGATCGACAGGGAGACCACGAGCACGACCATGAAGCGCGACAGGAAGCGGCGCACCCGCGTTGGGGCGCTCATCTGCGCTTTCCGCTGCACTTCCTCCTCAAGAATGGTCTGGCCCAGCTCCAGCGCGGCCACCGACACCACCAGCAACGCGAGCCCTTCCAGCACGCGGTTCACGCGCTCGATGAGCGAGGCCTCCACCATCGGCGACACCCCGCTCCAGAACTGGGCCGCGGCAAACGCGAGCAGCGCGAGCGAGCAGCACACGAACAGCAGGCTCACGAGGAAATGCCCCGCCGGGAACACCTTGTGAAAGAGGCTGAAAGGGGGGGCCGGTTCGTTTTTCATGGCGGTGGCATGCTTCGTGACGTCCTGAGCTAGGACCGCTCCATGCCGTCCAAGTTCGTGGGAATCTCGCAAGGCAGCCGCAGCCGGCGCGCCAGCGAGCAGGCGTCGAACGGCGCCTTCACCTTCATGTCGTTGTCGAAATAGCAGTAGATGTCCCGCGAGCTTCGCCCTGGCGGCGCCTTCGCCGAGATGCGGCGCGCGTCGCGCGGCTGGGCGCCACGCGTCCAGGCGCGTATGCGGGCGGCCCAGCGATCGAGTGCCGCAGCGGTATAGCCACTCTTGTAGATTTCCTCGTCGCCGTGAAGCCGCAGGTACATGAAATCCGCGGTGACGTCCTCGCGATACGGCCATTTACCCGCCGTGTCGGCGACGACGAGCGCGACATGGTAGCGGCGCAGCAGCGCGACGAAGGACTCGTCGACGAAACTCTCGTGACGAACTTCCATCGCATGGCGCAGCTTGCGGTTGCGATCGATGACGAGGCTCGCACGACCCTTCATCCTCGCCTCGCGCCGCCGCGCCAGCGCCTGTGCCGCGCGAGTATCGCGCGGCAAGAGCTCGAAAAACCGGCGAACGCGCTCCCGGTCGTAGCGGAAGCTCGGCGGAAACTGCCAGAGAATCGGGCCGAGCTTCTCCTTCAGGTTGAAAACGCCCGAAGCGAAGAAATTGGCGAGCGGCGACTCGACGTCGCGCAGCCGCCGGATATGCGTGATGTAGCGCGGCCCCTTGACGCTGAAGACGAAGCCCTTCGGCGTGGCGCGATACCATGCCGTCCAGCTTTCCGGCCGCTGCAGGGAATAGAACGAACCGTTGATCTCGATGGAGGACAGCGCGCGCGAGGCGAATTCCAGCTCGCGGCGCTGCGGCAGGCCTTCCGGATAGAACACGCCGCGCCACGGGGCGTAGCGCCAGCCCGATATGCCGATGCGGATCCTTGCCATGCTGCCCGTTGGACCCGCGACAGGCCACCCGGTTGCCAGCACCAACTGGCGAATTCTTCAGTTTTTCGCCACCTTCCTGACACTTTGACGCGTCCGCCCGGTCCAACCATGGACCCGAACTCCATGGAGGACGAATGGGCGCTGCAGAACGAGAGCAGCACGAAGAAGCCTGGTTTACCCCGGAACGAGTGCTGCTCGCGGTGCTGGCCGTGATCACGGTAATCGTCTTTTACCTGTGCTACCTGCTGGTGCGGCCCTTCGTTCCTGCTCTGGCATGGGCGCTCGCGATCGCTGTCGTAGCCTACCCCCTGCACTCGTGGATCCAGCGCCGCCTGAAGCGCAAGTCGCTGGTAGCGGGCATCACGGTGCTCGTCGTCACGGCGACGGTGCTCGCCCCAGCGGTATTCATCGTCCACCACGCGACCAACGATGCGGTCAGAAGCGCGGAAAATTTCAAGGGGGCGTTGTCCGACGGCCAGTTGCGCAGCAAGCTGGAGCGCAACGAGATGGTCGCCGAAGGGATCGCCTGGATCGAGAAGCGGGTCAACGTCGGCAGCCAGTTGGATCGGTCCGCCGAGAGCATCCTGGGAGGCGTGAAAGGGATCGTTACCGGCTCGGTACAGGTCGTCACCGGGCTGCTCATCACGTTGTTCCTGCTTTACTATTTTTTCCGCGACAAGGACCGGATACTGCGGACCCTGCGCGACTCGGCGCCATTGTCGCCGCGCGAAGCTGATTACGTGTTCCGCAAGGTGGGCGACACCATCACCGCCATCGTCTACGGCACGCTGCTCCTCGCTTTCGTGCAGGGCGCGCTGGGCGGAATCATGTTCTGGATCCTGGGACTGCCCTCGCCCCTGCTCTGGGGAGTGGTGATGGCGCTGCTCGCGGTGCTACCGGTGATCGGAGCCGCCTTTGTGTGGGTGCCGGCCGCGCTCTACCTGATGCTGGCGGAGGGCAGCTGGGAAAAAGCGCTGATCCTGGTGGCCTGGGGCAGCATCGCGGTCGGGCTCGTCGACAATGTGCTCTACCCGCTGTTCGTGAAGAACCGGTTGCGGATGCACACCGTGCCGGTCTTCATCGCGGTGCTGGGAGGATTGGTCGTGTTCGGGATGGCGGGCATCGTGCTCGGGCCGGTCATCCTCGCCGTGGCCGTCGCTCTGGCGGGCGTATGGCGGCGGCGCATGGCGGGCGGCGAAGCCGTCGAGAACAATGTCGACACCGCCGAAGCAGCCGCGCCCGCGCCTCAGCGCAGGTAATCCTTCTGCCATTTCTTGTAAGACTCGCCGTTGACGAGCTTCTCGAACTCGCCCGCGGAGACGATCTTGTCCTTGAGGTCGGCGGGCGCACCGCCGTTGTAGAGGTGGGTATAGACGTCCTTTACCGCTTTCACCGCGGCGGCGACGGGCTGGTGGCCCTGCAACAGCACGCGCGCGCCGGCGGCGGCGAAGTCCTCGCGCTTGATCGAGGCCGGCGCCGAGCCGACCATGACCGGCAGCTTCGCGGCCTCGTGCACCGCTTTCACCTGCTCCACCTTTTCCACGCCGATCAAGAAGATCGCGTCAACGCCGCAGGCAGCGAATGTTTTCGCGCGCTTCACCGCGCCCTCGGTGCCCTCCACCTTCAGCGCCGCAGTGCGCCCGAGAATGACGGTGGATGGGTCGCGGCGCGCGGCGACCGCGGCCTTGAGCTTGCCGACCATCTCTTCGAGCGAGATCAGCGTGTCCGTTCCTTCGGCCTGGCCGAAAGGCGTTGGCAGCGCCGTGTCCTCGATGCTCATGCCGGAGACGCCGGAGTGCTCCAGCTCCTCCACCGTGCGCATGACGTTCAACGCGTTGCCGTAGCCGTGATCGGCATCGACGATGAGCGACAGGTCGCTCGCGCGCATGATGCGCCGCACCTGGTCCGCGAACTCGGTCAGCGTCAGCACGATCAGGTCGGGCGCGGCGAGCGTCGTGTTCGACGCCACCGATCCCGCCAGCATGCCGACCTTGTAGCCGACCGATTCGGCGACGCGCGCCGACAGCCCGTCGTAGACGCTCGCCGGGGAAATGCATTGCGTGCCCGCGAAAACCGCGCGCAGCCTCTTGCGTTGCTCCGTGTGATTCATGATTTCTCCAATTCTGTTAAACCGAATCTGCCACAGAGATCACAGAGAACACAAAGAGAGAGTAACCATCTGAATTAATTTATTTTCTCTGTGAACTCTGTGTCCTCCGTGGCCGGCGCCCTTAAAGTGCGAGCAGGTCCATGAGTTGGTTCACCGGCCAGGCTTCCAGCCGCTTCTGGTCGGAGCAGGCATGCACGATTGCGTCACGCCGCTTGGCGGCGAATACCTTGCCGACCGCACCGTCGAATTTTTTTAGCAGCACCGGGATGCCTTCCTTGCGGCGGCTGCGATGGCCGAGCGGATAGAGCACTTCGGAGAGCGGCGTCTTCGTCCCATCCTTGAAGTAGACCTGGATCGAGTTGGCGTTGGTGCGCTTCTTCGGGTCGTGGTACTCGCGCTCGTACTGCTTGGATTCGGCGAGATGCATCTTGGCGCGCAGCGCGTCGATGCGCGGGTCGGCGGCGATGTGATCGTAGTAGTGCTCGGCCGTCATCGTGCCGTAAATCATGCCGATCGACATCATGTAGCGCATGCAGTGGTCGCGGTCCGCGAAATTGTGCAGCGGCCCGGTCTTGTCGAGGATCACCATCGTCGAGTTGTGGCAGCGCACTTCCACCCGCTTGATGTCATCCAGTCGGTCCTTCACCAGCGGATGGAGCTTGATCGCGGCCTCCACGCCGGTCTGGCCGTGAAACGCTGTCGGGTAGGGAATCTTGAACAGCGTGTTCTCGATGACGTAGCTGCCGAACGGCCGCTGGAAGCGGAACGGCTTGCCCTTGAATAGCACGGGATAGAAGCCCCAGGTCTTCGCGGTCAGCGCGGAGGGGCAGCCGATCTCGCCTTTCAGCGCCATCAGCGCGATACGCACGCCGCGGCTTGCCGCGTCACCCGCCGCCCACGACTTGCGCGGCCCGGTGTTGGGCTTGCGGCGGAAAGTCGCGAGCGAGTGCCCGTCCACCCATGCCTGCGACAGCGCGTTGACAATCTCTTCGTGCGTGCCGCCGAGCAGCTTCGTCACCACCGGCGTGGTCGCGATCTTGACCAGGATGGTGTGGTCGAGGCCCGCCGCGGTGAAGCCGTTCTCCAGCGCGAGGCCACCCATGATCTCGTAAGTCTTGACCGCGGACTCGAGCACGTCGCGCACGAGAATCGGCTTCTTCCCCTGCGCTACGCGCGTGCGCGAGAGCCAGTCGGCGACCGCCAGCAGGCCGGAGAAAGTGTCGGACGGATGGATCACGGTCTCCCCGTAGAACGCGTCGTTCCAGTCGAGCCAGCGGTTCATCGCGCCGATGTTGAAAGTGGCGCGCTCCGGGTCGAGCACGTGCGGCGTGCCCGGCACCCGCGCGCCGTTGGGAACGACCGTGCCGGGAACGATGGGCCCGAGCAGGCTGGTGCAGCCGGGAAACGAAAGTGCTTCCAGCCCGCAACCCAGCGTGTCGATCAGCGCGAGGCGCGCCGTCTCCATGGCGAGCGCGCTCTTTACCTGGTAGCGGTCGACATAGTCGGCCATCTGGACGATGACTTTGTCGGCGTCGGGGCGGGTGTTGGTTGCTTGTGACATGTCGTGTGGCCTGCTATGGGTGGGAATTTCCGCTTTTGAGTCAATCGCGGTAAGGTGCGCGAAGAGCCGGCATTATAAGACGGACGGGAGGCTGCGCCGAGTGAAAGAGATCATCTTATGGACGATCGCCGGAACGCTTGCGGCGGGATTCGTCGCGGCCAACTATTCAAACGTGCGGTTGCTGCTCGGGAAGTACGCGCGACCGGACGGGACCAATCCTTCACCCGTTTTGATGGTGGGCGGCATTTTAGGGGTTCTCGCCTGCCTCGCCGCGCCGAACGAAACGCTGCGTGAATACTGGTGGGCGCCGCTGCTGCTCGATATCGGCACCGGCCCGTACTTGCTGGTGATCGCGGTCCTGTTCGCCGCGGGAGCCTTTTCCGCGGTCGCCGGCCGGGAACGCGATGCATCCGTGGCCGACGGCGCCGGGACAGCGCCGATAGCAGCGCCAGAGCAACACCCGAAACGACGCGCCATCGTGGGCTGCATTCTGGGCACTGCGGTAGGCGATGCCCTGGGCCTGGCGTGCGAAGGCCTGAGCCGGACGCGGCAGGCGCGCATGTTCCCGGAGCTGGCAGGCTACAAGCTCCTGCCTTTCGGCAAGGGCATGTGCTCCGACGATACCGAGCACACCTGCATGCTGGCGCAATCGTTGCTCGCAATTCCGCGCTACGCCTACGACGATCCGGACGAGATGGCTAAGCAATTTGCTTCCGGTTTCGGCTGGCGGTTGCGCTTCTGGCTGCTCGGCATGCCGGCCGGGATCGGATTCGCGACGCTGCGCGCGATCTTGAAGCTCTGGATCGGATTTCCCTCCCGCTACAGCGGCGTGTTCTCCGCCGGCAATGGCCCCGCCATGCGAGTCGCCCTGCTCGGCGTGTGCTACGGGGACGACCCGGCCCGCATG
>Ga0247825_10003297_pt1 | contig 10650 bp, 6 predicted proteins | sample 13C_Vanillin_Day_FD_194413 | JGI IMG/M metagenome (GOLD analysis project Ga0247825, IMG submission 194413) | Soil microbial communities from agricultural site in Penn Yan, New York, United States - 13C_Vanillin_Day48 | ecosystem: Environmental > Terrestrial > Soil > Agricultural land | place... | reverse complement strand
GATTTACAGACAGCTGCCCGAGGCTCTCGACTAGAGCTATTTCATTCGTTGCGCGGATTTCTCGTTCTCGAGGCAGATCTCGTCAACGAGCTCAGTGTCCACTGCGAGCCGCTGTTTCAGCGTCACCGTCCACGGCTTCGTGTAGGCCTTCGGATCGTCGATGGTGACTTCGACCTCGAGGTGACCGAAGTCAGGACGTCGAATGCGCTCGCGCACCTTCGCGGCCTCCGTGATCATGCTGCCGTTCCAGTCGATCCACAGATCGTCGCGGAAGCCGTTCGAGTTCACGACGAGCGTGTCGCCTTCCCATGTCGCAGACGAGTAGCCCTGCCAGGACGGCGTTGGATCTGTGGGCAACGGGCGGCCGTCGAGGAAGACCTGACGGTATCCCGCGTTCATCTCGTTGAGCATCACGAGAAGGCCAGAAGTCTGGACGAACTTCAACAGGTGCGGCAAACCATATGCGCGGATGAACGTGTCGGGCAGGCAACGCACGTGGGGATCGTCTTTCGCGTTGTTCGCCGTGCGCTCTTTCACCAACGCTGCGAGCCATGGTTGATAGGGCAGACCGCCGGGCATCCCGATCCCCATGTTGATGCCTTGGGGCGACATCGGGAGCTCGACGCCGCACACGAGCGACTCCGAATCGCGGTTTGGTGGGCAGTTCGGGCTTTCGGTCAGCCAGAGGCCGGTGAAGTCCGGCTTGCCGTCGGGTGTGCGCGGCGCAGGCGCTGACGGGTTGAATTTTCCGTTGCCCGTCCGCGGGACACCGGCCGTCGGGTATTTCAACCACTGGGCGAACGCCGAAGTACACGAGAAAGAAATCGCCACCGCGACGAGTACGCGGCCTATGAAAGGCTTCATAACAGCATTCTTCCACGACGCGTTCCGCGACACCATCGGCCCCGCCCGAGCGCGACGGAACCTGACGCGAGCGCGCGTCGTCTATGACACCGTCACATCAGCAAAGGAGACGTGCGTCTGGAATTGCAGATCCCCGATGTCCGTTACGCGTTCCGCACGATGCGGCGGTCGCCCCTCTTTGCTGCGAGCGTCGTGGCAACGATCGGACTCGGCCTCGGTGTCCTCTGCTCTGCCTTCACCATCCTCAACGCGTATGTGCTTGCGCCAATTGACCTGCCAGATGCGCAAGCTCTCTACAAGTTGAGCTGGGATACCGCGTCTGCCAGGAATCGCGACTTCAGGCTCGCCGACTTCGAGGCTGCCCGAGAAAGTGATTCGTCGGTTTTCGATCTGACCGCGGGACTGGGGACCGCTGTCATGCAGGACGGCGTTCAGTTGCCCGGCTTGCTGGTGACCGGCAACTACTTCCAGGTTCTGGGCGCACGTCCCGTCATGGGGCGCGTGTTGTTGCCCAGCGACGCGGTCGCGCCCGGTGGCAATGCGGTCGCCGTGCTGTCGGAGTACGCATGGCGCTCACGTTTCGGCGGCGATCCCGCAATCGTCGGGAAGCGAGTTCCGCTGGGACGTCAGTTGTTCGAAGTCGTCGGAGTGATTCGGCGCGGAATGGTTTTGCCGGGCCAACAGTCCATAGGCTTCTGGGCCCCGCTCACCATGGCGCAAGCGTTCGAGGTCGCCGACCCATGGACTGATTCGAATGCCTCGCTCTCCGTCATCGGTCGCCTGCGAAATGGAGTCACGGTGTCGCAGGCACGAGCCTGGCTCGATGTCTGGCTTCGGCAGCGATTCCCGCCAGGATCCGGATCCGAGGTGGAACCAGTGACGGCCCACGTTGACTCGCGATCCAGGCTCATTCCGTTGACATCGGGAACGCTGACGATGCTCCTCGTGATCCTGTCGGCGTTTGGCCTCGTGCTGCTCGTCGCGTGTGCCAACGTGACCAACTTGATGCTGGCACGCGGCTTCAGCCGCCAACGTGAGATCGCCGTGCGTCTTTCCCTTGGCGCGAGCCGCTGGCGTGTCGCACGGCAGCTCATCGTCGAAAGCCTGATGCTTGCCGGACCTGCTGCTGCCGTCGGGCTCGCACTCACAATCGCGACTGCGCGGATCTTTCCTGCGCTCATCCTTGCGACGTTTCCAGATGGCATCGCGCCAGTGGAGACGGTGCTGGTGCCGCTCGATCCGGATTGGCGCGTGCTCTCCGTGCTGATCGTTGCGGCCGTTGTCTCAGCGGTGATCGTGAGCCTGGCGCCTGCCGTGCGGGTCACGCGCGCGAATCTCGTGCGCGCCGCGAGAGGTGAAGGCGCCCTAGATGCCCAGCGGTCGCATTTGCGGACGGGCCTCGTCGCGATGCAGATCGGCGCATGCGTGATGTTCCTCATCGGGGCCATCGGCCTGATCGACGAGTCGAGACGACTGGCCAATCCCGATCGCGACTTGAGCTTCGAGCGAGTTGCGGAGGTCCGCATTGCACCGCGTTTCCGCGTGGAACTTGCCGGGCGTCTCGCGTCGGACCCGTTGATCGAGCGTGTTGCCGCGGCCTGGCAGCCGTCGCTCGCCGGCGTGCTGCGACGTGTGGGCGTCGTTCCGTCGGAGACGCGTCTCGAGCAGACCGCGGGATTCATGGCCGTGTCGCCGGAGTATTTTCCGCTGTTCGACATTCAAGTCGTGCAGGGACGCGCCTTTACCTCCCGCGAAGCCGACGAGGGTGCCGCGGTGGCGTTGGTCAGTGCGGCGACCGCGCATGCGTTCTGGCCCGGCCTCGATCCAGTCGGTCAGACGCTGGAGATACGGCGGCTCGATGCGCGATCGCAAGGGGTGCCCGCTCACACCAGCGTGCGCATCATCGGCGTCGCTGAGGACGTCGCGAGCGACATATTGTTCGATAAGGTCGACGCCACGTGTGTCTACTTCGCGACGAGTGTCCGATCGCCGCTGGAGATGTCGCTCCTCGTGCGGAGTCGCGCCGATGTTGCCGACGTGCGCACCGCCGTCGTGAACGCGGCCAACACGCTCGATCCCGATGCCCCCTATCGAATCATGCCGATGCGGGATCTGCTGGGTCTCGTGACATGGACGTTCCAGGCGTTTTCGACAACCGCCTCGTTGCTCGGCGTGGTTGGCCTGCTGCTCGCATTCTCCGGCACATATGCCGTCGTGGCGTTTCTCGTGGCGCAGCGAACGCCCGAGTTCGGCATTCGCATGGCGCTTGGTGCCACTGTCCGGCAGATCGTGTCGGCGATGATGAACGAAACGCTGAGGGTCGCCCTGATTGGCCTTGGCGCGGGTCTCGCTCTCGCGATGGCGGTAGTGCGAGCGTTGAGCGCAGCCAGCGAGATCGTCCCGCGGTTTGGTCCACGTCCTTATGTTGTCGGTGTGCTGATTGTCCTTGTCGCCACGATGGTCGCGGCGTTATTGCCATCCTTGCGTGCGTCGCGCATCGATCCGTCAAAGGCGCTAAGAGCGGAATGAGCGGACGGACCTACGGTCCGAAGGGGCGATGGGGCGGCGGTGCGAAGGTCCAGTCCGAGGGTCCAGTCCGATGGTCCGGTCCGATGGTCCGGTCCGTTGGCACGCAGTTCGAGGGTCTTCGTTTCCCGTCTAATGTCGTTGGACCTTCGCACCTCGCACCTTCGGACTGAACCTTCGCACCGCCGCCCCATTGCCCCATCGGACCGCGCGTCTGCGTGACCTAGTTCGTTCCAGCTTTCCCTATGACGGCGTTCAGGTCGGCTCGCGTCGCGATCCGGCCGCCGTGTCCACCCACAATCTGCTCCGGATCGATCTTCAGCCGCTGAAGATTCTCGGCAAAGTTGGTGATGGTTGGCGTCGGTGGAGGCACCGGCGCATTCGGCGCCGGCGGATTGATCATGTCCGACTGGAACAGCACCTTCTCGGCCGGCAGCCACGCCACGAGTACCTGCTCGTTGTGGGGATTCCCTCGCAGCACGTGTAGCTCGATGACCCGATTGTTCGTTCCCTTCAGCTCCGAGCGATCGGTGACTGCCTGGAACGCGGCTTTCTTGCCGGACTTCGCGAGCCGATCGCCAATCAGATTCCGAGGTGCGGCCCAGGCCTTCTCGTAGAACGCCACATTCGCCTGATGCGTGACGACGGTTGCACCGTCATCGACGAAAGTGCGCAGCCCGCCCGAGTGATCGAAGTGCACGTGCGTGTTGACCACGAACCGGATCGGCTTGTTCGGGATCACCTTCTTCACTTCGGCGAGCACGACCTCCGACCGCGCTTCGTTCTGCGGCCCTTCGATGACGACGACGTGATCGCCCATGTCGGCGGCAAGGCTGTGATGCGAACCGCCGGTGATCCAGAAGAGGCCATCAGCCACCTTCTGCGACGTCGCGGTCACCGCCGCTGGAGTTGCCGGATTCCGGACCTGGTCCGGCACAGTGACGTCAACGAAGACGTTCGGTTGAACCGCGGTGATAGTGAGGTCGAGCGTCGGATGTCCACCTTGCGTCTGGACGATGCGCGACGGGAACTGAATGCCGCCGAAGTCGCGATAGCCCGAGTAGGTGGTGACAACTTGCATGTCACCGAGCACGTCGTTGGGAAGGAGAGCGGTCACGCGCTCGACCTGGTTCATCTTGTTGATCAGCGCGACGACGGGATAGCGGCCTCCGACGGTGAAGGTCAGTTCCGCTCCGTTGGCGCCGTCGCGTACGCGGGCATTGCCGGCGGCGGCCTTGATCGGTCCTTGAGGTGATGCGGCCCACATCCACAACAACCGTTCGGCGGCCGCCGCTGGCTGGGGCTGCACGCCGGCTGTCTGTGCTCCGGCGGCCGGTGGCGTTTCATTCCAGGCGAACGCGCCGCGGACGAACTGCACCTGACGCTGTTCGCCGGCGAACGGCGCGCCACCACCGCGCGGCTGCGGGGTTGGCATGGTGATGACCTGCTCGAGTCGCATGCTGTTGCTGCCGTAGTCGACGAAGACCTGGTAGCTCTTGATCGGTCTGAGTGGCCACGGTTCGGCAGCCGTGGGCGGCTGGCCGAGTACGAACGACTGTCCGGTTGCGGTGTATTGCAGGGAGCGCAGGCTTGCGGTGCCCAGTGTCTTGGCCGCGGCGTCCAGTGGGGAGGACTGCGTCGAGACGTTGGCCGGTGTCAGCAGGGCGCACGCAAGGACAGCGAGGATGATTCGATACATAAATCCCTCCTGTTGTTGTGAGCGAACGATGCGAACCGTCGCGAGACGCAGGGAGTATAACTGCGATATCCTCCCGGCACATCGCGCGTCCCACGAAGCGAGGGGCCATTGACTACCATTCAGCGTCGTTCGATCGCGGCTGCCATTCTTCTGGTGGCTTCTCTTACCGCTCTTGTTCGCACGGAGCCTGCCGGCGTCAGTCGATCGTTCAAGACGTGGTCGCAATACTTGGGCGGCGCCGACTCCTCACAGTACTCCTCGCTCGACCAGATCAACAAGTCAACCGTGTCGCGGCTCGAGGTCGCCTGGCGGTACTCGAGCGGCGATTCGAGAAGCTACCGCTTCAACCCGATCGTCGTTGACGGCACGATGTTCGTGCTGGCGAAGAACAACTCGATCGTGGCGCTCGACGCGGTGACCGGGCAGGAGAAGTGGGCGCACGCCAACGACGGTGCAGTCAGCGATCGCGGGATCAACTACTGGGAGAGCAGCGATCGATCCGACCGCCGGTTGTTGTATCTCAACGCCGGGTCGCTGACGGCGATCGACGCGCGTACCGGCGCCGCGATTCCGTCGTTCGGCGAGAAGGGGCGCGTGGACGTTCGCGTCGGCCTGCATCGCGACCTCACCAACATTCGGCGGCTGCAAACCAACAATCCCGGACGCATCTATCGTGATCTCTTCATCGTATCGTTGCCTGCCGGTGGCGCGGGATACGTGGCGAGCCCGGGCGACATTCACGCCTATGACGTGCGATCCGGACAGCTGATGTGGGTCTTCCACACGGTGCCCGAGCGCGGCGAGCACGGTGCCGAGACCTGGCCTGATGCAGCGCTCGAGACCGGCAGCGGCGTCCACAACTGGAGCGAGCTCACCGTCGACGAGGCGCGCGGTATCGTCTACATCCCGACTGGCACGGCGCGCTACGACTTCTACGGAGGCAATCGTCACGGCGCGAATCTCTACGCCAACAGCGTGGTGGCACTCGACGCCAAGACGGGCGCGCGCAAGTGGCACTTCCAGGCCGTGCATCACGACTTGTGGGACTACGACCTGGCGACGTCTCCGAAGCTGCTCACCGTCAAGCACGACGGTCGCGATGTGGACGTGATCGCGCAGGCCAGCAAGCATGGATTCCTGTTCGTCCTCGAGCGCGATACCGGCAAGCCGCTGTGGCCGATCGAGGAGCGGCCTGTGCCGCAGTCAGACGTACCTGGCGAGCAGACGTCGGCTACGCAGCCGTTTCCGACGCTGCCGCCGCCGTTCGCGCGACAGTCGTTCACCGAGAAAGACATCAACCCGCATATCGCTCCGGAAGCCCAGGAGAAGCTGCGGCAGTTGGTGCGCAACTCGGTCAACAAGGGACTCTTCACGCCGCCGAGTCTCCAGGGCAGCATTCAGATGCCGGGCAACAGCGGTGGCGCGAACTGGGGGCTGTTGGCGGCGGACCCGGTGAAGGGCAGGGTCTATGTGATGTCGAAGGAGGCGCCGGCGCTGCTGACCCTTCGCGCGATGACACCTGGCGACAAGCCCGACGATCGAGGACCCGACCCGAACCAGGTTGTACCGAACGCGCCTGGCGGGTTCGTGCCATACACCGCGGTGAACCCGTATGGGTTCATGCGTGACGTAGCGACGGGGTTGCCGCCGCTCACGCCGCCATGGTCGCAGCTCACTGCGTACGATTTGAACAAGGGCACGATCCTCTGGCAGGTTCCGAATGGGGACAGCTTGCAACTCATCGATCGCGGCGTGCGGGGAACGGGCAGCCATCAGGCGCGCGCCGGTATGGTGGTCACCGCGGGCGGCCTTGTCTTCATCGGCACCCCCGATCACAAAATGCGTGCCTACGATGAGGACACCGGCACGGTGATCTGGGAGAAGGGGGTCAGCGGGCCGATCAACGGCGTGCCCGCCGTCTACGAGATGAACGGACGCCAGTATCTTGCGGTTGCAGTGGGCGCCGCCGGCACGCAAGACGACGACAGTGGGCAGTCGCCTGGACGAACCGGCAGCGAGTACGTCGTGTTCGCGCTGCCGCGTCGCTGAGCACTCGTTCAGGTGATTACGCCATACCGCTTGGCTCGCGCGAGCCAGTCGGCCTGATCGATCACCTTGGCCGCGACGTCGCGCGGAAGCCTCATCTTCGCGGCCTCGTCGAAGGGGCCGCCTTTGGCCTTCAGCTCTTTGAGCGCGATGTACATCGCGCCGATGCCGATGTCGTCGATGTGGTAGAACGCCATGTCGACGCCCTTGGCGTGCCACTCGGTTGCCGGGCCGCTCGATCCGATCATCAGCGGCTTCTTCAAGGCCGTCTTCGCGCGCTGCTGTTGATCGAGCGTGTAGCCGTTGATGAAAAACGCATCAGCCCCTGCCTCCGAGAGAGCCGTCAGCAGGTCGAGCGTCTCGGCTTCGCCATATCCTTTCGCGGGCCGGTCGCACCGCGCCATGATCAGGGTGCTTTGATCGCGGCGTGCATCGACCGCGGCCTTGATGCGACCGACCATCACCGCCTTGGTCGCCATCGCAACGCCCTTCCCGCCGTACTCGCTCTCGGGGCCGGTGGAGTCCTCGAGCATGATCACCGCCGCACCGCCACGCTCCAGTTTCTGGACCGTGCGATAGGTCGTCACCGGACTGCCACCGCCGTTTTCGCCGTCGGCCACGATCGGCAGATCGGTGTTCGACATGACGTGGACTTCGTAGTCGATGACTTCCTGGACCGTCTGAATGCTGGTGTTCGGCAGCGCGTTTCTCGCTGCCATGCCGCTGCCGCCCATGAACCCGCCCTGAAAGCCTTCGATCTCGCACAGCCGAGTCAGGATGATGCTTTCGACAACAGGCAGCAGCAGCGGCTGACCCTGCGCGAGCGCTGCACGGAATCGAGCGCCCTTGCTCATGGACGAAGCGCCGCTTCCGCTCTGCGCTTGAGTTGCGGCATCCGCAAGCACTGACTCACCAAGCAGGCCGCCCGCCACTATCCCGGCGCCCTTCAGGAATCCACGTCTGCTGCGATCGTCGTCGGACATGTGACGGCTCCTCTGATTCGTGGAAGGATACTCGGAGAACGCGATGGCTGGTATCAGGATTCAGACGACACACGTAGGCAGTCTTCCCGGGCCACCGGACTTCGACGCGACGGCCTTGCACGACGAGGAGTCGTTACGCGCGGCCGTCGAGTGGGTCGTCGAGCAGCAGCGCGCAGCGGGTATCGACATCATGAACGAAGGCGAGCTGACGAAGGGTGGCGACTGGCTCTCGTTCGCCGATCGTCGGCTTGGCGGCTTCGAGGAGCGTCCGTTTCCCCCCGGCGGCTCGATGGTGGCGCGCGGGCAGGATCGCAGGGAGTTCGCCGACTTCTACAAGTACGCGACCGAACGTCAGACACTGTTCTTCACGCCTGACGAGCGCATCAAGCTCACGAGGCGCTACACCGTCGCGACAGCACCGGTGTCATACGTCGGCCTGCGCGAGCTCACGCTCGAGATCGACATGCTGCGCTCGGTGGTCAGCGACCCACGTCGCTGTTTCCTGACGAGCACCGCGCCCTCGAGCCTCGAGGTGTATCGCGGCAACGAGTACTACAAGACATCGGACGAGTACGTCCTGGCGCTTGCCGAGGCGCTTCGCATCGAGTACGAGGCGATCGTGTACGCCGGCTTCCAGCTGCAGGTGGACGATGCATGGCTGGTGGCGTTGTGGGATCGGATCGGTATCGAGATGGGGCTCGAGCGGTTCAAGAAGTACTGCATGGTTCGCATCGAGGCGCTCAATCACGCGTTGCGCAACATCCCCGAGGACCTCATTCGCTATCACCTCTGCTGGGGAAGCTGGCACGGTCCGCATGCCTCCGACCTGCCGCTCGCGGACATCGTGGACGTGATGCTCGCGGTGAAGGCGAAGTACTACTCGTTCGAAGCGGCCAACGTCCGGCACGAGCACGAGTACCGCCTGTGGGAACGCGTGCGGTTGCCGCAGGGCAAGGTCATCATGCCCGGCATCGTGACGCACTCGACGGACCTGATCGAGCATCCGGAGCTCGTGTCCGAACGGATTCAGCGGTTTGCCAGACTGGTGGGGCCTGAGCACGTGATCGCCGGTACCGACTGTGGATTCGGAGGGCGCACGCATCCGCAGATCGCCTGGGCGAAGTTGCGCGCGTTGTCTGAGGGTGCGGCACTCGCCAGCCGCGCGTTGTCAGGTTCGAACTCGTAAACCTGCCTCTGCGTCGAGCGCGTCCGGCTCTGGCGCCTGCTCGCGGTCGTCGGCCAGGTGCACGGTCTGCGACGGGAACGCGATCGACGTTCCCACCTCTTCGACGATCTCCATGATGCGGAGCAGCAGTCCCTCCTGGACCTCGAGGAACGCCGGCCAGTCGCGGGCGAAGATGTAGGAGACGATCTCGATGTCGAGCGACGAGGGAGCGACGCGGAAGAATCGCGCGCGCACGGAATCGAGCTCGACGCCGGTCTGGCCGAGAAGCAGTTCTCGCACTCGCGACACGATCGTCCGGATCTGTTCGGGTGTCGTCCCGTAGGTCACGCCGATGACGTGACGAAACCAGAACTTGTCGCGATCCGAAAACGTCTCGATGTTTGCCGTGGCGATCTGTCCGTTCGGCACGCTCAGGATCGTGCGGTCGAGTGTGCGGATGCGCGTCGACCGCAGCCCGACACGGTCGACTGTTCCCAACGTATCGCCAAGCTTCAGGAAGTCGCCGACGCGCACGGCTTTGTCGAATACGAGCGAGAAGCCGCCGATGACGTTCTCCAGCGTCTTCTGCGCGGCAAGTGCGACGGCGATGCCTCCGATGCCGAGCCCCGCCACGGCTGCGGTGGCGTCGACACCGAGATACGCCAGCGCGGCGATGGCCCCTACGCAGACGACCAGCACGTCAGCGACCCGCCGCGCGAGTCGCAGCAACGCGATGCTCTCGCCCATGTGCGACACGTGGATCCGCCGTCGCAGGTACAACTCGGCGAAGTCGTTGAGCAGCAGAAGCAGCCACACCGTGCCGCAGATGAGAAACGCGACACGGATGACGGCGTAGAGCTGCCGCTCGAGGAGTGGCAGATCGATCGCGAGGACGAACCAGCGGATCATCGCCGCAAGGAGCAGCAGTCGGATCGATCCGTGAACCTGTGTCAGCTTCTGCCCCTGTGGTCTGCCGAGCAGACGGCGGCACAGGGCGATCAGCGGATTGAACAACGGGCCGAGCAGACCGAGCAGCCGATAGAGCAGCGGGATGCCCGCGATCAGGATGAACCAGTCCAAGACTCGAATGCCGCCGATGCGCGGCCGCGCCAGAACCTGCGGCAGCAGGCCGTCGACCGTGACCAGATCGATCTCGTTGTAGACATCCGGAATGGCTTGCAGCGTCTGGCGCGAGAACAGCCAGACGCGCATCCCGGTGCCGTCGTCAATGCGCTCGACGATCAATTCCAGCGGGCCGCGCGCGGTGTTGATGGTGCCGATGATGTCCTCATCGGGCCTCAACGGGTTGACCAGCGATCCTTCGGCGCGATCGCTGAGGACATTCACCCGAACGGGCAGCCGGCTGT
>Ga0247825_10003296_pt1 | contig 10650 bp, 11 predicted proteins | sample 13C_Vanillin_Day_FD_194413 | JGI IMG/M metagenome (GOLD analysis project Ga0247825, IMG submission 194413) | Soil microbial communities from agricultural site in Penn Yan, New York, United States - 13C_Vanillin_Day48 | ecosystem: Environmental > Terrestrial > Soil > Agricultural land | place... | reverse complement strand
TGATGGGAGAGAGCGCCGCCTGCTCCGTCCCTGGAGCGGCGCTCTCTCCCATCACGAGGTCACCATGAAGTCGTTCCTGTCCGCCGGCGCGGCTGTCGCCGTGCTGCTGGGGTTGTCCGCGCTCGCCATCGCCAGCACGCCGTCTCCCTCGGATCACCCCGAGGAGTGCAACAAGAACTGTCCGCACCAGCCTTCGGCCAGCGAACTCATCTCCGCCACCCCTCGCTCCGAGGCACCTTCGCTGGGGCGCGCGGACGCGAAGGTGACGGTGGAGGTGTGGTCGGACTTCCAGTGCCCCTTCTGCGCGCGGGGAGCCGCCACGATCAAGCAGCTGCGGGAGAAGTACGGCGATCAGCTGCGCATCGTCTTCCGCCACCAGCCGCTGCCCATGCATGCGAACGCGCGGCTGGCGGCGGCCGCCTCCATGGCCGCGCACGAGCAGGGCAAGTTCTGGGAGTTCCACGACGCGCTCTTCGCCAACCAGGGCTCGCTGGATCGCGCCTCGCTGGAGGCGCTGGCCGGCAAGCTCCAGCTGGACACGGAGCGCTTCCGCCGGGGGCTCGACTCGAGCACCTGGCGCACCTACGTGGAGACGGACGCGGCCGAGGCTCAGCGCCGTGGCGTCAAGGGCACCCCCACCTTCTTCGTCAACGGCAAGGCCATCATCGGGGCCCAGCCGCTGAGCGTGTTCGCGGAGGCGATTGACGCTCAGCTCCAGCGCTGAGGCTCTGCCACCTCGTAGCTATGACAGAGCTACGGGATCGTCGACAGCCGGTCCAGGGCTGCCTTGGCCTGCACCAGCCCGTAGCCGAAGGTGTTGTCCCGGCCCGGAGTGCCCAGGTCCTTGGCGGAGTCCAAGAGGACCTGGCGCACCTGGCTCGCCGTGAGCGAGGGGCGCGCGCTCCACACCAGCGCGGCCACGCCGCTCACGTGAGGCGTGGCCATGGAGGTGCCGGACAGACGCGCGTAGTCCACGCCCACCAGCTTCACCTTCGCGTCCTTGCCCTTGAGCGCCTTGAGCGCGGTGCCATCCGCATACGAGATGGAGGCGGTAGGCACCCACGTCCCATCGCTGCCGAGCGTGAAGCTGCCGATGCCATCGCTGGGATCGTTGTTGCCGATGATGACGGCCTTGGCGCCCGCGCGGCGCATGAAGGTCACCTTCTTCGCGAAGGTGAGTCCGACGCCGTCGGCATCCTGGCCGCCGCGATCCACGTACGCGACGAAGCCATCGCACGAGGCCTCCTCGCCGCAGGCGCTGCGCGAGTCGCCCAGGCCGCAGACGAGCATCTTGCCCAGGTACTCGCCCAGCGGAGAGTACGAGAGCGAGCGCGACTCGAACGTCCTGCCGTCCACATCGATCTGCGAGAAGGAGTCAGAGCCGAGGATCACCGCTGACAGCACGTCTACGCCGGGGGCCACCAGGGCAACCTCCGGACCAATCTGAGAGAAGGTGGGGTGCTCGCTGTTGAAGTTCACCGCGCCCACGGCCAGCACGTCGTCATAGGCGGCCGGGAAGGACACGCCCGGCTCGGTGTTCGGGTCGCCCGTGCCGCTGTTGCCCGTGGCCGCGATGGGCAGCACGCCTGCCTGGGCTGCCGCCCGGAACGCTGCCTCCTCGATGGTGCTTCGATCGGGCGAGCCCAGCGACAGTGAGAGGACCTTGGCGCCCTGCTGCGTGCACCACTCCACCGCGGAGATGATGTCCGCGGTGCTGCCATTGCCACGGATGTTGAGCACGCGCGCCACGTACAGCTCCACGCCGGGCGCCACGCCGGCCACGCCGTTCGGATCCTCCGCGGGGTTCGCGACGCCATGCGCGCCCAGCTGCGCGACGATGGTGGCCGCCGTGTGCGTGCCGTGGCCGCCGCCCCAAACCCCATTGTTCTTCTCGAAGTCCAGCGGCTCTTCATCGTCGTCCACGAAGTCCTTGCCGCCCGCGTAGGCCGCCACCAGCTCCGGCTGCCGGTTGTCCCAGCCGCTGTCGATGACACACACCTTGATGCCCGTGCCGTTGGGCGCGGCGGTGTCCAGGGTGCCATCATTGTTCTCGTCCCACACCTGGGGGGCCTGCACCAGCTTCAGCCCCTCGGTGTACTCGCCCACGGTACCGGTGGTGGACAAAGGTTGCCGCGCGAAGGCACGCACCGGGCGATCCCGCTCGATGGTGAGCACGTCGGGATTCCGCGCCAGGTCCGCGCGCTCCTCGGGCGTGAGCCGGGCGGCCACGGCACCCAGCCGAGCCCAGCGCGCCGTCACCCGTCCGCCTGCCCGCGTCACGGCATCCTCCGCCTCCCGCGCCGCCATCGCCGACACATTCTGGCGGTAGCGGATGAGGAAGGACTCACGGCCATCCAGCGCCTCGGGCTCCTCGGACTCCAGCGCCATGGACAGCGAGGGGAAGCCGTCGGTCGGCAATTCCTGTCCGCTCGCGCTCGTGCAGTCCGGATTCACCACGGGCCCGGGCCCCGGGTCCGGTGGTGGCTCCTCCTCCTTGCATGCCGCCAGAAGACCTACGAGTCCCAGCCAGACCCAACGCTTCATACGCACCTCTCTGACCCTATGGGGTGAGACCACTGCCGGCTCCGTGCCAGCCGGGGGGAACGAGCGGACGGGCAACCACGTTCCCCACGGATCATAAGCACGGAGCCCGTCTGATCGCTCGTGAAGCAGGCGCTCACGCACAAAAGCGCACATTAATTCCGCGTGGGGTGCGTGCACCGACCAACGAAGGCAGGGCGTGGGCTGTCAACCATCCGCTGGGTCGACCTGGAAGATGCGGCCTGCATCCCGGGCATACGTGTCGAGCTGGCGCTGAGTCTCCGCGCTGTCCCATCCGAGCAGAGGGGCGATGACTTCCGCGGCGGCCCGGGCAGCCTGGCCGCCCTGGTCGCGCGTCTCGAAGGCGACCTTGAGGCGGCGGATCAGCAGGTCAGCCAGTGTGTGGACGAGCTCATGGGTGACGCCGTGCGCGGCCTCGGCGCGCAGATAGGGCAGGCCCTCGACGAGCGGCCGGGCGAGCGAGGCCTCCTCGCGGGTGAGGCTCCACACCTGGCGCCAGCGGCTGCCATACGCGCGCACGAGGTGAAGGGCCACGTCCGCGTCTCCTGTCTCGGCGAGCGCCGTCTGCAGCTCGGCGTCCACGGAGCGCAGATCGCCTCCAGGCAGGTGCAGCGTCTCCGTGTTGGACTTGCGGTGGGGCGCACCGAGCTGGCGCTCCACGGCATTGACGACGTCGCGAGCCATGACGCGGTAGGTGGTGAGCTTGCCGCCGCTGATGGCGATGACGCCGGAGGGGCTCACGTCGATGAGGTGCTCGCGGCTGGCGCTGCCAGCGCCGCCACCGCTGCTGTAGCCACGGGCGACGAGGGGGCGGATACCGGCCCAGGCGCTGACGACATCGGCCCGTACGAGGTTCGCCTGAGGGAAGAAGGCATTCGCGGAGGCGAGCAGGTACTGGACATCAGCCTCACTGGCACGCACCTCGGAGGGGTGGGCGCGGGTGGCGGTCTCCGTGGTGCCGATGATGGCGTGCCTGTCCGCGGGGAGCACGAACATGACTCGCCCGTCTACGGGGGACAGGAGCGTGAGGGCATTGCGGTTGCCGAGCCGCTCACGAGGGACGGCGATGTGGACACCTTTGCTGCCGCGAACGGCGGGGGCTGCCTCGCCCTGGGACTCGAGCTTGCGGATCTCATCGCTCCATGGACCGGTGGCGTTGACGATGGCGCGAGCGCGAACGGTGAGCTCCTGGCCGGTGAGGTGATCCACGACGGCGGCGCCGCGGGCCTTGCCCTCCTCGATGACGAGCCTGCGCACGGAAGCGTGATTGAGGACGACGGCGCCAGCCTCCGATGCGGCCAGGGCGTTGATGAAGGTGAGGCGCGCGTCATCGGTGGCGGCGTCGTAGTAGCAGGCGCCACCCTTGAGGCCGTCGGGGAGCAGATGAGGCTCGGCCTCGAGCACCTGCCGGGCGTTGAAGGCCCGGTGGGCCCTGACGTTCCGGAAGAGAGCCAGGGCGTCATAGAGCATGAGCCCGGCATTGAGCTTCCATCGGGGGATGCGAGCGCCCTTGTAGACGGGCCAGGTGAAGGCGAGCGGGCGGACGAGGTGGGGCGCCAGACGCAGCAGCCGCATGCGCTCGATGCTGGACTCGAAGACGAGGCCGAGGTGGCCATGCTCCAGGTAGCGCACGCCACCGTGGATGAGGCGGGAGGAGCGGCTGGAGGTGCCGCTGGCGAAGTCCTCGCGCTCCACGAGGGCCACGCGCAGGCCTCGCAGGGCGGCATCGCGCGCGGCCCCGGCTCCGGTGACGCCGCCACCGATGATGAGGATGTCGAAGGCTTCGGACGCAAGGGCGCGCAGGCGCTCCGCGCGGGGCAGAGGCGGCGGCGGTTCCTGCTCAATCGAGGTGCGGACGAGGGCAGCGGATTCTTGACGCACGGGCCGGAGTGTAATGGCCAAGGGTGCGCGCGGGCAGGGAATGTGCGCGCAGCGCGTCAGCCGGGGGACAGCAACTTTTCCCCCGCATCCGTGTTGCGGTCTTGTACGTAACTAAGCGCGCAAGGGCCTGGCGGGAGTAGCGCTGGCAGTGCCTTGCATGTAGGGAGGAAGACGTCCAGGAGGCCGGACAGGTCGACTGGAGCCTGCTGAGTATATGGTCATGAGGCACCCCCATGATCGACGCGACCTGGCATGCCTGGGACTGACCGTCCTGGTGTACGGGCTCGTGGTGGCGCCGGTGCTGCACGCGGCCGTGGACCATGCCGGAGGGCTGAACCTCCCGGCCGGGGCTCAGAGGTGGGTGACGCACGACCTGCCACCGGTCCACGAGCATGGGCACTCCCACGAGCATGCGCCGGCTGCGGGGAAGTCCGGGCACTCGCACGACGTGGCCAGCCATGATCATGAGCACAGGTCCACGCACGAGCATGGCAAAGGGCATCCGCACCGGCACTCGTGGGGTTCGGTCGAGCACCTGCAGGCTGTGGCGACGTCATGCGCGGTGGTGCTGGCCCCAGTGGTGGGGTGGGTGCTGCTACGAGCGGAGGGACTCCATCGGCCGGAGTGGGCACCGGTAGCACCGCTGCGCCCCACGGCGATGCCTCAAGGACCGTAGGAGCTGGCCGCGTCGCATCACGGTCTGTCTCCGCTCCTCTCCCCCTTGAGGTCTCTCATGTCTCGCCTTCGCTCGGCCCGCCGGGCCGTGGTCGCTGTGCTTGTGTGCACGCTGTCTCCTGCCTTTGCCCAATCTCCGGAAGCCTCCGCGCCGGAAGCGCCTGCACCGGTGCCTCTGGAAGCACCCACTCCTCCACCGGCCGAATCACCAGCCCCTCCGTCTCCTGAGGAAGTCCGTGCTCCCGCTCCGCCCGAGGTTCCGAGCGGCCTGCAGACCACGGTGACGGCACGCAGGTCCTTCACCGCGGCCTCGTCCTCGAGCGTGAGGGATCGCGACTTCATGCTGCGCCCGCGCCCACGTCCTGTGGACATCCTGCAGGTGGTGCCGGGGCTGTACACGAACCAGCACGCGGGGGGAGGCAAGGCGAACCAGTACTTCCTTCGCGGCTTTGACGCGGACCATGGCACGGACGTAGCGCTCTTCGTGGACGGGGTCCCCGTGAACATGGTGAGCCATGGGCATGGGCAGGGCTACGCGGATCTCAACTGGCTCATCCCCGAGCTCATCGAGCGCGTGGAGGTGAACAAGGGTCCCTACTCGGCGCAATATGGCGACTTCGCCACGGCCGGAGCGATCAACATGGTGACCCGGCGGAACTTCGAGAAGAGCCAGGTGACGTTGGGTGGGGGCTCGTTCGACACGTGGCGGGGACTGCTCATTGCCACACCGGACGTGGAGGGGTGGGAGCCGGTGATCGCCGGGCAGGTGTACGGCACGAACGGTCCATTCGAGAACCCCGAGAAGCTCCAGCGCTACAGCCTGTTCGCGCAGGTGACGCGGCCGCTCTCGGAGCGCTCCTCTCTGTCGCTGGCGTTCACCTCGTACGGCAGTGGGTGGAACGCGAGTGGACAGATCCCCTTGCGCGAGGTCGAGGCAGGGCGGCTCGGCCGCTTCGGGGAGATCGATCCCACCGAGGGTGGAAACTCCCAGCGGCACAGCCTCTATGGCACCTGGCGCACCTTGACGGACGATGGAGAGGCGCGGCTCATGGCATACGCGGTGCGGTACGAGCTTGGCCTCTTCTCGAACTTCACCTTCTTCAGCCGGGATCCTGAAAACGGGGACATGATCGAGCAGCGCGATGAGCGGACGCTGGCGGGGCTGCAAGCCAGCTATCGCTTCCTGCGCCAGTGGCGGGACATGGCCTTCGAGACGACGGTCGGCACGCAGATCCGCGCGGATGTCATCGACAACAGCCTCTTCAACGACCGGGAGAGAGTGCGCCTCTCGCCCGTGGTGGACGCGAGCGTGCGCGAGGCAAGCTTCGGCCTGTACGCACAGGAGGACATCACCTTCACGCCCTGGCTGCGAGCCGTGCTGGGCCTGCGAGGAGATCTCTTCGGCTTCGGCGTGGACGACCACCTGGAGGATCCGGGTGCACAGGAAGGGAGGACCTCGGGATCGCGGCAGGCGGTGAGGTTCTCTCCGAAGGCGAGCCTCGTCTTCGGAGCCATCCCGGACACGGAGCTGTACCTCAATGCGGGCGCGGGGTTTCACTCCAATGATGCGCGAGGTGTGGTGCGCCAGCTGGACCCGGTGACGCCGCTGACGCAGGCTCGGGGCTACGAGCTGGGGGCTCGGACGCGCCTCTTCGACGCCTTGGATCTCGCTGGCTCATTGTTCTTGCTGGATCTGGACAGCGAGCTGGTCTGGGTGGGAGACGAGGGCACCACCGAGGCGCGCAGCCCCACGCGGCGCCAGGGCCTGGAGGCGGAGGCGCGGCTTCGCATCCTGCCGTGGCTCTTCGCGGATGCGGACCTGACCTTGTCCCGAGCCAACTTCGTGGGGAACGCGGGGAACGGCGACGCGGTAGCGCTGGCACCGACGCTGATCGTGGCTGGAGGGGTATCCGCTCGTCATCCAAGCGGCGTCTATGGCCGTGTCGGAGTCATCCACCTGGGAGACCGCCCTGCCACGGAGGATCGCTTCCTCACGGCGACGGGCTTCACGCGCATGGACGCCACGGTGGGCTATCGGGGCTCCCGGTTCGAGGCGACGCTGGGGCTCCAGAACGTGCTGAACACCGAGTGGCGGGAGGCTCAGTTCGCGAACGTCTCGCGGCTGCCTTCCGAGACCGGGGCGGAGAGCTGCCCGGTGGGGACGCGTCCGGCGGGCGAGGACACGTTCGAGGGGTGCGAGGATCTGCACTTCACCCCGGGAGCGCCGTTCAACGCCCAGGCCAGCGTCAGCTTCTTCTTCTGAGAGGCGCCCGGGCATCCCTGGCCGGAGAGGCATGGGCCTGTCAGGACGGGAAGAGGCCAGCCAGCCGTCAGTGGCAGTGTTCAACCTGCCCGCTCGTGCATAGCTGTGCGGGGGGAGGTAGAGCGGGTGCGAACGGTGACCTACGAGCGCAGCGGGCGGATGAATACGGGAGCGCAGGCGGTGCGAGTCGAGGGGCTGCACCACCTGCGGGTGCTGGAGCAAGGCGAGGAGATCAGCGAGCGAGAGCTGACCCCGGAAGAGGCGGCCCGGCTGGTACCGCTGATGGAGGCAGTGGCAAAGAAGCCCGCGCCGGCCGTCGTGCCACCGGAGGCGGGGGGCCCGAAGGAGCTGGCCGTAAGCCTGGCCTTTGAAGACGAGGAGGCGCCTCGCGTCCGGTTGGCGGCGAAGAAGCTCCCTGCGAAAGGGGCGGGCAGTCCCTATGACGAGCTCCTGGCGGAGCTGGACGCGCTGCTGACGGCCGAGCTGCACACGCGGACGCCGCGGCACGCACACGCGGTCCTGCCGCACATGTTGCGCGCAGAGGAGTAATCAGCCTGGCCACACGCCGAGCGAGCGAGCAGCAAGCCCTGTTGCTGGGCGGGCGCGAGCGTGACACACAGGAGAGATGGCGCGGGTTCGGTTCGCGGTCTATCGAACGGTGGGTGAGGCTCGGCTGCTGGCGGGGTTCATGGAAGCCTCAGGGTTCTCTGTCGAGGTGCGCGGAGAGGCACTGGTGCCGCTGAGCGGAGAGATTCCGAGCGCGGAGACGTGGGTCGAGCTGTGGATATGGCCGCAGGATGTGGAAGCGGCACGACAGCTCGTCGCGGATCTGGCGGAGAACCAGGAGGCCGCGAACAAGGAGGTACGATGCCCGCGTTGTCAGGAGGAGAACCCTGGTAACTTCGAGCTGTGCTGGAGCTGCGGCGTGGAGTTGCCGTCGACCCTGCGGCCGCGGCTGAAAGCCGTCCCCTGAGCCACTCCGAGCTCTGTTGCCTGCAAGCCGATAAGAAGAAGGCAAGTGTGGCAAGCGGGCTGGCAGGCGAGTAGGGATCCAGAGAAGCAGCGAGGCGCCAGCCGTGGAGAAGCGTTTGGAGGACAAGGCAGGTGGAGGGCTCGAGCCCCCTTCGCGGGGATGGCGGATAAGCCGTCCCATGAGAACTGTCCTCATTGCGTGCGGCCTGGCGGCGCTGGTGCACATGGTTCCGCTGTTCCTGCCCAGAAACATGCCCGAGCAGGAGCTGGCGATCGCACGAGTGACCGCGGAGGTACCGAACCGGCTGCTGCTCCTGAAGCCGCTGAAGCAGCACCCGAAGATCACCGGAGCCGAGCTGCGCGAGGCGGCGGAGCTCCTGTTGGAGGGAGCGCCGGCGGAGGCGCAAGAGTTCGTGGAGGAGGCGGAGCGGCGGGAGCCGGGCTCGGTGGAGACCCAGCTCCTCCGAGCGAGGGTCTGCCGGGCAGAGCGGATGGAGCGCTGCGTGAGGGAGTCATTCGAGCAGGCAGCGCGGCTGGCGCCAGCGGACACGCGGCCGGATCTGCTCTGGGCAGACATGCGAGAGCAGGATGGAGACCTGGAAGCAGCGGCGGAGGCGGTGGATCGAGCGAGGAAGAAGGCGCCGGGAGAGCTGGCGCTGCACCTGCGCTACTCGCGGCTGCTGAGCGCAGTGGGCCGTTCTGGAGAGGCCGAGGGGGTGCTCCGAGCGCTGGCGTCGAGGCTACCTGCCGATCAACTCCTCGTGGAGCTGGGGCTGCTGCGAGCGCGCGAGGGACGCACCGAGGAGGCGCGGGCCTTCTTCACACAAGCGGTGGAGCAGAGCCCGCGGTCCGCGGTGGCGCACTACCACCTGGGGGCGGTGCAGTTCCAACTGGGGAACCTGGATGCGGCGGAGGAGGAGCTGCTCACGGCGGATCGGCTGAACGTGGCGGACCCACGGCCGCTGGCGGCGCTCTGCGCAATGCAGGCGAAGGCGGGCCGGCGCGACGCGGTGCGGGTGACGAAGATGGATCTGGAGCGCCGTTTCCAGGGCCAGGCCGAGCTCATCCGGGAAGCCTGCCGGATGGACCCTTGAGGTCTCCGGGGCCCGGGCTCAAGGCTCGATGCCACGCATCTGACGAAGCAGGTGCGCGGCGCGTTTGACCTCGAGGTCCACGGAGCCATCGGCGATCTCGGTCCGGACGACGGCCTGAAGGAAGGGGAGAGCCTCGTCATGCCGGCCCTGCTCGAACATGAGCTCCCCGAGCGCCATCCTGGCCTGAGTCAGGAGCACGAGATCCCCGGCAGCGACGGCGGCATCAATGGCATCACTGAGCGCGGACTCAGCGAGCTCATCTTGTCCTCGAGCGAGCAGCTCCCGTGCGCGCTGGATGTATTCGAGGGCCTTCATGGTATCCCTACCCCATGGACGAGCCGCGCTTCATCGAGCTGGAACTCCGATACATGCAGCAGGCGGATCTCCTGCAGCAACTCAGCGACGTGCTGTACGCGCAGCAGCAGGAGCTGAACGCGCTGAGAGTGGAAGTGGAGGCCCTCAAGCGCAAGCTGGAGGGCGAGCCGGGGCTGGTGGACGCGAAGCAGCAAGAGCGTCCACCTCACTATTGAGCGAGTACCCGATCCTCAGAAGCGATAGCCCAGCCGGACACCCAGGATGGGCTCGGGGCTGGCGTAGCCCACCTCGATGCCAAAGGTGAGCGACTCGCTCTTGATGCCGAACCCGAAGGCAGCGTGGGCGCGAAGGACCTCTCCTGAGTCGATGACAATCCAAGGCCCGACGAGCCCCTCCAGGTAGAAGTTGCGAGAGAGGTTGAGGCCCAGCACCAGATCGACAGGGATGCCCAGCGTGCTCGGCTGCGTCAGGAAGGCCACGCCGAAACGGCCACCGAGATGCAGCGGCCCGGCCAGGTGCGTCTCGACGCCGAGGGTGGCCTGGAAGGCAGCCCCTTGATCGAACCAGTAATCCGCGCCGAGCCCGAGGCGGATCCTGGCGGCCTCTGAGGAGACGGGGACCAGAAACAGACCAACCGCGAGGAGACCGCCGAGGGAGGGTCGAAGGAGTTTCATGCGATGGCTCCTGGGAAGCGAGGGAGCCACCACTCAAGCAGCCTCAGGAGTGCACCGCCAGAAACAACAGAGCCACGCCCGGCACGGCGTGAACACTGTGGCAGGAGCAAAAAAAAACGCCCCTGGGGCCCAGTGAAGGGCGCCAGGGGCGCGAAAAAAATCCGGCAGCGACCTACTCTCCCACGCGGTTTCCCGCGGAGTACCAACGGCTCTG
>Ga0247825_10003294_pt1 | contig 10657 bp, 6 predicted proteins | sample 13C_Vanillin_Day_FD_194413 | JGI IMG/M metagenome (GOLD analysis project Ga0247825, IMG submission 194413) | Soil microbial communities from agricultural site in Penn Yan, New York, United States - 13C_Vanillin_Day48 | ecosystem: Environmental > Terrestrial > Soil > Agricultural land | place... | reverse complement strand
TGGGGCAGGGTGGCATGGGCGTGGTGTATGCGGCCTACGATCCGGATCTCGATCGCAAGGTGGCCCTGAAGCTGCTGCGCCCGGACAAGCGCACGCCGGATGGGAACTCGGAGCGGGCCTGGATCCTGCGGGAGGCGCAGGCCATGGCCCGCATCTCCCACCCCAACGTCATCTCCGTCTATGACACGGGCACCTTCGGCTCGCAGGTGTTCGTGGCCATGGAGTTCATCCAGGGCCGCACCCTCAGCACGTGGATCCGCAAGGAGAAGCACACCTGGCAGGAGGTCCTCCGCGTCTTCAAGGAGGCGGGCCAGGGGCTGAAGGCCGCGCACAAGGCGGGCCTGGTGCACCGGGACTTCAAGCCCTCCAACGTGCTCATTGGCAATGACGGGCGTGTGTGCGTGCTGGACTTCGGTCTGGCCCGGCTCGCCCAGGTGGCCGAGGAGGAGGAGAAGGCTCGCGGAGGTGAGGACGAGGGGCTCGAGGAGCGGGGCGGAGAGCCCGTGGCCCTGGCGCTGCCCGACAGCGACCTCATCATGGGCACGCCCCAGTACATGCCCCCGGAGCAGTACCTGAGCACGAACGTGGACTCGCGCGCGGACCAGTTCAGCTTCTGCGCGGCGCTGTACTGGGCGCTCTATCGCAAGCGTCCCTTCGAGCCCAGGCACGTGGCCCGCTCCGCGGCGGAGAGCTCCCGCGGCACGGCGAGAGCCGAGGCGGGCGAGAGCTGGAAGAAGCTGCCCCACACTACGGCCGCGAAGGAGCCGCCCTCGGACTCGAAGGTCCCCGCCTGGGTGCGCCGCGCGGTGATGCGCGGACTGTCGCTGCACCCGGAGGATCGCTTCCCCTCCATGGACGCACTCCTGGAGGTGCTTGCGCATGATCAGCGCCGGATGCAGAAGCGCGGCGTGCTGGCGGCGGCGGGCGCCCTGGCGTTGGCCTCCGCGGGGGTGAGCGGATACGTCTACCAGCAGAGCCGGATCTGCGCGGGCTCGGAGACGCTCGTGTCCTCCGTGTGGGGGCCGGAGGTGCGCGAGAAGCTGGTGAGCGCCTTCACCGCCACGGGCAAGCCTTTCGCGGGAGAGACTGCCAACAAGGTGGCGCACCTGCTGGACGGGTACGCCAGCCAGTGGGCCGGCATGCACACCCAGGCGTGCGAGGCCACGCGCGTGCGCGGGGAGCAGACGGAGGAGCTGCTCTCCATGCGGATGGTGTGCCTGGATCGGCGGAAGAAGGATCTGGCCGCGCTGGCCAGCACACTGACCGAGGCGGACGGCAAGGTGGTGGAGCGGGCGGTGGATGCGGCCTCGGCGCTGCCTTCGCTGCAGCCCTGCGAGGACATCACCTCGCTGGCCGAGCAGGCTCCCCTGCCGGCGGATCCCCAGCTGCGCTCCACCATTGATCAGCTCACCGGCCAGGTCGCCGCAGTGAAGGCGCTGCAGGACGCGGGCCGCTACAAGGCAGGGCTGGAGCTGGCGAAGAAGATCGAGCCCCAGGTGGCGGCCACGACGTATGTCCCGCTGCTGGCGGAGCTGGGCCAATACCATGGCTGGCTGATGGTGCAGACGGGAGCGGTGGAGGAGGGTATCCACCGGTACGAGCAGGCCTTCGACTCCGCCGAGATGAGCCGGTCCGATCGGACGCGCGTGGAGGTGCTCACCAAGCTCATCTACGCGCTCGTCAACAGCGGCCACCCGGAGGAGGCTGAGCGCTGGGGTCAGGTGGGCGTGGCGGTCCTGAAGCGCGTGGGCGGAGATCCGCTGCTGGCCGTCGATCTGATGGGGAACCTGGGCTACGTGTCTCTGCAGCGGGGCCGCTATGAGGAGGCCAAGGGCTTCTTCGAGAGGGCCCGCTCGCAGATCGCGGAGGCCAGGCTGGCGCCCGATCATCCCAAGCACGCGAAGGTGAGCCACGCCCTGGGTCTGGTTGCGCTCAGCATGGGGGACTATCCGCGCGCCATCACGCTGCTGACGGAGTCGCTCCGCCAGACCGAGGCGGCCAAGGGCGCGCAGCACCCCGAGGTGGCCACCCGCCACGCCATGCTCGCCAGCTCCTACCGCGAGAGTGGGAAGCCGGAGAAGGCGCTGGAGCACGTGCAGCAGGCGCTCGCCATTCGCCGGGCCGCGCAGGGGCTGGAGAACCCGGCCGTGGCCGCGGTGATGGACGAGATGGGCATGGTCCTGATCGCGCTCAAGCGCCACGACGAGGCGCTGAAGATGTTCCAGAGCGCCCTGGCGATGAAGCAGAAGCTGCTGGGCGAGGATCACCCGGATCTGTCGTACTCGTACGACGGGGTCGGGCAGGCGCTGCTGGCCGCTGGCAAGGCGGAAGAGGCGATCGAGCCGCTGAAGAAGGCGCTGACCTACGAGGACACCGAGCCGGAGGCCCTGGCGCAGTCGGAGTTCGGGCTGGCCAAGGCGCTCTGGGATGCGGGCAAGGATCCGGAGAAGGCGCGCGAGGTGGCCCGTCAGGCTCGCGAGCGCTACGTGAAGCTGAAGAAGGATCCCCAGGTGACCGAGATCTCCACCTGGCTCGGCACGCACACGGTGGCGCCCCCCAAGGCGGCTCCTGCCGCCACGAAGCAGCGCACGACCAAGCGCCGGACGCGGTAGGGGCTCGAGCCCCTACGAGACAGCGGGGCCTCCAGACGCGGCTGCAGGCCCTCGGGCCGCGTTGATGAAGGCCGCCGCGAGGCTACTTCGCCGCTTCGTAGAGGTGCAGGGTCAGGACGGGGCAGTGGGCCCGCGCGACGATCTTCTGGGCCACGCTGCCCAGGAGCAGGCGCGGTAGGCCGCGGCGGCCGTGGGTGCCCATGACGATGAGGTCGTGCTTGCCCTCCTCGGCGACGCGCAGGATGGTGGAGGCTGCCTCGCCGACGACGACGCGGTGCTTGATGGGAACGGGCGCGTCCTTCAGCTTCGCCGCCAGCGTATCCAGCTCCTTGGTGGCCGCGTCGACGGCGACCTTCTCGAGCGACTGGGAGTTCCATCCAGGCGCGGCCACGAGCAGGTCCGGCGCGACGTACTGCGGAGGCTCCCAGGCGTGGATGAGCTCGATGACCGCGTTGAAGGGCTTGGCCAACTGGATAGCGTAGTCGATGAGCGCCTGGGAGCCCTCGGAGAGGTCCACGGGGACGAGGATGCGAGATGGCGTCGGCATAAGACGGTTCCTCCTGTTCGGAGATGCTCTTGTGCACTCCAAAGGTGGGGATGCCACCCCATGCACTGAAAGAAGCGTGCCGCCTCAACACCCGGGGAAGCGCTCGTGTCCGGGCGCAAACTTTTCGGCAGGGCCGAGGGAGGTGCAGTTCCTGCGTCCGCCTGCCCTCTCTCTTCGTCTCCAGCCGGTGGGCACGGTGAGGGCAGGGGAGCGGGTTCTGCGGCCCCTTCTCCAAGGGGGTTACCTTTTCTCCCGAGACGGCTGGCATCGGACCTCCGCCAGCTCCCAGGAGGAGTTCATGCGTCCCCCCATCGACTCCGGCACCGTGCTCATTACCGGAGCCTGCTCCGGCATCGGGCGCGAGATCGCTCGTCAGCTCGCTCGCCGGGCGCGGACCTTGATCCTCGTGGAGCAAGCGGAGCAAGAGCTGGAGCTGCTGAAGGCCGAGCTGGAGACGAGCAACCCCACCCTGGGCGTGATCCTCATGCCGTGTGACATCTCCCGGCCAGGCGAGGTGGGCGACATGCTCGCGGAGCTGGCCCGGCACTTCATCAGCGTGGATGTGCTGGTGAACGCCATCACCGTGGGCGAGCGCGACCTGTTCGCGCGGCTGCGGTGGGGCAGTGTCGAGCGGATGCTGCTGGCCAACGTGGTGGCACCCCTGATGCTCACCCGCAGGCTCCTGGGGCCCATGCTCGCCCGAGGGCGGGGGGGAATCCTTCAGATCAGCTCCGGTGCCAGCCAGCTCTTCCTCCCGGGGGCTGCGGCGTATGTGGCCACCCTGCGCTGCCTGGATGGGTTCATCGAGTCGCTGCGCCTCGAGGTGGAGGGCACGGGCGTCGTCATCACGCAGGCGGCACCAGGGCCCGTGCACGACAGGTGGCCCGCGAGCCACGGAGCACCCTCAGGGCCAGCCCCCTTCTTCCAGGTGTCCGCGGCGCGGTGTGCACGTGAGATCCTCGCTTGCTTCGAGCGCGCCAGGCCGCTCGTGTACCCGGGCCGGGGCCACCGCTGGGTGATGACGCTGCTTCCCCGCCTCCCGCGCGCGGTGCGGCGCGCGCTGGGCCGGTGGGTGGCGAGGGATCTCCGTGATCGCTCTGGACAGGTGCCAACACTGAGGGGGAGCCCCAGCCGGCTGCTGGAGGAGACGCCCTCGTTGGCGTAGGGCCAGGGCAAAAAAACAAAAGGCGGCAGCCCAGGGAAGGCTGCCGCCTGGCTAGAGGACAGAGTGGGGGGATTCACCCTGTCCTCTAGCCAACCCGCTCCGGGGACGGAGCGGCGGGGGATCGTTGCGATACCGTGAGACTGAAGGTATCTGGATACCATGTATTAGCAGGTACTATGCCAAAACTGTAAGTGCCTGAATTTCGTAGAATTGACGGAGTCTCTCCGCATCCACGGTGGAGTACGTCCGTACCCATGGCCGCAGCGCCAATGTAAAGAGCTTGAACAGTTTGGGCTGCTTTCCCTGCGAATTCCGGCTTTTATGAGAAACCGAGAGGCCGTACTCTTTCTGGACAGGGTGTAGGGCGTCTGTCCTGATTTCGGACAGAGCCCCGGAGCGCACTAGCCGATGATCATGTCCTCACGCTCGAGCCTGCCAGTGGTGAAGCGGCGCAGGTTGAAGCGGTGGAAGAGCTCATCGTGCTCGCCGGTGGTCATCCACGCGGCCATCCGCTCGGCGACGGCGGGGGCCATCATGAAGCCGTGTCCGACGAAGCCCGACATCTGGAGCAGGTTCTCCAGCTGAGGCGTCCGGCCGAGCACGGGGTTGTTGTCCGGCGTCACGTCGTAGCAGCCGGCCCACTGGCGCAGCACCTTTACGTGTCCCACCTGCGGCAGCTGCTCGATCAGGGCTCGGGAGAAGCGGGCCACGAAGCGCAGGGTGGAGCCCATGTTGAGCCCGGCGGGCTCCTTCGGATCGCCCATGCCGCCGACGATCTCGCCGCGCATGGACTGGCTGAAGTACAGGCCCGAGTCCAGCACGGACACCAGCGGCCCCAGGAAGGGCTTGAGGGGCTCGGTGCTGAGGATCTCGTGGCGGTGGGGCTCGTTGGGCAGCTTCACGTCCGCCAGCTTGGCGATCTCGGGGCTCCAGGCGCCCGCGGCCAGCACCACCGTGTCGCAGGCGATGTCGCCGCGGTCCGTCTTCACCTTGCGCACCAGGCCGCCGGAGATGTCGAAGCCCGTCACGTTCGTGAAAGTCTCCACCTTGATGCCCTTCTTCAGGCAGTGCTGGGCGTAGCCCCAGAGGAAGGGCCAGGGGAAGATGACGCCGTCCTCCGGGTTGAACGAGGCGGTGACCACGCCCTTCATCGTCAGGCCGGGGACGATCTCGCGTGCGGCATCGGCGGTGATGATGCGGGTGGGCACGCCGTGCTTGTTGTGGAGGTCGGCATTGCGCTCGAGGCGTCTGGCCACGGCCTCCGACTTGGCGAGGAAGAGGTAGCCGCCCTGGCGCAGCCACACGTTGATGCCGAGATCCCGCGCGAACTGCTTCATCAGATCGATGGAGCGCTTGGCCATCTCGATGTTGACGGAGGTGCCCCACTGCATGCGCACGCCGCCGCCGTTGCGGCCCGAGGCACCCGCGCACAGGTAGCCGCGCTCCAGCACCACCACGTCCGTTTCGCCGCGAAGGCTGAGGTTGTAGGCCAGCGCCAGCCCCATCACCCCGCCGCCGATGATGACGACCTTGGCCTTCTGGGGCACGGGCGCGGCCGGGCGCAGCGCGGGCGGGAAGGTGCCGAGCTCCTCGGGCACGCCGCCTACGGGAGCCCGGGTCTCGTCCACAGGCGTGCTGGCGAAGAGGGACAGCTCGGTGGGGAAGAGCGGAGGGCGAGGCGTGAAGGGCTGGATGCCTTGGGGCTTGAGAGGGGCCTCCTTGGAGAGCAGCGCCGCGACGGCGGCCTGACAGCTCTTGCCCTGGCAGATGCCGGTGCCGAAGCCCGTGTAGCGCTTGACCGACTCCACGTCGCAGTAGCCTCGGGAGAGGGCATGCCGGACATCCTCGACGGTGACATCCTCGCAGGGGCAGATCAGCGCCTTGCTCATGACAGACCTCCGATCAGCGCCTCGGCCGTGCGTGCTCCCGCGGCCGCCGCCTCCTTCGCTGTGCCACCGCCGGTGATGTCTCCCGCGACGAAGACGTCCGAGGCGGCGGTGCGCCCGTCTGCCTCTGCCTGAACGACGAAGAGGCCGCGCTCCGCGTCGAAGTGCACGCTCGCGCCACCTTGGCGGGCCAGCTCGAAGCTGGGGCTGCTGGGGATCGACACGAGCACCGCGTCGCAGTCCACCTTCTTCTTCTTGCCGTTGGCGCGGGTGAAGCTGAAGGCGCCGACGCGCTTGAGCCCGTGAGCCTTGGGATCGCTGCCCGTGCTCGCCGTGGAGTGCGCATTCGCAGGCAGCGGGCCTCGGAGATCCGCCACCGCCACCACCTTCGTGCCGTGAGCCTCCATGAGGCGGGCCAGGGCGTGAAGCTCCGAGCCCCAGCCGACCAGTGCCGCCGTCTCGGGAGCGACACCGTGCTCGCGCACGAGCAGGCTGGCGGCGCGGCCCGCGTAGACGCCGGGCAGATCATTGTTCTCGAAGGGCAGGAGCCCCGGGTGGCCGCCGGGCGCGAGCAGGAAGCGGTCCGCGTGGATCTGCAGCAGCCGCAGGCCCTCGGGCTCCAGCGCGACCGCTCCCAGGAAGCGCCCGCCCTCGTCGTCGTAGAGGCCAATCGCATGCGCTCGGGTGAGCACGCTGCCCTTGGGGAAGGAGGCCACGTCGAGGACGGTGGGATCGTCCTGCAGGGGAGCGCCACGGGTCAGCCGGCCACCCACGCGCGCCTCACGCTCGAGCAGGAGGAAGGGGATACCGCGCTCGGCCAGCACCTTCGCCGCGGCCAGTCCCGCCGCGCCGCCGCCGACCACGGCCACGCGCGTGCGCAGGCTCCGGGCGGGCAGACGGGGAGGAGCCTCGTGCGTGGGCAGGAGGCCGAGCCCGGCGAGCTGCCGCGCCACCTTGGCCATCACCTTCTCGGCCACGGGGACACCGGCGAACATCTCGTGGTGATCGAGCCCGCGAGGGAAGAACCAGTCGATGGTCCCGAACAGGTCCACCTTGGCGGAGGGGAAGGCGTTCTGGCGCTCCAGCTTCATGCCGGCGCGAGCGGGAGTGCGGCAGGTGTAGATGTTGGGCAGGCCGTCCACGCGCATGAGGCAGTGGGAGCAGGCGGCCGCGAAGCAGAAGGCGCCGCGGGGGCGGTGGTACTTGATGGAGCGGGCGAGGACGTCCTCTCCAGCGGCGACGAGGGAGCACGCCAGGGGCTCGCCCTCGACAGCGGGGAGGGGCTCGCCCTCGAGGTCCACGGTGATGGCCTGGCCGCGGGGAGAGGCATCAGGGATGCGTCGCATGGGTGCGCGCAACTTCGCCTACCGGCCGGGGGCAGTCAAAGGGCGTGGCGCGCAGGAGCCACCCACGGACACATTCCTGGATGATGGGAGTTCACACGATCGCTTCGTGGCAGCGGTGGCGCGGCGCGTCAGCGCGGCTGGCTTGAGGGTTGTGCGGCGCGGCGGCGTCGAGGGATGGCATGCTCCGGCAGCATGCACGCACAAGCGAAGAAGTGGGGACTGTGGTGGGTGAGCCTTTCGCTGGCGGCGTGCGCTGCCTCAGGGCCTGAGGTACGAGGGCAGGAAGGAGAGAGGCTTAGGCTCATGGAGGCCTGGGTCGTGGCAGAAGAAGAGGAGGGAGAGGCGTGCGAAGAGCAGGATTCATGCGTCACGCTGGTGTGCGGCGAGGAGGCATGCGGCATCTATCGCTGTGAGGATGTGGAACTGGAGCCGGCGTTGCTGGCGTACCCGGGCGGCATCATGGCGCCGCCCAACAGTGGGCCCCGGAGGAACTGGGGTGGGCGCCAGGGGAGGCCGGGAGATGGAGCCCCCGTCTTCATCATCCCCTGGAACTTCCACAACCGGCGGCCGCAGTTGCCCAGCGAGATAGCGCGACTTCAGATCCTCGACCCAATCAAGCACCATCTCTTTCCCCAGGCGGGACGGCTCGCGCAGTGGTTTCGAATCAAGGGTATCAATATTCACCGGTACACGATGGTGTTGGAGAGGCAGGTACACAATCGCATCCACCGAGGGCCAAAAGGGGGTCCGTGGAATGCGGAATGGGATGCGTTCATCAGAGCCAACGATGGGGCGACACAAGCCCAGATCTGGGAGCAGGCGGTGAAGATGATCTTCCGCTACAAACTGATGGGCCCCATCGTGCCTTACCACTGGCGCGTCAGACCGCTCTCCGCCTCTCAACAGGAGAGGTGAGTGGATGCGCTACTTCGATGTGAGAGGCCTAAGAGACTCTTTGCACACAGGGGACGTGGATGGCACGCGCCGATGGATGCTGCCAGGAGTCCGCTGCCCGCGCTGCAAAGCGGTATGGGGGACCGCAGGGTTGATCTACCCCTCGGTAGATTTGTCACAACACCCGGAGCGGAAGAACCTGGAAGAGGCGCGCCTAGAGGAAGACTTCATCGAGTTCGAGCGCCTGCGTGAGTCGGTACGCCATCTGATCCCCGGACAGGTGCTGTTGCCCGGTACAGGCTTCGGGTCGTTTCAGGGTTCAGCACAGGGCAGATTTGGCCCGCTTGTCTTCCCTACGTCTTGGATCATGATGGTGCGCAGAGAAGCCTTGGAGCAACTCCAGGCCGAGGGGCTTCAGGGGTTGAAGGGGTGCCGGGTAGACCTGCGCTTCCGGCAGAAGAAGAACCCGCCCGAACTGGTGGAACTCGAACTGCTACCCCTGGCATTACTGCACGAGGACTGCATTCCTCCAGAAAACCGTGAGCCGTGCCCTCGCTGCGGCAGATGGGGCTTCAGCCTTCCAGGACAACCCATCCTGAAAGCCTCTACGCTCCCCAAGGGCGTGGATCTGTTCCGGCTGGCTGACCTTCCTACCATCATCGTGGCCACCGAGCGTTTTGTGGAGGCTGTGCGAAAGGTGTGGCCCGAAGAGAGCCTCGAGTTGCGAGAGCTGCCCGTGCGCTGAGAGCACAGCGGGGGCCGATCCATCATGCGGACCGACCCCCCGAGGAGTGCTGTGTCGACTGAGCGGCTCAGACTCCGATGGAGTCGCGCGACAGGGGCTCGGGGATGCCGCGGAGCCGGTTGCCGAACCGCGTGAGGATGGCGGCGCCGAAGCCCATGAAGGTCGCCGGCACTGTCACCAGCCAGCCCACGCCGGGGATGGCACCCAGGCCCAGGAGGATGAGCAGTCCCACCGCCAGCACCACCGCCTGCGTCTTGCGCCCTCGCAGGATGGGCACCCTCATGCCGATCTCGCTCGCCACCGCCGTGAAGCCCAGCACGGTCGCCAACGCAGCCACCAGCAGCAGGGCCACCATCACCGGAATGCCAATCAGGGTGATCGTCAGCACCACCGTGATCGGGATCAGCGCCATGGCCCCCAGGAAGCCCACCAGCCCGCTCTTGATGGGCTGTTCCTTGAGCGTCGACGACAGATCCTTCATGCGCGTCGGGATGAAGAGCTGCCCCAGGAACCCGAGGCCGAACAGCGCTGCGAACCGGATGAGGAACCCCGGCAATCCACCCCCACCGTGATGATCGTCGTCGTCGTCCTCCTCAACCTTCTTCTTCCGGAATTCCTTCGTGAGGGTGTCCTTCACCTGGCCCGCGACTACGCGGCCCACGTTTCCGCCACCAAAGGACTCGATGCTGCCCTCGACTGCGGCGCCATCCTTACGGATCACAGTGCCGCCAATGGCCGAGACATCTCCCTCCACTGCCGAGCCCGGGTGGAGGATGACGTTGCCGCTGAAGGCGCTCGCATCCCCCTCCACGTGGCCGTAGACGTCCAGGTTGCCGCCAAAGGCCACCGCGTCCTTCTCGACGTGCCCCTTCACCACCAGGTTGCCGCCGTAGACGACGGCGCTGTCCACGACATCGTTCTCGTTGACTTCCAACGAGTGGCCGCGAGCCACCACGTCCCGATCACCCTTGTGGCGGCGCTGCGTCTTTCGCATCTCCTTGCGGACCCGATTCTGGATCTCATCCGGGTCGATCTCTTCGTCCATGTTGGCCGCCACGCTCGGAGGAAGCGGCGGCATCGGCGGCCCGATGCCCACGGGCGGCACGGGCGGCACTCCCGCCGGAGGTCCAGGAGGAGGTGCAGGAACGGCCGAGGCCGTCTCTGGAGTAGACGGAGCCGCGTTCGCCGCAGCCGTGTCCGGAGTGGATGGGGCCGCGTTCGCTGAGGCCGTCTCTGGAGTAGACGGGGCAGCCTTCGTCGAGGCCGCCTCCTTCTCCGCAGGTGTCATGGGGCGCAGCGTGTAGATCGAGCCCTCCTGATCCAGACGCAGCGAGTAGGTGCGCGCGATGATGCGCAGGACTTGCTCGGCGGTGACGCCCTTGAGGTGCACCTCCACGGAGGTGTCCAGGTCGCCGGTGGCCACCACGTTCAGGCCGCCGTCCTCGGCGATGCGCTTGATGGC
>Ga0247825_10003293_pt1 | contig 10657 bp, 8 predicted proteins | sample 13C_Vanillin_Day_FD_194413 | JGI IMG/M metagenome (GOLD analysis project Ga0247825, IMG submission 194413) | Soil microbial communities from agricultural site in Penn Yan, New York, United States - 13C_Vanillin_Day48 | ecosystem: Environmental > Terrestrial > Soil > Agricultural land | place... | reverse complement strand
GATTCGGTCGATCACACCGTCCGGAAGTTTTCTCCGACGGGACAGTTGTTGCTGACGCTCGGGAAGCAGAAGGTCGCAGGCGACAACACCTCGCAGGATGCGTTCAATCGTCCGAATGCGGTTGCCTTCGGTCCCACTGGCACCGTCTTCGTCTCCGACGGCTATGCCAACCAGCGCGTTGTCGAGTTCACGCCCGAAGGAAAGTTCGTGCGCGTGTTCGGCGGCAAGAAGGGGAAGGGCGACGGTGAGATGGCGATGGTTCACGGCGTGGCCATCGACGCCCAGGGGCGCGTCTACGCGACCGACAGCGACAATCAGCGCGTGCTCGTGTTCGACGCGCAGGGAAAGTTTCTCAAGAACATCGCGATCCCCGGTCGCGGCGGTTCGTTCATGGCGAGTGACGGCACTTTCTACATCAGCGACGTGAACTCCGGCGCCGTCGTCGTTCTGAAGAATGACCAGATCGTGGATGTGATCAAGGTCGAGGGACGCCCGCACGGGCTCGCCGTCGATCCCACCACCGGCGATGTCTACACGTCATCGACGGTTGCCACGCGGCCAGGGGTGACAAAGGCGACCGCGCGCCGAAACACCGGCAACGCGACCAACTAACGGAATGAGCCGACGCTAGAGCGCCTTCAACATGTCCGTAGCGTCGGTTCACCGGCGCACCGAGGCGAAGCGACAGCGGTGTGGCGGGACGTCGCTCCGGTTCGTCGCCGCGGAAAAACGACTCGTCCACGCGCGTACCGACGCTGACGGCGGCGGCTGATTTGATCCGCGCGACTGTGCACAATCGTGTCGATAACCAGGTGCGCGGTGCGTCACTGGCGAATCACCGCCACCGCCGATCGGACCGCTCCCGAGCCGTTTTGCCCGCTGTCGCGTGTCGCGGCGCGACCAGTCGCTCCGCCCCGGCCACACCGTCGTCACTTCGCAGACCGTGCGGCGGCGTCCTCGTCAGCACCATCGCCGGAGGGCCCGATTTTCCACGTCGAACCCGGAGCCGATCCCAGACCGCCCGGTAAGCCGCCGCTACGAACATGTCGAAACGCGCTCGCGGTAATCGTTGGGGTCGGCGTCCATTCCGCGTTCGACGTCCTCGGTGTACTTCCACACGTCGGGTCGTGATCCGTCGACGTCCGTGAAGCCGTATGCCGCCGCCAGCTGACCCGACGTCACCGATCGCTGATGCCATCGGCGGCGCTCTGGATCGCCCGCGAGCGCAGCCACGCCACGCCCGACATATCTCGGCGACTCCGAGAGGGTGAAGGGTGACCGAAACGGCCGTCGCGTGATGCGGCGTCAGTTCGTGCCCTTCCGAAAACGCGAGACGGTTCACTGAGACCTTCGCCAGATCGTAGAAGACCGAGATCCGGTAGTGGGCCGCGTTGTAGTCGGATGTGCCGTCTGTGACCTCCACCAGGAGGCCGCCTGGCTTCGCGATCAGGAGAGGCAGCAGGTAGTGCGACGTGATCAGGTGCGTCTCGACCCCGAGCCGCAGGATTCGCAAGCCCTTCGCGAGATCGTGCTGCCAGATTGGCGTGTTCCAGTCGCGAGGACCGCCCTTGAGGACTTCAGCGCGCCAGATGTCGTTCACAATGACGTCAATGTGGCCGTAGTCGCATCGAAGCCGATCGGCAAGCGTCTCCACGTCGCTTGCGTTGAGATGGTCGACAGGGATCGCGACGCCGGTTCCACCGAGGGACGTCACGAGCTCCGCTGTTTCATCGATCGTTTCCGGCCGGTCGTAGTCGGAACGTGATGACCCGCTTGCGCGAGTGCTTCGTCCGGTGCAGACGACTGTCGCGCCTGCTTCACCGAGTGCGGCTGCGATTCCGCGTCCCGCCCCTCTCGTCGCACCCGCGACGAGCGCGATGCGTCCGCGCAGCGACGATGGATCGAGTAACCAGCCGTTCATATCGCACTGCAATCAGACAGCAGCACGCGAGTCTGTCGCAGCACTGGATGGTGGTCAAGGTGAGCCGGCTTCGCAAGGCCGGAAGCCAGTCGTCAATCGAGCGTGAACGACACGTACATCAGTCGCCCGTCACGCTGAATCTGCAACGTCACCGGAGTGCCAGTCGGGAGCGCGCGCACAGCGTCTCTCAGCCCCTGCAGCGACGTGATGTCGCGATTGTTGAGACTGCGAATCACGTCTCGCGGCTGAAGAGGGACCTCCGTCGTTGCTCCGGCGGCGCGAGCGACGACGATGATCCCGTAGGGCGCGCGGAGCCCCGACGCGCCCGCGGCGATGCGCGCATCGATTTCGACACCGAGCAGGCCGAGTTCCGGCACCAGATTCTTCTCGGCATCGGCCATTGAGGAAACGGAGTCCAGATCGCTGCGTTGCTCGACCGCTGCCACGCTGAGGGGCACTTCCTTGCCGCTTCGGAGCACCACGATTTGTACGTTCTCTGTGGAGTCTCGCAGGCGAAAGTTGTAGTTCACGGTGGGCAGATTGTCGGCAGGCTGGCCATCCACAGAGACCAGGATGTCGCCGACCTTCATCCCCGCCTTTTCAGCGGGGCCGCCGGGCCACACGTCGGACACGATGACGCCGTAGTTCCTTGTCAGGCTGAGCCCTTTTGCCATCTCCGCTGTAATGGTCTGAATGCTCATCCCGACTTCCTGACGCCGCAGCTGACCGTACTCTCTGAGTTGGCGGAAAACGGTTCGGATCGTCGCGCTCGGTACCGCGAAACCGAGTCCTTCGTTTCCGCCAGACTGCGACACGATGAACGTGTTGACGCCGACGACCTCGCCGCGGATGTTGACCAGCGGTCCTCCCGAGTTCCCGGGATTGATCGGCGCATCCGTCTGAACGTAAATCAGCGGCGAATCAGGGTCGATCTGTCGGGCGACTGCGGAGACCAGGCCGTGCGTGAGGCTGTTGCGCATGCCGATCGGGCTTCCGAACGCGAAGACCGTCTCGCCCTGCCGCACCTGGGAGTACGTCGCAAGCGGCAGCGCCGGCAGCTTCTGTCCGTCCACCTTCAACAAGGCGAGATCCAGTTCGGTGGTGATGCCGACGATTCGGGCCGTCAGGAGGTAGGTCCGCCCGGATAGCGCGGTTTTGAGCGTGCCGTCCGCGCTGTCTGCCGGCAGCACAATCTGCACGCGACGCGCGCCGCTGACGACGTGCGCATTGGTGATGATGTAGCCGTCAGGATCGATGACGAAGCCCGAGCCGGTCGCTTGTTGCCGCCCGACGACAACGTTGCCGTCGCCGCGGTCGGCACCGCTGTCTTCGCGCGGACCGTAGCTGCTGACGAGCACTTGCACGACGCTGGGCCACACCTTCTTGGTGAGCGCGTCGATAGACTCGTTCATCCGCACGAATGGATCTTGAGAAGGGGCAGGCTTCTGTCCTGCGACGGCGGGGAGGCCTGAAAGGGCGACGAAAGCCGCGCAGGATAGGAAGGAGATGATGCCGAACGGCGTCAGTCGGCGGGTTGGTGTCATCACGGTGTGCCACTCCATCACGCAGACCCGTTCCGCACGCACATGTCCCGGGCGCCGGTCACGACATACCGTGAGCGCGGTCGTACAGGCAGTGAAATCACGGAAGAAATCCGCACATCGCTCGGTCGATTGGATACCTGAGGCACAGAATGTGCCGTCGAATCGTCCTTCGTGACGACCTGAGCCGCGGACGCCGCGATGGTGGCCCTGTGCTATAAATCGGGACTTCCTATCCTCCGAGAGAGTGCGACGACATGATCAAAGTGATCGACACCGAGAGCCGGAGCGAGGTCCCGGTTGCTGAAGGACACGTCAGAAAGATTCTGGGCCAAGCCGAAGAGGGAACCAGAGTTCAGGTTGCCATCGAAAACGTGGATGCAGGCAAGGCCTGTCGCCTTGCCGTCAGCGATCGCACGCAGGTCGCCTACGTGCTCGAGGGGAATGACGCGAAGATCACCCATGCGTCGAAGGGGAACACGGCCGAGCACAGCGCACAGCGTCGGAGTGGGATCTATCTCGAGCCCGGTGAGGAAGCCACCATCAGCGCGTCCAGTACTCCGCTAACCCTTCTGCTGGTCACCGTGCCGAAACATACCGGCAAGGCAACAGATAACCAGTCGCCCGTCGGCTACTTTTTCGTCGAGGGCCAACTCAGGTCGCTGGTCGACGAGAAGCGCTTTCGCGAGCGCACCTTCTGGGTCAACAAGGAAACGGGTCTGTCAGGCTCCTGGGATCTGCAGATCGGCCGCATGGCGTATGCGCCGCTCGCGCATTCACCGCGTCACGTTCACCAGGCGTCGAAAACCAGCCCCGTCATACCGGAGCATTTCTATTTCATCGAGAAGGGTACCGGCGAAGTAAAACACGACACTGGCACCCTTCCCGTTGGGCCCGGCAGCCTCGTGCTCATCCCCGCCGGCGAGTGGCATCAGCTCATCGCCTCTGACACGGGCTTCGACTACATCGAGTTCCAGGCGCCCTTCGACTTCGTGACAACGATGGACCACGATCCACTCGGGAAGAACTGGTACATCAAGGGCACCGACGACGGGACGGGGAAGCCGAAGCTCTGGGTCCAGAGCTGACTTTCAGGCGCGCGTCTGCCTTCGTGTCTAATTCGCGACGACCGCTTCGGCCAGGTGGTACGCGCTGAGCCGCTGTTGTTCCCGCATCCGCTCCGGAGACATCTGCTGCTGAACCTCGGGTGAGGTGGGCGCGGCCTCTCGGGCGCGCGCGGCCATCCGTGCCATCGCCTCTGCAATCGCCTGAGCGCCGACCTGTGTGCCATCGGCTCTCGTCAGATACCGCTTCGCAGAATCCTCTCCGCCGACCGTAAACATCTCGCGAAGGTCGAGACCGAGCTCGCGCAGAAACTCGCGCTCGCCTCCGACCGGGAGGCCGAACACCCATGGCTCGTTCTTCGTCAGGTCCAGGAAGCGCTGGACGAACGGCTTCTGTGCCGCGGGGATGTTCGCCATGTCGATGCGGGCGATCATGTCGATCATCGCGCGGTAGACGAAGTCGAACACGATGCCGCTGCGGGGCGGATGCGCTCCGACGAATCGCAGCGTCTCCCGCGCGGCCTCTTCTGGCAGGTACATCGTCACGCCCTCCAGGATGAAGAACGTGCGCTGGGTGCGGTCGTATCCGTGCCGCGTCAGGACGTCTGGGAGACTGTCCTGCTGAAAGTCGACCGGCACATACGTCAGGTTTGAGGGTGGCGTGCCCAGGACCTCTTTCACCCGCTGCTTCTTCAGCTCCTGCGTCACGGGGCGATCCACCTCGAAGACCTTCACGTTGGCGAGCGACTTCTGGCATCGATAGGCGTGCGAATCGAAGCCGGCCCCGAGGATGACGACCTGGGTAGCACCGTTCGCAATCGCGCGCTCGAGGGCTTCGTCGATGAAGCGCGTCCGGATCGTCATCATGCGCACGTTGACGACGACCTCGACGTCGCGCATCGCTTCGTCGTAACTGAGGCTCAACGCCCGGACGGCCGGGTGATCCAGTTCGAGCGTCGACGGATCGCCGAGGAGTTTCTCCGCGAGATAGTCGGGGTTCTGAGCGGAGGGATCGGGCTCACGCGCGCCAACCGCCCGGCCGGCCGCGACGTAGATTGACGTTCTCGAAATCTTCGCAGGCTGGGTCACGCCTCCAGTGAAGCCGGAAACTGGCCTTTTGGCAAACACCATTTCCAGAACCAGTCGCCGATCAACCAGCAGAGCGTGCCGAGGGCGTTCTTGCCGATTGGCCGGACGCGCGTGTTCTGAAAGGCGACGAATTTCCAGCGCCCGCCACGCTTCACCGCGACGAGTGTCTGAACCGAATCACGCTCGGGTGCCGCTTCGCGCTTGCCACGCGGGACGGTGCCTCCATGGGCGTGCACGACGGCGACGTCCGTACCGAGGAAACGGATGTCGGTGACATCGCCGACGAGACGCGTGCCCTTCAGGTGCGTCTTGAACAGCGGGCCGTGAAAGCGGATCAGTTCGTCGCGCCGGCGGAAGCGCGTGCCGTCGAAAGCGATGAATTCCGCTTCATCGGCGAATGGTGCGGCGAATGCCTCGCTACTCTCGCGATTCCAGCCCTCCATCATCGCAACGTACAGCGCCCGCAGTTCGCTGGCGTCCGCCTGCTGTGACTCGCCATAACTTCCATGAATTGTCAATGCGCCCTCCAACAGCGAGTGTGGCAGCGCTCGGGCCGTGAGTCTTTCCGTCGCTTGCGGCCTTTTGTCTGATCTTGCGGCCGCGTAGTGGGTCAGTTTGGATGACTCGAGTCGTGACGATCGCCGTGACTTGCGGCGAGGCACATGCTGCTCGGCATGTCCGATTGTTCAAGACGTGCGATCGGCCTCGCTGTAGGCTGGGGGTTCAACCTCGAGGTGTGCTGATGGCGAACTCTGCAAACGATCGTCGTATCGACTATATCGAGATGGGTGTGGGAAACATCGAGCGCTCGAAAGCCTTCTATGGCAAAGCCTTCGGGTGGGCGTTCAAGGATTACGGTCCGGCTTACTGCGAGTTCGCCGACGGGCGGCTCACTGGAGGATTCACGACCGACTCGCAGCCACGGCCGGGAGGAGCGCTGATTGTGTTGTATGCGGACGATCTTCCCGACATCCAGCGTCGCGTCGAGGCGGCTGGCGGACGAATCGCAAAACCGATCTTCGATTTTCCTGGAGGTCAGCGCTTCCACTTTCTCGACCCCGACGGTTACGAGCTGGCGGTCTGGTCGAAGAAGTAGCGCACGTTTCCCGGTTTGCAGCAAGATCCACAAACCTGCGGCAAGGATCGGGAAGACCGGGTGTGAACGCAGGTGTGATCGTGGCTGTAATCGTAGGGAGACGTCATCGTGCGAAAACTCAAGCTTCAAGTGCAGATAACCGTCGACGGATTCGTGGGTGGGCCAGAGGGTCAACTCGATTGGATGACCTGGAACCATAGCGACCAGTTAATTGCGTTCATCAATCACCTGACCGACACGAGCGACACGATTCTGCTCGGCCGGAAAATGACACCAGGCTTCGTCTCGTATTGGGAGGGCGTCAAGCCAGACAGCCCCGAGTACGCGTTCGCGCAGAAGATGGTTGGGATGCCGAAGGTGGTTTTCAGCAGGACCATCGATCGAGTCGACGGCAAGAACATCCGCGTCCACAAAGGAGATGTCGTCGAAGGCGTGAACGCGATCAAGCGTCAACCGGGGAAGGACATTGTCGTCTACGGAGGCGCGACGTTCGTCTCGTCGCTGCTCGAACACAACCTGATCGACGAGCTCAATCTCTTCGTGAACCCCACCGCGCTCGGCAATGGGCTACACATCTTCAAGGGGCGGAAGCCATTGAAGCTGGAGGTTTCCAAGCAGTACCCATGTGGGATCGTCGTCTCGACCTACCGAACCGCTTGATCCGTCTGCGCTGAACCGTGTTGTCGCTTGTCACGCTACCCGTTTCTCCCAATCGAGTGCATAGCCATATAACTCGTTCGCGGACCGCGCGCCGCTCTTCAAGAATATCGGAAGAATCAAGTCGCGGATCCGTCGCCCGAGCCATCCCGTCGGCGCCTTCCGCTGTCCGGTGCGCCGCGAGTGCTTCAGGATAGGTTCAACGCGATCGCGTCTCAGGCGCTCGAACACCGGGAATGCCCGCTTCGCCTCAGGGATGTCGCGCAGGCACTTGGCCAGCACGAACGCATCTTCGAGCGCGAGCGACGCACCCTGCCCGACGTGCGGCCCGACAGCGTGCGCAGCATCGCCGATCAGACACACCGCCCCGCGATGCCATGCAGGCAGCGAGAGGATGTCGTACACCGGCCACGCGCCGATGGGTCCGGACAGAGCCTGCAGGATCCGCGTGACCTCTGGCGGATCGCCCGCGTGGACTTCGAGAAGCTGTTGACGATATGAGTCGCTCGTTGCGCTCATCAGCGCATCACGTGAAGGTTCTTCCTTCTGCGCGAAGTTGCTGAACCAGTACGTCTCACCACCCGGGCGAACCGCGTACCCGAAGAAGCCACTGCGCCCGAAGATCATATGCATCGCTCTGCCGGTGGGCTGCATGTCTGTTTGCACCACGCCACCCAGGTTGATGATGCCGGTGTACGTCGGTTTCGGTGCGTCGGTGAAGTAGCTGTATCGGGTGCGCGAGTGGATGCCATCGGCGCCTACCAGACTCGAGCCATCGGCAGTCGTCCCATCTGCGAACCGCGCAATGACGTCCACGTTGTGCTCCGTCAACGATGAAAGTGTCTTGCCGAACTCGAATCGAACGCCGACTTCTTCAGCCGCCTTTCGTAACACTCGACTCACCGCACCACGCATCACTGTCACGCCACCGACCGCCACCTCCGCGAGCGTGCGGCCGGTCTCGTTGTGAAAGACGAGACGGTCGTTCTGAAAGCCGAGTCCGTCGAGGCGCCGCCCCAGGCCGAGCGCTTGAAGAACTGCGAGTCCGTTCGGCGCCAGGTTCAGAAATGCACCGGCATCGTCGCGAGGTTCGTCGCTGGCCTCATACACGATCGACTCGATGCCCGCGCGCTTCAACGCAATGCCCAGCGCTGGTCCGCCAATACCTGCTCCGACAATCACCACAACCGCCTCCTCCGATTCTCACGATGTCATCGAGCGGAGTACCGGTCTTTCTGAACCTTGCGGCCGTTTGTCGATTCTTGCGCTGAAGGCCATGATCGGGGCAATGAAGTCACCGTCGAAGCCATCGCGTGCGGGAAACGCGGAACGCGCCATTTGTCAGGCGATCGCATCTGCGCGGCGGTCTCTCGCCCGCGGCGCTGCGTCGCGTCCAGCTCTTCGTCGAGGCCAATCTCGGGCGGACGATTCATCTCCAGGATCTCGCTGCACGCGCAGCGCTCAGCCCATATCACTTCGCGCGCGCGTTCAAGACGTCGGCGGGAATGACGCCGCGCACGTACGTGGAGCATCGACGTATCGAGCAGGCGAAGCGGCTGCTCATGGATTCGAGTCAGCCGTTGGCGCAGGTCGCGATGGAGGTGGGGTTTGGGACGCAGAGCCGGCTCACAGCGACCTTCAAGCGCAGGACAGGATTTACGCCGGGCGAGTATCGTCGCGAGCGAGCGTAGTCGCGCCCGCGGGCGAGGATAGCCTCTGATGCTAATATCTCCACGTCTTCAGCGCACTTCTGTCTTTCTGAGAGGACCGCAATGAATCGAGTCGCAATGACAGCCATCGCAGCGGCGGTGGTCGTGACGACGACATATGTGATGGCGATGGTCCCCGAGCAGGTGAAGATCGACTCGGGAACGGTTGCTGGCACGATCAGCGGCCAGCCGACCGTGCGCGTCTTCAAGGGCATTCCATTCGCAGCACCGCCCCTCGGTGAAAACCGATGGAAGGCGCCTCAGCCAGTGGCTAAGTGGGATGGTGTGCGCAAGGCGGACGCGTTCGGAGCGCCGTGCGCCGCGGGCGCGCCGCCTGCCGGTCGTGGTGGTGGCGGCGGTCGCGGAACCGCAGCACCCGGCGCAGCACCGCAGGCACCTGCGGCGCCGCCGCGCGAGCCTGCTCGAGCCGAGGATTGCCTGTACCTCAACGTCTGGACCAGCGCGACCAGTCCAAACGACAAGCGGCCCGTGATGGTGTGGATCTACGGTGGCGGTTTCACCGGCGGTTCCGGTGGTCTTGCCTGGTATGACGGCGAGAACCTTGCCTCAAAGGGACCGGTCATCGTCACCTTCAACTATCGACTCGGTTCGCTCGGCTTCTTCGCGCATCCTGAGCTGGCGATGGAGTCGGGACACAACGCGTCCGGCAACTACGGGATGATGGATGCGATCGCCGCGCTGCAGTGGGTGAAGAAGAACATCAGTGCGTTCGGTGGAAATCCGAACAACGTCACGATCGCCGGTGAATCTGCCGGCGCGATCATGGTCGGCGCGCTCCTTGGATCGCCACAGGCGAAGGGGCTCTATCACCGCGCCATTGCCGAGAGCGGCGGCTGGATGGGTCTGACGATGGGACGCATGGCGTCGGGCCAGACGGCGCAGGCAAACGGCGCGAAGACGATGGAAGCGCTGGGCGTGAAGACGATCGCCGAACTGCGCGCAAAGCCGATGAACGAGCTCACCGGCCTCTCCGCGGGTGGACTCGTCGTCGACGGCTATCTGATTCCGGAAGACGTCTCGCTCACGTTCATGAACGGCAAGCAGCACGCAGTCGACGTGCTGACAGGCTCCAACAAGGACGAAGCCAACTTCGGTGTCTGCCCGGGGGTAGGTGGACGCGGCGGTGGCCCGGCGTTGACTGCTGACGCATTCAAGGCAAATGCGCAGCGCAAGTTCGGTGAAGCCGCCGACGAGTATCTGAAGCTCTACACCGTCAGCTCGGATGCCGAGGCGCCCTCCGCTGCGCACATGGCATGCGCTGACGAGATCAACTGGAACATGCGGCAGTGGGCGGTGGCGCAGGCTAAAGCGGGGAAGAAGGCCTACACCTATTTCTTCACGCGCATACCAACGCTCAACGGCGCACCTTCACCGCAGGGCGCGACGCACACCGCGGAGATCTCGTACGCGTGGAACAACCCGAAGGGCCAGTCGACTCAGACCTGGAACGACGTGGACACCAAGCTGGCCGACACGATGTCGTCCTACTGGGTCAACTTCATCACGAAGGGTGATCCGAATGGCAACGGTCTGCCGAAGTGGCCCGAGTACAAGGACCT
>Ga0247825_10003291_pt1 | contig 10657 bp, 8 predicted proteins | sample 13C_Vanillin_Day_FD_194413 | JGI IMG/M metagenome (GOLD analysis project Ga0247825, IMG submission 194413) | Soil microbial communities from agricultural site in Penn Yan, New York, United States - 13C_Vanillin_Day48 | ecosystem: Environmental > Terrestrial > Soil > Agricultural land | place... | reverse complement strand
TTCTCGGCCTGGCCCTGGGCCCCTTCGTCATCGGGATCCTGGCGGACCACCTGGGCCTGCTCGACGCACTCAGGCTCTCGCCGGTGGCATACATCCTCGCGGCCTTGGCACTGCTACTGGGACGACGCCTCTTCCCCGCCGGCCTACGCAAGCTCCAGCAGCTGCGGCCGGGCGGCGTCTCGAACATCACCAACTAACTCCGGAGACCGCAATGGCCAACCCTGTCCCCACCGACCCCTCATCCCCCACAGTCGTGATCGTGCCCGGACTCCGGGACCACGTCGACGAGCACTGGCAGACCTTACTGGCGAACAAGCTCGACCGGGTCCGCATAGTGCCTCCTCTCGAGAACAACAAGCTCAGTGTGAGCGCGCGCACAGCGGCCCTCGACGCCGTCATCCAGGACATCGACGGTCCGATCGTGCTCGTCGCCCACAGCGCCGGCGTCATGATCGCAGTGCACTGGGCTCAGCAGACGACCCGGCCGATTCTCGGCGCCCTGCTGGCGACGCCCCCCGACCTGGAACAGCAGCCCCCCGAAGGGTATCCGACACTGGAGGACCTCGACAGCAACGGCTGGCTACCCATCCCCCGCCGTAAGCTGCCCTTCCCGAGCATCGTCGCGGCCAGCACGAACGATCCGCTGGCCAGCCGCCGCAGAGTGGCCGGCATGGCGGAGTCCTGGGGCGGCCGACTGATCGACCTCGGTGAGGTGGGACACCTGAATCCGGCCTCCGGATACGGGAATTGGCCACACGCGGAGGAGCTCATCGAGGAGCTGCTCGAGGTTCGGAAGGTAGCCACCTCATGAGCAAGGTATTCGGCACAGCCTCCGCCGCGGTCGCAGACATCGAAGACGGAGCGTCCCTGGCGGTCGGCGGATTCGGCGCATGCGGCATTCCTGACGCGCTGATCAAGGCCATCGACGCGGCCGGAGCCACCAACTTCGAGGTGTTCACCAACAATTGCGGAGTGGAAGGCGTCGGTCTGGGAATCCTATTGGGGGGAAGAAAGATCCGCCGTGTAACGGCATCCTATGTCGGAGACAACAAGGACTTCGCCCGGCAGTATCTCTCCGGAGAGCTCGAGGTGGAGCTGACCCCACAAGGCACCCTCGCAGAGAAACTGCGCGCCGGCGGCGCCGGGATCCCGGCCTTCTTCACCCCCGCGGGCGTGGGCACCCCGGTCTCGGACGGCGGCCTGCCCTGGCGCTATCACGCTGACGGATCCGTTGCGCTCGCATCGCCGCCGAAGGAGGTCCGCGAGTTCGCGGGCCGGCAGTATCTGCTCGAGGAGTCCATCAAGGCGGACTATGCGCTGGTGCACGCGCTCGTCGGCGACACCGCGGGCAACCTCGTCTTCAGCAAGGCCGCGATGAACTTCAACCCTCTCGCGGCGATGGCCGCCAAGGTGTGCATTGCGCAGGTCGAGAGACTTGTCGCGCCCGGTCAGCTCGATCCCCACCACGTGCACCTGCCGGGGATCTTCGTCGACCGGATCGTGCAGACCGGGCCGCAGGAAAAACACATCGAAAAACGCATCGTAACCACCGCCAACGGCAGAAGGACCGCCTGAGATGACCACGATTGTCGACCCGGCGACCCCCGAGGTCGTCGGCTGGACGCGCGATGAGATGGCCGCTCGGGCGGCGCTGGAACTGTCCGAGGGACAGTACGTGAACCTGGGCATCGGGTTGCCTACGCTGATCCCGAACTACCTGCCGGCCGGTGTGACGGTCACCCTGCACAGCGAGAACGGCATCCTCGGAACGGGCGCCTATCCCACGGAGGACCAGGTCGACGCGGACCTGATCAACGCCGGCAAGGAGGCGGTGACCGTCAACCCCGGCGCCTCATTCTTCGATTCCGCGACCAGCTTCGGGATGATCCGCGGCGGCCGTATCGACGTCGCGGTACTCGGCGGCATGCAGGTCTCCACCACCGGCGACCTGGCGAACTGGATGGTCCCGGGAAAGATGGTCAAGGGCATGGGTGGTGCCATGGACCTGGTCCACGGCGCCGCCAGAGTGATCGTACTCATGGAGCACACCGACAAATCCGGCGCGCCGAAGATCGTGCCGGCCTGCACTTTACCGCTGACCGGGGCAGGCGTGGTACACCGCATCATCACCAACCTCGCTGTCATCGACGTCACCGACACAGGTCTCGTTCTGCGCGAATGCGCTCCCGGCGTGACCCAGACCCAAGTCCGTGCCGCCACCGCCGCCGCGATCGCGTGACCCCCGATTCGAGTCTTGAAAGTGGGCCTGATGCTCAATTTGTCTGTTTTGCTGGAAGATTCGGTCCGGCGATACCCGGACCGCGATGCACTCGTACTCCGCGAACAGCGCCAGTCCTATGCAGAGCTGAATCGCCAAGCCAATAAGATCGCGAACCTGCTCGTGGCCCGCGGCGTCAAGCCGGGCGACAAGGTCGCGCTGTCCTGCCCGAACCTCATCGAGTTTCCCACGGTGTATTACGGGATCCTCAAGGCGGGCGCTGTCGTGGTGCCGCTCAACATCTTGCTCAAGGGCCGCGAGGTCGCCTACCACCTCAACGATTCCCAGGCGAGGGCCTACTTCTGCTTCGAGGGCGGCCCCGACCTGCCGATTGGCGAATACGGCCACGACGGCTTCCGCGACGCCCACGGTTGCACGGACATGTTCCTGCTCACCGCGGACCCGCACGCGCCCTCTCCGATCGCCGGCGTCGAGACAGCCGCCCAGGCCATCGCAGGGATGTCCGGTGAATTCGAGACGGTGGTGCGACAGCCCACCGACACCGCGGTGATCCTCTACACAAGTGGCACCACCGGACAGCCGAAGGGCGCGGAGCTCACCCACTCCAACATGGTGCTCAACGCGCTTTCGGCAAACCGTCTATTAGACAGCACGCCAACGCAACTCGATGTCTGTCTGGTCACGCTCCCCCTGTTCCACTCCTTCGGCCAGACCATCAGCATGAACTCCGCGCTCTGTGTGGGCTCGACCCTGGTGCTCATCCCGCGGTTCGAAGCCGCTGCCGCACTCGCCGTCATGGAGCGGGAGAACGTCACGGTTTTCGCCGGCGTGCCCACTATGTACTGGGCACTGCTCGGCGCGCTCGAAGGCCGCAACGCCGACGCGGACGTCGACAAGATCTCGCGGAACATGCGCAAGGCGATCTCCGGCGGCGCCGCGCTGCCGGTGGAGATACTCACTCAGTTCAAGACCAAGTTCGGCGTGCAGATCCTCGAGGGCTACGGGCTGTCCGAGACGTCCCCGCTGGCGCTGTTCAGCGACCCGGAACAAGACCCCCGCCCCGGCTCGATCGGATGCCCGGTCTGGGGCGTCGAGGCGCGGCTGGTGGACCAGAACTGGAACACGATCTCCGGCGAAGGCCAAGTGGGCGAGATCGCGCTGCGCGGGCACAACGTGATGAAGGGCTACTACAACCGGCCCGACGCGACCAACGAGGTGATCGACAACGGCTGGTTCCGCACCGGGGACCTGGCCCGCGTCGACGAGGACGGCTTCTACTACATCGTTGACCGTGCGAAGGACCTGATCGTGCGCGGCGGGTTCAATGTCTACCCCCGCGAGATCGAGGAGGTGCTGATGACCCACGCGTCCGTCTCGCTGGCAGCGGTGGTCGGACTGCCCGACGAGCGGCACGGCGAGGAGGTCAAGGCATTCGTCATCCTCGCGCCCTCGGCGCAGGTGACAGAGGACGAGCTGATCACCTGGTCGAAGGCACAGATGGCCAGCTACAAATACCCGCGCCGAATCGAATTCGTCGCGGCGCTACCGATGACAGCGACCGGAAAGATCCTCAAGCGCGAACTCGTCCGCGTTGAGGCTGCCCACTGATCCCGCACCACCCCACCGTTTCGGAGGAATGATGACCCAGAATGAAAACAGCTATCCCGTGGTGGAGGCGATGAAGGCCGGCGGCGGCTGGAATCCCCTCTGGGATGGGCTCAATGAGATGGACCCGGAGTGGACCGAGCTCTACATGAAGATGGCGATGCAGCCGTACCGGAGTGGAGTTCTCTCGCGGAAGGTCATCCAACTGCTGTGCATCGCCGTCGACGCCGCCGCCACCCACATGTACGCGCCGGGCACCAGACGCCACATCCAGGCCGCCCTGGACATGGGGGTGACACCCCAGGAGATCCTCGAGGTGCTCAAACTGTGCACCGTCGTAGGAATCCACTCCTGCAACCTCGGCGTCCCGATACTCGTCGAGGAGATGGCCGCGCACGAACGCCGTCAGGCGGCCAGCTGAGAAACGATTGAGTGCCGCGGCGCGGCAGGGTCTTCCGGCTTCGAGGATTTACGAGAGCCGGCCATGGACGAGAGGAAATCGAGATGAAGCTGCAAGGCAAGGTGGGGGTGGTGACGGGGGCGGCCCAAGGGCTGGGGAGAACCATCGCGGTGGCGATGGCCGAGGAAGGTGCGGACATCGTCGCGTGCGATATCCAGGAGGACAAGTTGGCCGACGTGGCGGGAGAAATCGAAGCACGCGGCCGGCAGTGCCTGCCCGTGAGCTGCGACGTCTCCGACAGTGCAGCGGTTCGAGAGATGTTCGCCCGAACCGCAGCCCGGTTCGGCTCCGTACACATCCTGGTCAACAACGCGGCTCGGGTACCGAACTCCCGTGCCGAGGAAGAGCGGCGCAACCGGCAATACGCACACCTGACCACGCCTACGCCGCGGCGGTCCCTCGGTATCACCAGCGACCTCACCGACGAGGACTGGCTCAAGTGGTGGGATGTCAACGTCCACGGAACCTTCTACTGCACGCGCGAAGCGTTGAAGTTCATGCAGGCGCAGCAGTACGGCCGGATCATCAACATCGCGTCGATCGCCGGCGTTTCCGCAGCCAGCACCCACAGCCCGGGATACTCCGCGAGCAAGGCGGCGGTCGCCAGCTTCACCAAGACCGTGGCACTCGATGTCGCCGGTGCCAACATCTGTGTCAACGCGATCGCCTGCGGGGCAGTGATGACACCATCGTTCGAGGAGTATCTCGCCCGAGCGACCGATCAGCAGAAAAATAGCCTGTACCAGATCATCCCGCTCGGCCGTCTCGGGCGCCCGGAAGAGTACGCCTCTCTCGCCGTCTACCTCGCCGGGGACTCTCACTACCTGGTGGGCCAAGTCATCAGCCCCAACGGCGGCGTGGTCATCTGACGGACGGTCCGCCTGATCTCGCAGGCGCAGAAGAAGTCCGGGTGATAGAGGTGGTTGAGTGCCGTACTCGTTTTTGCTGCGCTGAGGTTGGCGGTGTTCGTCGACCTCAACGGGTGCTGGGATATCGTCTACCTCGCCGCAGCGCTGGTGACGATCGTCGTCTTCTTCGTCCGAATACCCCTGGGAACCAACGAACACAGGTGCGGCACGGGCCGAACACACCCGGCATGTTCAGTCCGGAGTGAAGAACAGCTCCATCGACATGAAAATCCACGCCACCAACGCCACCACCGGCACGAACGCGCACACCAACGGCAGGGCGAACTGGCGGGCGGCGCGCCAGGGAACCGTCATCAGTCCGCACGCCACCACCACAACGGCTGGTGCTGCGGAACGTCCCCGTAGTGCTGCCACCGCAAAACCGCCGGCAGATAACAGAAAAACCACAGCAGCAGGCCCGCGATGACGCCCAAAGAAATCCGCCTGTCAGTGCTCGCTTCCCGCCTGCTCCGCTACCCAGGCGGCGATCTGAGCGCGGGAGGTGAAGCCGAGTTTGGCCAGGAGGTGCTCCACGTGGCCTTGTGCAGTGCGGGGTGAGATCACGAGTCGGGCCGCGATCGCCTTGTTGGTCAGTCCCTCGGCGATCAGGTCGGCGACCTGCCGCTCCCGCTTGGTCGCTTTCGCCGAGGTCCCGGTCGCCGAGGCAGGAGGGGCCGGAGGGGCCGGGGCGCGCTCGCCGAGGGCGAAGGCGATGGCTGCGTCGAGGCCCAGGCGTTTGCCCTCGCGGCGGGCCGCCTCGAGTCCTCGCTCGCCGAGTGCCCGGCGGCTCGATCGCTCGCACTGTTCGTGGTAGGTGCGCAGGGTGGGGAACACGACCCCGACACTGCCGATAGAGTGCCCCAGCTCCTCGGCGGCCGCCACCAAGACGGTGGCACGGTGTGCGTCGTGCTCGTCGGCGGCGATCCAGCCCAGTGCGTCGAGGCAGGTGGCGACGGTGCGGGGATTGTTCACCTGGCGGGCCAGCCGCAGCGACTGCTCGAGCAGCCGAGCGGCCCGCACTGCGTCGCCCTGTTGCCACACGGCAATGCCCATGGCCGCCAGCGTGTACGCGCGATACATCGATTCACCGCGTGCTGTGGTGATGGTGAGCACCTGCTCGTAGCAATCGATGGCCTGGTCGATTTCGTCGAGGAGGTCGCGGGCCACGCCGAGCATGTATAGCGCCCCGACGTGCAGTGGGTGGCCCGTCCAGGTGGCGAATGTTTCGAGGGCGTGTTCCAGGTGCGAGGGTGCACGCCGAGGGTCCCCGCGCAGGAGTGCGAGTGTGCCATCGGAGTAAGCGACCAGGGCGTGGATCAGTGGGTCGGTCGACTGTTCGGCGAGCGTGCGCCCCTCCTCGACCAGTGCGGTCCCGTTCTCGAAGTCTTTCTGCATTGCGGCGAGCACGCTGTCGGCGTACAGCGCCTTGACCCTCTCGACGGTCGGTCGCCCGGGATCGTGGGCCAGGAGGCGGTCGAGGTGGTGCCGTCCCTCGCCGAACCAGCCCTGGGAGAGCCAGAACGGGAACAGGGCGGCGGCGATGCGCAGCCCGGTCTCGGGATTGTCCGTCGTGCAGAACTCGAGCACCTCCCGCAGATTCGATTCCTCCCGCCCGAGCCGGGCGATCCAGTCCAGCTGCCGCGAACTGATCCACTCGGTCTCCGCCGTGAGCGCCAACTGCTGGTACCAATCCCGGTGCCGCCCAAGCAGTTGCAGATATTCACCGCTCTGCTGCAGCTTCTCGCGCCCGTAGTCGCGCAGTGTCTCGAGCATCCGGAACCGGACCACTGTGCCGTGTTCTTCCCGGATCAGGATCGACTTGTCCACCAGTGAGGTCACCGTGTCGAGGAGCTCCTCCGGAACCAGGTCGCGACCACAAATCTGTTCGGCGGCATCGAGTTCGAAGCTGCCGGCGAACACCGACAGCCTCGACCACATCCGTTGCTCCCCCGGTGTGCACAGGTCGTAGCTCCAGTCGACACACAGCCGCAGAGTTTGTTGCCGGGACGGTGCGACCCGGCTGCCGCGCGTCAGCAGCGCGTACCGGTCGGTGAGCCGGTCCAGGATCTGCTCCGGCGACATGGCCCGCAGCCGGGCCGCCGCCAACTCGATCGGCAGCGGCAGCCCGTCCACGCGGTGGCAGATCCCGGCCACCGCGGTCTGGTTGTCCTCGGTCAGCTCGAACCCCGGGACGGCGGTGGCGGCGCGGTCGGCGAACAACGCCACCGCGTCGTAGCTGGGCAGTCCGGACAACGACGACTGCCGATCCGGGTCGGGCACCGTCAGCGGCGGTACGCGCAGCACCGCCTCCCCACCGATCCCGAGGGGTTCGCGGCTGGTCGTGAGAATCCGCAGGCCCGGGCAGGCTTGTAGCAGTGTTCCGGTCAGTTCGGCCACGGCGTCCACGACCTGCTCGCAGTTGTCGAGGACCAGCAGCAACTCCCGGGCGGCGAGGAACTGCAGGACCTCCTGCAACGGGGTCGCCGACCGGTCACGCAACCCGAGCGCCGCGGCCACCACATCGGTCAGCAACGACCCGTCGGACAGCTCGCCCAACTCCACCAGCCACACACCGTCGCCGAACGCTCGGTGCACGCTGTCTGCCGCCCTCACCGCCAGCCGCGTCTTACCGACACCGCCGATCCCGGTCAGTGTCACCAGATGCGAGACCGACAGCAATGCCTTGGCGTCGGCGAGTTCCCCCCGCCGTCCGACAAAACTGGTCAGCTCGACCGGCAGATTCCCGGCGGCGCCCCGAATGGCAGGCGAGGTCGGCGGGCGCTGCCCCACCGCGACGCGTGCGGATGAGGCTGGGGGAACCGAGGGGTCTTGCTGTGCGCCTGGTTCGGCATGCAGGGCCATCTCGTCGACGGGGAAGCCGTTGCCGAGCTGGATCCGCCGTAATTGGTCACCGAGTTCCGCAGCCGAGGGCCGGTCCAGCGGGTTTGCGGCCATTGCGCGTCCGATCGCCGCCGACACGTCGTTGTCGATGCCGTGTTCGCCCAGGCCCGGTACCGGCTCGGTGGTGATCCGCAGGAGCGGGGCCTGCTCCTGTTCGCCGCTTGGGCGCTCGGCGGCGGCGGGCCCGGTCAGGGCGCTGAACAAGACGGCACCGAGCCCGTAGATGTCCGACGCCGGGCTCGGTGGATCGCCCCGGAGCACCTCCGGGGCGATGTACGCCGGGGATCCGGTGCCGGTCCCGATGCTGCGGGAGATGTGCGCGATACCGAAGTCGCTCAGCGCCGGTCCGTCGTAGTCGGTGAGCAGAATGTTCGTCGGCTTGATATCGCGGTGCACGATCCCGAGTTGGTGCGCGGTCTGCACCACACCTGCTATTTTCACCCCCAGCTGCAGCGTCTCGTCCAGCGGGAGCGGGCCGTGCCGGCGGATCCGCGCCTCCAGCGAGTCCCGCGGGTGGTACTGCATCGCAATGTACGGCCGACTGGCCTCGGTCGCGCCGACCTGCAGGACGGTGACAATGTTCGGGTGCCCGCTCAACCGGCCCACAGCCCGCTGTTCCCGGAAGAACCGAGCCCGGTTCATCTCGTCCAGGTCGCGGGTGAGAACCTTCACCGCCACCAACCGGCCCAACTCGGCCTGAACGCACCGGTAAACGACACCGAAACCACCACGCCCGATCTCCTCGGCATCCTCGAACCCCGCCGCTGTCAGCTCCGCAGCGACCGCTGAGTCCACGCGGTGCTGCGTTGGGAGTCGATCATCATTTCCGGCCATCGGCCACCCAGCAATTCATCCGGTCCGCGACATCTTCACGGTCGAAACCGTGCGTACTCACCTCTCGAGGTGTGTCCTCAGGATATCGCTGCCCACACCCTGTCCCCCTGATCCTCGTATTCCATCAGCAAAACATCGTCGAGGCGCCCGCTGAACGACGCCTGGATGTGCCGGGTAGAAGCACCGCAGCCGCAATAGTCACTCGTCGAGGTGTGTCGACCGCGGCGACCTTGTACGGCCCCGCCGTGGGTAGGTCTACGACGCCAGGGTCTTGGCTTCTCGGCGGTGAACTCGTTTCTCGGTGAGCACGCTTTGAGCCCGGAGCTCTGCGAGCTGCTAGTCCGCCGGAAGTCGGGGGATGAGGGTGCCGACCGCGGGAGACGTCGAATCCTGCGCTGCCTTCCATGCTTTCGGGCTGCACCCGAAGCGGTCTTTGAACCATCGCGAGAACGAACTGAGCGCGGAGAAACCGAGTTCACCGGAGATGTCGGTCAAGGATCGGGTCTGGCGGGCGACATAGCGTTGCGCCAGGTCGATCCGCACCGAATCGACCAGCGACGAGAACGTCTCGTCCGACCGGGCGAGGTGCCGGTGCAGCGTTCGCCGATCCATGCCGAGGCTGCGGGCGACATACGCGGCCGAGCACCTCTCGGTCGGCAGGAGCGACTCGATCATCGTTCGGACGCGATCAACGGTGGTCGTGTCCTCAGGCGGGACGAGGGCCTCCAGGTACTGCCGGGTGTACGGCCGCAGCAAAGGGTCGGACATCGCGTTGTCGGCATCGAGGTCGCGCGCGTAGACGACGATCCCGTTGAGTGTGTGCCCGAACTGGATTCGGGAGCCGAGGATACGGTGGTGTGTGCCGAGGACCGCCGGGGCGTCGTGCACGAAACACACCGTCAGCGGCTCCCAGTCGTCGTGGAGCAACTCCCGCAGGATCCGGCAGACCGAGGCGACGGCGATCTCGATGCCCTGCCGACCGAACGTGACACCCGGGGCAGTGTCGACCTGCACGGTGGCCAGCCCGTTCGCTTCGACCAGCCGGGCGCGCAGCGCCTCGTTGTGCAGATTGACATGCCGCAGAACCATGCCCAAGGCGCTGCGCACGTCCGGTTCCTCTCGCGCGATCAACCCCACCGGACCGAGGTTGGACATCCCTCGGGCCGCCGCCAGCCGAAGCCCGAAATCCTCGCACCGGGTTTCGGCGGCGGACAACTCGAACAGCCGCGACACCGAGTCGACGGACAGCCACCCGTCACCGGAACCGAGCGCGGCCGGATCGATCCCGACCGAGCGCATCACCGGGAGAGGGTCCTGCCCCAGTGTCAGCATGAGATCGACATAGCCGTTGAGCACGGCGTTCCGCACCAGATACTGCATCCTCACCCTGTCCCGAACAGTCAAGTCTCCTGACCCGTGAGGTCAATTGTAGTCGTTCTTGCTGGCTGAACTGGACCCGAACACCACCATCATCCGTTTCGACGTGCCCGGGTCGACGTCCCCGGAGCAGGCGGATCCTCGCCCTCGTGCGTGCGTGCCCTACCTGGTCGAGGCCGGCACGTGGTTCACCGCCGACGCGTCCGTCGCGGTATTCTCACCTCAACCGAACCTTCGGTTGGCTACCGTGGATAACGGCTCACCGATGCGGCGGAGTTCTGCACCTGGAAGGATTGCGCGCATGACTACGGCACGCCCCGCACGGAAGACCGG
>Ga0247825_10003290_pt1 | contig 10658 bp, 8 predicted proteins | sample 13C_Vanillin_Day_FD_194413 | JGI IMG/M metagenome (GOLD analysis project Ga0247825, IMG submission 194413) | Soil microbial communities from agricultural site in Penn Yan, New York, United States - 13C_Vanillin_Day48 | ecosystem: Environmental > Terrestrial > Soil > Agricultural land | place... | reverse complement strand
ATGCTGCGTGGCGTCGTGCCCGAGGTCGCGCGAGCGGTCGTAGATGAGGCTCACCTTGGCGGGCTTGCCGTCGGCCACCTGGTCGTCGTACGCGGGATCGACGACCAGCGCGACGTCGAGTTCGCCCGCACGAATCCGTGCCTCGGCATCGGCGGGCAGCGGCTGGATGCGCACGCCTTCGCGCTCGAGGAACGCGACCAGGGCGGGCGCGTACTGGGCGCCGCCGACCGGCAGCCGCAGCGTGCGCGCCCGTTCTCCCTGCGACGCGATCATGTTGAAGATCAGCGCGAGGAAGATCGGTCCGGCGAGCGCCGCGGTCGCGATCGTCATCAGCATCGCCCGCCGGTCGCGGAGCGTCTCGGTGACCTCCTTGCGGGCGACGATCAGGGCACGGTTCATACGATCGCGTCGCTTCAGGCGGCGAGGCCTTCGCCGCTGCCGAGCAGCGTGACGAAGGCATCCTCGAGCGACGCCGCGCGCGCCTGGTCCATGAGCTCGGGCGCGGTGCCGATCGCGACCACGCGTCCCCGGCCGAGGATCACGATGCGGTCGCACAGCGCCGCGACCTCCTGCATCACGTGCGAGCTGAACAGGAGCGTCTTGCCGGACGCGCGCAGGCGCCTGAGCTGGTCGCGCAGCGCGCGCACGCTCATGATGTCGAGGCCGTTGGTCGGCTCGTCGAGCAGGATCGTGTCGGGATCGTGGACCAGCGCACGCGCGATCGCGACCTTCATGCGCTCGCCCTGCGAATACCCTTGCGCGCGCCGCTTCGCGACGTCGGCGAGACCGAGCTCGTCGACCAGCCGGTCGATGCGCCGCTCACGCTCGGCGCCGTCGAGGCCGTGCAGCGCCGCGTAGTAGGCGATGTTCTCGCGGCCGGACAGGCGCGGATACAGGCCGCGCGCGTCGGAGAGCACGCCGAGGCGCCGGCGCACCTGCGCGCGGTCGGCGACGACGTCGCGGCCATCGATCGTCGCGCGGCCCGCGTCGGCTACCACGAGCGTCGCCAGCATCCGCAGCAGCGTCGTCTTGCCGGCGCCGTTGGGGCCGAGCAGCCCGGTGATCTCGCCGGCCGGCGCGACGAACGAGACGTCGTCGACCGCGTGCACCTCGCCGTGCTTGCCGAAGCTCTTGACCAGACGGTCGACGACGATCACGGCGGCGCCGGGCCGAGGAGGCCGGTCCACAACGCGGGAGGCGTCGAGCTTTCGAGCTGGCGGAGGCAGTCCTCCGGCAGCGTCGCGAAGCCGGCGTCCGCGACGAACGCGGCGACGAGGCGCGGCGCGCAGGCATGCGGCGAGACGATGTGACCGTAGCCCGGCGCCACGACGTGGCGATGACGGGAGAGCGAGCGTTCGACCAGCGTGCCGTTGGCCGGCGGCGTCACCGGGTCGAGCCCGCCGGACAGGATCAGCACCGGCACATCGCTCGCGACCGGCGCGAGGGCATCGTTCGGCGCACTGCCGCGCGGCCATTCGTCGCAGATCGCCAGGGTCAGCCGCGCGAGCCGCGCCGAGCGCTTGCCTGCGAGGGTATGCTCGCGCAGCGCGAGCCCGACGCGCGGCACGTCCTCGGCGCAGGTCACCGAGTAGTGCAGCGGGATGTTCATCTGCCGCGCCAGGTCGCCGGTGAGCGCGCTCGCGCTCGCGACCAGCGGCGCGAGGTCACCCCCGCGCGCCTGGGCGAGCAGCGCGGGGATCAGCGCGGACGTCTCGGCGCCGTAGAGGAGCGGTTGCAGGAGGCCGATGACCGTGTCGACCGAGACCGGCACGTTGCGCCTGGCGCCGGTCGACGGGTCGACCATCGTGATCCCGCGCGAGCGCGCTCCGAGCGAGCGGCCGATGGCGTCGAGCGTGGCGGGCAGGTCCGGAAGCGCCCCGTTGCAGGCCGGCGAGGTCGCGCAACGCTCGAACAGGGCGTCGAGCGCGCGCTCACGCGTCGTCCAGACGTCGAGGCTGATGATCATGTCCGGCGGTGCGACGCCGTCGAGCGTCACCGTGCGCGTGCGCTCCGGATGGCCTCGCAGGTAGGCGAGGGCGACGCGCGTGCCGTAGCTGCCGCCCCACAGGTTCCAGCGCGGGGCGCCCAGCGCAGCGCGCACGGCCTCGAGGTCCGCGACGAACGCGGCAGTCGTGTAGCGGCTCGCATCGACGCCTTGGCGCGCGAGCTCGGCGGCGCAGGCCTTCGCGCGCGGACGCGGATCGGTCTCGAGCAGCGCTTCCTTGAGCCCATCCTCCGAGAAGGCCTCGCAGCGCAGCGGCGACGAGCGGCCGGTGCCGCGCTGATCGACCAGCACCACGTCGCGCGTGCGGCGAATCTCGCTCAGCCGTGCCGCAAATGCCGCCAGCTCGCTCGCCGCCTGGCCCGGGCCGCCGGCGAGGATGACCAGCGGGTCCGCCTGCGGCGACAGCGTGTTCGCCGCGAGGACCGCGACGTGGATGTCGATCGTGCGGCCGTTCGGTTTGTCGCGATCCTCCGGAACGCTCACCGTGCCGCAGCGCGCCGCGCCGGCGAGGTGCGGCAGCCGGCAGTCGCCGAGGACGATCGTCCGGTCGGCCGCGCGGTCGCCGCCGCACGAGGCGAGGGCGACGAACGCGAGCGTCGCCATCGCGTAGCGGGATGGGCGTGACGTCATGGAGGCGAATGCTAGCAAACCGGGATCCGCGTGCCGCGCGAGGGCGACCAAGCGCGACGCGGCGGTCGCGAACGGCGCTCGCGCCGGTCTATACTGGGGCGATCGCCTCACCCGCCGCACTCCTGACGATGGCGTCGCGCACGCTCGAACCGGGCATCCACACCGATCTGCGGGACAAGATGAGCTACGGGGGCTACCTCGAGCTCGAGCGGCTGCTCGGCGCGCAGGTGCCGCGCTCGCGCGGCGACGACGGAGCGCCGTTGCACGACGAGCTCCTGTTCATCATCCAGCACCAGGTGTCCGAGCTGTGGATGAAGCTCGCGATCCACGAGATCCGCGCCGCGATCGCGCGCGTGCGCGCCGACCGGCTCTCCGAGAGCTTCAAGATCCTCGCTCGCGTCAAGCTCGTGCAGCGACAGCTGTTCGAACAATGGGCGGTGCTCGAGACGCTCACGCCGTCCGAATACGAGGCGATCCGCCCTGCGCTCGGCACCTCGTCGGGATTCCAGTCGCACCAGTACCGCGCGCTCGAGTTCCTGCTCGGCAACAAGCATGCCGAGATGCTCGACGTGTTCCGCCACGACGCGGCCGCGCACGCCGAGCTCGAGGCGCTGCTCCACGCACCGTCGATCTACGACGAGTTCCTGCGCCACCTCGCGCGGCGCGGGCTGCCGGTGCCGCCCGAGCGCGTGGAGCGCGACTGGTCGCAGCCCTACGAGCGCCATCCCGGGCTGGTGCCTGTGTTCCGGACCATCTACGCCGACCCGCGCCACTGGTGGGACGCCTACGACATGTGCGAGAAGCTCCTCGACATCGAGGAGTCGTTCCAGCTCTGGCGCTTCCGGCACCTGAAGACGGTCGAGCGCATCATCGGGCACAAGCCGGGCACGGGTGGCTCGTCGGGCGTCGGCTTCCTGACGCGCGCGCTCGACGTCCGCTTCTTCCCCGAGCTGATCGACGTGCGCGGCGAGCCGCTCGCGACCCCCGACGTGCGGCCCGCGCCGGCGGAGCGATTCCCGCCGCGCTCGCATCCGTGAACGATGCCCGTGCCCCTGTGACCGGCGTCGTTGTGGACGCCGCGGCGGCGCTCGGCCCGCCGCCGTGGAACGATGCGCGCATCGCGCAGCACATCGCGCCGCTTTTCTCGCGGCACCGCGCCGCGTTCACCGGGCGCATCTACCTCGCCAACCATTCGCTCGGCCGTCCGCTCGACTGCACTGTCGACGACGTCGTCGAGGGGATCGAGGCGTGGTACCTCGCGATGGGCGAGGGATGGGACGCCTGGGAGGCCGAGGCGCACGCGCACCGTTCCCGCCTGGCCACGCTGCTCGGGGCGACGCGCGTCGACGCCGTGATCCCCAAGACCAGTGCCGGCCAGGGGTTGCGCGCGGTGCTCGGCACGTTCGACCGACCGCCGCGCGTCGTCACCACGCGGGGCGAGTTCGATTCCCTCGACGTCATCCTGCGCGAGTGGGCGCGGCGCGGGCGCCTCGAGCTCGTGCACGTCGAGGCGCGTCCCGCGGTGCCCGGCGCCCGTGACGAGCGTCGGCTGCCGCATCACGTCGCCGCCGACCTCGTGGAGGCGATCACGCCCGGCACCGAGCTGGTCGTCGTGTCGGAGGTGATGTTCCAGACCGGCGAGCGCCTCGACGGCCTGGCTGCGCTGGTGGCGCATGCGCACGCATGCGAAGCGAAAGTGCTGATCGACGTGTACCACTCGCTCGGCGTGCTGCCGGTCGACGTGACCGACCTCGATGCGGACTTCGTCGTCGGGGGCAGCTACAAGTACCTGCGCGGCGGGCCGGGCGCGTGCTTCCTGTACGTCGCGCCGCGCTGGCTCGACGCCGGCCTGCGCACGCTCGACACGGGCTGGTTCGCGAAGGATCGCCGCTTCGACTACGCGCGTCCCGAACCGCCGGCCTTCGCCGCAGGGGGCGACGGCTGGCTCGAATCGACGCCGGCGGTGCTCGCCCCGTTCCAGGCGCGCGCCGGCCAGGAGCTCGTGCTGTCGCTCGGCGTCGCCGCGCTGCGCGCAGATTCGCTTGCGCGCCAGCGACGCCTGGTGGCGGCGCTCGAGGCGCACGGCGTGTTCGCGCTCGGTGGCACCGAGTCGCGCGGTGCGTTCGTCGTCGTGCCCGTCGACGGGCCTCAAGACGCGGCCGTGCGTGCCGTCGAAGCGCTCGCGACACGCGGCATCGTCGCCGATGCGCGCGGCGCATTCCTGAGGCTGTGCCCGGATCCGCTGACGTCGGCTGCCGAGATCGACCGCACGGCGGTCGCGGTGGGCGACGCCATGGGCGCGCTGGGGGGCGGGCGAACGTGAGCGCGGCGCAGGCGGCGCGCAACGCGCTTTGTCCCTGCGGCAGCGGCCAGCGCTACAAGACCTGCTGCGGCCGCGTCGATCGCGTCGAGCCGCGCCACGCGACGACCGTCGACGCTCTCCTGCGCGCGGCGTTCGACGCGCACCGCGCCGGCCGAAACGACGCATCGCGGTCGCTCTATGTGCAGGCGATCACCCACGCGGGCGGGCAGTTGCCGGACGCCGAGCACATGCTGGGCGTCCTCGCGCTCGGCGAAGGCGACTTCGAAGCGGCGCTGCGCGCGCTGCGGGACGTGACAAGACGCTACGCGCCCGCGCCTCCCGAGGCGATCGGCAACCTCGCGATCGCCGTCGCCGCGCTCCTGAGCAACCGTGTGACCGTCGAGACCGAGGAGCGCTGGCTCGGCTACCTCGCCTGGCGTGGCGCGGCGAGCTCGCGCGCCGCGGCGCCGGGGGGTCGCGTGAGCGTCGTCGTGCCGAGCTACAACCACGCGCGCTACGTCGATGCGGCGCTCGACTCGCTGCTGCAGCAGTCGCGCCCCCCCGATGAGATCGTGGTAATCGACGATGGCTCGACGGACGCGTCGCCGAGCCGCGTGCGCGCGTTCGGCGCGCGTGCGGGCGATCGCGTGCGCATCGTGCTCCGCGAGAACCGGGGCGCGGCGGCGACGATCAACGAGGCGATCCGGCTGTCGACCGGCGACTGGGTCCACATCCTCAACTCGGACGACCGCTTCACGCCCGACCGGCTCGAGGCGATGGGGCGCGCTCTCGCGTCGGCCGGGGCATCGTGGGGGTTCTCGCGGTGCCGCTTCGTCGACGCTGCGGGCACGGAGCTCGCTCCGGGCGCGTCCGCACAGGCCGACAACCAGCGACGGGCGTTCGACAGCGTGGGCGCGCACGACACGCTCGGCATGGCGTTCGTCGCGGGCAACGTAGCGACGACGTCGGGCACCCTCGCCTTCTCGCGGGGCCTGTTCGACCGGCTCGGCGGCTTCCGCGACTTCCGCTACGTGCACGACTGGGATTTCTGCCTGCGCGCGTCACTGGAGGACGAGCCCGCCTTCGCCCCGCGCGAGCACTACGAGTACCGCCTGCACGGGAGCAACACGTTCACGGCGTCCTACGCAGGGACGCACAGCGAGACTGCCGCGATGCTTCGCGATTTCCACCGTCAGGCACAGTCGATCGCCGCGCCAGCCAATCCCTACGCGCCGGCGGCCGCCGTGTGGGGTCGCCTGCTCGCCGTGCGGACCATCGAGGCGGGCGGCGCCGTGGTGCTGCCGCCCGGGGTCGTCGACAGCCTCGCGGACGCGATCCTCGTCGAGCTCGCACGATGACGAACGCGAGGCCCTTCGAGCGGGCAAGCATCATCGTGGCGCTTAATCCACACGCACACGACCTTGGCGCCGTGATGGAGGCGTGGGATCGCCAGGCGGAGGCAGGCGAGTACGAGGTGATCGTCGTCGACAACGGGGCGCGCCCGTCCGCGGGTGCGGACTACGCGCTTCATCGCGACGCGCATCCCGGCACGCCGGTGCGCCTGGTCGACGGCTCGGCACCGGGCCGCGCGGCGCTCAACAACGCGGGCGTTCGCGCGAGCCGTGGATCGCTCCTCATGTTCGTCGCCGACGACTTCGTGCCGTCGCGCATGCTCGTCGCGGCACATCGCCGCTTCCACGCTTGCCACGTCGCGCCGGTCGTCGGCGTCGGCGGCAGCTTCTACGGGGATCGCTACCGCGACGACCCCTTCCGCCGCTGGATGGAGGACAGCGGGACGCTCTACGGGTTCCCGTTCCCGCTCGCCGCGCTGCGCTTCCAGGATGGCTATTTCTTCGTCGGCAACGCGTCGATGTCGCGCGCAACGCACGAGGCGATCGGAGCGTTCGACGAGCGTTTCCATCACGACCTCTTCGACGACTACGAGTATTCGCGGCGGATCCGCGCGCGCGGCGTCCGGACGCGCTACGTGCCGCGCGCGTTCGCGTGGCACGATCACGAGGTCACGCTCGAGGAGCGCCTGGTCGCGATGGGGCGCCTCGGCGAGGCGGTGAGAACCTACGAGCATGGAGGGGACGATGCGGGGCCGCTGGCCTGGCTCACCACGCAGTCGATCGAGGTGCTGGAAGCCGAGCTTGCGAAGGAAGGCCGCGATCCCGGCGCCATCGCGACGATCGGGTCGCGCAAGCGCCGCTGGGAGCTCGAGATGGCGGTCGCGTTCCTGAGGTCCTACCACGCGGCCGCGCCGGTGTAACGCGCGTGAGCGTCAGGCGCCGGCCGATCGAAGGATCAGCCGCACCAGCAGCAGCAGCGTGACCACCAGCACGGCGGCGAGGGCGACGCCGACGATGATCACCTGGTGCGGCCGGATGACCACCGCGTCGTGCCGCATCGCCTTGCCCTTGCGCACGCCGAGGAAGCTCCAGAACACGGCCGAGACCACCTCGCGGAGCGAGGCCCGTGCGGGCGGCGCCGGCTCGGGTTTCGGCGGCGGGGGAGAGTCGATCATGGCCATGCCCGGACGACAGGTCCATTCTAGCAACGCCCCCTCCGGCCGGGCCGCCGGAAGCCCTTGAAACCGTCAGGGATTCCCCCATTTCCGTTGGAAATCAGGCGCAAGCGCGTCTTCCGGAGTCTTCATGCGTTTCGACAAGCTCACCACCAAGTTCCAGCAGGCCTTTTCCGATGCCCAGAGCCTGGCGCTCGGGCACGACGCCGGCTTCATCGAGCCCCAGCACCTGCTGTCCTCGCTGCTCGCGCAGGAGGACGGCAGCACCGCGTCGCTGCTCGCCCGTGCCGGCGTTGCCGTGCCCAAGCTCCAGACCGCGCTCAAGGCCTCGATCGCACGGCAGCCCAAGGTCGAGGGCACCGGCGGCGAGATCGGCGTCTCGCGTGACCTCAATAACCTGCTCAACCTCACCGACCGGCTCGCGACCAAGCGCGGCGACCAGTTCATCGCGAGCGAGCTCTTCCTGCTCGCGCTGGCCGACGACAAGGGCGACACCGGCCGGATCCTCAAGGACGCCGGCCTCGCGAAGGCGTCGCTCGAGAGCGCGATCGAGGCGGTACGCGGCGGCGCGGGCGTCGCCTCCGCCGAGGCCGAGGGCCAGCGCGAGGCGCTCAAGAAGTACACGGTCGACCTGACCGAGCGCGCGCGCGAAGGCAAGCTCGACCCGGTGATCGGGCGCGACGACGAGATCCGACGCACGATCCAGATCCTGCAGCGGCGCACCAAGAACAATCCGGTGCTGATCGGCGAGCCCGGCGTCGGCAAGACGGCGATCGTCGAGGGCCTCGCGCAGCGGATCGTCGACGGCACCGTGCCCGAGACGCTCAAGGACAAGCGCGTCCTGTCGCTCGACATGGCGGCGCTGCTCGCCGGCGCGAAATACCGCGGCGAGTTCGAGGAGCGCCTGAAGGCCGTGCTGAAGGACATCGCGGCCGACGAAGGCCGCACGATCGTCTTCATCGACGAGTTGCACACGATGGTGGGCGCGGGCAAGGCCGAGGGGGCGATCGACGCCGGCAACATGCTGAAGCCCGCGCTCGCGCGCGGCGAATTGCACTGCGTCGGCGCCACCACGCTCGACGAGTACCGCAAGTACGTAGAGAAGGACGCCGCGCTCGAGCGCCGCTTCCAGAAGGTGTTGGTCGGCGAGCCCTCGGTCGAGGCGACGATCGCGATCCTGCGCGGCCTGCAGGAGCGCTACGAAATCCACCACGGCGTCGACATCACCGACCCCGCGATCGTCGCGGCGGCGGAGCTCTCCGCGCGCTACATCACCGATCGCTTTCTTCCCGACAAGGCGATCGACCTGATCGACGAGGCCGCGGCGCGCATCAAGATGGAGATCGACTCCAAGCCCGAGGCGATGGACCGGCTCGACCGGCGACTGATCCAGCTCAAGATCGAGCGCGAGGCGGTGAAGAAGGAGAAGGACGAAGCCTCGCGCAAGCGCATGGCGCTGATCGAGGAGGAGATCAAGAAGCTCGAACGCGAGTACGGCGACCTCGAGGAGGTGTGGAAGGCCGAGAAGGCGAGCGTCGCCGGCACGCAGCACATCAAGGAGGAGATCGACAAGATCAAGCTCCAGATGGAGGATGCGAAGCGCAAGGGCGACTGGCAGAAGATGTCCGAGCTGCAGTACGGCAAGCTGCCGCAGCTCGAGGCGCAGCTCAAGAAGGCGGACGCCGCGCAGGACAAGCCGGGCGCCAAACCGAAGCTGCTGCGCACGCAGGTCGGCGCCGAGGAGATCGCCGAGGTCGTGTCGCGCGCGACCGGCATTCCCGTGTCGAAGATGATGCAGGGCGAGCGCGACAAGCTGGTCCACATGGAGGAGCGCCTGCACCAGCGCGTCGTCGGTCAGGACGAGGCGGTGCGCCTCGTGTCGGACGCGATCCGTCGCTCGCGCTCGGGATTGTCGGACCCGAACCGCCCGTACGGATCGTTCCTCTTCCTCGGGCCCACCGGCGTCGGCAAGACCGAGCTCACCAGGGCGCTCGCCGAGTTCCTGTTCGATTCCGACCATGCGCTGATCCGCATCGACATGTCGGAGTACATGGAGAAGCATTCGGTCGCGCGCATGATCGGTGCGCCGCCGGGCTATGTCGGTTACGAGGAGGGCGGCGCGCTCACCGAGGCGGTGCGTCGCAAGCCCTACAGCGTGATCCTGTTCGATGAGATCGAGAAGGCGCACCCGGACGTGTTCAACGTGCTGTTGCAGGTGCTCGACGACGGGCGGCTCACCGACGGGCAGGGGCGCACGATCGACTTCAAGAACACCGTGCTGGTCATGACGTCGAACCTGGGCTCGCACAAGATCCAGCAACTGACCGACGAGGGCGCGGACCCGGGCGTCGTCAAGATCGCGGTGATGGCCGAGGTGAAGTCGAGCTTCCGGCCGGAGTTCGTGAACCGCATCGACGAGATCGTGGTGTTCCGTCCGCTCGACGAGGCGCAAATCGCCAGCATCGCGCGCATCCAGCTCAAGTCGCTCGAGGCGCGGCTCGCCAAGCTCGACATCCGGCTCGACGTCGCGGACGGCGCGATCCAGGCGATCGCGGCGGCCGGCTTCGACCCGGTCTACGGCGCGCGGCCGCTCAAGCGGGCGATCCAGCAGCAGATCGAGAATCCGCTCGCGAAGGAGATCCTCGCCGGCAAGTACGCCGCCGGGGACACGATCAAGGTCACCGCGAGCGGCGGCGAGATCGCGTTCCGCAAGGCGTAGTCCCGCGGCGCACCCGCTTGCGATCGAGCACCGCGCGTTCGTCGCGCCATTCGCCCCGGGCGCGCGGCTCCCGCACGGAAGTACCCTAGTCGAGCGGGATGCGGCTCGCGTTCGCGGCGAGCCACTGGTCGAAGCTCTGCAGCTGCGGGTACAGCGAGCGCGAGCGCGCGACGTCGCGCACCGCCCGGAACTCGCGCTCGAAATCCCGCTTGAACTGGAACATGTTGCCGAGGTCGACGGCGCTGGGGAATCCGAACGCGCGGTAGGCGTCGGGCGAGACGTCGTTGTAGCGAACCGGGCGCCCCAGAGCGCGCTGGAATGCGGCCGCGATCTCGGTGCCGGAGAGGTGCTCGCCCGCGATCCCGATGCGCTTGCCGACGAACGCTCCTGCGCGCTTGAAGATTCCATAGGCGCATCCGCCGATGTCGCCCGAAGCGATGCCGGGCAGCTTCGCCTCGCCCATCGGCATCGTGAG
>Ga0247825_10003289_pt1 | contig 10669 bp, 10 predicted proteins | sample 13C_Vanillin_Day_FD_194413 | JGI IMG/M metagenome (GOLD analysis project Ga0247825, IMG submission 194413) | Soil microbial communities from agricultural site in Penn Yan, New York, United States - 13C_Vanillin_Day48 | ecosystem: Environmental > Terrestrial > Soil > Agricultural land | place... | reverse complement strand
AGATGGTGGCGAACGCGCGGTGCCGGAACGGTCGGAACGGCGATACCCGGTTCGGGTGGGCGGGGCTGGTCACCCAGCAAGGCTACCCCTGGCCAGCCCCACCCGCCCGGGTGCTACTCCAGGGCGAACCCGAACTCGTCGAGGGCCTCGGCGGTGCCACCGAGGCCGCCGCCGCCCTGGGTGAAGACCGGCCCGGGGGCGACCACCCCGCCCGGGCCGCCGGAGGCCTCGAACACACTGACCGCGCCGGCGAGCAGCCGCGTCCCGACGGTCTCGTCGGGAGCGCCGACGGCCAGGTCGAAGAAGCCGTTGTTGTCGAAGTCGTGGAGGAAGAACCCGCCGGCGAAGGCGGCCCCGAAGCGGTCGAGGTCCTCGGGGTTGGTCTGCAGCACCAGGCTGCCCCCGCTCGGCCCGGTGGCCGACCCGGCCAGCAGGTTGACCGCGCCGGCGTTCTGGTCGGGACCGACGTCCTCGCCAGGAGCGCCGACGGCCAGGTCCCACTGCCCGATGCCGTTACTGTCGGTCGGCGCCACCGCCTCGCCGAAGAGGTCCTCGGTCTCGGGGCTCCCGGGGATGCCGGCCGTCCCCTGGAACAGCAGCCGCTCGTTGGCCAGGCCGCCGGGCGAGCCGTTGAAGACGCTGACCGCCCCGGCCGACTGGCGGCCGTTCACGGTCTCGCCAGGGGCACCGGCGGCCACGTCGTCGCCCTCGGTGTCGTCGAAGTCGCCGGTGGCCACGGCCGCCCCGAACGCGTCGTCGGTCTCGGGGTTGCCCTGGGTGAGCAGCGAGCCGTTCACCAGCCCGGCGCCCGACCCGGCGAGGACGTTGACCGCCCCCGCGTCCACGGTCGCGCCCAGGTTCTCCCCGGGGGCGCCGACGACCAGGTCGTGGACGTCGTCCCCGGCCATGATCGCCGAGGCCAGGGCGGCCCCGAACAGGTCGCTGCCCTCGGCGGCGCCGCTGATCCCGCCGCCGCCCTGGACCAGCGTCTGGTGCCCGGCCGTGGTCAGGCCGCCCGGCCCCCCGAACAGGACGGTGACCGCGCCGGCGTCGCCGGTGGCCCCGACGTCCTCGGTGGGGGCGCCGACGGCCAGGTCGAAGAAGCCGTCGCCGTTGTAGTCGCCGGCGGCGAGCACGGCCCCGAACTGGTCGACGGCCTCGGGGTTGTCCTGGGTGAACAGGGGGCCGCCGCTGAGGCCGCCGGCCGTCCCGGCCAGGATGTTGACGGCGCCGGCGGCGTTGACGGCACCCACGTCCTCACCCGGCGCCCCGACGGCCACGTCCAGGAAGCCGTCGGCGTCGAAGTCGCCCTTGGCGATGGCGGCGCCGAAGCGGTCGCCGGCCTCCAGTGACCCCGCGACCCCGCCCGAGCCCTGCATGAACAGGTCGCCGCTGGTCTGGAGCCCGGTCGCCGACCCGTAGAGCGCGTTCACCGCCCCGGCGTTGATCAGGGTGCCGACGTCCTCCTCGGGCGCGCCAACGGCCAGGTCGTCGAACCCGTCGCCGTTCACGTCGGCCAGCGCCTGCTCGCTCTCCGGGGCCCGCTCGGGCGCCCCCGAGGCCGGCCAGGCGGCCGCCAGCGAGGTCGCCAGGGCCGCCACCATGACCACGACCGTCCGTCGCATGTCCACCACCTCGCTGCCGAGAGGACTTGGGGTAGGCTGCTCGCTCTGTTCGTGCGTGTCCAGGTAGGTTCAGGGCATTCGGCAGGAGCAGCAGGAACAGCGCGTTCACCGCCCTGGTGGGCGAACGGTCGCCGAGGCGGGGCGAACCGGCTACCCTGCCTTCATGGGCAAGCTGCTCGATCTCACCGGCCCCGGCGACCTCCCGGAGCTCCGTGACCCGTTCCTGGTCGTCCACCTCCACGGCTGGACCGACGCCGGGATGGCCGCCCAGACCGCGGCCGTGTTCCTGCGTTCGCGCTGGAACGCGACCACCCTTGGCACCTTCGACGCCGACGAGCTGATCGACTTCCGGGCTCGGCGCCCGGTCGTCCGGCTGGCCAGCGGCACCATCGAGGAGGTGACCTGGTCGCCGACCGAGCTGCTGGCCGCCACCCTGGGCGGGGAGCGGGACGCGCTGCTGCTGGTCGGGCCCGAGCCCGACTTCCGCTGGCGGGCGTTCTGTGACGAGGTGGTCGAGGCCTGCCAGCGCCTGGAGGTGGCCGAGGTGTTCGGGCTGGGCGCGTTCCCGGCCCCGGCGCTGCACACCGACCCGGTGGCGGTGGTCGGCACCTCGGCCGACCCCGACCTGGCGGACCGGCTGGAGACGGTGCCGATGATCGTGGAGCTGTCGGCCGGTATCCAGACGGTGCTGGAGGAGCGGCTGCACCGGGCCGGCATCCCGGCCACCGGGCTGTGGGCCCGGGTGCCCCCCTACCTGGCCGGCGGCACCCACCCGCCGGCCGCCCTGGCCCTGGTCGAGACCCTTGGCCGGCTGGCCGGGGTCGAGATCGAGACCACCGAGCTGGAGGCGGCCACCAAGGACCACCTGGAGCAGGTCGAGCAGGCCATCCAGGAGCGGCCGCAGATCGCCGAGTTCGTCGACCAGATCCGCGGCATGGTCGAGCAGGGCGCTGACGAGCGCATCCCCTCCGGCGACGAGATCGCCGCCGAGCTGGAGCGCTTCCTCGGCCAGCCCCCGCCCGAGGGCGGGGAGCCCCGCTAGCCGTCCCGCAGCACGTAGCCGGCCCCCCGGACGGTGTGGAGCAGGCGGGGCTCGCCGCCCGCCTCCAGCTTGCGGCGCAGGTACAGGACGTAGACCTCGACCACGTTGGTGTCGGTGGCGAAGTTGTAGCCCCAGACCCTGGCGAGCAGCTCCTCGCGCCGCACAACCTGGCGGGGCCGCCGCAGGAAGGCCAGCAGCAGCTCGAACTCGCGCCGGGTCAGGTGGATGCGGCGGCCGCCCCGCGACACCTCCAGTGACAGCCGGTCGACGGCCAGGTCGGCCAGGCGCAGCACCTGGTCGCTCCCCTCGCGCCGGTGCCGCCGGAGCACGGCCCGGACCCGGGCCAGCAGCTCCTCGAACGCGAACGGCCGGCCGAGGCAGTCGTCGGCCCCGGCCTCCAGGCCCTGGACCCGCTGGCCGAGCCCGGCCGGCGCGGTGAGCAGGATGATCGGGGTCTGGTCGCCGGCGTCGCGCAGCCGCCGGCAGACCTCCAGGCCGTCGCGCCCGGGCGGGCCGGCGTCGAGCACGATGCAGTCCACCGGGGTCCGGCGCAGCACGTCCAGCGCACGGTCGCCGTCATCGGCGACGGTGACGCGGAAGCCCTCCCGTTCCAGGACAGACCGGATACCGTCGTCATCGTCGACGACCAGGAGCGAACTCGCCATCTGCGCCTCGCTGACGCCGGTCGGGGTGGGCTGGCCGTGCGGGCCGGCCGGCACAGCACCTTTGATACCGCGTCAAGCTGGGACAAGCCTGTGTGCCCAATTAGAAGCGGGTAAGAGTCTGCCGGACCCCTCTTGTCAACAGGGGTTGACAACCTCGCTGCTGTCAACCTAGGATGACAGCATGGATGAGGCAAGCGAGCTGGCGAGCGCGGTCGACAGCAAGGACCCGCGGGTCGGGTTGCGGGCGGTGGCCGCGCTGCGGCGACTGCTGGAGCAGCTGGAGACCCTGCAGGTGGCCAGCGCCCGCGCCGCCGGCTGGTCATGGCAGGAGATCGCCTCCGAGCTCGGGGTGAGCCGGCAGGCGGTCCACAAGAAGCACGCGGCCCGCCGGGGCCTGTTGCGGAGGGACTGAATGTTCGAGCGCTTCACCGACCGGGCCAGGAAGGTGACCGTCGACGCCCAGGCGGCGGCTCGCCGCCTGGGCCACGGCCACATCGGCACCGAGCACCTCCTGCTGGGGCTGCTCGAGAACGACGGCGTCGCCGCCCAGGTGCTGAGCGGGGCCGGGGTCACGCGGGCCGCGGTCGAGCGCGAGATCCTTGCCGAGGTCGGGCGCGGCCCCCTGGGCGCCGGGGATGCCGAGGCCCTCGGGGCGATCGGGATCGACCTGGACGAGGTCCGGCGGCGGATGGAGGCCAGCTTCGGCCCGGGCGCCCTGCAGTGGCACCCCGATCCCAGCTGCCGGGGCGCCCGGCCCCGGCTCGGGCACATCCCGTTCACCCCTCGGGCCAAGAAGGTCCTGGAGCTGTCGCTGCGCGAGGCGCTGGCCCTCAAGGACCGCCACATCGGCACCGAGCACCTCCTGCTCGGGCTGATCCGCGAGGGCGAGGGCCTGGCCATGCTGATCCTCACCCGCCTCGGCGCCGGCCCTCAGCTGCTCCGGGCCCGGGTGCTCGACGCCCTGCGCTCGACCGGCTGAGCCCGCGGGACCCGCGGCTACGCGGTCCGGCCGAACGCGGCCAGCAGGATGGTCTGGGCGTCGGCGCCCGGCGGGGTCTCGGGCCGTGCTCCGATGGCCCCGGCGGCCCGGTAGTGGGGCTCCATCGCAGCGAACCAGGCGGCGCAGGCCTCGACCAGCTCGGGGTCGAGCCGATCGTCGGCCCCGACCGCCCTGGCCAGGTCCCAGGCGTGGATCAGGTGGTCGGCGAACAGCTGCGACACGTACTCGGTCGCCGGGGTGGGGCCGCTCGACAGGTCGACCGTCCGCTCAAGGGCGCCGTCGGCCTGCACCGCCGCGACGGCTTCGGCCGACGACTCCGCCCAGGCCTTTCTGGGTTCGTCGCCCAGCAGGTCGCCCTCGTAGCGGTCGCCGACCTCGGCGAGGGTGGTGCCCTCCATCAGCGGGACCGTCCAGCGGTCCTCGTACACCAGGTGGTTGACCAGCTGGCGGACGTTCCAGTCGCTGCACGGGGTGGGCAGCTCCCACTGGTCGTCGCCGACGGCCCGGACCCGGGCGTCGAACTCCCCAACCGCCCTCCGGTGCAGCGCTGCCTGGTCAGCGGCCATGTTCGCTCCTCTCCTCTAGGTTCCGAGGAGAGACTATCGCGGGGGGTTGCACTCGCCTTGCACCCTCGTCCATGTGGGGGGAGCTCGCTCCCCCCACGGCCCCCAGGAGCGCCTGTGCCATGGCCGAGGCCGAGCGTTCTGTGCCCTGTTACTCGTAGCGCAGGGCCATGATCGGCTGCATGCGGGCCGCCTTGCGGGCCGGCCAGACGCCGAAGAACACGCCGACGGCGACACTGACCCCGAAGGCCAGGGCGACCGACCAGCCGGTGATGGCCGCCGGCACCGGCGAGAGCCGCCCCACCAGCAGGGCCCCGCCGATCCCGAGCAGGATGCCGGCCACCCCGCCGCTGACCGTCAGGGCCACCGCCTCCAGCAGGAACTGGCGGAGCACGTCGCGGGTGCGGGCCCCGACGGCCTTGCGCAGCCCGATCTCCCTGGTCCGCTCGGACACGCTGACGAGCATGATGTTCATCACCCCGACCCCGCCGACGACCAGCGAGATGCCGGCGATCGAGGCCAGCACCAGGGTCAGGACGCCGAGGATGCGCCCGACCACCCCGAGGATGTCCTGCTGGGTCAGGACCTGGTACTCCTGCTCGGGGTGGGCCCTGGTCACGACCTCGCGGATGATCGCCTGCTCCTCGTCGATCTGCCCGGTGCCGGGGGCCTTGACCGCGATCCCGTCGACCCGGCTGACCCCGAACAGGCGCTGGGCGGCGGTCACGGGCACGAACACCTCGGCGTCGCGGGCCACCCCGAAGGCGGTCCCGACCCGGCTCATCACGCCGACGACCCGGAAGCGGACCCCGCCGACGGTGATCGACTTGCCGACCGGGTCGCGGTCGGGGAACAGGCTGTCGGCCGGGTCGGCGCCGAGCACGGCCACCCGGCGGCGGGTGTCGACGTCGGCGGCGCTGAAGAACGCCCCCCGGGACAGGCTGCGGTCGAACACCAGCGGGATGGTGTCGGTGGTGCCCTGGACGTTGACGGTGGCCCGGCGGGCCCCGACCCGGGCGATCTCGCCCGAGGCGACGGTGGCCGCGACCCGGCGCGGGTCGCCGATGGCGTCGCCGATCCGGCGGACGTCCTCCAGCCCCAGCCGGGACACGCTCGGGGCCGAGCCGAACGACAGGTTCCCGGGGGCGACGAACAGGATGTTGGAACCGAGCGACTCGACCCCGGAGGTGACCTCGTCGCGAGCCCCCGAGCCGATGGCCACCAGCAGGACAACGCTGGCCACCCCGATGACCACCCCGAGCATGGTCAGCCCGGAGCGGAGCTTGTTGGCCCGCAGCGCCTCCCAGGCGACCCGGATCGCCTCCGTGAGCCTCACCGGGGCACCGTCTCGTCGGCCAGGCGGCCGTCGCGCAGGGTGACCCGGCGGCGGAAGCGGGCCGCGATCCCCGGGTCGTGGGTGACCACGACCACCGCCACCCCACGGTCGGCATGGAGGCGGGCCAGGAGGTCGAGCACCTCCTCGCCCGAGCGCGAGTCGAGGTTGCCGGTGGGCTCGTCGGCCAGCAGCATGGCCGGCTCGGTGACCAGGGCGCGGGCGATGGCCACCCGCTGCTGCTCGCCGCCGGACAGCTGGGAGGGCCGGTGCTGGAGCCGGTGCCCGAGCCCGACCGACTGGAGGGCCTCGGTGGCCAGCCGGCGGCGCTCTCCCCGGCCCAGGCCCCGGTAGACCAGCGGCAGGCCGACGTTGGCCACTGCCGGGGTCCGGGCCAGCAGCTGGAAATTCTGGAAGACGAAGCCGACGACCTGGTTGCGCACCGAGGCCAGCTCGTCCTCGGACAGGCCGGTGACGTCGCGCCCGTCGAAGCGCATCGTCCCCGAGGTCGGCCGGTCCAGCCCGCCGAGGAGCCCCAGCAGGGTCGACTTGCCCGACCCGCTCGGCCCCATGATGGCCACCGAGTCGCCCCGCTCCACCACCAGGTCGACCCCGTCGAGGGCCCGGACCTCGACCCCGTCGAGCCGGTAGACCTTGGAGACGCCGAGGGCCTCAACGACCGGGGGGCTAGGCTTGAGCCCCCCGGACCCCTCGACGAGCGGGGGCCCGGTCATCAGTCGCCCGGCCAGTCCTGGCCGTCGCGCAGCCGCTCGGCCCCGCGGGACACCACCCGCTCGCCCTCGCGCAGGCCGGAGGCGACCGCCACCCGGTCCTCGCCGTCGGCCGCGACCTGCACTGGCCGCAGCCGGACCTTGCCGTTCTCGATCACGAACACGGCCTGCCCGCCGGAACGGCCGACCAGGGCCGACCCGGGCACCGAGAGCTGGTGGGTGGCCCGCCGGACCTCGATGGCCGCGGTGGCCGTCATCCCGACCCGGGGGATCGGCTCGGCCTCGCCCTCCGAGCCGCCCTCGGCCCCGCCCAGGGTCAGGTCGACCTGGTAGGTGACCCCGCCGGCGGCCGACTGCCCCGAGGTCGGGGCGACCGCGACCCGGCGCACCTTGGCCCCGAAGGTGGCCTGGGGGAACGCGTCCAGCTCGACCTGGGCGGTCTGGCCCGGCTTGACCAGCGCAATGTCGGTCTCGTCGACCTCGGCCGCGACCAGCAGGTCGCTCACGTCGAACACTGTGGCCACCGTCTGCCCGGCGGCGACCTCGGACCCGACCCGCAGCGGCGGCCCGGTCGCGGCCGCCTGGGTCCCGCCCCCGGTCAGCCCCTGGAGGGCCTCTTCGGCGCCCGCCGGAAGCCCCTGGACCTGCGGCAGCGACGTGCCCCCGGAGCCGGAACGCCCCAGCTGGACGGTGCCGGCCAGCGGCGACCGCAGGGTCAGGCGGTCCTGCTGGTCCTGGGCCAGCTCGAGGGCCAGCTCGGCCTGCCCGCGCTGGGCCGCGGTGGCCGCCTGGAGCGAGCGACGCAGCGAGTCCGCCTGGGCGTTGGCTGCCGCCCCCGCCTGCTCGGCCGCCAGGTCGGCCTGACGCCCGAGCTCGGCCACCCGCACCTGGGCCCGGTCGATCCGCGCCTCGAGCCTCGCTCGCTGGGCCCTCGGCACCAGCGGCAACGCCGACCGCAGGGCCGCGATCACCGCCGCGCTGGTCGCCGTCACCTGCGACTGCACCTGCTGGAAGGCCGAAAGGGCCGCCCCCGTGGGCAGGGTCGGCGCCACCCCCCCGAGCGAGGAGGCCGCGTCCACCGCCGCCTGCGCCTGCCGCACCTGGGCGTCGACCTGCTCACTCGACAGCTCGGCGACCAGCTGCCCGCTCCTGACCGCCTGCCCGTCCTTGACCACCAGCCGCTCGACCCGCGCCGCCGCCGGCGCCTTCAGCTCGGCCTGCCCCGCCGCCTGCACCGCCCCGGGCGCGCTGACCCGCTCCACCACCTCGGCCGTTCGCGCCGGCTCCGCCGCAAACCGCCCGTCGCCCCCCGAGTCACACCCCGAGAGGACGAGCACAGCCACAAGTCCAAGGGCGGCGGCAGCCCCGGCCCGACCGTGCCGCATCCGCCACCCTTTCCTCACCGACAACCACCCCGGCCAGCATAGATGCCACCGGTTGGTTCTGCGCAGGTCAGCGCTTCACCCGGTTCTCAGCTGGTTCTCGCCAGGTTGGAGAGGAAGAAGTAGAGGTTGGCGGGGCGCTCGGCGAGGCGGCGCATGAAGTACGGGTACCACTGGGTGCCGTAGGGGAGGTAGACCCGGAGGCGGTAGCCCTCGGCGACGACCTGCTGCTGGAGGTCGCGGCGGACGCCGTAGAGCATCTGGAACTCGAAGGTCTCGCGGTCGCGGTGGTGGCGGCCGACCAGGGTCTTGGTGAGGCGGACCATGGCCGGGTCGTGGGTGGCGACCATCGGGTAGGGGTTGTGCTGGAGCAGGGCGTCGAGCATGCGGGCGTAGGCCTGGTCGACGCTCGCCTTCTCGGGGTAGGCGACCTCGGGGGGTTCCTGGTAGGCGCCCTTGACCAGACGGACCGGGATGCCGAGGCGGTTGAGGCGGTCCAGGTCGTCGCGGCTGCGGTAGAGGTAGGACTGGACGCACACGCCAACGTTGTCGTAGTCGCGCTTGAGGGTCTCGACGATGTCGAGGGTGCGGCCGGCGTAGACGGCGGCCTCCATGTCGACGCCGACCATGGCGCCGACCTCCTTGCCGCGGGCGGCGACCTTGGAGGCCTCCTCGAGGGCCAGCTCCCGGCGGATGTCGAGGCCCAGGGCGGTCAGCTTGACCGAGATGTTGGCGTCCATGCCGCGGTCCTGGATGCGGTCGATGGCGGCCAGATAGGAGCTGGTCGACTCGCGGGCCTGGGCCTCGGACTCGGTGTTCTCGCCCAGGAAGTCGAGGGCCACCGACATCCCGCCGGCGTTCAGCGCCCGGATCGCATGCTCGGCCTCGTCAAGGGTGTTGCCGGCGATGAACCGGCCCGCGACGCGGCGGGCGATCGGGTTCGCGGTCACCTGCCGCTGCAGGAACGCCGAACCCGCCGCCTTCAGCAACGTCGCCTTCAGCATGGTTCCAACCATACCTCGCGAGAGGGCTACACGACCTCGGTGGCGACCGGGACCAGGGGACGGCCGAACTCGGCCTCGAACAGGTCGGTGTTCTGGCCGGCGGACCACAGGTCCGGTTCGTCGCGGGCCCGCAGCTCAAGGCGGAGCCTGGCCCCCTCGTCGACGACCTCGACCGCCTCGACGACCTGGAAGTGGTCGGCGTCCAGACCCTCCGCGACCCGCAGCAGGGCGGCCAGGCGGCGCACCACGAGCCGGTCCGGCTCCTCGAGGGCCAGATAGTCTTCGTGGCGCTGGGATGGCAGAGCTTTGCGGTGGTAGCGGGCCACGTTGGCCATCATCAGCAGCTCACGGGGACTCCAGCCGTCCAGGCCGGCGTTGCGGATGAGGTACAGGGAGTGCTTGTGCCGCGACGACTGGGCGACGGCGTAGCCGACGTCATGGAGCAGCCCGGCCGCCTCCAGCAGCTCACGCTCGACCGGGCCGAGGCCGTGGAGGGCGGTGGTCTGGTCGAACAGGGAGAGGGCGAGGGCGGTGACCTGGCGGCAGTGGGCCTCGTCCCAGGCGTGGCGCCTGGCGAAGTCCAGCACCGAGCGGCGCCGGGGGTCGGGGGCGCCGGGCTCGTCCTCGGATGTGGGGCCGAGCTCTCCCAGGGTCTCGAGGATCACCCCCTCGCGCAGCGCCCACGGGGCGAGCACCAGCTCGCGCAGCCCGAACGCCTGCATGACAAGGGCGGCCACCTGGGAGCCGGCGACGACGTTGCCGGCGCGGAGGCTGTCGAGGCCGGTGAGGCTCCGGCGGTCGCGGGCCGTGGTACCCGCCAGGTAACCGGCGACCACGTTGAGGGCCTCCCGGGTCAGCGTCGGTGCGGTCTGGCCGTCGACCCCGGCGAAGCCGAACTCGTGCGCCGGGGTCGGGGCCCCCGGCAGCGCCCTGGCCACCTCCCCAAGGTTGCGGAAGGTCTTGGACGTGGCGCACGTCACCTCCCACGGCGCCTCCCTGATCCGGTCGGCCAGCGGGCCGAGCAGGGCCAGGGCGTGGACACGCAGCTCGACCAGCTCCTCGGGCCGGACCGGGTCGGAGCGGACGAACCGGCGGGTCAGCCGGGTCGCCCCCAGGGGGAGGCTCTCGGCCAGCTCGGGCCGCTCGCCCTCCCCGCCGGCCACCTCGAGGCTGCCCCCGCCGATGTCGAGCACCAGCAGCCGCCGGGCCGAGAAGGCCGTCCAGCGGCGGGCGGCCAGATAGGTCAGGCGCGCCTCCTCGACCCCCGGCAGTACCTTGATGGTGACCCCGGTGACCTCCCGGACCCGGCCGAGCACGTCCAGGC